>Ga0105249_10002434_pt1 | contig 16160 bp, 16 predicted proteins | sample KBSS44metaG_FD_81522 | JGI IMG/M metagenome (GOLD analysis project Ga0105249, IMG submission 81522) | Switchgrass rhizosphere microbial communities from Kellogg Biological Station, Michigan, USA - KBS S4-4 metaG | ecosystem: Host-associated > Plants > Roots > Rhizosphere > Soil | place...
GATGATCGCGGCGATGCCGATGAGAGCCAGCCCGCCGACCAGCTTGGCGAAGGCCTTGAGCCAGTCATCGTAGCCAACGCCGGCGGCGGCGAGCATGGCCATGAGGGCGCCGTTAGTCGGAGTAACCAGCTCGCACAGCCCCGCGCCATACTGGTAGGCCAGCACAGTCACCTGCCGGGATAGGCCGATCAGGTCGGAGAGGGGAACCAGAACGGGAAGGGTGAGCACGGCCTCACCGCTGACACTGGGGACCGGCACGTGAATCCCGGCTTCCACCGCCATGATGCCGATCGCGGAGACGGCTGGTGGGAGGTGCGCCAGCGGGGTGGACAACCCGTGAACGATCGTATCGAGGATTCTGCCCTGCTCGAGTACCACCGAAATGGCGCGGGCAAATCCGATCAGGAGAGCCGCCAGCGTCATGGATCTGAAGCCTTCGACGAACGCGTCGACAGTCCCTCGAACACCGAGCCTGCCAAGTAATCCTGCAACGACTCCCATTATGAAGAAGACTGCGGACAGCTGATCGAAATCCCATCCCAGTCTGAGGATTCCGTAAAGGAACACCGAGAACGCTCCCAGCACCGAAAGCAGAATCAGCGGAGTGCGCCAGCCGAGTGCTGCTCCGACCTCCAGCTCGAGAGCCTCGGGAGGCCTCCGGGTCCGGCGTGCATGCCGGGTCACGCCCCAGGTCCAGAAGCCGAGCGCCAGCAGCATCAGGGTGGTACGGAACTCCCATCCCGAGCCGAGGGGGAGCTGTGCCAGCTTCTGGGCGATCTGAGCCTGGAACGGGTTGATCGGGCTGAATGATGCAGCGACCGCTGCCGCACCCAGACTCATCGCGACTGCGGTGAGCGCGTCAAAGCCGAGTCGCCGAGTCAGCAGAAGGAGGAGAGGAACAAAGGCGATGATCTCCTCCTGCATGTTCTCGAGGGCGCCACCCAGCGCGAAGGCGGCACAGGAGACGGGGATGATGAGAGTTTCCCGCCGGTCGAGTTTGCGAACCAGGGCGCCGATCGCCGTGCGGAGCGCACCGGTCCGGTCTACCACAGTGAACGCACCGCCTATGAGGAACACGAGGAAGACCACCGAGGCGGCGTCAGCCATTCCGCGCGGGATTGCCACGGCCGCCTGGAACAGATTGACCGGAGAGCGCTCTACCGGGGCGAAGGTCCCGGGTACGACGACGTCGCGGTGGGTGACGGGATCTTCGTGCCGTTGGTACTGCCCGGGGGGAAGGATGTACGTGAGGGCTGCCGCGACGAGGAGGCAGCCGACGAGAAGCGTCAGGGGATGAGGGAAGCGGGCGTGGATTCCTTTCATTTGGTGCGGCACTGGACCGAGACTGGCTTGGCTCTCCCGCACGCGATTGACTCATTCATGCCGCTGGCCAGGACACCACACGCGGTGTTCTGAGCTGATCGGGTGGCCTCCTCCTGGTTTTCGTGCGAGGCCGCTGCGCAGTTGTGCTTACCGTTGAACTCGACGCACACGTTGCACTCAGCCTTCTGTGCCGAAAGCGTATTGAAGAGCAGAAGGGCGCCGAAAAGAGCCAAGGCAACGAGGGTGATGATGGTCCCGCGCTTGATTTTCATGGGTACTCCTGATGGTGGTTCAGCCCATCGCGCGGATGGCGCCCAATACGGGGAGCAAGGCTCCTATCAACCACACGAGTGCCGCGGCCAGCGCGGCCTGGGTCCGGGGGATCTTGCCGGTGATGGACAGGCCAATGGCGAGAAGGACAGTCACCCATATGGTGAATACATCGATCCGGCCGATCAGCGCCAGCAGAAGGGGGTTGGCAGTATCGGGATCAAAGAAGCGACCGAGCCCGAGCGTCACACTGTACCTGCCTGCCAGCGATTCCTCGGGAAGAAGCAGGGCCTGGAGTGCGTTCACGATCCCTTCCAGGATCCGGGGATAGAGCGCGAACGTGGCTACCATGCAAGCCGCGGCCAATTCCTGCTTGGCTCCCACCAGCTTGCCGGCGAGCCACAGGAAAAAGCCGACGAAGAAGGGGGCGAAAAACGCGTAGCCCATCACAAAGACCGGCACAAACTTCCTGGATGTTTCCCTGGCCTGCGCCTCCATTTCCGAGGTGAGCTGGGGGTTCTGCTTCATCGCCGCCGCAAATCCACGCTTGAACTCCGCGTCGAAGATCGGATCCATCGCGCTTCGCGACGCGAAGAACAGGATGCCGATCCCCAGCACCAGGATGATCAGGGGCAGGCCGAAAGCTGGCTCCAGTTTGCGGCGTTCGAAGACCTCCGATGGAGCGTAGAAAATTTCGAGCGCGTCGGTAAAGGCGCTGGGCGTCGTGTCGGCGGCCGGCATCGAGGGTTCCTGGGTGGGAGGACGCTCTCAAGGTATCCATCACGGCCTCAGTTTCAATCGGCCCCGATTCAGCTACTCTTCGAAATGCGTGCGCTCGAGCGGTTCGGTCAGATGGGCACATTCTCGGCGTGGGGACTGCTGTGCGTCCTCGGTTGTTCCCGGGGCCAACCGGTCATCCTGTTGTCGCGGCCGGTCGTGGACTCCATGAACGCAATCTTCGATCGTTCCAACGAACACTGGGACGAGCTTCAGGATCTGACCCAGCTCGAGAAGATGCTGGGCACTGTGCGTCCGACTCAGCGCGAGTACCTCGGCTGTCTCACCGGGAGTCGCGCGGGGGATACGTTGCGGGTGGAGGGGTGGACGCCCGCGCGAAACATGAAACAGCTGCAGTTCGCAGTTACGGGTGATTGCGAAGGGACTCCGGGTCTCGTAGGAACTTTTCACAGCCATCCCTACCGAGCCGATACGCTCAACCGGCCGCTGAAGGAACCAATCCTGGCCAAGCAGGACCTCGAAACGTTCGCCGGTTCGAAGGATCTGGTCGCACTGGTCATCTGGGACCGCGATTCGATCGATGCGGCGGCCAAAGGGGAGGATGGCCAGGTGCTTCATCCCATCAAGGTCCTGGTTCGCTAAGCCAGCCGCTCCTCGCGTCCTGCAAGCCCGGAAATCCTCAGACTGACCCGCCGTCCCGTCCGATAATTCGCTTCATGAAGTCGTTTGTCCAGCCAGATATTGCGCCTGATTTGCGCTCCGGTTGCGGACCTCCTTCGTGCGTTACAGCTTGGACTTAGGTCCTGTGTGGAGATAGGGGTCCGGCCTCGCATTTCTCTCCGAGATTGCTCGCCATCCGAGCTGTTCAAAAGCTCGACAACGGCGGGCCTGCTTCTTGCCCCTCCCACCCTCGAACCAATCACAGAGAGTTGTTGGCAATCTCGACCGGGGGGGGACGATCGCGCCATGAAAATATTGATCGTCGAGGATTCTCCGCTCGTACAAAAAATGTACGGCCTGGTTTTCTCCAAGCGGGAGCACGTGATGATCACGGCCCTCAACGGCCGTGACGCGCTTCAGCTCATCAACGATTCCACCGCGCCGTACGACCTGATCCTGCTGGATCTTCGCATGCCCGACATGGACGGGGTCGAGTTCATCGAGGCCCTGCGCAAGAGCGGGCACGAGTTCGATTCCATTCCAATCGTTCTCACCACCGCGGAACCGGAAGACTCTTCGCTGCTCCAGCACGCGCGAGCGCTGGGGGTCTCGGCGGTCGTGCGCAAGCCGTGGCGGCCGAACGAGCTACGCGAAGTCATTCGCCAAGTCATCCCGGAGCGCATCGGATGAGCGCCAAGCCCGTCTTCCTGGTGGTCGATGATTCCCGCCTCCACCACCAGATGTATATGCTCGTCTTCGCCAAAGGCACGCTGGCGGGAAGTACGCTCCTGCACGCCAAGAACGGTCGCGAGGGATACGCGCTGTTTACCACTCATCCCGAAATCGAGATGGTCTTCCTCGACCTCAACATGCCGGAGATGAACGGACTGGAGTTCCTGGAGCGGCGTCGATCGGAAAACCTGCATCCTCACATCCCGGTTGTGCTGGTGACTACTGAAGACAGCGCCGAGGACGAGGCGAGAGGCAGGGCGGCCGGCGCGTGGGAGTACCTTCGCAAGCCTTTTACTCCTGCCCAACTCACCGAGCTGGTGGAGCGGGCCCGCGCGCGGGGCGTTCGGACCTGAGATGAACGACGACGCCGAGAATCCCTTCGCGGAGCTGCTCGAGGAATACGTAGCGGAGTGCGCTCCGCTCGCTCAGGCCGTCGGGGATACCCTGGTCACTCTCGAGCGCCGCTGGGAAGAAGGCGACCCCGCCGACCAGCTGTTCGGTACGCTGAAAGGCTCCCTCCACACCTTGAAGGGCAATTCGGCCATGATGGGCCTCACTGCCATCCAGGCCCTCGCGCACTGCATGGAAGATGTCTGCGCCTTCCTGGGAGAGCGGCCCGACCTGCGACCAGCGGCGTCGGGCCTGCTGCTTCGGGGCGCCGGTGTTCTGGTGGAGATGGTGGGTCGCGCGGCCCGCGGTCCGCTTTCAGCCGATCGCAGCGAGAACTTCATCAGCGAGGCTCGCGAGTTCATCCAAACCGAGTCCGTCGGCGCGGCATCGTCCGCCCCGTACCCCGAGCGGCGCAGGTTCGAGCGACGCACCGGCTCGGAGGTGGGAGAGCTTGGCTCCGACGGAGTGGTGAGCACGATTCGGGTAGATGCCAGACGGCTCGATGGGCTGCTGGAGACCTTCGGTGAGACGATGATCGCGGGACTGGGTCTCCGGGAGGCGGTACGGGACCTTGCCATCCGACATCGAGGCGCGGGCTTCACCGATCTGGAGCATGCGCTGACATCGCTGGAAAAGACATTGAAGCGGCTGGAGGGTGCGCTCATGGCCACCCGGCTGGTGTCCATTGCAACCGTATTCGGCCGCTTCAACCTGCTGGTGCGCGAGGTGGCTAACGCGCACGAGAAGCGAGTTCGGCTGGTGACCTCGGGCGGCGAGACCCAGCTCGACAAGACGGTCATCGATCGGCTGGGCGAGCCCCTCATCCACCTGGTCACCAACGCCATCATCCACGGTTTGGAATCGCCGGAGGATCGGGAGCGCGCCGGGAAGCCGGCCGAAGCAACCGTGACGCTCTCGGCGGCTCAGCGTTCGGACCGGGTCATCCTCACGGTCACCGATGACGGGAGAGGCCTCGATCCCGAGCGCATCCTGCACAAGGCGAGACAGCTGGGCGCGGTCGCGGCGGACGCGACCCCGTCGCGCGAAGAAGTGTTGGCGATGGCGTTTCTGCCCGGTCTTTCCACCACCGAGAAGGTTTCTGCGCTGGCAGGACGCGGCGTCGGGCTCGACGTGGTGGCCAACTCGATTCGTACGCTGGGTGGCAGCATCGAGGTCACGAGCGAGCCGGGGAAGGGCACCAAGTTCACAATGAGCCTGCCGCTCACCCTGGCTGTGCTGCGCTCCCTGCTGGTCGCGGTTGATGGCGAGCGCTATGCCGTGCCGCTGGGAGACGTGGCGGAATCACTGCGAGTCACGAACGATGCAATTCACGAAATCGCCGGGCACGGAATGATGCTCTGGCGAGGCCAGGTAATTCCGGTGTCCGATGCCGCGGAGGTGCTGGGTGGGACAGCGCGCTCCTCCCGGAACTACTGCGTAGTCGTCCGGTCGGGCGCCAAGCGCCGGGGGATGCTGGTTGATGGCTTGCTGGGGCACCAGGACGTCGTCGTCAAGGCGCTCGATCCATCGCTGGGGCGGCCTCCGACGATCTCCGGCGCCACGATCCTGGGCGACGGTCGGGTAGCCTGCATTCTCGACACGGCGCGATTCGCTGAGCTTCGGGGGACCGAAGCCTCCACCGCGACTCTCTCGTGACCGACATGAAACAAGAACTGAAGCTCTCCGCGCGGGACAGCCTGCTGACCTTCGCCGACGACGTGGCCCAGCAGGGTGTCGCCGTTCGGGCGGCGGAAGCGGAACCCGAGCGTCATCTGGTCATCTTCGGGCTCGACCGTGAGGAATTCGCGATTCCAATCGCGCGGGCGCGCGAGATCGTGCGGGTTCCGGAAATCACCCGGGTCCCCCAGGCCCCGCCGCACATCCGCGGAGTCATGAACCTCCGGGGGCGGATTCTCCCGGTGGTGGAGATCCGAACCCGCTTCGGGCTGGAGCGAGCCGATCTCACTTCGCGCTCCCGGGTCGTGGTCGTAGAAGCCCACGGACGCATGGTAGGAATCTTGGTGGATGTGGTCTCACAGGTGGTGAAGATCGGCGAGAGTTTCATCGTCCCGCCGCCTGATGAAGTTGTTTCGCAGCGCGCCGATTATGTCAGCAACGTCGCGCGAGTTGGTCCGCGGCTCATCATCCTCATCGAGCTTGATAAGGCACTCTTGCTCGAAAACGTGTCTACCCCAGGACCCCTCGTCTCATGAGCGAACAGATTCTTCAGGTGATCCGGAACTGGACCATCCGCCGGAAAATCCTCACGGGCTTTACCATCGCGCTGCTGGCCACCGGAGTCGTGGGGGCCTACGCGATCCGCCAGCTCGACCGCATGCACTCCGCCGTTGTGTCCGCCCAGGGCGGAGGCATGGTCGACGTGATCTATCAGGACTCGAGATCGTTCATCCTGGTCCTGGTCGCCTCGGGCGTCATCCTCGGGCTCCTGGCCGCGCTCTTCCTCGCCCGGCTAATCGCCGACCCGCTGACCCGGCTGGGCCTGGCGGCGGAGCAGGTATCCAACGGCGACCTGACCATCGATATCAAGAGCCTTTCCCGGGACGAGATCGGCTGGCTCGAGCACACCATCCGGCAGATGGTCAAGAACCTGCGGCAGGTGGTCGGCCAGATTACCACCTCGTCCCGCACGGTCGCCACTTCGGCCGAAGAAATTTCCGCCTCGGCCACCCAGATGACCAAGGGCGCCGAATCTCAGTCGAGCTCGACCGAAGAGACCTCGTCGACCATGGTCGAGATGGCGGCCCAGATGCAGGCGCTGGCCAAGAATGCCGAGGCGCTGGCGGCCAACGTGGACGAAACCTCTTCCTCGATTCAGCAGATGAGCGTCGTGCTGGCGCAGACGGCCCAGAACGGCGACACCCTGCTCGGCGCGGTGGAGGAAGTCACCGGTACGCTGACCGACATGATCAACACCGTCGGCTCTATCGCATCACGGGTGCACAAGGTCGATGAAGTCTCCAAAAAGTCGGTGAGCGAAGCTCGCGCGGGGGGAGAGCGGCTGACTCAATCGATCGCCGCGATCGGAGACCGTTCGCAGGAGATCGGAAAGATCATCAAGGTCATTGAGGACATCGCGGACCAGACGAACCTGCTGGCGCTGAACGCGACCATCGAAGCGGCGCGGGCCGGCGATGCGGGGAAGGGCTTCGCGGTCGTGGCTGACGAAGTCCGGCGCCTGGCCGAGCGGTCGGTACAGGCGACCCAGGAGATCGCCCAGGTGATCGACACGGTACAGCGGGAGACCGGAGGCGCCGTGACGCTGATGGAGCAGGTACTGGCGACGATTGTCGGCTCGGTAGACCAGACCTCGCAGCTGGTGAGCGAGGCGGCGCACGCGACAGAGGAGCAGGCGGCCGACGCGCGCGAGGTCCTCGCGATGGCGGGCAACATGGCAAACCTGACCCGCCAGATCGCCACATCGGTCAAGGAGAACGCGGCCGGGGCCCGGGAAATCACCGCGGCGGCGCAGAAGATGAACAAGCTGACCCACCAGATGTCGGAAGGCGTGGCCGAGCAGAAGCGCGGCGGCGATATGGTGGTGAAGGCCGTGGAGTCGATCGCGCTGGTCTCGCGGCAGAATCTGGTAGCCGTCGAACAGATGGGCGCTGCCTCCCGCAACCTGGCCGGCGAATCGGAAGCACTTCGCGAGCGGGTGGAGACCTTCAAGAGCTGATGCCCCGCGCCGCTTCGGCTCTGACTGCCCGGCTCAACGCTCTCGCCTCCCCGGCAGATCATGCCCTGCGGGAGGCGGAGATCTTCTCCGCGCTGGAGGACGAGTCGCCGGCCGTCAGAGAGGTGGCGATTGCGTGGGCGGCGCGCTGCATTGAACCGGCGCGGCTCGCCCCGCTGGTCGCATCTCCCGACAACGCGATACTCCGCAACGCGGCCCTCGCCGCGCTGACCCGGCAGGGTCCCTATGCCATTCAGCACGTCGGCGGGATGCTCGAAGATCCGGATCCCGACGTGGTGATGTTCGCCTGCCAGGTCATCGGTGAGATCAAGGCGATTGAATGCTGGCCGGCTCTGCTGCGGCTGCTCAAACATGAGCAAGTGAACGTGGTACAGGCGGCCATCGAAGCGCTGGGGAGGGTGCGAGCCCGCGATGCGGTGCCCAGACTCATCGAGATCCTGGGCGAAGAACCGTGGCTTCAGCTGGCGGCCACCGACGCCCTCGGTGAGATCGGCGATCCGCTCGCGGCACCGGTGCTCGTCGGCCTGGTTCCGGAAAGCTTCGTCACCATCCCGGCTCTGGCAGCTCTCCGGAAAATCGCCGCCGCGGAAGCGGCCGAGCCACTGCTTACCCTGCTGTTCCGGTCCGACACGGTCGAGTTGCGAGGTCCCATCGTTCTTGCGCTGGCGGCATCGCTCCATCCGGGAATGCCCTTGCTCGGGCGTTTGGGCCAACGAATTGATGCCGACCGGGATGGTATCTGGCGCTATCTCGCCGCGGTGCTCCAGGGGGAGGTCTCGGGAGAGGAACCGCTCGATCCGCTCAATGCGTCCGACGATCGCCGGGGTAACCGGGGCGGGGGGCCTCTGGTTCGCGCAGCAGCGACGCTGGCGTTGGCCGGTGGCCTCGAGTCGTTGCATCCTTGGGTCGTCCGGTGGGCAGTAGATCGTGAGGGAGTCGCGTGGCAGCGGCCGCTGGTGCGGCGATTCCACGGTTGTCTGCGCTCAACGCTCGGAGGCCTGCTCGCCCATCCCGATGTGAGGGTACGGCAAGGTGCCTTGGAGGTTGGTGAGCTCACCACCGACGACCTGTCCCGGATACTCGGCTTGCTGCGGGATGAGAGCGAGCAGATTCGCGCGGCCACCTGCCGCGCCATCGGTCCCCTGAAGGCCGTCGAGGCCATACCGGACTTGTTGCAGCTGCTGCAGGACAGCACTGGGCAGGAACGGGATGCCGCCGCCGCGGCACTTGGACACATGCCGGCACAAGACCTCGAGCTGAGTCTTGCTCCGTTCCTTCAATCCGATGTTGATGAGGCGGTGAGGTTGCGCGCCATTCGGGTGGTAGAGCACTCGGCTTGTCGTGCGTTCGACCCGGAGATCCTCGAACTGGCGCACGCTGCCTCGCCCGCTCTGCGCCGCGCCGCATTCAGGGTCGTGGGCCAGATGGACGGCTCCCGCGCTGAAGTGGTGCTGCTTCGCGCGCTGGCCGACCCCGACGAGTCGGTACAAACCGAAGTCCTGGATCTGCTGGCCAAGAGACCGGGCGGCCGCACGCTGGCGACGCTCCTGGCGCTGCTCAACACCAACGACTCGTTGCGTTATCACGTGATTCGCGCTTTGGGCCGATTGGGTGCCGCTCAGGCCGCGGGTCCGCTCCAGACGCTCTATGGCACCACCTTGCTGCACGAGAAAATCGAGATTCTCGCCGCTCTGGCCAACATCGCGTCGCCAGGCACGGTGGAGTTTCTGCGCCAGCGGCTGGAGGAATCTCAGGTCGAGATTCGGCGGGTCGCGGCCCAAGGGCTGGCCGATCTGGCCGGCCCAAGTGATCTCCCGTTGTTTAGTGCGTTGGCCGAAGATCCGGATTGGGCCATTCGGAACGAGGCGGCCCGGGCGCTGGGCCGGCTGCGGGTTCCGGAGCGGAGGTCGCTGCTGCTCGCCCTGGCGCGAGACCTGGAACCTGTCGTGGCCCGCACGGCGCTCGCCGCACTGAGCGGAGAGCCGGAAGTCACGGCCTCCGCTCCGGCATGAGCGAAGTAGCCGAAGCCGACTGGAAGCTTATCGCCGACTTCGTCCGGGAGCGATTCGGCCTCAGTTTCGAAGGAGCAAGGCGCGACATCCTCGAAGCACGGCTCCGCTCCCGGCTCTCCGATCTCCACCTGCAAACGTTCCGGGAGTACTACCACTATCTCAGTTTCCACCCGGCGCGTCATGCCGAGAACTCCGAGCTGTCCCGGCGGATTACCAATAACGAGACCTATTTCTTTCGCGAGCCCCACCACTTCGCATTCATCCTGAACCAGGTCATACCGCCGCTTCAGAGCGTCTTGCGGACGCGTCCGCTTCGGGTGCTTTCGGCGGGCTGTTCTTCGGGCGAAGAGCCGTATTCGCTGGTCGTGAACCTGGTGGACAGTGGCCTGGAGCTTCAGGGCTACCGCTGGGAGATCGACGCCTGCGACCTGAACACGGCCCGCATCGAGCAGGCCCGGAAGGCGCTCTATGAGCCTGGCTCGCTCAGGGTCTGTGACGACGACGTTCGACAGCGCTGCTTCATCCGGAACGGAGAGCGGTTCCAGCTCAAGGATCGTTACCGCAAGGGCGTGAATTTCTTTCAAGCCAATCTCGCCGGACCCACGGTGGGACTCGGGCGGGCAGGCTACGACGTGATTCTCTGCCGGAACATGCTGATCTACTTCCACGATGATGCCTTCATGTCCCTCATCGGGCAGTTCGGCCGCCTCTTGCTCCCAGGTGGGTATCTGCTCTTGGGGCATTCGGAGTCGCTGGTAGACAGGATGCCGACCTTCGAGCCGGTGTTCCTCAATGGGACCATGGCCTACCGCCGAACCGGAGAATGCTCGTGATTCGGGTCTTCGTGGTCGATGATTCGGCTTTCATCCGTAAGGCCCTGACCCGGGTGCTCTCGGCGCAGCCGGAATGCCAGGTCGTGGGCGAAGCCGCGAACGGTCACGAGGCGCTCGAGCGAATCCCTGCCGCGAACCCCGATGTCGTGACACTCGATGTGGCCATGCACGGCATGGATGGGCTCGCCACCCTGCGCGCCTTGCTGGGTTGGCGACCGAGCCTTCACGTCATCATGCTCTCGGCTCACACCCGGGAAGGTGCCGCGGCAACACTGGAAGCGTTGAGCCTCGGCGCTGCGGATTTCATCGATAAGACCGCCATCAACCTTATGGATCTGGACGGCTTGGGACGCGAGCTGGTGGATCGGCTGAAGTCCTGGCGCCCGGGAAGCCGGGAAGCCAGGCCGGCGGTTCGACGTCCAGCGCCGACTGTTCCGGCGGTTGACGTGAGCCATTGTGAGCTGTGCGTAATTGGAGCTTCCACGGGCGGGCCCGCAGCATTGCAGTACATCCTTGAACGCCTCCCCGCCTCGTTCCCGCTGCCTCTGGCGATCGTGCAGCATATGCCGGCGGGATTCACGGCACCGTTCGCCGACCGGCTCAATTCACTCTGCCGCCTCCAGGTTGCAGAAGCGAAAGAGGGCGAGCGGCTGGTTCCGGGCCGGGTCCTGATCGCGCCGGCCGGACGACAGCTTCGATTGAGCAACAGTCTCACTGTGCTGCTCTCCTCGGAGCCACTCGAGGCCCGCCATGCTCCCAGCGTTGACGTCCTCATGAAATCCGCCGACCGCGCTCGGCGCGGCAAGGTGCTCGGCGTGCTGATGACTGGGATGGGGGATGATGGGGCAGAGGGGATGAGCATCATCCGGGCCCACGGGGGCCGGACCATCGGGGAGAATGAGGCAAGCTGTACGGTCTACGGCATGCCTCGCGCGGCATTGTTGCGCGGCGGAGTGGATTGGATGCTGAGCCTTCAGGAAATCGCGGCAGTGCTGGAAGAAGTGGGACAGGGGAGGTGGGACGCTAAAGCAGCGTCCCCTTCAGCACCACAAGGGCCACAGTGAAGAAGATGATCAGGCCGGTCACATCCACCAGCGTGGCCACGAAGGGTGCGGAGGCGCTGGCCGGGTCGAAGCCGATGCGCCGGAGCACGAAGGGTAGCATGGAGCCAGTCAGGGAACCGAAAAGCACGACCCCCACCAGTGCCAGTGCTACTGTCATCGCGACCAGCAGATAGTGCGGGCCGTAGTTGTAGAAGCCCAGGTCCTGCCACGCCACGATGCGAATGAAGCCGATGGTTCCCAAGATCACGCCCAGGGTGACCCCCGCGGGGATCTCCCGTACCGCGACCCTCCACCAGTCGCGAAGATTCACCTCGCGCAGCGCCATCGCACGGATGATCAGGGACGTGGCCTGAGAACCCGAATTCCCGCCTGAACTGATGATGAGCGGCAGGAAGATCGCCAGGACCACAGCTCTTTCGATCTCATGTTCGAAATAGCCCATGGCGGTAGCCGTGAGCATTTCCCCCAAGAAGAGCGCGCAGAGCCAGCCAGCCCGCTTGCGAATCATCTGCGGCAGACCGATTTCCATGTAGGGCTGGTCCAGAGCCTCCATACCGCCAAACTTCTGGACGTCTTCGGTCTGTTCCTTGACCAGCGCGTCGATCACGTCGTCCACGGTGACGATGCCGAGGACATGATTAGCTTCGTCTACGACGGGTATCGCGAGCAGGTTGTACTTGGCGATGAGGCGCGCAACCTCCTCGCGATCGGTGAGAGGGCGAGTGGTCACCGGCTTCCTGGTATCTCCGATATCTCTCACGGGTGTCGTATCGGACGCCGTCATCACTTCTCGCAGTGAAATGACTTGCTGCAGCCGCTGGGTCTTCTCGTCCAGGACGTAGATGGCGTATACGGTTTCCTTGGCGCTGCCCACGTCGTGCACGAGCTGGCGAACCTGGGCCGCCGTCCAGGCCGAAGGCACGCTGACAAACTCCGTGGTCATCAGTCCGCCCGCGCTCTGAGGCGGGTATTTCAGGAGCAGCTTGAGCTGATCCCGGGTCGGGGCGTCGAGACAGTAGCCCAGCCGGGCACGGTCCGAGCCCTTGATGCTCCGGAACAGCCGCACCTGCTGGTCCGCCGACATCGCCTGGACCAGCGGGGCGGCGATGTCGTCTGGGAGCCGCTCGACAATTTCGTCCCGAGCCTCCAACTCGGGCTGGTCGAAGACCTCCACCGCAGTGTGGAAGGGCAGAGCCCCAACCACCTTCGAGGCTGCTTCCGGCGGGAGGTCGTTCAGCGCCTCGACGATGTCGGCGGGGAGAAGGTCGGCGCAGGCGGCGACGAAGTCTTCGGGATCGCCGGCGAGAAGGTAGAGGTACTCCGCGAGCGGAGCATCGGGGCGAGCGGGCATGGGGTCCCCGGAGCGCGTGAGGCCGTGAGGAGTAAGGAGTAAGGTGTGAGGAGTAAGCGGAGGTTTAAGCAGTGAGGAGTGAAGAACTCCTTACCTCTCACCGCTCACTCCTCACTTGCTCACCGATCGCTCTGCAATTCGCTTGCAATCCAAGCGGCATAGCTTTCCGCGGCAGCGACGATCGGTGTGGCAATGATTTCCGGAACCTGGTACGGATGGAGCGACCGGATTCGAGACTCAAGGCCGGGATACGCCTCGGTGCTGGTCTTGAACACGCAAAACCATTCCGAGGCTTCTTCTACGGCCCCCTGCCAGCGGTAGACACTGGTAATTGGACCGCTGATCTGAACACAGGCCGCAAACCGCTCGGCAACCGCGGCCTCCGCGATACGGCGCGCCACCTCGGCTGAGGGAACAGCCGTGGTGACCTGGAGCAACGTGGTCAGGACGGAACCTTGGTTTCGTCCCCGGTCTTGCCGTCGTCGATCGGGACTATGGCTGTGCGCCACCCGCTTTTGAACATCACCGTGAGGCGATGTCCCAGCGGATCGGGTGTGATGTCAACGATGTCCGCCCCAAACTTGTTGCGCGCGTAGGTCGTGGCGATCTCTGCCTGCGCCTCGGGACCGGAGTTGTAGGGCCGGCCGAATTCCCGGCCGATCGCGACCGCGATGGCCTGCTCGCGGCCATAGCTCGCGAACTTATCGGCCGGAACCAGACCGGCCTGACCGGCCACGTGGCGCTCCAGGTTGTAGTCGCGACAGGCGAGGCTGACGATGAGACTCAGGAGGATTGGGATGGTGCGACGCATCGATAGGCTCGGCAAAGAGTTAGGGGAAACGCGCCGGCCACGAAGGTACTAGATTTCCGCCCCTATGCGCAACCTGATCGGATGGTGCCTGGCGGTCACCTTTGTGCCCGCGTCGCTGATCGCTCAAGTGGCGCGGGCAGCTCCACGTCTCGAATCGTGGGCCCCTCCCCTCCCCGCATCGCTAGCGACCGCGGGATCGAGTAGTGGGAGTTCCGCCAGCGAGCCACACGCGGTGCAATGGTACGAGGCGGCGGCGGTCGCCGGCATTGTCGTGGCAAGCGGATTTCTGGACGCAACGGTTCAGGACTACACCCAGACCCACCGGACCGAAACGAAGGATGATATTGCCTCTGTCTTCCGACACATGGGGCAGCCCGAGGTCTATGCTACTGTGGGGCTCGGCACCATCCTGACGGGGCTGATCGCGGGGGACGACGATATCGCCCGGGCGGGTGGCCGCATTACCGGCTCGCTGGTCACGGCCGGCGTTTCGAACGGTATCATCAAGTATGTGGTCGGTCGAACGCGGCCGAACCATAGTAGTGAACCGGATCCCGATGAATTCGCGCCTTTCTCCGGCAATGTTTCGTTTCCTTCGGGGCATACCGCGATGGCCTTCGCCCTTGCAGCATCGGTCAGTAACGAGGTGCACTTCTGGCCGGCCCAGGTCGGCCTCTACGGTGCCGCGACTCTCACGGGATGGTCCCGCATCAACGACAACAAGCACTGGCTGAGCGATGTACTGGGCGGTGCCGCCGTCGGGATCACCAGTGCCATGATCATGGATGGGAAATGGACCCTCTTCGGAGCGGGCCAACCTCACTTCCTGGCCACACCGAAAAGTGTTTCCGCTTCAATGTCAATCGCGTTCTGAGGACAGACCCTGAAAACACGAAGCCCTCCGCTCTGGCGGAGGGCTTCGTGTCATTGGGCCCTTACTGGCCTCTGGCCGATAGCGATTGGCCCCTGCCTACGCCGCTACCGGCTCTGCGAAATCCATCTCGACCGCATCGATCTTCCCCGTGTCCTCATCCCGGATGTGCCAAGGCATTCCCATCGCGCCGAGGCGGGTCATGAAGGGATCGGGATCGAACTGCTCGGGAGACATGACCCCGACGCCGCTCCAGCGACCATTGGCCATCAACTCGGCCGCGATTACCGGAGGAACGCCGGTCTGGTAGGCAGTGGCCTGAACTCCCAATTCGGCGTAGACCTTCTCGTGATCGGTCACATTGTAGATGTAGAAGCTGCGTTCCTGGCCATTTCGGATTCCACGCGCCAGCGTCCCGACGCAGGTCTTCCCCCGCATCCTTCCGGCGAGGTCACCGGGCTGGGGCAAGAGGGCTACGACGACATCGCGCGGTGAAACCGTGGTGTCTCCCACCCGCACCTTGTCGGTCCGGGAGAGGCCCAGCTGCTTCAGGACCCGCAGGGTCTGCCAGGTCACATCGTCCATACACAGCTTGAAGTCCGCCACCGCCAGGCCGGGGATGAACATCGGCAGGGTGCGCGACTCTTCGTGGTCAACGTAGTAGGTGTTGAGAACGCCGAGCTCCGGGAAATTGAAGGGCTCAAAACCGGAGAGGGCTTCCTCGAGGTGGTAGGTCCCATCGCGCCAGGAAATGGCTCCGCAGAGACATTCGTCGATGAACACCCACGGACTGAAAGTGGCCAGGAATCCATCGTGTCCCTGGCAGACGGAATTGTCGCCGTCCCGTATCCGCAGCTCGGTCACTGTGTCGAGCAGGTGCTTCGCGGCATACGCGGCGTAGACGTTACTGGTTCCCGGATCAGCCCCCATCCCCAGAATTGCCAGACGGCCCGCGGCCTTGAACTCCTGGTCGAGGGCGAACTGGTCGGGGAGCTTCGGGGTGCCATCCATGGCGGCTCCGCCACTGGCCATATCGAGGTAATCGCATCCTCCGTCGAGACACGCGCGCATCACGACCAGGTTAGTGGCCGGAAGGGCGGCGTTCAGCAGGATGGTCGTACCGGTTTCACGAATGGTGCGGGCGAGTTCACTACAGTTCCCGGCGTTAAGCGTCATGGCGCTCACGCGCGGGCTCCCAATGCGGTCGGCGAGCAACTGGGCTCGGCCAGGGACAGCATCCGCGATGACCAGCCGGGTCACCATGGGATGCTGCGCGAATTTCAGGGCGGACACGGTCCCCACCGCGCCGGCACCCAACACCAGGACTTTCACAAACTCCTCTTTTCATTGTTCGTGCGGGACTCGGTCTGGCCCCTCCGTGACAGCCCGAGAA
>Ga0105249_10002437_pt1 | contig 16148 bp, 13 predicted proteins | sample KBSS44metaG_FD_81522 | JGI IMG/M metagenome (GOLD analysis project Ga0105249, IMG submission 81522) | Switchgrass rhizosphere microbial communities from Kellogg Biological Station, Michigan, USA - KBS S4-4 metaG | ecosystem: Host-associated > Plants > Roots > Rhizosphere > Soil | place...
CGAGCGGCCCGGGCGAATTGGGTGGCGCCAGCGAATTTGGCGGCGCCGGCGAATTGGACGAGCCCGGCAAGAGGAGCCCGGCGACCGCGACCGTCGAGCTGGCGGCCCGGCAATTGGACCGCTCGTTCGCCTCGCTCACAGCCTGCGAGACGTCGGCGCACGCGAGGAGGAAATACGCGCCGCCCGTCGCCGGCGGAATCCGCACCTGGGCTCTCAGCGGCGCGGACTTCCCGCTCCTCAGCTTCGGAGCGCCGAAGGAGCCGAGCGAGACATCGCCGGGGCCCGCCGTCCGGTCTGGAGAGAGGTACAGCCCGGTCTTCGATGCTCCGGCGGTCGCCTTGCCGCTGTTCTTGATCGATCCGCTGATCGCGAAGCTGTCCCCGGGGGAGGCCTTTGGCGGCGGGTTGGCGAGCGCGACGACGACCAGGTCGGGCTTCGGCCCTTGCGGCTTCCTGGCGCCGGCCGCGAATCCCGTGCCGACGAAGACCGACACGCCGAGCAGGATCACGAACAATCCGGTGGCCCTCAGTCGCGTGCCTCGATCCATCCCCATCTCCCCCGAAATCTGACTCGACGGTAGACCCAAAGGGCGGGGTTTTCGGCAGACTCGACGGGTATCCGATCGGCGGCCCAAAGCGGCCCAGCACGGCGTCCAGCGCTTCACAGCGTGGTTCGCGAACAGCTGGCGAGCCCGCAACGCCCACCCTCAGGGCGCCGACGTGACGGCGTTCGACAGCTTGTCTACATCGGGGAGACAGGTTTACTCCCGCATTCCAGAGCCGTTTGAATAGCCAACACATCACGTCCTCATCACTCGTGCCACTCGGTCGGCGTCTTTGGCCTCCGCCACCACCCTGCCGCGGGCAACGGTGGCCAGGGCCCAGGCCACCATTCAGAGGCTGGCATCCGTGCTGCGAGGAAAGCCACCTGGCAGGACCCGTGGTCCCGGTTAGGTTTGTTCAATGGGCACGACGGCCGTGACCTTGGAGATCGACCAGGAGGGCGAGATCGCCGAGGCGATCCTCGAAGCGATCGCTTCGGACCTGGAAGTTTCGCGACAGAGCGGTCAACGATGCTTCCGTGTCTCCGCCGAGGACATCGGCTTGGGCGAGCTACGCGTACGGGTAGCCCGCACCGCGTCAATCGCCATCCCCGACTGGGACGACTACATGCATTTCGTCATCAATTAGCGACGAAGGCCCGGATTTTTGGATAGATCTCCTCGTCGAACCGGCTGCCGCTGAAGACGCCGTAGTGACCAACGCCCGCCTGCAGGTGCTCGACGCGCCGTCTGTCCGGGATGCCGGTGCAGAGCGTGTGGGCCACGGCGGTCTGGCCCGGCGGACAGAACTCGTCCTTCTCGCCCTCGATCGTCATCAGAGCTGAGCGGATCGCCGCCGGATCGACGCGGCGCCCGCGCCACGTCATCTCGCCACGGGCGAAATCGTGATCCTGAAAAATCGCGCGAACAGTCTCGAGATAGAACTCGGCAGCGATGTCGAGCACCGCAAAGTACTCGGCATAGAACTCCTGGGTCCTGACGGCGCTGGCGGAATCGTTACGGAGGAGGTCGCCGATGAGCGAGCCAAACGCATCGGTATGGCGGCGCGGCGCCATGCCAAGGAAACCGCTGACCTGGAGGAATCCAGGGTAGACGCGGCGCCCGGCGCCGGCGTGGGGTCGGGGCACGGTCATCACCGCGAGGCGCTCGAGTTTGGCGAGCGACTGCTTGGCGGCGAAGTCGTTGACCGGCCCGGGATTGATTCGAGCATCGACCGGCCCGGCAAGCAGAATCAGACCGGCGGGCTCGGCCGGATGCGAGTCCTCGGCCATGATCGCCGCGGCGGTGAGCGCGGCGACGCAGGGCTGGCAGACGGCCATCACCTGCGCACCCGATCCGACCGCGTCAACGAAGTCGATGATGTGCTCCACATACTCGTCGAGCCCGAAACGCCCGTCCTCAACTGGCACATCGCGAGCGTTGTGCCAGTCGGCGACGTAGACGTCGTGATCGGCCAGCATCGTCCTGATCGTGTGCCGCACCAGCGTCGCGAAGTGGCCCGCCAGACCCGGCACAATCAGCACCTTGGGGAGGTCCCGGCCGTCGTCACCAGCGAAGCGGAGCAGGCTCCCGAACGGCGTCGAGAGCACCGTCTGCTCGGTGACCGCGACCCGCTCGCCTTCTCGCTCGACCGACTCGATGCCGAAATCAGGGCGGCGGTGGGTCAGCTGCAGGGCCGCGAAGGTGCCTAGAGCCGCCCGGCTGACCCCCGCCAGGGGCATCGGCACGCCGGCGTCGCTGGCGGCCTCCAGGGCCGCGGTACCTCGCGCCGCCGATATCTGCAGCGGTGCGAGCAGCGCGCGCCGCGCCTCGTAGGCGGCATAGATCATGCGGCCAGTATCCACATCCCGTCCCCTGGAAACACTTTCACATCTCCAACCCGCCGTTCACACCCCAGACCTGTCCGGTGATGTAGCTGGACGCATCGGCACAGAGAAAATGGACGACCCGGGCAATCTCGTCGGGACGGCCCAGACGCTTCAAAGGGATCGTCGCGGCGACGGCGTCGAGCGTCTTCGCCGGGATCGAAGCGACCATTTCGGTCGCCGTGTAGCCGGGGGCGACGCAGTTGACGGTGACACCTACCCCATCTGGCTCGAGGCGGTCTTCGCGAGCTAGAGAACTGGCCGCCTCCAACGCCATCGTCTTCGTCAGCCCGAACATCCCTGACTTCGAGGCGGCGTAGTTGCTCTGGCCAATGTTGCCGCTCTGGCCTGCCAGCGAGGAGATGTTGACGACGCGGCCACTCCCCCGGTCGAGCATGTGGATGATCGCCGCCTGCGAGCAGAAGAACGCTCCCGAAAGATTGACCGCCAGCACCGTGTACCAGTCCTCGGCAGTCATCTTGATCATCCGCGCATCGGAGGTGATGCCCGCGTTGTTGACGAGGATGTCGAGACGGCCGTGCTCGGCGATCACCTCGCTGACGGTGCGGCGGCAGTCGTCGGCCGAGGCAATGTTCCCCCGGTGGACCGAGGTCCGGGTGCCGAGCTCGGCAAGCTCGAACTGCAACCGGGCCGCCTGCTCGGCGTCCTTGCTGTAGCCGGCGGCGACCGTCGCCCCCTGGGCGGCGAGACTACGGCAGATCGCGGCGCCGATGCCACGGGTGCCGCCGGTTACGAAGGCGACCCTGCCATCGAGCTTGCTGCCGGACGCCTTAGCTGCGGCCTGCGGTGAGATCGACATCTAGTCCTCCTGCGGGTGAGACGAGAAACGGCGAGATTGCCGCGATCGCGTCGTCGGGTTGGTCGAGCAAGAAGAGATGGCCGCCGTCGGTGACGATGTGTAGTCGGGCGTCGGGAATGGCCCGGGCGAGGTAGCGCGCGTTGATCAGCGGGACGAGCGGGTCGTCGTCACCGTGGATGACCAGCGTCGGCTGACGCAGAAGATGCAGCCAGGCATGGCTGCTCCACAGCGTCATCGCGTATATCTGCTGCAGGTATCCCCGAGTCGAGGGCGGGTCGGCGAGCCGCCAGTCGATGCCGCGGTCGAGCACCTTGCGGTCGCGGGCGCTGCGGCCGCCGGCGATGATCGGGACGATCCTCTCGGCGATGCCACGGTTCCAGTAGCGCGCCGGCGTCAGCATCAGCGACGCCGCCAGCGGGTTCGGGGGAATGCTCGGCACGCCCGGAGTGGTCGCGGCGAGGATCAAGCGACCGACTCGCCGGGGGAAGCGATGCGCGACTTCCTGCGCCAGAGCGCCGCCCAGCGAGTACCCGAGCAAATCGACGGTGGGTAGGTCGAGCCGGTCGATGAGCGCGTCGACCAACCTCGCCAGTCCCTTCATCCGGATTGGCCAGCGCCCTGCTGCCGAGCGCCCCGAGCCGGGCAGATCGAAGGCGATCACCTCGCGATCGCCGCAGAGCCGGCTCGCGAACGGCGTCCACATCTCGAGGCCCGCCCCGAGACCATTGATCAAGAGCAACGGCCGGCCTTCGCCCGCCCTGACCACACGCAGCCGGTGGCCGGAGACGGTGGCGAGCAGGTCGCTGCTGATCCAATCCGCGGTGGCTATGCCCGCTCACCCACCAGCCGCTGCGCTTCGCGGACCTCGACATACCAGTCAAGGACGTCGGGACGATCGACGACACCGATGGCGACCGCCTGCTCGAGCGGAACGCCCTGCAGGATCCGCTTGATGGGGACCTCGAGCTTCTTGCCGGTGAGGGTTCGAGGGACCGCAGGCGCCGCGATGATGACGTCGGGTACGTGCCGCGGCGAGAGCTCCAGCCGCAACGCCGCCCGAATCCGGTCGCACAGCTCCGGGTCGAGCTCCGCGCCCTCGGCGGTGACCACGAAGAGCGGCATCAGGTACTCCCCATCGGGAAGCTCGACACCGACGACGAGGCTGTCGGCGACCTCCGGATGGGATTCGACGCTGGCGTAGACCTCGGCCGAGCCGATCCGCACGCCGCCGCGATTGAGAGTTGAGTCGGAGCGCCCGAGGATCGTGATCGCGCCGTCCGGTGAAATGCTCGCCCAGTCCCCCTGGCGCCAGATGCCCGGGAACTCGGCAAAGTAGGTGTCGCGATAGCGGCTGCCGTCGACGTCATCCCAGAGTTCGATCGGCATCGATGGCATCGGCTTGGTGACGACGAACTCGCCAACCTCGTCGCGCACCGAGCGGCCTTCGTTGTCGACGACGTCGACGGCGATGCCGGGCCAGCGACAGGGGATCTCGTCAACGCGGACGGGAAGCAGCGGACTCCCCCCGGTGAAGGCGGTGCAGACGTCGGTGCCACCGGCTATCGGATCGATCCGCACACCCGGTAGCTGCTGGTCGAGCCATTCCCATCCCGCCGGTGAGAGTGGTGAGCCAGTCGGTATCACCGTCCGCAGCGAACTGAGGTCGAGAGCGTCAAGCGCGAGACCAGCGTTGCAGCAGCCGCTCACGTAGGCGGCTCCGGTGCCAAAGGTCGTCGCACCGGTCACCGCGGCGACCCCCCAGTTGCCAGCGAGGTCCGGATAGCCTGGACTGCCGTCGTAAAGGACGATCGTGGTGCCGTGCAGCAGCCCTCCAACCAGGTAGTTCCAGGCCATCCAGCTGGTCGAGCTGTAGAAGAAATAACGGTCTCCGGCCCGGAGGTCCATCGCCAAGCCGAGCGACTTGAGGTGCTCGAGAAGGATGCCGCCCTGGCCTTGGACGATGCCCTTGGGAGCGCCGGTGGTGCCCGAGGAGTAGAGAATCCAGAGTGGATCTTCGAAGTCCATCGCCTGGAACTCGGGCTCCGCCACTCGATCGAGAAGTGAATCGAACGGAACCGCGTCGAGCTCGGCAGGTGGCTCGGCATCGGGCCGCAGCGACCGGATCAAGATCATTTTCTTCAGCCCTGACATGGAAGACCTGAGCACAGCGACGGTGTCGAGGCGATCGTGCTCGCGCCCAGCGAAGCGGTAGCCATCGACGGCAATCAGCACTGAGGGTTCGACCTGGACGAATCGATCGAGGACTCCCATGGTGCCGAAGTCCGGCGCGCAGACCGTCCAGACAGCACCGATGCTCGTCACCGCCAGCATTGCCACCACCGCCTCGGGCAGATTGCCGACGTAGGCGGCGACCCGGTCGCCGGGCCCGACCCCGTACTCGCGGAGCGCGGCCGCGAGAGAACCGACCTGCGCCCGCAGTTCATTGGTGGTGATTGGGACTGGGTCCTCACCCTCGGCGACCGCCAGGAGGGCGGGGCTGTCCGTCGGCGCCCGCGCTAGGACGTGTTCGGCGTAGTTCAGCCGGGCACCTGGAAACCAGCGCGCGCCCGGCATCGTCGCCCGCTCCAACACGGCGTCAGGCTCGGCCGTCGCGTCGACCTCGTAGTAGTCCCAGATCGACTGCCAGAAGTCGCTCTGCTCGGCCGTCGACCACTCCCATAACGCAGCGTAGGACCCGAGCGCAACACCGCGTTCGCGATCCAGCCAGTGCAGGTAGTCGGTGACATTGGCCGCAGCGACCGACTCCGCCGTGGGCTCCCAGAGTACGCGCTTCACTGCTACCCCCGGACGTACTGGCCCGGCGCCGGCTCGATCGGCGGGTAGCGCCGGTTCCCCAATTTCGCCGGCGCCTTACGCTCTTCGCCGGAACGGACGCTCGCCCAGTCGGCCCAATGTTCCCACCAGGTGCCCTCTTGACGTACAGCCTCCATCTCCCAGGCGTCGGCGTCGCCGTTGGGCTCAGGGCCGGCAAAGTAGTGGGCTTTTGGGTTGCCCGGCGGATTGATGAGACTGGCGATGTGGCCGGCGTTGCTGAGCACGAAGGTGCTGTCGCCCGGCATCAGATCGGTCGTCCGGAAGCAACCGCGCCAGGGCGTCAGGTGGTCCTTGGTCGCCCCGGTGACATAGGTGTCGATCTTGATCTTGCTCAGGTCGACCGGCGAACCGAGGATCTCCAGCTCCCCCGGCTTGACCATCTGATTGTTTTGGAAGATGTCGAGGAACTGCCCGTGCAGGCGACCGGGCAGGTTGGTCGCGTCGGCGTTCCAGGCAAGGATGTCGAAGCGCGGCGGGTCTTCGCCCAACAGATAGTTGTTGACGTAGTAGTTCCAGACAAGGTCGTTCGGCCGCATCCAGTTGAACATCGCCCCGAGCGTGCGGCCTTCGAGGATCCCCTCCGACTTCGACTTGTTCCGCGCAAACGACAGCAACGGCGCGACCCGGAACATTCCCACCGGGGCCGGAGTATCGAAGTCCAGCAGGGTGACGCCGAAGCTCGCCGAGTTGACCCGGGTGTCGGATCCGGCCGCTAGATGGCTCAGCAGACCGGCAGTAAGAATCCCGCCGGCACACAGTGAGAGCAGGTTGACGTCATCGCTTTTCGATATGTCGCGGACGACGTCGATCGCGCGTTCCTCCGCCGCCGCATAGTCGTCCAGGCTCCAGCCGGCCTGGTCCTTGCCGGGATTGCGCCAGCTGATCGCGAAAAAGGACAGTCCGCGGGAGACCGCGTACTCGACGAAGCTGCGGCCCGGGGCCAGATCCATGAAGTAGTACTTGTTGATTTGAGGCGCGACCATCAGCATCGGCCTGGCGAAGGTGGTGCCGCCGGCGGGAGCGAACTGGAGCAGCTCGCAGAACTCGTCCCGGTACACGACGGAGCCGGGCGTCGCGGCGAGGTCGGACCCGAGTGTGTAGGCGTTCTTTGCAACCTGTCGCGGCATCCGATTGTTGGTGCGAGCGTCGTCGACGGCATTGCGGACGCCACGGACGAGACTGGCGCCTGAGGTATCGAAAGCGCGCTTGATCGCCGCCGGATTACCGATCAAGGTGTTGGTCGGGGCCGCTGCGGTGGTGAGCGCTTCCAGGCAGAAGCGGGTGCGGTCGGCCTCCCGATCCCCCAGCCGGGCGTCCGCGACGGCTCCCATTACCGAGTCCGCCCAAGCCAGGTAGAGCTGCATCCAGCGGTGGTAGACCGGGTTTGATCGCCAGGCCTCGTCTTTGAAGCGCCAGTCATTTTTCGCGGCCTCCACGTCGGACCGACCAGCGGTGATCTTCACGGCCTCGAGCCCGAGGCGGGCACTTCGACGGGCCAGGTGACGGCCGCGAAAAGTTAGGCCCAGAAGCGACCCAACGATGGCCCGCGGCTTCATTGGGTCGACCAGCTCGGCGCCGTCAACGGCGTCGTAGACGTCTTCCGCGGCCACCGCTTCGGACACTCCGTTTGATGAACCCATTTCCAACCTCCGGTTCGCACTGCCCCAAGATGTTCATCCTATGAACACGTGCCAATAGATACAAGACGGCTCCTCGTGACGCCCGCTCCTCGAGCTGTCGACAAGGCCGAGCAAAGTGCCGGCGTGGAGTACTCAGCTCTCCGAAAGGCCGAGTGACCTGAGCCGGACACGGGGACGGGCGAGGACGCTCCAGCGGTGGCGAGGTGAGAGGGGTCGAACCGGCCCCGGCAACGTTCGGACACCGGCCGGAGGCCCGGAAGCCCGCTCCAAAGCCGGCTTGGAACATCGGGGAGACAGGATTTGAAGCTGCGACCGCTTGGCCCCCAGCCGGCTGACCCGACCGCTCTTTGCGTCCAGACGCGTCCCGGAGTGTCCCCCGTCCCCCGGGTCTGACTCTCCCGGACCTATCGAACTACGCGTCCGGTACCTCAGCTGGTACCAGGAGCCCGACTCGCCCCGTCCCTCGCCCACGAGCCAACCGCTCTGTCGGCCGACGGTCGTCTGATCGCGACCGAAACGGAGAAGTTTTCCAATAGGCCGAACCTCGGTAGGCTGCGCCCGGCCGTCCGAAAGAGGCGGGTCGAACCTGGAGGTGAAAGTGGCTGGAGCACGGCTGGGACGTCTCGGTTTGTTGGTCGCCATCGCGCTGGTCGCCATGTCTGTGACGGCCTCGCCGCAGACGCGCGCGGCGTCGAGGGAACCGTCGCCGCCCGGGGAACCGTCGAACTACGCCGGGGCGAGCGCCATGACCGATGCGCCGGCCCAACAGACGACGCCCGTCTTCGGCAGCCCGATCGCGTCCCCGGAACCCGTGCTCGCCAGCAACGGGCGCCGCGAACTCGCCTACGAGCTGATGCTGACCAACCGCAGCGAATCGACGGTCACGGTCCGCAAGGTCGAAGCCCTGGCCGGCGGCAAGGTCGTCGAGAAGCTCTCAGGCAAGTCGCTCGAGGCGGTGATGGAGCCGTTCGGACAGTTCACCACGTCCGACAAGCTGAATCCGGGCGAGTCGGGCTTCGTCATGATGGACGTCAGCCTCGCACGAAAGGCGAAGATCCCGGCCGAACTCACGCACCGGATCGTGATCTCGATGAAGCCGAAACCGGCGTTCGCCTCTGCGCTCAGCTACGAACTCGCCCCGACCAAGGTGACATTCCGCAAGGCGCTCGTGATCCATCCTCCCGTGTACGGCCCCGGCTGGATCATCAACAGCGGTTGCTGCTCGGCCTTCAACTTCCACCGCGGCGTCGCCTGGCCGGTCAACGGAGCGATCACGGTCTCCGAGCGCTTCGCGATCGACTTCTTCCAGGTGGACGCCACCGGCAACGCCCTCGACGGCCCGGATGACCAGCTCACGAGCTACGTCTCCTATGGCGCCGAAGTGCATTCCGCGACAGCGGGGAAGGTCATCAGCGTCCGCAACGACATGCCCGAAGCTCCCCTCGGGCCGCTTCCCCCGGGACTCACTCTGGAAGAAGGCCCCGGCAACAAGGTCGTCATCGACGCCGGCCACGGTCGCTATGTCTTCTACGCGCACCTGCAGCACCGGAGCGTCACCGTCCATCCGGGCGAGCGGGTAAAGGTGGGTCAGACGCTCGGCCTCCTCGGCAACAGTGGCAACTCCGCCGGCGCCCATCTTCATTTCCAGGTGATGAACGGCCCGCTCAGCGCCGGCTCCAACGGCATGCCGTTCCGCTTCTCCGAATTCAACCTGCAAGGGACGGTGACGTCCTTCGACTCAGTAACAGGCTTGGCAGCGATCGACCGGGCCGAACACGGCATCCGCCGCGACGTGCTCCCGCTCGACCAACAGGTGGTCGAATTCTCGGGCTGATGCGGGGCTACCCAGCCGGCCGCTCAGAGGGAGGACAACCCGGCGATTGACGCCGGCGCGGAGGCCGACTCTCGAAGATCGGGGAGACAGGATTTGAACCTGCGACCGCTCGGCCCCCAGCCGGCCGATGGGAGTGCCAGATGCATCCGAGGCGCGTCCCGCCGCGTCCTCGTGTCCTGACACTGAACGTCAGCGACCAATCGGACGATAAAGCCGGTACCTCGTGTGGTACGAAGCCAAGCTCGCGTTGAAGGTCAGGGCCAAGACCCTCGGCCGTCGCGACTGGAGAAGGAAACACCAGGTGTCCCCCTCGCCCTCATTACAGCCCGCTCACGCTCGTCCTCTTGCCGGGGCCGCCGGGAGGCGGATACGTCTAGTCGCGGCAATCGCAGCAACGGTCATCCTGCTCGATGCAGGGACGAAGGCGCTAGCCACCCATTTCCTCACCGAACACGAACCGATAGACCTGCTCGGCGGCCTGATCAGCCTCGATCTCTATCGCAACTTCGCCGGTCCCAACGACATCCTTCCAGGCCACACAGTCGTCATCTCAGCGATTTCGATAGTCGCTGCGATCGCACTGGTAGTCATAGCCTTCCGGGTCACCAGCACGCTTGCCGCCGTCGCGGTCGGTCTCCTACTCGGCGGCGCGGTCGGCAACCTGCTCGATCGACTCCTCCGCGAGCCCGGACCACTACGCGGGGGCGTCGTCGATTGGCTGCGACTGGCGGACCGGACCAACTCGATGAACCTCGCCGACCTTGCGCTCGATGCCGCGATCATCGTCATCCTCGTCGGCGCAGTCCTCGGCTGGTGGCACGACCGCAAGCCCCAATAGCCTGCTCGCCGTGCTGTCCTATATCCCTTCCCCCTCGATCAACGACTTCAATGTCGGCCCGCTCGAATTCCATCTCTACGGCCTGACCTATGTCGCTGCGGCCGCGGTAGGCCTGCTTATCCTGGTCCGGCGCTGGGAGGCGGCGGGCGGCAGCCGCGAGCTGATCTGGGACGTCGCGATCTGGGCGATACCGGCTGGGCTCATTGGCGGCCGCATCTACTTCGACCTAACCAGCAGCAATGAAGTCCCACCGCATTGGTGGGGCCCCTTCGCGATCTGGCACGGCGGCCTGGGAAGTTGGGGCGCCTTCGGGGCCGCGATCCTGGTCGGGATCTGGCGCGTCCGCAGGAGCGGCGCCTCGGTGGCGGTGGGGCTGGACGCGGTCGCGCCGGCATTGCTGGTCGCCCAGGCGATCGGTCGCTTCGGGAATTACTTGAACCAGGAGCTCTTCGGAAAGCCCTCCGATCTACCTTGGGCCGTCGAAATCGATCCCTCCCACCGCCCGGATGGCTACGAGCAGTACTCGACCTTCGAACCGACCTTCTTCTACGAGGCGACCTGGGATCTCGCGCTCGCCGCCTTCCTCGTTTGGCTCGGCCACCACCGCGAAATCCGGCCGCCGGGTCTCTTCGCCCTCTATGTCACCGGCTACTCAGCCTTTCGCATCTTCGAGGAGGTCCAGCGGGTCGATCCTTCCCATTACATCCTCGGTATGCGGCTCAACTTCTTCGTCGCCTGCATCGGGACGATCGCGGGAGCCCTCTGGTTCGCTTGGACCCAGGGCTGGCGAGGGTGGAACAATCAGAGCGCTCGCGTGAAGTAGAGAATGCGTCCCTTCTTCTGGCGGCGGTTCAAATGAGGAGCTTCTAGTCGGGGAGACAGGTTGCATGCCGCTCGCTAGAGCGGATAACCACCTACTGTCATCACCGTTTCATCACGCTCAAGAGAGATATCGGCTACCTGTGCAGCCGGCGGTGAGCGATCTCATAGACGCTCGGTTTCCGTCGTTGTGGGGGGTGGCGCTCGCCGACCGCGACGAGGACGAGGCCGGCTTCGCCGCTTCTTCGTCACCGGCCAGGACAGCCCCCCATTGACCGGCCGGACGGGATATAGACTTCACGCATCCGCCAAGTCGGGTTCCGTCGTGGCCTTCCGCTTCGCAGCGCCGCAGCCATTCGTAAGGAACCCCGTCGCGCTGGACTTCCGCGACTACCGGTTCGATCGCGGCCCGTGCCGCGCTGGTGCAGCGGCTCAGATCCTCGGTGAGAACCTGATCGATCACGCGGACTTCGAAGCGCGGGACCCCCACCCGCGCTCACCGCTGGCTACCCCTCGCCGTCGGTTGGCAGCGAGCCGAAATGCCGCTCGAAATCCTCCGAACTCATCGGGGTCGTTCGTGTTCGCTTGCGGATCTCCTCGATCAGAGTCGCTTTGGAGGGCCAATCCGGCGCGTAGATGAGCTTCACCTCCGGAGCTTCCTCCTCAGTCATCGCGTCGATCTGGCGATGTAGCTCGGCCTTGGTCATAGGGAAATCGTAGCTTCCACCCGGACGGATCCGAAGGACAGCCAAGGCCGTGACCTCATATTCAGGAACCGAGTGCAGTCGAGGAGAGGACGCGGGGAGGCGTGGGGACGCGCGGCGCCGACCTCTTATTCCTAACCGAGCTGGGCCTAGTCGCCGCTATTCGGCAGGCCTCTTAGTTAAGGACTTCTGCCAATCGATCCTGAAGGTCCCAGGTGTGCACCACATCCGGCGGACAGCCCCGCACGTTGCCCCTGGTCTAGACGGTCGCCTCAGGGCACGTAACGCGGATCGCGTCGGCGCCCGCGCTTGGCCGATCTCATCGATCCCGATCCGCCTGAGGTTCGCGAGCAGGTCAACCTCGCGCCGAGATATCGCCGTGAGGCGGAACGAGAGACGTAATATGGCGTCAGAATAGAATATACTGCGTCCATGTGCTGCTCGGGGGCAGACGCTCCGGCGTTCACCGCCCCCATCCCCGGCCAACCCGGAGGCCCCATGGCACCGATTCATTGCGAAAGGAGGCATCCGTGACCGCGACACCTCGGGTGACACGCGAGTTCGACCATCATTCTGCGGAGTTCGGGCAGAACCCCCTGGCGTTCTATCGCCAGTGGCATCAGGAGTGCCCAGTAGTGCACAGCGAGAAGTACGGCGGATACTACGTCCTGACGCGCCACGAGGACGTCGCGCAGGCCGCCGGCGATCCGGAGCACTTTTCGAACACCCATGATGTCGACGGCACCGGCACGGGCGCCGGCGGCATCGGGATCCCGTCGCTGCCGGTCCGCTTCGGGGTGGTCGAGATGGATCCGCCGCAGCACCGGAGCTATCGCGCGATGATCACGTCGTGGCTGGCGCCCGCGCGTGTGGATGCCGCAGAGCCGCAGATCCGAGAGATCATCGTTGAATACATCGAGGCCGCGCGGAGCAAGGGCCGCTTCGACGTGGTGCATGAGCTCGGCATCCCGATTCCGGCTTGTGTGACGCTCGAGCTGTTGAGAATCCCGCTCGAGAAGTGGGAGGTCTACGCCCATCCGATCTGCGATCTGGCGTCTTACGCGCAGGGAGACCCGGAGTGGCCGCGAGTCATGCAGGACGTCGCCGCGGCGGAGCAGGATCTCATGGACCTGATCGGGGAGCGCCGTCAGCGCCCTGCCGAGGACTACATCACCTCGCTGCTGCGGGCCGAGCCCGAAGGGACCCCGATGAGCGATGAGGAGATCTTCCAGGCCGTGTGGGTCGTGCTGACCGGCGGCTTCGATACCACGTCAGGCGCAATAGCCCATATGATGCTTTACCTTTCGGAAAACCCTCAGGTTCGCGATGAGCTCATCGCTGACCGCGAGCGAATTCCCGGGGCCGTCGAGGAGTTTCTCCGGTACTACTCACCGGCGACCTCCACGGCGCGAACGGTGATGGCACCGGTCACACTCGGCGAACATGAGTTTCAGGCCGGTGACCGGGTCCTACTCTTCTGGGGCGCTGCCAATCACGACCCCAACCAGTTCGACGAGCCCGACGACCTCGACATCTCCAGGCACCCGAATCGCCATCTCGCGTTCGGTTATGGGCAGCACCGCTGCCTGGGTGCTCGGCTTGCTCAGCTCGAGGCGCGGATCTTCCTCGACGAGCTGTTGGAGCGCATGCCGGGGTTCGTCGTGCTCGGTGATCAGGCGCACAAGAAGCCCTCGGTCGGCGCCATCCACGTCTACAAGGACATGCCGGCGGCAGCCGAGCCGGCCGCCTTGGCCTGACGGCCCGTCGTGAGATCGGTCGTCGTGAGACGGCCGACCTGAACGCGCCGCTGGCGTGGGCGCAGACCCCCTCCAGCCCACGCGGTCTCGCGCTAGCGTTGGTGGGCGAGAAGCACCTCGTCGTGGAGCCCGAATCGGTCTTCCACCGACCGCAGCGGTTCGTGTTCGAGATGGGCGCCCGACCGCGGGTCAGGCGTCCATCGTCAGCGGGCTCACGGCGTCGCCGGTGAGGAACTGCCGGATGAAGGGAGTCGGCGGATCCAGGGCCTTAATCGGCCATTCCGGCTTCCAACGCCTTGCCCTGCCACAGCACCGAGATGTGATCGGCGATCGTGCGGGCGAGCATCACGTTGGAGAAAAACCCCTCGATGATGAAATCGGCGACTGCGAGCGCCACGAAGAAGATTCCGATCAGCGCCGGGGTCCTCAGCCTCGGCCAGCGTGCGCGGGTTGCGTCAGTACGAGGCAGCCGAGCTGCGTGGGCCCGAAGAACGCCCAGATGTAGACCGCAAACCTTCTAGTGGTCAACGAGTTAGTCGCGGAGATGCAGCGCCACATCGAACGCGTGAGAGAGACTCAACGCGCACGGCAGCCCTCTCAACGCGATCCTTGAGACGTGCGAGCGGCCGTCGCGCGCTGAACCTGCGACCGTCGCAGGTTCAGGTGGATCGGGGAGACAGGATTTGAACCTGCGACCGCTCGGCCCCCAGCCGAGTGCGCTACCAGACTGCGCCACTCCCCGTGGGGTGATCGGCACCATTCTGACGGATCGGCGGGATGGCGGCTAGGCTGGCGAGGCGCGCGGCGGTAGCTCAATGGTAGAGCCCTAGCCTTCCAAGCTAGTGACGCGGGTTCAACTCCCGTCCGCCGCTTCGGCCGGCACGCTTTTCTTTGGGCATCTGGCTGCCGATAGGAAAGGGAACTCGATGCGATTGGTCCGCTTGCGATGCCGGCTGCTGCTTCTCGCCGCCCTGCTGGGTGCGGTCGCGGTGCTGGCCGGATGCGGCTCCGGGGGGTCGGATTCGACCGGGGGCACGGCGACGGGCGGTGGCTCGGAAACGGCCACGGGTTCCGGAAGTCCGACCGAGATTCCGGCGATCGCGCTCAAGCCCGGCTTCGCCGACTGGCCCTACTTCGGGCGAATCCCGGAACGGACGCACTACCTGCCGGACGATCCGGTCGACCGGGTCTACCTCGACCCGCCGCTGAAGCAGGCGTGGTCGATCAACACGCACGCGCTGATCGAGTTCCCGCCGGCGATCCATGGCGGCGTCGCCTACGTGATCAACAAGTTCGGCAATGGCAAAGCGGTGCGGCTGCGCGACCGCAAGGTGCTGTGGGAACTCAAGGTGGACCCCAAGAACAAGGGGGAAGAACCGGTCGACGTGACCGGGCCGGTCTATTACAAGGGCAAGGTGTTCGGGGCGTTCAAGGAGGGCGATCTCGCCGCCGGCGACGCGCAGAACGGGAAGAAGGTCTGGGTCAGGGACCTGCACACGGAACTCGAATCCTCACCGCTCGCGGTTGGCGGGCTGCTCTATATCGGCACCAACGACAAGCAGCTGCTCGCGATCGACCCCGAAAACGGCAAGACGGTGTGGAAGTACGACGCTGCCGGCGAAATCAAAGCGAGCCCGAGCTACCACGAAGGCAAGGTCTTCGGCGCCGACTACGAGAGCGCGATGTTCGCCCTCGACGCCAAGACCGGCAAGCAGGTCTGGAGCACGAACACCAGCCAGACTGGCGGCAGCGGCGGCTTCTTCTCCTCCCCCGCGGTCGCCTTTGGCCGCGTCTATGCCGCCCGCGACGACGGCACCGTGTTCGCCCTCGACGAGAAGACCGGTAGGATCGATTGGTCCTTCCCGACCGGCGCTGCGGTGTATGGCTCACCGGCGGTTGCGCGGGTGCCGGGGACGCAGCCGACCGTCTACATCGGCTCCGAAAACGGCACTTTCTACGCGCTTGACGCGAAGACCGGCAAGCCGCGCTGGACCTATCGGGTCGGCGGGCCGGTGCCGGGCACGGCGACGGTGATCGGCCACACCGTCTACACCTCGAGCTTCACCCCGCACCGCACGGTCGGGCTCGATACGCGCACCCACAAGAAGACCTTCGAGCTGAACCAGGGTGGCTACACGCCGGTCGTCTCCGACGGCAAACGCCTCTACCTGGTCGGCTATTACACGTTGATCGGGCTGGAACCGACCGAGAAGGCGAAGAAGATCGAGGCGGCCAAGAGCGGGAGCGAAGGCAGCGGCTAGTCCCGCTCGCCTCGGTTAGATCTCCCGCCGCCGTACGTTGACCGTCGCCATCGCCGTCGCGAGCACGGTGCCGTCGGTCCTCATCAACTCAGCCGCCAGGTAAGCGATCGAGCGGCCGCGCTTCACCACCCTCCCCCGCCCGAGCAGCGGCCCCGGGTAGACCGGTGCCAGGAACTGGGCGTGGAGGTCGGTGGTCGGCGCCCATTCGTCGTC
>Ga0105249_10002438_pt1 | contig 16144 bp, 9 predicted proteins | sample KBSS44metaG_FD_81522 | JGI IMG/M metagenome (GOLD analysis project Ga0105249, IMG submission 81522) | Switchgrass rhizosphere microbial communities from Kellogg Biological Station, Michigan, USA - KBS S4-4 metaG | ecosystem: Host-associated > Plants > Roots > Rhizosphere > Soil | place...
ATCCAAAAAACAAGTACGCAAGCAGTATTGATATAATGATACCGACCAGGTCAGCCAATAACATAGCGCCGATTGAGTAACGTGTATTTTTTATTCCAACCGCTCCAAAATAAACAGCGATTACATAGAAAGTAGTATCGGATGAGCCTTGTAAAATACAAGCAAGGCGACCGGCAAATGTATCGGCTCTGCCATTGCTCATTGCATCTGCCATCATTCCTCTTGCTGCGCCTCCGCTAAAAGGTTTTACCAATGCGGTTGGTAATCCATCTACAAATCGGGTATCAGCACCTAATGAAGCAAAGACATATTTCATTCCATCAATGATATAATCAAAAGTTCCGCTTACACGTAGCATGCTAATAGCCACTAACATTCCAACCAGGTAAGGAATAATCCGAACAGCAACTTCAAACCCACCTTTTGCGCCATCAATAAAAGCGCTGAAGATGTCGATCTTTTTGTAAAGAGCTCCAAGTACAATTAGAAAAAGAATAAGCAACAGCAAGCCATTACCAAATGTTCCTGAAAAAAATTCCAGTGAAGTTTTATCAAGACGTGAGAGAAAAAAAATAAGTAAAGCGAAGAAGGTGGAAATACTCAGCACCCAGGCAAGGATAACGGGTTGAAAAAGATTAATGCGTTGTTTAATTGAAACAATGATCATGGCAGCCATTGTAGCTACAAAAGTTGCAATTATAATAGGAATAAAAACATCCGTTGCATTTTTAGCACCGGAAGCAGCACGTAATGCAATAATGCTAACGGGTATCAATTGTAACCCGGATGCATGCAAACAAAGAAACATGATCTGTGCGTTGGAAGCTTTGGTCTTATCAGGATTGAGTTCCTGTAAACTTTCCATTGCTTTTATGCCAAAAGGAGTCGCGGCATTATCAAGACCCAAAAGATTGGCAGAAAAATTCATCATCATGTGACCGTTTGCAGGATGATCTTTTGGTACATCAGGAAATATGCGTGAAAAAAAAGGGCCAATGATCCTGGATAAGAGCCGTATCCCTCCTGCTTTTTCAGCGATGCTCAGAAAGCCCATGAATAAAGACATCACACCAATTAAACCCAAACTAAGTGTTACGGCATCCTTACAGGTTTCAATAATGCCATTTACTTTTTGTGGTTTTATTGCAACCAATTTATCACCTTCTTTTTTATAAGTAAGGCTTCCAATAGTCAATCTTGCGGACGAATCAAGAGCTTTTTGGATCGTTGTATCAGCTAATACAAGTGATTGCTCCTTTACTTTGATCGAATCGCCATTTTTTCCTATAACGAGCTGAGTAAAGATCTGTTGGTTGCCATCGACAGCTAAAAACTTAACAGTGGCAACTAAGATAGCAATAATGATAAAGGCCGACCAGATCCTGCTTAATGCCATAAAAAAATAAGATTTTGATTGAAGATAAACTTTTTGATTTCGCTGCCAAAAACTCTTTAACAGTTGTGTTCTTTCATCTGGTCAATTCTTCCTTTCATCAAATCACCGGTGCCGACTACGATTTATTTTTTTTAACTTAATTACTAAACTCTCAAATCATGAAAAAGCAATTCCTGCTGCTACTTGCGCTTGCACCTTTTATTTTAGCTGCTCAATATAAAAACGATAATGTCAAGTATAAAACTGTTTTTATTGATGACCTCTGTGCTGCGTTAAAAAATAATCCCGATTATCTTCTTTTGGATGTACGAACCAAAGGTGAATATAATGATACATCAACCGTAACCAGTCTGAATATCGGGCATTTAAAGAACGCAGTCAATATCAGTGTGGATGACCTGGGTAAACGGTTAAATGAAATTAAAAGCTCATCGGGTAAACCTGTTTTTATTTATTGCAGCCATAGCCAGCGCAGCCGTCGTGCTTCTGCAATGCTTGCTGATAGTGGCTTTGCAAAAGTGTTTAATATAAATGGCGGTATGACAACATTGAACCTGTTGCGTGAATCAGGAGTTCCCTGTACGAGTCTCTTTTATGAAACTAACAATCAATATGATCTTATAGCGCCGGTTGACCTGGTAGCTGTTCTCAAACGCGGTAAGAATGTTTTTCTGCTGGATATCCGCAAAGATTCAGTTTTTAAGGGTATAAGTTCAAATGATATGCTGAATGCCTATGGCAAGCTGAATGGCGCGGTGAACATATCGCTTGCCAGATTAGAGACATCATTAACGGATATTCCTAGCAATAAAAAAATTGTAATTATCGATGATGGCGGAAGTGATGCGCCAAAAGCAGCTGCCATTTTACTAAAGAATGGATATAAAAATATTTCCCTTGCCTTCAATGGTATGTCTGCATGGAATACGGCTTCACAAAATGAATTGCCGGAAAAAAATAAATTTTGGACATCGCCTGTGAAGTATAAAATTATCACTGCTGATGATTTTGATGAAATGGCTAAACAACCCGGATCTCTTATCCTTGATATAAGGCCTTCTTCTGAGTTTAATAATAAAGACACGTTAAGCTGGCGCAACCGGGGAAATGTCAAAGGAGCCATGAATATTCCATTTACCGAACTTTCCGGTAAGACCGATAAACTGGAACAATATAAGAACAAACCGGTTTTTGTATATGGATTTGGAACAGCTCCTGAAACTTTTAAAGCTGCGCAGATACTTGCTGATAAAGGATTTAATAAGGTATCGGTGCTAATGGGTGGTGTAACCAACCTGCGCTGGAGAGCAGCTAACATTAAAGGAAAGACGTATTTGGATAAATGGGTAGAAAATGTTCCTGAGGAAAATCAGTAGGAAGTTTTTTCATCTATGAAATAAATCATTTGGACATATAAAGGATTTCTTTACTTTTATAGTCGCTTGCTATAATGAATGAAGGACTATCTGCTATATGATAATAAACAGCTTGTCTGTTTATTTACCCAGGGTGATAAATTGGCTTTTACGGAAATCTACAACCGGTATTGGCAAAAACTATTTTCCATCGCTTATAACAGGTTAAAAGAAGTGCAAACGTCAGAAGATGTGGTGCATGATGTATTTATAAATCTCTGGGCTAACCGGGAAAGATCAGAAATTGAATCACTGGAAAATTATCTCGCTTCATGTACAAAATATACGGTACTTGCCCGGATCAAAAAGAAAGAACGTGAACGCATTTACAATAATTCGGTACACCCCACTCCTGTTATTGATTTCCCCGTCGAAACCTCCGTACATTATAAAAGAATATTAGAAATTGTAAAGACTGAAGTTGAAAAATTACCGGAAAGATGCAAGCTTGTATTTAAATACAGCCGTAATGAAGGCAAACCCATCCAGCAGATCGCTGCTGAACTCAGGCTATCCCCTAAAACGGTGGAAAATCAATTGAATAAGGCATTGAAACATCTGAAAGCTGTGACAAGATCTTTTTTTAATTTTTTCTTTTAGCGATACACTCCTCTTTTAGTAGCGTCATGTTATAGCATTAATGAATCAGCAAAATGGATTACAAAACATAAGGTACATTTCGAATTTTCGCATATCATTTTATTCTGCCTGAGTCAACATTATTACCTTAGTAAAAACAGCCATTGTTTAATTAATCTAACCTTATTACCTTATTATTCTTCGCTTAAATAAAGTAATTAGGCTGGCTTCTCTTGTGATGTGAGTGTGTTATGAAGGTAATTAAGGTTCTCAACTGAAAACACTATGCTATCTCACTAACGGAAATCTGAAATACCTCCAAACAATATCAACTACAGGTGTGTCATAAAAACCAGGTAATTTGGCCGTTTTAAATGATTTTTGACTGAATTTTAAATCCCAAAAAAATATTTTCAATTGCATAGGTGTTGCACCGGTCCCGGTGCACTTACTATTATATGCAAATTCCTGACAATATCCTTGACCTGATAGAAAAATATCAGGCAGGCACAGCTACCCCCGAGGAAAAAAATACTTTAAACGCCTGGTACCGTTCATTTGATGATACGGAAGCGGCCATTCAAACGAATGAGAAGCTTACAGAGGAACAACTGGCAGAGCGGATCAGGAATCGCATGCTTAGATCCATTGAACAGGAACAAACATTAACGGTGCTGAGACCACGCCGCAAATGGCAATTGCCTGCTGCTGCAATTTTATTATTTCTTATTGCCGGTGTTTATTTTATTCTTTTCAAGCTTCCCAAAAAAGACAGCACAACTGCGACTACATCCAATTTAACCAATGATATAGCTCCCGGCGGCAATAAAGCATTATTGACACTTTCAGATGGCTCTACCATCGTGCTGGATAATGTATCAAACGGAACTGTTGTGCAGGAAGGAAATATAAAAGTGGAAAAACTCAATAACGGGTTGCTTGCCTATAATATTCATGGTAAGCGGCTTACTGAAAACGATAAAGAATTTTATAACACGATCACCACACCAAGAGGCGGACAATACCAGGTTACCTTATCGGATGGAACAAAAGTTTGGCTTAATGCTGCATCATCCATCCGGTTTCCTGTTGTATTTACAGGTAATGAAAGAAAAGTAGAGATCACGGGTGAGGCCTATTTTGAAGTAGTAAAAAATACGGGCACACCATTTAAAGTAAGCGCCGGTTCGTCACAGGTTGAAGTGATGGGGACACATTTTAATGTAAATTCCTATGATGATGAAGCTACCATTAAAACGACCTTGCTGGAAGGCCTTGTAAAAGTTTCGGTAAATAATCAACTTGCAAAATTTTTACGCCCGGGCCAGCAGTCCGGGATCAGTAAAGACGGCAAAATTACGGTGCTTGACAATGCAGATACTGAAGAAGCAATTGCATGGATCAACGGCCGCTTTCAATATAAAAGCGCTGATATAAAGACGATACTCCGGCAGATCTCCCGCTGGTATGATGTGGATATTGAATACAGGGGGAATGTTGATATTCACTTTACCGGTCAGCTTCCACGCAATCAGAGGGTTTCTGGCATATTTGAAAAACTGGCTTTAACAGGTGAAGTGAATTTTAAAATTGAGGGAAGAAAAATTATTGTTTCACCCTAATCTAAAATCAAAAAATAAAAAGTATGAAACTCATTTTATTTTATTCATCAGCAAAAGATGGTTAATTACTGAAATGAACTCAAATAAAAAACCGGATTCCGTTTGCGGCGAAACCCGGCGAATATCTGAGTATCGTAATAAACTCAATCTGTAAGGACTGCTTATTATTCACTCAAACAATACAAAACTATGTATTTAAGTGCTCTTTGTAAAACCGGCGTCTCACAGGCCGGATTTATAACCAAAACGATTAGGATTATGAAACTAACTTCAGTTTTAATAATCGCTGCCTGCCTCCAGGTAAGTGCGAAAGGGTTCTCGCAAAAGGTTTCACTTGCTGCGGATAACATACCTCTTCAAAAAGTATTTGAAGAAATTAGAAAACAAACGGGCTACCAGTTTTTTTATGCTGATGAAGCATTGAAATCCGCGAAGAATATAACGCTCAATGTAAAAAAAGAAAGTATTGAAAATGTACTTGATTTCTGCTTTCAATATCAGCAATTGACTTACACAATAACGGAGAACACCATTATTGTGAAAAGAAAAACCCCGGTGCCGGAAATAAATAGTTCGCCCGTATCGGAAAAAACTACTATTGATATAAAAGGAAAGATCACCGATGACAAAGGAAAACCATTGGAAGGTGCAACAGTGTTGGTGAAAGGAACGAATAATGGAACGACGACAGATGCAAATGGTAATTTCTCTTTAAATGCAGATCCTAACTCTATCCTGGTTGTTTCTTTTGTCGGCTTTGAAACAATTGAAATAAAAACCGGTAATCAATCAAGCGTTGCTGTTCAAATGAAACCAGCCATAGCAATAACGGAACAGGTAATTGTTGTTGGTTATGGCACTCAAAAAAAGAGTATCGTAACGGGTGCGATTTCAAGTGTAAGAGCAAGGGATCTTGAAAATGTTCCCAATGGAAGGATCGAGCAAGCGTTACAAGGCAGGGTTGCAGGGGTCACGATCATGCAAAACTCAGGACAGCCCGGTTCGAATTCTACCATCCGGGTACGCGGCATTACCACGTTCAATAATAATAATCCTTTGTGGGTGGTTGATGGTGTAGTAGTCGATGCCGGAGGTATTGGTTATCTTAACCAGTCCGATATCGAGTCTATTGAAGTATTAAAGGATGCTGCTTCTTCAGCTATCTATGGTACCCGTGCTGCAGGCGGTGTAATATTAATAACTACAAAAAAAGGAAGAGCCGGAAAAGCAGTTGTAAGTTATAACGGTTTTTGTGGTATTTCGGCGCCTGCCAGGATGCTTGATTTGCTTAATGCCACAGAATACGGAGCATTGAGAAATGAAAGTTCAGTTGCAGCGGGTAAGGGTCTCGTATTTCCGGACCTTAGCGTATTAGGTACGGGAACTGATTGGCAAAAAGCAATATTCAATACTTCAGCTCGTCGTTATTTGCATGAAATAAGTTTAAGCGGCGGTAATGAGCGGTCAACTTTTTACGTGTCGGCCGGAATACAGGAACAGGATGGAATTGTCGCTACGGATATATCTAAGTATCGTAAAATAAATATTCGCTTAAACTCGACGCATAAGATATCCAATATTTTTTCTTTTGGCCAAACCTTAGGCTATACTTATCAAAAAAGTATGGGTCTCGGCAACACCAATAGTGAATTTGGAGGGCCTTTGAGTTCGGCAATCAACCTGGATCCGGTTACACCACTCGTGGTAACGAATATAGCTTCTCAACCAAATGCGGTCATCTATAATAATCCAACAATAATAAAAGACGCAAATGGAAATCCTTACGGTATTTCTGCTTATGTAGGCCAGGAAATGACCAATCCAATTGCTTATATGCAAACCCGGTTAGGTGGATATGGATGGTCTGATGATATTGTTGGTAATGCATTTCTTGAAGCGGCTCCTATGAAAGGGCTCAGGTTGCGTTCTACATTGGGAGTTAAAAAAGCATATTGGGGTAATATCGGCTTCACTCCTTTATATTTATTGAGTTCAACCGTTTCAACAAATAAGAATAGTTATAATAAAGGTGAGAACAAATCCTTCAACTGGAATGTTGAAAACACAATCACTTATAACAGAAAGTTTGGCGATCATGATTTCACTGTTTTATTAGGCCAGGGTACTTATGTGGAAAATATTGGCGGGAATGTCGGAATGACTTTTTATAATCTGCCTATCAATAGTTACAAAGATGCTTCTTTCAGATTTGATGTGGGACTGGCTAATCGTGATGGTTATGCCGGTGATTTTATAGAGCATAAAGTATACTCATTGTTCAGCCGTATTAATTACTCTTATCAGGACAAGTACCTTTTTACCGGCATCGTCCGTCGTGATGGTTCTACTAAATTTGGTCCAAATAAAAAATACGGCAATTTCCCTTCATTCTCTGCTGGCTGGAATGTAAGCAAAGAAAATTTCTGGCCAGTTAACGATGCGGTCAATTTATTAAAGATCAGGGGAGGATATGGCGTGGTCGGTAATGATAATAGTGGAGACTTCCAATATCTTTCACGTGTTGTGGGTGGTTATAATTATTCAATCGGAAGTTCAGGAGTAGTAAGCACAGGCTATGCTCCGGAAACATTGGATAATCCAAACCTGCATTGGGAAGAAACGGCTTCTGCTGATATAGGGTTTGACGCACAACTATTCAAAAATTTTAATGTAAGCTTTGATTGGTTTAATAAAAAGACCAGTGGTATTCTTCGCCAGGTTATAATTCCAGGATATGTAGGTGTTTCATCTAATCCGTGGGATAATGTGGCAGATATGAAAAATACCGGCGTTGAACTGGAATTGGGCTATCGAAAAAGCTTCGGTAAATTTAATCTTTCAGTAAATGCAAACGCATCCTATATAAAAAATACAGTAACCTATGTGGCCAGGGATACTAATTTCATCGGTGGTGGTGCAAGCTTCCAGTCAATGGGTACTGTTACCCGTATCCAGATCGGACAGTCATTCAATAGTTTTTTTGGTTATAAGACATTGGGAATATTTCAGACCGAACAACAGATCCTCGATTACAAAAACAAGAATGGTGATCTCATCCAACCTAATGCCAGACCTGGTGATTTTATCTGGGCTGATTTGAATGGCGACGGAAAAATCTCAAGTGACAATCTGGATAGAACATTTCTTGGAAGCAATCTTCCGAAATATACATTTGGTCTCACCATCAATTTGAGTTATAAGGAATTTGACTTTATGATGTTTGGGCAAGGTGTAGCAGGCAACAAAATATTCCAGGGATTGCGTCGTCTCGATATTCTCACTTCAAATTATTCAACCCGGGCAATGAGTCGCTGGACAGGACCCGGCACTTCAAATGATTTTCCAAGATTAACAGATACAGATCCTAACGGTAATTTCAGCCGGATGTCTGATTTCTATCTCGAAGATGGAGATTACCTGCGCTTAAAAGTGGTCCAATTGGGGTACACAATCCCAACCAATTTGTCTAATAAGATTGGTATTGCCAGGATCAGAGTATATGCTACTGCAGAAAACCTATTTACACTGACAAATTACACAGGATATGATCCCGAAGTAGGCGGTGGAGTGTTTGGTGTCGATAAAGGACAATACCCGCAGGCACGTACAATTCTTGGTGGTATTCAAATTTCATTTTAACTCATTAATCTTATTATATATGAAGCACAGTAAAATAAATATAATATTTCTTGCAACTGCGATCCTGGTTTTGCATGCATCGTGCAAAAAAGATTTTATAACCCTTACACCACAGGGGCAGTTTCTCACTCAAAATTATTATAAGGACAGAAGCCAGGCCTATTCAGGTCTTGTGGCAGCGTATGATATCATGCGTAAGAATGCCGGTGGTTTTGAAAACATGATCACTATGATGAACGCAGGTTCTGATGATAACTATGCCGGTGGTGGTGGAGCAACCGATGGCGCCGGTATACAAGGTTTCTCTAATTATACGATCAACGCCGGCATCATACCGCGTAGCTTCTGGAGCGATCATTACCAGGGAATATTCAGAGCTAATATTTTGTTGCAAAAATTGCCAAACACAGATATGGACGCCGCTGAGAAAACACGATTTATTGCAGAAGTAAAAGCTTTGCGTGCCACCTATTATTTCAATCTCGTAAGAATGTTTAAAAACATTCCATTGCTGCTTGAACCGTTAGGTGCCAGTGAGATTTATAATGTAACGCAGGCTGCTCCAACAGAAGTGTATGCACAGATTGAAAAAGATCTGAGTGAAGCGATTCCCGGTTTGCCTGGTTCTGTTGTGCTGGCTACAGAAGCCGGAAGATTCACGAAAGTGGCTGCACAGGCGATGCTTGGTAAAGTTTATCTGTATGAAAATAAAAAAACTGAAGCTGCAGCTATGCTGGCGCAGGTAAATGGTACGCCCGGTCAACCTAATCAATATGGTAATAAACTATTGATTAAATTTTCTGACTTATGGGTGTTTACCAACAAGTTTAATTCGGAGTCACTGCTTGAAGCTGTTCATACCAATCAATCGAATGCTGATTGGGGATTTTGGGGCAGCAGTGCAGATGAAGGAAATACAGCAGCCCAAATGGTTGGACCGAGAAGTTACCAGAAGGTCGGTCCTAATGCTCCCGATATTTATCCTTCGGGATGGAGCTTCAACGTATGGACACAGGATTTCTATGACCTGATCAAAAACGATCCCCGTTTTTCAGCAAGTGTTCTTGACATGAAAGCATTAGCTGCTGCAGGTGAAGCCAGGTATATTGAAGGATATCAGAACACAGGTTACTTCCTTAGAAAGTTTATTCCAATGCGATCTGATATACGTACAGGTGGTGGAGCAGTGGAATTAAATTTCCAGCAAAATGATTACATCATTCGTTTAGCGGATACGTATCTCCTGGAAGCGGAGGCATTGGGAGGAACAGGTGGCCGGGCACAGGCATTACTCGATGCAGTCCGTGCAAGAGTTGGATTGCCTTCGGTTCCTGTTTCATTGGATGCTGTCAAGACTGAACGCAGACTTGAACTAGCAGGTGAAGGTCATCGTTTCTTCGATCTTGTTCGTTGGGGAGATGCAACTACAAAATTAGCAAGCCGGGGTTTTAAAGCCGGTAAAAATGAAATCTTCCCGATTCCATCACAGGAATTACAGGGTACTAAACTGGTTCAAAACCCGAACTACTAAAACTAACTATCATGAAGAAAACAATTATAACATTTAGCCTGTTCATATTAATTGCAGGCTTATCGGGGTGCCAAAAAGATGGTATCGACCAGGACACTTCTTTTACAAACACAGCAGCGTCGGCCAATCTTGCCAAGATCTTTGATATCAGTAATGATAACTCGGGCAATGTAAAAATTACACCAACCGGCGAAGGCGTTACATCGTTCACCGTAATGTATGGCCACGGATCAGGAGCAGGTGCATCTGCCGTCGTTTCACCCGGCAGCAGTACCACACACTCCTATCCAGAAGGCAGCTATACGGTAACGATTATGGCTAAAGATATTGCAGGACATGAGATATCTAATACATACCCACTGCAGCTTACGTACAGGGCGCCAGAAAATTTAACGGTAACAACCTCCGGTGAAATGAAAGTTAAAGCAACAGCACTTTATGCAAAATCTTTTTTAGTTTATTATGGTGATGTTGCAAACGAAGTGGGTACACCTATGGCTGTTGGTCAGGAATTACCGGCACATACTTATCCTCCCGGTGGCCCTTATGATTTAAAAGTAATAGCTCAAAGTGGCGGGGCGGCAACAACACAGGTAATTAAAACATTGTTTGGTCTTCCGCTGACATTTGAAAGCCCTACGATGAATTATTTTTTCGGAACATTTGGTAATGTAGTTTTTTCAAAAGTTGCAAACCCTTCGGCCACCGGACTAAATACCAGCGCTACAGTTGGCAAATATCAAAAACCAAATGGTGCAGCTACCTGGAGTGGTACGTATAGCCCATTAAATATTCCGATCAATTTTGCGCATGGTAAAAAGATAAAGATGCTTGTTTACAATCCCGATCCGGCGAACATTGGTAAAAAAATAAATGTAGAATTAGAATGGGCGATTGGCGGAGCATCAGCCAATCCCTGGGGTGCGATCGTACTTACTCCTATTACCACATCCGGTGCCTGGGAAGAATTGACCTTCGATTTTAGTGGCAATGCAAACATTCCTGCCACTGCAAAATTTACCCAACTGGTGTTAAGATTTAATGATGTAGCCGCCGGCGCGGGGGAAGTCATTTACATTGATAATATCAGCATTACTAATTAATAAAAAGAATAAAAATGAAAAAATATTTTTATAGTCTTACCGTCTTGTTGCTGTCTCTTGCTGTACTGAATGGTTGCAAGCAAAAAGATTATGCATTAGGAGATCTGGCTGCTCCAACCAATCTTACCATTAATACTGTTATTGTGGGACAGGATGCAACACATCCTAATGGAGATGGATCGGGTGATGTTAAAATAACCATTACAGCAGACAATGCATTGTCGTATAAAGTAGATTACGATGCAAACACACCCGTTGATTTAGTTTTTTTGCCCACAGGAGCAGTTACCAAAAAATATACTAACCTCGGCTTAAACACCTACCGGATCACAGCAGTAGCTTATGGCAAAGGAGGAACTTCATCCACTGTTACAAAAGATATCCAGGTAAGAAGTGACTTCACACCTAATCCGGCAATTGTGACTAATCTTACAAATGACGCATCTAAATCCTGGGTTGTAGATAAAAGTGTCCCCGGTCATTTTGGTGTAGGGCCCTGGTCTGGTTCTGTAACACCTGAATGGTGGTCGGCTGGTATCAATGAAAAAGTAGGCTGTTGTAATTGTTTTTATACAGCCACCTTTACATTCACTAAAGTATCATCCAATTCATACTCATTACAGGTTGCTACGCCCGATGGTGCATTTACAAAAACAGGATCGTTAACGACGCTTCCGGGCATTCCTGCTTCAGGTGCTGAAGCCTGTTATGGTTATGGTGGCGGAACAAATTCTTTTAGTTTCATTCCCGCGAGTACAGGCATTGCTGCATCTACACCCTCCACACAGACAAGTATATTATTAGCAGGCAATAATACATTTATAGGATATGGTGCTTTACAAAAAGAGTATGAAATTTTAGTTATTACACCAACTTATATGTACCTGCGTATACAGGGAACTGAAACCGGGAATGCCTGGTACTTAAAACTAAAATCAATTTGACAGAGGATCGATCAATAATATGTCTAAACGTGGTTTCTCAATAAGCAGAGAGTAGTTAAAACAAAATGGAGGATGCATTTCCTCCATTTTATTTCTAAAATGTTATAAATATTTATGCAACGATTTTTTTTTAAATCAATTTTTATAGCTGCATTTTTTCCTGTTTCTGTTTCATGTAAAAAAAGTAGCAGCATACCTCCCCCGGCGCCTCCCCCACCTCCATCCTTAACGGTGGCGGATGCATCTGAAACAAGAACCGTTGCTGCCGCAGTGATCAGGTTTTATCTTAATCTTAATAAAACATCTGCAAATACCGTAACGGTTGATTATACACTGGCAGATGAGACAGCAACTTCTCCCGCAGATTATACGGCAGGTTCCGGTACTGCATCAATTGCTCCTAATCAAACTCAAACAATTATTGAAGTGCCCATAAAAGGAAATGCACAGAACCTTCGACAGGCAAATTTGCAGTTCACTCTCCAGTTAAGCAATCCAAAATTTTGTACATTAACCAATACATCGGCCAAAGGAACAATTATAACAGAAGATGGCACCTATTTGCCAACGGATAATACGGGATATACCACGCCGTCCACTTACCCGGGTTATACACTTGCATGGAGTGATGAATTTTCGACATCAACACTGGATGCAAATAACTGGAACCAGGAAATTGGAAACGGAACCGGTGGTTGGGGAAACAATGAGCTGGAATATTATACAAATAGCTTGAAAAATACTTTTGTGTCGAATGGAAATTTAATTATAGAAGCACGTAAAGAACCAATAGGAGGATTTAATTATTCATCCGGAAGAATGACGACTCAAAATAAAAAAGCATTTAAATACGGTCGTATCGACATACGGGCAAAGTTACCTGTCGGAAAAGGAATTTGGCCTGCATTATGGATGCTTGGAGCAAATATTTCATCTGTTGGCTGGCCTGCCTGTGGTGAAATTGATATGATGGAATTGATTGGAACTTTTCCAAACCGGATTTCAGGAACTATCCATTGGCGATCCGCTGGCGGCGCATGGACACACCAGGGAGCGGATTATTTTTTGCAAGCTGGTGATTATTCGCAACAATTTCATGTATTCAGCATCGTATGGCAACAGGATATTATCAAATGGTATGTTGACGATAATTTATTTTTAACAAATACGGGATCGGACCTGGCCGGTGCAACTAATCCTTTTAATAACGACCAGTTTTTCCTTTTTAATGTTGCTGTTGGCGGTAACTGGCCCGGTTCTCCTGATGCTGGCACAGTATTTCCTCAAAGAATGTTTGTGGATTATGTAAGGGTGTTTCAATAATGAATCACCGGCTTATTTAGAATTCAAATCATCCAAAAACAATTTTTTATATGAATATGAAGTTTGGTTTTATGGTGGCATTTCTTATTGTCTTTGGAGGATTATCATTGAAATGTAATCATAAAGCAGATCCTGTGCCACCACCACCGCCTCCACCTCCTTCTCCAACAATTAATGAAGTGGATTTTTGGCTCACAAAAGCTGATGGGACGATTAAGCTTCAAAAACAGTCGGTCGTTTTAGGATTTGGAACAACCGTTAATCAATACGCAACGATAGAAGTCGATGAAGCAAATACATTTCAAACGATAGATGGATTTGGATATACATTGACGGGTGGCAGCGCACAGGTGATCAATCAACTGAATAGCCAGATAAAACAAGATCTTTTACAGGAACTTTTTGGCTCAGCTGATAATTCCATTGGCATAAGTTATTTGAGACTCAGCATTGGCGCTTCTGATCTGAACAGCGCTCCATTTTCTTACGATGATATGCCGGCGGGACAAACTGATATAAGTCTGGCGAATTTTAGTTTGGCTCCTGACATGACAGAGCTGGTTCCGCTTTTAAAAGCAATACTCCAGGTAAACCCGGCTATTAAAATAATGGCAGCACCGTGGTCGCCCCCGGTATGGATGAAAGATAATAATAGCACTATCGGTGGAAGTTTGCAACCTCAATATTATAGTGTGTATGCGCAATACTTTGTAAAATATATTCAAAAAATGAAGGATGAAGGAATTACTATTGACGCCATTACACCACAGAATGAGCCGTTACATCCAGGAAATAATCCCAGCTTATTAATGACAGCTGCACAACAGGCTGATTTTATAAAAAATCATTTAGGTACTGCCTTTCAGGCGGCAAATATTAACACCAAGATCGTTATCTATGATCATAATTGTGATAAACCTGATTACCCGATCTCTGTATTAAACGATCCCGGTGCAAGAGTATTTATAAACGGTTCTGCATTTCATTTATATGCCGGGGATATAAGCGCTTTGTCTTTTGTACGGAATAGTTATCCTGATAAAAATATATACTTCACTGAGCAATACACTTCTTCGACCGGAAACTTTGGCGGTGATTTAAAATGGCATTTAAAAAATGTTATAATAGGTTCTATGCGCAACTGGAGTAAGAACGCATTGGAATGGAACCTGGCTAATGATGCGGCATTCGGACCCCATACCACTGGCGGTTGTACTACCTGCAAGGGCGCCATCACGATTGAGAGCAGCACTCTCTTTACAAGAAATGTAGCCTATTATATAATTGCACATGCTTCAAAATTTGTTCCTGCGGGTTCGGTAAGAATTTCAAGTACAACATCAGGAAGCCTGAATAATGTGGCATTTAAAACTCCGGGTGGAAAAAAGGTTTTAATTGTAGAAAATGACGGCAATTCTCTTGAACTATTTAATATTAAGTATAATGGCAAATGGTTTCTTACCTCGTTAGAAAGCGGCGCTGTGGCTACTTATGTGTGGTAACCTGATGCTTCTTCCTGCTCAATCCTTATCTTTGCGCCTCGATTTTTTTTAGGATTTAGTCTATATATTCCAAAGGAGTTCTTTTGGACAATTGACATATTAAATTGACAATAAATTATGGGATTACAAGCAGGGATTGTAGGATTGCCAAATGTGGGTAAATCAACTTTATTTAATGCAGTAAGTAATAGTGCAAAGGCACAAGCCAGTAATTATCGTTTTTGTACAATTGAGCCAAATGTTGGTTTGGTTGATGTTCCTGATCCACGCCTGAATAAATTAGCTGACCTGGTAAAGCCAAATAGAATTGTTCCAACACAATTAGAGATCGTGGATATAGCAGGCCTGGTGAAAGGGGCAAGTAAAGGTGAAGGTTTAGGTAATAAATTTTTGGCGAACATTCGTGAAGTGGATGCCATCATTCATGTGATCCGTTGTTTTGAGGATGAGAATGTATTGCGTGATGAGGGAGCCATTAATCCCGTCAGTGATAAAGATATTATTGATACAGAGCTCCAGTTAAAAGACCTGGATAGTGTAGAACGAAAGATTCAGAAGACTGAAAAACAGGCACGCATTGACCCAAAACTGAAAGTTGAACTGGACGTTCTGATCCGTTGTAAAGAACATTTATCAAAAGGAAAAAATATACGTGAGCTGGGATTAAGCAAAGAAGAAAAGGTTGCGATTGCCGATCTGTTCCCATTGACTGATAAACCGGTGTTATATGTGGCAAATGTTGACGAGGCTTCTATGCATACAGGGAACAAATTTTCCGATGCATTAAAGGAAGCGGTGAAGAATGAAAAAGCCGAAGTAATCATTATGAATAATTCCATTGAAGCGCAAATACAGGAAATGGAAAACCCGGAAGACAGGCAATTATTTATGGAAGAATACAAAATGAAAGAGCCGGCGCTGGACCGGTTAATTCATGCTACTTATAAACTGCTTGGCTTGTACACTTATTTTACTGCCGGTGTGCAGGAAGTAAGAGCCTGGACCATTCATGAAGGGTGGAAAGCGCCGCAAGCTGCCAGTGTTATTCATACAGATTTTGAAAAAGGATTTATCAAGGCCGAGGTGATCG
>Ga0105249_10002439_pt1 | contig 16144 bp, 13 predicted proteins | sample KBSS44metaG_FD_81522 | JGI IMG/M metagenome (GOLD analysis project Ga0105249, IMG submission 81522) | Switchgrass rhizosphere microbial communities from Kellogg Biological Station, Michigan, USA - KBS S4-4 metaG | ecosystem: Host-associated > Plants > Roots > Rhizosphere > Soil | place...
AAGGTTGTCGGTGACTCGAAACTCGGAAGCGAGGGTGCCACCGAGTTGAAAGAGATTTCCGCACTCATTTCCGCTTCGGGTTACACCAAGCGGGTCGTAGTCGATCCTTCCGTCGTCCGTGGCCTCGAATACTACACGGGGCCCGTTTTCGAAGCCGAGCTAACGTTCGAAACGAAAGACGAAAAGGGAAATCCGGTCCGCTTCGGTTCTGTCGGCGGTGGCGGACGATATGACGGGCTGGTCGCGCGTTTTCGCGGTGAACCGGTTCCAGCGACCGGCTTTTCCATTGGCGTCTCGCGGCTCCTCGCGGCACTTCAGACACTCGGTAAAGCAGAAACGGCGGCTGAAGCTGGCCCGGTCGTCGTCACCGTTTTCGACAAGGATCGTGTTGCCGACTATCAGCGCATGGTGAAATTGCTGCGCGATGCGGGCATTCGCGCCGAGCTTTATCTCGGCAATCCGAAGAATCTCGGCAATCAGCTCAAATACGCCGACAAAAGAAACGCCCCCTGTGTCGTCATCCAGGGCGGCGACGAGAAGGCGAAAGGCGAAGTCCAGATCAAGGACTTGATCGAAGGCGCGAAGGCGGCCGCCGCCATCGCCTCCAATAGAGAGTGGCGCGAGACACGGCCCGCGCAGTTTTCCGTGCTGGAATCGAAGCTTGTAGATGCCGTGCGCGAGGTGCTCGCTCGCCACGGCAAGCGCGGACATTAACGTTTACGCCGTACGTTAAGCGGCGTCGCGCCCCCCGCCCGCCTTTGCTACAAGCCCCGCTCCTACAACCTGAGCCGCGACAATGGACGCCGATAACCGCAACGCTCGCGCGATGAATGGCCGCGCCGAAGCGCTCGTAGAACTCTACGAGCGCGCGGGCTATGCGCGCGTGCAACCGGCGATCCTGCAGCCCGCCGACGTGTTTCTCGAACTCTCAGGCGAAGAATTGCGGCGCCGGCTCTTTCTCACGTCGGATGTGGGCGGCGAGGAACTGTGCCTGCGGCCCGATCTCACGATTCCGACCTGCCGCATGCACATCGAAAAGGTTGCGCCGGTGCCCGCGAGTTACTGCTATCTCGGGCCGGTCTTCCGCGATCGCGGTGGCGGAGCCGGAGAATATGTGCAGGCTGGAATCGAGTCGCTTGGCCGCGAGGATTCGGAAGCGGCGGACGCCGAGTGCCTTTCGCTCGCGCTCGAATCCGCAAAGCAGTTTGACGTCTCGCGGCCTTCGGTCCGCATGGGTGACGTCGGATTGTTTTCGGCCTTGGTGGCGGCACTCGACCTGCCGCCCGTGTGGCAACGGCGTCTCCTCAAGGATTTCAATCGCACGGGCACTTTGGCCGCCGATCTCACGACGCTGAAGCAACCGCCGTCGGTCGGCTCCGCGCACGCGGGCATGCTCGCAGCGATTCAAGGCTCCGACCCGACCGCCGCGCGCGCGTTCGTCGCCGATCTTCTCAAGATCGCCGGGATTTCCAATGTCGGCGGACGCACACTCGACGAAATCGCCGAACGGTTTCTCGAACAGGCGTCCCTCGGCGCCACCAGCGGACTCGGTTCGGAAACGATGACAGCGCTTGAGCGCTATCTTTCGATCGAAGGCGACCCGGACGAGGCGCTCGCCTCGCTGCGCAAGCTCGCGAAGGACGCGAGGCTTGATCTCTCGTCCGCACTCGATCGCTTCGAGCAGCGCGTCGGATTCATGGCGGCGGGCGGACTCGACGTGAGCGGCATTCGCTTCGCAACCGCTTTCGGCCGCGCACTCGATTATTATTCCGGCATGGTGTTCGAAATTTACGACGCTAAGGGTAAGGTTCAGTGGCCCTTGATCGCCGGCGGACGTTACGACCGGCTGATGACTTTGCTGGGTAGTCCGGCGCCGGTCCCGGCCGTGGGCTTCGCCGCTTGGGTCGAGGAACTCCAGCAAGCGGGTGCCGCATGAGCGCCCCCATCATCGTCGGTGTGCCCTCCAAGGGCCGGCTCATGGAAAACGCTCATGCCTTTTTCGCGCGGGCCGGCATGACGCTGGTGCAAGGGCGCGGCGGACGCGACTATCGCGGCACGATTCCCGAGATCGGCGGCGTCGAGGTCGCTTATCTCTCCGCCGCTGAGATCGCGAGCAATCTCGCACAAGGCGCAATCCACTTCGGCGTCACCGGCGAGGATCTGGTACGGGAAACGATGCCGGATGCGGATGCCCGCGTATTGCTCGTCGACGGACTCGGTTTCGGTCAGGCGAATGTTGTCGTTGCCGTCCCGCAAGCGTGGATCGATGTGCGCACTATGCGCGATCTCGACGACGTTGCGAATGCGTTTCACACGAAACGCGGGAAGCGCATGCGAGTCGCGACCAAGTATGTGAATTTGACGCGAAATTTCTTCGCCGGACACGGAATTGTGGATTACCGCATCGTCGAAAGCCTAGGCGCGACTGAAGGCGCACCCGCAACCGGTGCCGCCGAACTTATCGTCGACATCACCACCACTGGCTCCACCCTCGCAGCGAACGGGCTGAAGGTTGTCGACGACGGTATAATTTTGCGTTCGCAGGCCAATCTCGTCGCATCACTCACTGCGCCGTGGGGCAAGAGCGAGAAAAATGCCGCACGCGCACTGCTCGACCGCATCGCCTCCGAACGTTCCGCCCGCACCATGCGCGAAGTACGCTCGCGCTTTAAGTCCGCCGACGCGGAAATGGTGGCCGAGGCCAAGGGCCGCTTTGGCGCGCAGGCGCCGTTAGGGGGGCCGACTTCCTCCGGAATGCTGACGCTGCTCTGTCCGCCCGATACGGTGCACGATCTTGCGATCTTTTTGCGCAAGCAGGGAGCGGAAACCGTGATGGTCGCCGCGCCTGAATATGTATTCGCGCGCGAGAATCCTCTTTATCAGGCGCTGATTTCCCGCCTCGGCTGAGGTAGCGTTAGGCGTTGCGGAATACGAACACGCGCGCCAGCGTGAAGTTCACAACGAAGCCCACGCCGATTCCCAGAAGTTTGGCAAGCGGAAGCGGGAAATATTTCGCCGCAATCACGAGCGTTGCGGTGTGCGCGATGAAGCCGGCAATCTGGCTTGCTGCGAACAGGATATAATCACGCAGACTTAGATCATCGTGACGCTTTCTAAAGGTGAAGCGTGAGTTCAGCACATAGGAACAACTGACCGCGGCGATCCAGGAGGCCGTATTCGCGACGATCAGGGTCCAGTCCGCCTGAAGCGCGGGCGCAAAAGATCTGAGGGCGGCGACAGCCGAAAAGAATACGGCCGCATCGACCCCCGCATTAACCAAACCAACAAGGCCAAAACGAAACATCTGAGCGATCAGCTTGCGCAAGAAAGAATCTCCGGTTGAGAATCGTCCATAGCACGGGATTCGGCGGGGTCGATGCGGCGGATGTACGCGAGGCCCCGCCTGCGCTAGTAGAAGCCTAGACGAGGTAAAGGATATGAGCACGGGCGGCCCCAGAATAATGAGCGGCCTCGAAGCGCCGGGACTCGCGAAAGCCGCGGTCGCTCATGGCCTTTCAATCGTTGTCCCGATTTATAACGAGGCAACGGGTCTCGCTGCCCTCCACGAGCGGCTGTCCCTCCTCGCGCGCGTATTACGCGAACAGCGGAAACTCGCGACCGAGATTGTCTATGTCGATGACGGCAGCCGCGATAACACTTTTGAGGTCGCACGGCGGCTGACCGCAAAAACCGCGGACGTTCAGATCGTTTCGCTCTCACGCAATTTCGGCAAGGAAGCCGCGCTGCTGGCCGGTCTCGATCATGCGCGCTTCGACGCCATCGTTTTCATGGACGGCGACGGGCAGCATCCACCGGAATTCGCCGACAAGCTGGTCTCGCTTTGGCTCGACGACGGCTACGACGTCGTTTACACGGCCAAATCGACCCGCGCGGGCGAGCCCGCGCTGCGCCGCGCCGCCGTGCGCTGGTTCTATCGAATTCTCAATTGGGGTTTGCGCCACCCGATCCCGGAAGACGCGAGCGATTTTCGCCTGCTCTCTCCCCGCGCCGTTGCCGCATTGAAACGGATGCCCGAACGCAATCGTTTTTTCAAGGGATTATCGATCTGGATCGGTTTCCGCCAAATCCGCGTGCCTTACGAGCCGGCAGCGCGCGCCCACGGGAAATCGAGCTGGAATTTCCGCGCGCTCCTTGGCCTGTCGATCGAAGGGCTCACGGCGTTTTCGACCGCTCCACTCCGGCTCGCGAGCCTGTTCGGGATGATCATGTCGGTAAGCGCGCTGTTATTCGGCGGCTGGATCGTGTTCGAGACGTTGCGCTACGGCAAGGATGTTGCCGGTTACCCGTCGATCATCGTTGGCATCATGGTCATCGGCGGCGTGCAGCTCTTGATGATCGGCATCATGGGCGAATACATCGCAAAAATACTGTCGGAGCTGAGAGGCCGGCCGGTCTATTTTGTCGCCGAGCACGAACTTCACGAAGCCGCCGCCGAGAAAAAGGGTCCGCGCGAGGCCGCCGAATGAGCCGGCACATTATTTTGTGCGCCGACGACTATGCCCTTGCACCCGGAGTATCCGCCGCCATCCGCGAACTTATCGGACGCGGACGCCTCAATGCGACTTCGGTCATGACGGTTTTTCCCGGATTCGAAGCCGAAGCAAAATCGCTGCAGTCCGTCAAAAATCCCATTCCGCTTTCAATCGGTTTGCATGTCACACTAACGGGCGGATTTGTGCCTCTGGTCGCCCCGCCGATTCCGACTTCTGATGGCCGCTTGCCGCCAAGCTCGAAACTCTTGCCGCCTGTGGGCTTTTTCCGGATCAACCGGCATGCGGTCAAAGCCGAGGTGAAAGCGCAAATCGAGAAGTTCAAAAACGCGTTTGGTCGTGTGCCTGATTATGTCGACGGACACCAGCATGTACAGCTAATGCCTGGCGTGCGTTCACCATTTCTCGCCGCAGTCGCCGAGGCCGCGCCAAAAGCCTGGGTCCGGCAATGCGCGCCCGTAACCCTAAGCGCGGATTTCTTCGGCAATAGTAAAAGCCGTTTTCTTGGAATTTTGAGTCGCGGTTTTCGCAAGCACGCGCAGAAGCTGGGACTAGCATTCAATCCAGGGTTTGCGGGTGCCTACGACTACGCACTGCCGAAAGATTTTGGCGCGTTGTTTCCTCGATTCCTCGAGGGGCTGCCTTCGGGTGGTGTTATCATGTGCCATCCGGGACACGTAGATGAAACACTCATCGCCCGTGACTCGCTCACGGATCAACGCGAGAAAGAATATGCGTTCCTGATGAGCGACGGCCTGACAAGCGCATTGCAACGCGCCGACGCGACTCTTGCTTAGATACACCGGCGGATTTTCGACTTACTTCGACGGCAATGGCGCCGCCACAAGATGGAATATGCCATCCGCTTGCGGCACCGCGTCCAGCCGCTTTTTATGGAACGCCTGCAGCGTTGAACGATGGCCGATAGAGATGACCGTGGTGTTTGGCAATCGAGCGGTAACCAAACGATAGAGTGCGGCTTCGCCTGCCTCGTCGATCGCAGAGGTCGACTCATCAAGCAGAAGAATGTCGGGTTTCTGCAACAATGCGCGCGCAAGCGATAAGCGCTGCTGCTCGCCCTGTGAAAGCATGTGCGGCCAGTTCGCCTCTTCCGCAAGCCGCGCAACAAGTTGCGGCAAGCCGACGACAGACAGCGCGTCGCTCAATTCCTCCGTTTTGAAGCGATCCGGCTTTTCCGGATAGGAGAGCGCTTCATCGAGCCGTCCAAACGGCAGATATGGACGCTGCGGTAGCACGAGCAATTTGGCTGCGTGAGCGACTCCGATATTTCCCTTGCCGAACGGCCAAATGCCGGCAATTGCACGAAACAATGTTGATTTGCCGGAGCCGGTCGCGCCCGTGACCAACACGGATTCGCCCCTATCAATGACGATCCTATCGGCGGCGACGACCGGTTTCTTGTTGGGAAGCCAAAGTTGCGTGTCGTCGATCGTGAGCGAACGGTCGCCACGCTCTACATGTTTCAGCATCGACTCCGCCTGCAATTGCCCGGCGGCCTTGATAGCACCCTCAAAACCTATCAAACGTTGAATCACCGCGCGATACTCGGCAAGCGTCGCATAGGCGCGCACAAAAAAGCTGAACGCGCTCTGTACTTGATTGAAGGCGGACGCGGTTTGAAACAGTATTCCGAGCGGGATCACACCCGTAAAATACGCTGGGCTCACAACAACATAGGGGAACACGACCGAGGCTTGGTTGTAGCTCGCTGTGAACCAAGTGAGCCGCTTCTGCGCCCACATGATGCGGCGGAAGTTTGCGACTAATTTTCCAAAACGTTCCTCGAGATGCGCTTGCTCCACCGGCTCGCCCTGTAGTAGCGCAATTTGTTCTCCGTTTTCGCGAATGCGAACGAGATGATAGCGAAAATCCGCTTCGAATTTCTGCTGATTAAAATTGAGAAGCGCGAGGATGTTGCCAATCAAATGCGTGAGTAGCGTACCAACAGCGGCATAGATCAACGCGACCCAAAGCAAATAACCCGGAAATGAAAGATTATAGCCGAACAGCGTCAGCGGTGCGGCATTTGAAAGCTGCCACAGAATGAAGGCAAAAGAACCGATCGTCACGACGGCATTGAGGAGCCCGATCGACAATTCCACCGACCGCACGGTGAAAAGCTCAAGATCTTCAGCAATGCGCTGGTCGGGGTTATCGGCCGGATCGCCGACAGTACGCATGCGATAGTGCGTGCCGCTGGAAAGCCAGCGCACAAGATATTTTTCGGTGAGCCAGGCGCGCCAGCGAATACGGAGCCATTGCTGCAGATAAAGCTGATAAACCGCGGCAATGATGAAGAGCACCGCCAGGCCGCAGAAATAAAGAAGCTCGTATTTGAACACGTCCCAGTTCTTTTCCTGGACCGCATTATAGAAACGCGCGTTCCATTCGTTGAACTGCACGTTGAGATAGACCGAAGCGAGTTCGAGGAAAACTACCGCCGTAAGCAAGAGGCGGCCGGCCCGTCGGTCTTCGCCCATGAAATAGGGCATCGCAAGACGGCGGATATCGGCGAGGAAAGCGAGGATTGAGCGCAAGGGGGGCTCCGGCGGATGTTTAGAGGGGGATAATCTTTGAAGCTTAGCTGATGCGATAACATAGTGAGGAAGTATGGCGTCGCGGTAAGTAGAACGGCGAAACCGATGAGTTCAAATGGCCCTGTGCCATGAAATTCCGCTATGGCACGTCCCCCTCTAAGGTTCTAGGCTTATGGCCCAGGGGCGAGGCCGGCAAAACTGGAACTTTTCACCTCGCGAATTGTCGCATGCTGGTTTCTCCCAGTTGGGCCGATACAACTCGGTGAAAAGATTCATGGGGGAGAAGAAAAATGACCGGCATTTTCAAATTTAGGCGCACGCTCGCCGTCAGCGGTTTCGCACTTCTATGCGGGGCGGTGGCTTATGCACAAACCGCGCCGCAGCCTGCCGCGCCCGCGGCACCCCAGGCTCCTGCAGCTGCACCCGCTCCGCAGAATTCCCCTACGGCGACCATCGCCTATCCGGGCGTAGGTCCAGCTGATCCAAAGCTGCGTGCACTCAGCCTGCCAAACGGGAAGAAGATGCATCTGCTGCCAGCGACGCTCGAAACCACCCAATGGGGCTGGTTCGACAATGCCCAGCCTCCGGTCCTGCGGATTAATTCCGGCGACGCCGTCATGATGGAAACGATGATGCACAGCCACAACCAGGTTGTGCCAGGGACCACGATCGAACAGATCAAGAAGCTCCGCACAGATTTTCCCGGCCGAGGACCGCACACATTTACAGGACCGATCTATGTCGAGGAAGCGCAGCCGGGCGATGTGCTCAAGGTGACGCTCAACAAGATCGTGCCGCGCGCCTATGCCAGTAACTTTAACGTCCCGGGCATGTTTGGCCAGTTCCCCACCATCTATACCGACGGCCAAGTCAAATACCTCTATCTCGACCTCGACAAAATGACGACCGAGTTCCTGCCTGGCGTCGTTATTCCACTCAAGCCATTCCCAGGGACGACTGCTGTTGCGCGCAAGGAGCCCGGCCGCTACAGCACAGTGCAGCCGGGAGAATACGCCGGCAACATGGATATCCGCGACTTCGTCACAGGCACCTCGCTCTATGTGCCCGTGCATGTCCCGGGCGCGCTGTTGTGGTCCGGTGACTCGCACGCCGGACAAGGCAATGGCGAGGTAAACCTTACCGCGATCGAAACCGCCTATCGCGAGCTCAACATCACGGTGGAAGTGATTAAGGGAAAGCCGCTCGATTTTCCCCGCATCGAAACGCCGAAATCCTGGATCACGATGGGATTCGATCCGGACTTGAACAAGGCCTGGGACCAAACAAAGGCTCAGACTGTTAAGTTCCTGGCAGAACAGCGTGGCATCCCCGCAGATCAGGCGGCAAAGCTAATGCCGACCACTTCGGATTGCCGCGTGTCGCAGGTCGTCAACGTCAAGAAGGGCATTCACTGCCTCAGCCCGAAAAACGCGCGCGACAAGGAAGACATGGAGCGGCCAACCAAGGAAACCGCGAAATACTATGTCACGCACGTCAAGGATGCCGACCTGAACAAGGCGATGAACGACGCCTCGATGGCGATGATCAAGTGGCTCGAGTCCAACAAGAAGATCGCGCGTCTCGATGCTTACGGCCTCGCAAGCGTCGCGATGGATTGCCGTGTCGGTGCTATCTCTGACACTGAAAAGAACGTGCACTGCCTGATGCCCAAGAACATCTTCGTCGCGAACAGGTGAGGTTGACCCCTAGCGTTTCAGTTTGAACATGCGCGGGCGTCGTGTATTAGGGGTTGCGATTCTCTCGGCGATTTTGCTGGGTTCGTTCCCGTTCGCCGCGGCGTCCGCGCCCCGTATTTATGTTGTAACCACGACGACCGACCTCGCAAGTCTGGCCCAAGCGGTTACCGGCGAACTTGCCCGCGTCGAGAGCCTAATTCCGCCGGCTGTTGACCCTGAGGCATTCGAGCCGCGGCCTTCCGATCTCATAAAATTAAAGGATGCGACCGTGCTCGTGCGCGTCGGCCTCGGATTCGACCATTGGCTCGAAAAGCTGCTTATTCTACACGCCGATCCGGCTGTGCAACGAGGCGGCTTGGGTTATGTCGACGCCTCTATCGGTATTCCGTTGCTAGAAGTGAAAGGCCGCAGCATCGAAGTCACGCGGCGAGACGGTCATGCACACGGTTTGGCCAATCCACATTATTGGCTCGACCCGAACAATGTCGAAATCATCACAGGCGGCATCGCGGAAGCAATCATTCGCGTCGCACCTGAACTTACGCAACAGATCATCGTTAATCGCGACCGCTTCCTCGATCGCTTACGGACGCGCACAGCCGAGTGGCAGCAAACGCTCGGACCTTATCGCGCCGTTCCCCTGATCGCCTATCACAACACCTGGCCTTACTTCGCGCGACGTTTTCGCTTGGATCTCGTCGATGTGGTCGAAATAAAGGAAGGCGTGGCCCCGAGTCCCGCGCGACTCGCAAACCTTGCGGCCGTTATTCGCGAGCGCATGATCCGTGTAATTCTGCTTGAGCCGTATGAACCAGAGGAAGCCTCGCAGCTCCTTGCCCGACGCACGGGTGCGACCGTTCTCCGACTTGCGACCTCGGTGGGAAGTCGGCCGGAGGCCACGGACTATTTCGCGCTTTTGGACTACAATGTCGGAGCGCTCGCAAAGGCACTCGCAGCCGTTTCAAATTAAACCCCATGCTTCAAGACGTGATCGCATTTGCCATGCTGCCGCTAGCGGCGGCGATCGTCTTCACGGGCATCCATACCTGGCTCGGATTGCAGGTTCTCAAGCGGAATATCGTTTTCGCCGATCTCGCGCTCGCTCAAGTCTCAGCTCTCGGCGCCACCGTAGCCGTTGCGGCCGGCCATGCGCCGCAGAGCGCCGGCGGCTTTGGCTACGCCTTTCTGTTTTCTGCGATCGGAGCGCTTTTTCTCACCGCTAGCCGAAATTTTGCACGCACCGTGCGGCAAGAGGCCCTAATCGGCGTTCTCTATGTTGTAGCAACGGCCGCGACAGTGCTCGTCGTCGACCGTTCGCCGCAGGGTGCTGAGCACGTAAAGCGAATGCTGATCGGCAGCATTCTTTCCGTCACGCTCGAAGATTTGCTCAAGTTGATCCTGCTTTATGGAGCGATCGGCGCGCTGCACTGGTTCGTGCGGCGTCCTCTGCTTACTTTCGCGCAGGATGCGGAACTGACGCCGTTGCGAAATCGGGGAGCCGCGGCTTTCTGGGATCTGGTTTTCTACTTGTCGTTCGGATTGGTCGTTACTTCGTCCGTGAGCATTGCAGGGGTGCTGCTCGTTTTCTGTTTCCTTATCGTACCGGCCATGATCGGCCGGTTGTTTACGCCCAAAATCGGCTTCTCGCTCGTGATCGGTTGGGTCGCCGGATCAATTGCAAGTGCTGCAGGAATACTGGGATCGTTCCTGCTCGATGCGCCGACGGGGGCCGTTACGGTCGTCATGTTCGCCATGGCTTTGGCGCTCGCAGGTTGTTTTCGGGTTTTCGTCACCGCTCCGCGTAAGGAACTCAAAAGTAACAGGCGAACCGGCATGTTGGCCAGCGGGTTTACTCTCTTCGCGGTGCTTGGTCTTTCCGGGCTTTGGGTGATCGTTGAGCCGGCAGCAGATCACCCTGTTGTTGCTCTGATCGAAACGACGACTGGACTCCTGCCAGAGCGATTCATGACTGCGCGCGAGCGCGAAGACTATCTCGACGCGCTGGCGGTAGCACGTCGCCACACAACTGAGGTTGATCGCCTTTATGCATTGGAGCGGCGAACGCGCTGGCAAGGCGAAGAACTGTCCGCCGACGAAATTCGCCGTATCGCGTCAATGCAGCAGTCCTTGACCGAGATGGGCCGCGGCGAACGGTTCGTGGTCGATTATACGCGAGCACGCGCACGGGAGCGCGAGCGCTGGTACATCGGCATCCCGTTAATAATCGTTGGGATGGGTGGGCTCGCCTGGATGCTGTGGCCGTTGCACGGTTTCAAACGTGTGCGACGATTGCGTACAAAACAATAAGGCCTGACCACCGCCGCTATTCGGGTGGTTCCAATGACTGCGTTCTATTTTCGCGACTCACGCGATTAGCGCCCGTATTGCGTCGAACAAGAGTTTAGCCGCAGCGGCCGTGAGCAGCAGATAGCACCAGAAATAAAGCTGGTTCTGCTCTAGTCGCCTGTGAAGATAAACTCCCGCCCAGACGCCGATGGGTACTGCCGGTGCAAGTACCGCCGCATCAATCAGGGTTGACGGCTTGGCAAATGCAAGAATGCCATAGGGCACGAGCTTGATCAGATTCCCGAGTGTGAATATCACGAGGTTTGTTCCGGTGTAGATCGTCTTATTCAACCCTCTCTTCAGCAAATACATATTGACTGGCGGGCCACCGGCGTGGGCTACGAACGTCGTGAAGCCCGACGCAGTGCCTGCGAGCATGGCAAGCGGTGGCGAAACCGGCATTCGTGATGGCTTTGCGGTGCGGCCGCGCAGGAACCAGTAGCCGGTAAAAAGGAGCGTGACAGCCGCGATGCTTGCCTCGACGAGATGCGGATTGACACGTGTGAAGAAGAAATAACCTGCGCCGATACCGAGTACCAGGAACGGCATGATCCAAGTGATGTCTTTCTTCGACCAGGTGCGCGGGCCGAATGAACCCAGCGCAAAGATATCCATGAATGAGACGAGCGGCGCTACCACAATCGCCGCATCAAGCGGCGGCATCACAAGGGAGAGCAACGGAACTCCGAGGATCGCTAGCCCGCCGCCGAATGCGCCCTTGCTGAGTGCGATCAGGAATACGGTTGGCAAGCCGACAAAATAGAAAATCGGGTCGGTTGGCACTGAGAATGGCAATGAAGCCATCAAAGGTGGCCAGCGGAACGCCGCGGGCGATATGGCTCCTCCAGATACTTCTTGCTCTCAACGTCGAGCCTGATTTCGAGCGCCTTCAGAGCGTCAGGCAGATGATGCGGCTTCGAAGCGCCAATGATCGGTGAAGTCACGGTCGGATTTGTTAGCGTCCAAGCGACAGCAACGGCGGCGCGCGAAACTCCGAGTTTTTCCGATACCACACGCACGCGTTCGGCAATTTCATGATCGATGTCAGAAGCGCCGATGCCAAGCGTCTTTGCGAATTCGTCGGTTTTGCCACGCAACGTGCGCTCACCTTGGCTCGGCATCGAACCCGCAAGAAATCCGCGTGCGATGGGCGACCAAGGCGTCACCGCAATGCCAGCGTCCTTGCAGAGGGGCAACATCTCGCGTTCCTCCTCGCGATAGATGAGATTGTAGTAATTCTGCATCGAAACAAAGGGCGCGAAACCCCGCTCGCGCTGCATCGTCAGCATCTTGGCAAACTGCCAAGACCACATCGAAGAAGCCCCGAGATAAAGTGCCTTGCCCGCTTTCACTACGTCCGACAATGCCTCTATGGTTTCTTCCATCGGCGTTTCGTAGTCGAAGCGATGAATGATGTAGAGATCGACGTAGTCGGTGCCTAACCGCTTCAGCGAAGCATCGATCGCTTCCATGATGTGCTTGCGCGACAGCCCCTTCTGGTTCGGGGCTTTTCCCATCGGATTGTAAACTTTTGTGGCAAGAACAATCTCGTCGCGGCGCGCGAATTCCTTGATGGCACGGCCAACAATTTCCTCGCTCACGCCCTGCGAGTAAACATCCGCCGTATCGAAGAAATTAATTCCTGCCTCGAATGCGGCCTTGAGGAATGGTTTTCCTTCCTGCTCTTCAAGCACCCATTCGCGCCATTTCTTCGAGCCGTAGGTCATGCAGCCGAAACACAGCCGCGAAACTTTCATGCCAGTGGAGCCGAAACGGACATATTGCATATTGAGATCCTTCAAAATCCGTAGAGTTTGTGTGCGTTATCTACCAGGATGCGCTTGCGCTGCTCTGCGTCCGATACCCAGTCTGCCAGTAAATCAAGAAGCTCGCCGATTTTCGGCGTCGGCGGCTTGATGGCCACATGTGGCCAATCACTTCCCCAGACGAGCCGGTCGGGGCGCGTTTTGACCAACGCATGTGCGAAAGGAATCGTGTCGCGATAAGGGGCTCCTTCGACTGACTGGCGAAACGCACCGGACATTTTCACCCAACCATCAGAGTTGCGTAGCAGCGACAAAAAAGTCTGAAAATCTGGATTGTTCAAGCCTGCGCTCGTCGGCATGTGACCCATGTGATCGATAACCCAGGGCACGAGTAGGTTCTCTAGTTTCTTCGAGATCGGCGCAATTTCGCGTACGTCCATCAAAAGCTGCAGATGCCAGCCGAAGGGTTTTACTTTTTTAGCCAGCGTGTCGATAGCTTCGAAACCAATACCGCCGCCAAACAACACATTAAAGCGGCAGCCGACATATCCGACGTTCTTGAGATCTTCGAGCTCACGCTCGCTCACGTCCGGCCCGACAACTGCGATTCCGCGCAATTTTCCTTTTTGCGCAATCAGAGCTTCTTTAATCAAGCTGTTGTCAGTGCCGTGAACGCTCGCCTGCACAAGTACTCCATATGCCATGCCGGTCGCATTCAACATGCTCAGATATTTTTCGAGCGGCGCTTCCGGCGCTGTATAGGCGCGAAAGTCAGAGAGCGGGTATTTCGGCGGCAGGCCGAGGATATGCGCGTGCGTATCGACTGCACCGGCTGGCACGGTAAAGCGTGCTGGCCGTCCCGGATTAGGGTCGGGCCCCGAACAGAGTGGTGCCCTTTCGGTTGCAAAACTCGCCGCGTCAGCCATTGGCGGTGAGTGTCCGCCCCTTGGTTTCAGGCAGCATGTACGCGACGAAGATCACCAGCCCATAAGCAACAATCGCGATCAGATCAGTCGACTGGCCCTGCGTGGACTTGTCGCTTAGCGCCGCCACGGCCCACGGAACAGCTGCCGCGAGGAGACGTCCCGAATTATAAGCGAAACTCTGACCCGATCCTCGAACCCGCGTTGGGAAATTCTCGGTCAGAGTCGGGCCAATGCCTGAGAATGTTCCGGAGGCGAAGAATACGACCAAGAAAGCGAGAATGAGGATGCTAACGTTGTTCAGCGGCAATATCGTCAGTGCGAAAATACTTGCGGCCGAACAGGCAGCGAAAAACATGAAATTTCTACGGCGGCCAATCCGATCGTTCAGATAGGCGCTCACGAGATAACCAATGATCGCGCCTACGATCAAAACCGCCAGGTAGCGGCCCATCGCCATTACGGAAATTTTCTGCTGGTTGCGTACGAAATCGAGATACCACGCGCTTGCGTAATATCCGCCGTGGGCGCCGGTCGCAAGCAGTGACGTCAGAATTGTCGTCTTGAGCAGCGGCCGTGAAAAAATCTCAAGAAAATTTGTTTTGCGTTTTTTTGCGGCGAGCTTCTTCTGCATTTCCTTGAATACCGGCGCGTCGTCGACGTGACGGCGGATATAAAAAACGAGAAGCGCCGGAAGGATGCCGACACATAGCAGCACGCGCCACGCAATATCCTGCCTAAGTTTGAGCAGGATAAGGAGAGACACGATGGCGGCGATTCCCCAGCCGAACCCCCAACCGCTTTGCATGGCGCCAACTGCCCTGCCGCGATCCTTGGCCCGGATCGTTTCGCCAAGTAGTGCCGCGCCCACGGCCCACTCGCCTCCAAGGCCGAAGCCCATCAGCGTGCGGCAGACGAGGAGCTGCCAATAGTCCTGCGAGATCGCACAGAGGAACGTGAAGAGCGCAAACCACAGGATAGTGATCTGCAGCACGCGCACGCGGCCGAAACGATCGGAAAGCGAGGCGGCGGCCCAGCCGCCGAGCGCAGCGCTGATCAGCGGTAATGTATTGAGTAGACCGGCTTCCCTGCGGGTGATCTCAAAGGCGGCAACGATTGCGGGAAAAGCAAAGATAAAGATGAAAGAATTCAACGAATCGAGTGTCCAGCCGCCGAAGCATGCCCAGAATGTGCGCTTATCGCCGGTCTTTAGGTCGCCATACCAAGCGATTGCGTTGTTATTCTTTGCCATTCCGGTCTCCCCGATCTGCACGCATGCGCCCGTCTAACTCATAGCCTATCATGGCGGTGTCCCGCAAAAAGCAACACTAGTCCCGAATGCATGTTGCATGTTTCCGAATCCCTCCGGGAAAGCTCGTGATGAACAAAACGCGGCGCGCCTAGCGCCGCGTTCGTCCTCGATCGTCCGCGCGATTTACATCTTCTTATAGGCAGCGATGATCGCTTCACCGTCGGCGCCGGCCTTTGTCAGCCAGTCGGCGGTGAGCTGGTCGCCAACTTTCTTGAGGCCATCCTTGAACGCCGGGCTCGGCGCCTGCACCTTCATGCCGCGCGCGGCGAGCTGATCGACGTACCACTTGGTCTTCTCCTGGCTCACCTTCCAGCCGCGCTCCTCGGCGGCGGCGGCGGCCTTGAGCACCGCGTCGCGGGTTGGCGCATCGAGCGCGTCGAGTGCCGCCTTGTTTGCGAACACGACGTTCTTCGGAATCCAGGCTTGGGTGTCGTAGAAGTGCGACATCGACTCCCACGCCTTGCTGTCGTAGCCGGTGGCGCCCGAGGTCATGAACGCGTTGACGACGCCGGTAGCGAGCGCTTGCGGCAGTTCCGCAGCCTGCACGGTTACAGGTTGCGCGCCGACGATCTGCGCGATGCGTGAGGTGCCGACGTTATAGGCCCGCCATTTCAAGCCCTTCATATCGTCGAGCGAGTTCAATTCCTTTTTGGCGTAGATGCCTTGCGGCGGCCACGGCACCGCGTAGAGCAGTACGAGCCCCTGCGCGGCGAGCTTCTTCTCGATTGCGGGCTTGGAAGCGAGCCACAGTTTCTTCGCTTCGTCGAAGCTGGTGGCCACGAACGGCACGACGTCGAGGCCGAACACCGGGTCTTCGTTCTCGTGCAGCGAGATCAAGACTTCGCCGACCTGCGCCTGGCCGGTCTGTACCGCGCGCTTGATCTCCGGCGCCTTAAACAGCGAAGCGCCGGCGTGCACCGTGATCTCGAGCTTTCCGCCGGTTGCCGCCGTTACGTCCTTGGCGAATTGCGCCAGATTTTCGGAATGGAAATTGTCGGGCGGATAGGCACCCGGGAGATTCCACTTGGTCT
>Ga0105249_10002441_pt1 | contig 16139 bp, 15 predicted proteins | sample KBSS44metaG_FD_81522 | JGI IMG/M metagenome (GOLD analysis project Ga0105249, IMG submission 81522) | Switchgrass rhizosphere microbial communities from Kellogg Biological Station, Michigan, USA - KBS S4-4 metaG | ecosystem: Host-associated > Plants > Roots > Rhizosphere > Soil | place...
ACGTTGATATTCAAGCCTACCTGGTTGGTGCTATACCAGAACCACGGTTTGTCACCGCTGCCACTATTTGCAGTTCGCTGACCATTGCGCTGATAACCATAAAAAGCAGCTACGGTAGGCAAATAAGAGAGCTTCCATCTTTTTATATCGTATCCCTGTAATTCTTTCGCTTTATTCAATAGTTTTATTTCATTGCGGTTTTCATATACAAACCCTTCATCAAGCAAACCATCTTTGATCATTTGGGTTGATAAACTATCCTTCAGCACAAGGCTATCGGCTTGGTTCAACCCCAATGCCATTTTTAAAGCAGCATAGCCGATCACGATCCCGCTTTTCATTTGATTTTCGGCCGATCTTATATTATTAAGTGTTACTGCCGTTTTATCAATATCCAACTTTTCAGCAAAACCGTTTTTGAACATTACATTTTGATCAGAAGAAAGTTTTTCCAATCGCTTGATAGTTTCCTGTGTATATTTCAATTGTTTTTCGGCTATTAACACAGCATAGTAACTTTTATAAACATTTTCCTTCACGCTATCTTCGGCTACCTTTATTTGCAACTCGCTTGATTGCAGTATCGCTTTTCTTGCCTGCAAGCCTACAAACACCTGTGGCTCGAAAAGCAATTGTTGAAGATTGACGCCTGCACTTACATTCCAGGGTTGGAAGAAAGAAAAATTGCGCACCTGGAATTGCCCATCGGTTGTAATTGGATTACCGGAAGCATCCTTTACCCCTTCACGTTTTAATACATCATACACGGCTACTTCTGTTCCATCGGGAAATTGTATCTGCGGCAATGACAGGTAATGAGTACCCTGCGCCGACCCGGTTACCTGTGGTAAAGCCGCACTGGTTATTTCCTTATTACGGGCTTCAGCTATTTTATAATCCAGCTTCGCATTTTTTAATTGAACTACGTTGTTAAGCGCCAGGTCCACTGCTTCCTTAGCTGTAAGCTGGTGAATGGCTTGTTGCGCTTTTGTTTGCAAACAAAAAAACAGGATGATAGCCAGGCTAATTGTTCTATACCTTTTCATGCAAAGAATTTTTTTTGGTTAATTCGTTTCTGTATTTCATTAATAGCTTGTGTCCTTTGACAGTTGCTAAACCATATACAAAGTTTTCCATAATGATCTCGGTCACATCTGCCAACCGGTACTTACCGGGAGGAAAAACATTCAGGTTAAAAGCGATCATCATACTTTCTACCCGGTATTTACTCAATACATCGATATTCAGGTCAGGCCTGTATAGTTCTTCCTTCATACCCCGCTCAATATTTTGTTTGATCACCCGGTAGAGATATTCATGCTTATGCTTTAAAAATTTTTGAAACCCCCTGGGATGGAACTTCTCCAGGTCATAGAGTATCACCGGGTTCATATGTTGAAGCTGATCATGGATCTGGTTCATCGTAAGCACGATCTCTTCCACTGCATCTTTTGCATTTTGTTTGCAAAGATCACAATCATGCTGTGTCCGGTTCAGCTCATCATCTACCACTACGTCCACCAGTTCGTCTTTATCAGCATAATATTGATAAATTGTTTTTTTGCTCATCCCCAGCGCATTAGCAATATCATCCATGCTCACCGACCGGATGCCGTAGTGCATCACCATATCATGCGCTTTCTGTTTTATGCGATCTTTTATTTCCATTGTTAATAACAGGTGTCTGTTGAAATTTGGGACACAAAACTATGGAAACTTTTTTCGTAGCCAAAGTTTCCATCCATTTATTTTTCCGCCCATCCGTTAAAAACAATACGATTGCCAGTCAGTTTTCAGTTATTTTTGTTTAGAAATCAATCCAATGGCTGAGCAAGAACCTCTGCAAAAAAGAATTACAACCAAAAAATTTTTCAGGTATTTCGTCCAGGGTGTCATTATCCTGGCACCGATCGGTATAACGGCCTATGTGTTGTACTGGCTTTTCGATAAAATTGATGGCATACTTAATCCTTATATCCGTATTCCCGGTTTAGGTTTTCTTATTATCATTGTATTTGTTGTTTTAGTGGGGTGGATCAGTTCACATTTCTTTATGGGCAGCTTTATCCATTTCTTTGATCAATGGATGGAACGGACACCGGGTGTAAAATTTATTTATTCCAGTACCAAAGATTTTTTTGAAGCATTTGCCGGTGAAAAAAGAAAATTCAATAAAGCGGTTTTAGCCAATGTATTTTCTGAAGATGTTTGGATCATTGGTTTTTTGACCGATGACGAAATGCAGAAATTTGAAATGGGTGCTGATAAGGTAGCTGTGTATGTACCACAGGCCTATAATTTTGCCGGGCAGCTTTATATTTTACCAAGAGATAAAGTAAGAAAGATCGACAAAATAAGTGCGGGTGAAGCGATGAAATATTCTGTAACAGGCGGTGTGGTTGATCTCGATGCGGAACGCAGGCACGAGACAAAAAAGCTGCAATAAAGAGGATGGTTTGATTGCCTGATTGTTGAATGGCTAACAATTAAATCATTTAATCATCTAACCATTTTAATGAAGAGACTATTTCTCATAATCACATTCATCTTCATTTATAAAACTTCTTTCTGTTGGGGTTTCTATGGCCATCGGAAAATAAATTATCATGCTGTTTTCCTGCTGCCACCGGAAATGATCTCTTTGTATAAACCGAATATTGATTTTATCACAGAACATGCTGTAGATCCCGATATGCGGCGTTATACAATTGCCGAAGAAGGACCGAGGCATTATATCGATATTGATGAGTATGGAGTTTATCCTTACGATTCATTACCCCGCAAATGGGATGATGCCATTGCAAAATATTCTGAAGATAGTTTGATGGCTCATGGCATTGTGCCCTGGTGGGTGCAAACGATGTTGTATAAACTCACCAATGCATTCAAAGAAAAAAACCAGGCGAAGATCTTAAAGCTATCGGCAGAGATTGGTCATTATATTGCCGATGCTCATGTGCCTTTGCATGCAAACAGTAATCATAATGGTCAATACACAGATCAAAAAGGCATTCATGGATTTTGGGAAAGCCGTGTACCCGAATTATTAGCAGAAAAAGAATGGGATTTATTGATAGGAAAAGCTGACTACATTAAGAATCCCGGTGATTATATCTGGAAACGTGTATTGGAAAGTGCATTAGCAGCCGATTCAGTTTTGAAATTTGAAAAAGAACTGACAAAAAATTTCCCTCCTGATAAAAAGTTTTCCTTTGAAGAAAGAAATGGTGTTACGATCCGCCAGTATTCTTCTGCTTATACGATCGCTTATGATGCAAAGCTTAAGGGCATGGTAGAAAGAAGATTCCGGCAGGCAATTTTTTCAGTAGCTTCTTTCTGGTACACTGCCTGGGTGAATGCAGGTCAGCCAGATTTGAAATCCCTTTCTAATAAAGAATTTTCTGCAGACGATTTGAAAGAATTCGAACAATTGAATAATTCATGGAAAAGCAATGGCATTAAGGGGAGAGAACATGAGACTCCCATTCCCTAACGGAAGTTAGAAAGCTATTTAGCCCTTCATTATTCATTACATTTGCACTTCAATTTTTTAAATGGCAACAGTTAATTCGCCTGTAAAGGTCATTCATAATTTCGGAGCCGGACCTTCTGTTCTGCCCAAAGAAGTATTTGAAGAGGCAAGCCAGGCAATACTTGATTTTAATAATACAGGTTTATCAATACTTGAGATCGGCCATCGTACTACTTTGTTTCAACCCGTAATGGATGAAGCAAGAGCTTTAGTTAGGGAGTTGATGCAACTCGACAATGATCATGAGGTCCTTTTCTTACATGGTGGCGCTACTACCCAATTCATGCAAGTCCCGATGAATTTGCTGAATGAAAATGAACTGGCATCTTATACAGATACCGGGACCTGGGCGGCTAAAGCAATTAAAGAAGCTGGCTTATTCGGGCATGTAGAAATAGCAGGATCAACAAAAGAAAACAAGTACACATCTATTCCAAAAGATCTTACGGTAAGTCCAACGGCTGCTTATTTACATATTACTACCAATGAGACGATCGCCGGCACGCAATGGAAAAACATCCCGTATGATTGCGGGGTGCCACTGGTTGCTGATATGAGCAGTGATATATTAAGCCGGCAACTTGATTTTAATAAGTTTGATCTGATCTATGCAGGTGCGCAAAAAAATATGGGAGCTGCGGGTGTAAATATTATCGTAGTTAATAAAAATATTTTGGGCAAGGTCGACCGGAAAATCCCAACCATACTGGATTACCGTAATCATATTAAGGAAGCAAGTATGCTGAACACGCCGCCTGTATTTGCAGTATATGTTGTGATGCTAACATTACGATGGATAAAAAAGCAGGGAGGTGTAACCGTAATGGAAAAATTAAATACAACTAAAGCGGATCTGTTCTACAGTACATTGGATAGCCTGCCGATTTTTAAGGGTGTTGTTGCAAAAGAAGATCGCAGTATGATGAATGCTGTGTTTATCATTGAAGACTCCGAACTGGAAAAAGAGTTCCCTGATCTGTGCAAAAAAGAAAATATGATAGGCGTAAAAGGACATCGCAGTGTGGGTGGTTTTCGTGTTTCGATGTATAATGCGCTCACAATAGATAGTGTAAAAGCAATAACTGGCCTGATGAATGAATTTGCAAGGAAAAAAGGATAATTAAAACACAGCATAAGCAATGGCAATTATAAAACCCTTCAACGCATTAAGACCAAAATCTGAATTGGCCCAGCAAGTAGCATCCCGGCCTTATGATGTACTAAACAGTGAAGAAGCAAGAACAGAAGCTAAAGGAAATCCGATTTCGTTCTTACATGTAACAAAATCTGAGATTGATTTACCAATCAGTGTTAATAGCCACAGTAAGGAAGTTTATATCAAAGCGAAGGAAAATTTGGATCAGCTTATTAAAGACGGAACGCTTTTTAAAGAAGAGAAGCCCTGTTATTATATCTACCAGTTAATTATGAACGGCAGAAGTCAGACCGGGCTTGTATGTTGTTCCTCCGTACAGGATTATTTCAATAATATCATTAAAAAACACGAGTTAACCCGCCCTGACAAAGAAAAAGATCGCATCGATCATATGCGTACGATCGGTGCACAAACAGGTAATGTTTTTTTAGCTTATCGTGATGTGATGGAAGTAAATGCTTTGATCAACGGTTGGAAAGCTACCAATAAACCCGTGTACGACCTTACCGCCGATGATAGTATTAAACATACCATTTGGATCATTGACAGGGATATTGTAATAAACTCAATTACCCGGCTGTTCGAAACCAATGTTCCTTTTACCTATATCGCTGACGGACATCACCGCTGCGCTTCTGCAGCTAAGGTGAGTAAAGAATTACCGAATAGCGATGAAGCAAAATATTTTCTCACTACAATTTTTCCTGCAAGTCAATTGTCTATCCTGGATTATAATCGTGTTGTAAAAGATCTGGGTGATTTTGATGATGAAGAGGATTTTATAAGCGCTTTACAGGAAGATTTTACCATTACACATAGCATTGAGCGGGTCAAACCTTCCGCTTTGCATGAGTTCGGAATGTACCTCGATGGGAATTGGTATCTGCTTACCGCACGAAAAGGAACTTACACAAATGATCCTATTGGCGTATTGGATGTGACTATTCTTTCTACTAACATACTGGATAAATTACTTGATATAGAAGATCAGCGGACGGATAAAAGAATCGATTTTGTTGGCGGTATTCGCGGTCTTGGTGAACTGGAAAAAAGGGTGAATAGCGGAGAAATGAAAGTTGCATTCAGCCTTTATCCTGTAACCATTGAACAATTATTTGATATAGCCGATAGCGGCAATATTATGCCTCCCAAAAGCACCTGGTTCGAGCCTAAATTGAGAGATGGGCTGCTGACCCATTTGATATAGAGTTTAACAAATAAAAACGGGAGATAATTTCTAACTTACGGCACGAACGTTGTACTAACGTTTTCCTTAAAAATGTGATGATGAAAAGATATCTTATTCTTCTATTTTCATTTATTTTCTTTCAAACCCTTACAGCTCAGCCCGGCGAAGACCCCAAACAATTGCAGGAAACAGCTATGAACTTTTTGCGTAGCGGTGATTATGATAATGCAATCCTGGTTTTGAACCGTGCCCTGCAACAGGATAAAAACAATCTTGAATTGCAGAAAAACCTGGTGCTGGCTTATTATTATAAACGTGATTATGAAAAAGCGCTGGACGGAGTAAAGGTTTTGATCGACAGGGATGATGCTGATGTTATGACCTTCCAGATCGCCGGAAATGTTTATAAGGCCCTGGAAGAAGTAAAGGATTGTGAGAAGATGTATAAAAAAGCCTTGAGGAAATTTCCGAATAGTGGTCCGCTCTATAGTGAATATGGTGAATTGTTGTGGGCTATAAAGGACTTCAATGCCATCCAATATTGGGAAAAGGGAATACAGGTAGATCCTTCTTTCAGCGGCAATTATTATAATGCCGCCCAGCATTATTTTTATTCTAATGACAAGACATGGGCATTGATCTATGGAGAAATTTTTGTGAATATGGAAAGCCTGACGGAGAGAGGCGCTGCTATGAAAAAATTATTGTTAAGCGCTTATAAGGAAAAACTATTTATTGATGGGGATATGTTGAAAGACATAGATAAAAACAAAAATGAGTTTTCAAAAGCCTATTTGAATACGATGAATAAACAATCTTCATTGGCAAGTAAAGGAGTCACCACTGAAGTGCTTACAATGATCCGCACCCGCTTCCTGCTCGACTGGTTTAATACCTATTCAACAAAGTTCCCGTTTAAATTATTCGATTACCAGTTACAGCTGGTTCGCGAAGGAATGTTTGAAGCCTATAATCAATGGCTGTTTGGAACGGTTGAAAATTTGGCTGCTTATGATAACTGGATCAAAACAAATAGCGAGAAGTACAATGCCTTCTCTAATTTTCAAAAATCAAGAATATTCAGAATGCCTGCTAATCAATATTACCAGGCATTATAAGAACTTATTTTAAATTAAAACCCCGCTAATTGCGGGGTTTTTTATTTTTTGTATAAATTGTTGTTTGAACCACTCTATCTAAACTATCTCTGAATTGGAATTGCTGCTATTTGTTGAAGAATAGACCAAAACTGAAGAGTGACAGAACAAGAGCCTGATAGCAGTACTCAAGCTAAGTGCAAAAAATAAACTAATGGAAGCTACACGACTCTTCGATTGCATTGAATGGCAACTGCAAAATCATCCAAAAGAAGATATGCTGGCAGCCAAAGAAGGAGGCCAATGGAAAAAATACAGCACCGCTCAAACAAAAGATATTGTTGACAAATTAAGCGCAGGGCTATCCGCAATCCGATTGAGTGCAAACGATATGAGCATTGAAGGTCGTGATAAGATCGCTGTTTTAAGTAAGAACAGGCCAGAATGGATCTTTTTGGATTTTGCTGTACAACAAGTGGGCGCCATATTGGTCCCCATTTATCCAACCGTTCATGTGCATGATCTCGAATTTGTATTGAATGATGCAAAAGTGAAAATGATCTTTGTGAATGATGAAGACCTGTTCCTGAAAGTGCAGAGTGTTAGAAATAAAGTTCCTTCCTTACAGGATGTGTATTCTTTTGAACATGTACCAGGCTGCAAGCACTGGAAAGAGATACTATCAAAGGGTACAGAAACTGACAAACAGAAGGTAAAAGAAGCATCTGATAAAATAAAAGCCGAAGATCTGCTTACTATTATTTATACGTCAGGAACAACAGGTACACCAAAAGGAGTAATGCTGACACATAATAATGTAATGAGTAATGTGCAAAGCTCATTGAAATGTGTTTTCTGGGATATCGGTATCAGCGGGCGAAAGGCCTTAAGCTTTTTACCGCTCAATCATATTTTTGAAAGAATGGTAAGCTATGTATATATGTTTAGTGGCACAGGTATTTATTATGCTGAAAGCCTGGATACGATTGGTGATAATTTGAAAGAAATAAAACCACAGGTCTTTGCTACGGTTCCAAGATTGCTTGAAAAAGTCTATGAAAAAATAATGGCAAAGGCTTCTCAACTTACAGGTATTAAAAAGAAGCTATTTTTCTGGGCATTGGGACTTGCAGAACAGTTTGAGATCAATAAAAACCAGGGAGCCTGGTATACTATTCAACTGGCTGTTGCAAATAATCTGGTGTTCAGTAAATGGAGAGAAGGATTAGGTAATGAATTGAAATGTATTGTGACCGGCGCCGCTGCCTGCCAGGTAAAATTGATCCGCATATTTACAGCTGCTAAAATACCTATCCTGGAAGGTTATGGACAAACGGAGAGCAGCCCGGTGATCTCTGTAAATCGCTATCCTGAAAAAGACAGGATGTTTGGAACGGTCGGACCCGTTATTGACGGCGTGGAAGTAAAGATCGCAGAGGATGGAGAAATACTTTCAAAGGGACCACATATCATGCTGGGTTATTATAAACGACCTGACCTGACAGCTGAAACAGTTATTGATGGCTGGCTGCACACAGGTGATATCGGAATGCTGATCAATAACAGGTTTTTAAAGATCACTGATCGTAAAAAAGAGATCTTTAAAACAAGCGGAGGGAAATATGTTGCACCGCAGCCAATCGAGAACAAAATGGTAGAATCTCCTTTCATTGAACAAATAATGGTAGTAGGAGCAGAACAAAAATTTGCCGCAGCATTGATCGTTCCTGCTTTTAAACCGGTCAGTGAATGGGCAACCAGGCAGGGGATCAATCTAAGCAATAACCCGGAAGAGATGATACGAAATGAAAAAGTGCTGGAGCTTTTCCGTGATGTAGTTGAAGAAAATAATAAGAATTTTAATCCTGTAGAACAAGTCAAAAAATTTGAATTGCTTCCTTACCCCTGGAGTGTGGATGGCGGTGAATTGACGCCAACCATGAAGTTGAAACGAAAAGTAATACAGGAAAAATATAAAGATGCTATTCAACGGATCTATAAATAATAAAAAGTCCCGCATGATGCGGGACTTTTTTATGGCGCTAACACAAATAATTAATCATCTTTTCTTTTATCACCAGGTTTACCCGGAGGGCCTCCCCTTCTGTTCATCATTTTCTCGATCATTTCATCGTACTTCACTTGTTGTTCGGAGTCGAGCAAGGTTCTTACTTTTTTAAAATGCTCATAGGTATTTTTTGCAATCCTGCTATGTGTTTCTGACAACTTACCCGTATAATAATTTACCAGGCTGTCATTTGCTGTTGAATCTTTTGATAATTTAAATAGGCTGGTACGATAAAAGCTAACTGAATCGAATAAAGGACGCATCGATGCGAAATGTGCATCTTTTAATTTTTTGTGCTCTTCTTTTTGTTTATCGTCCAGCTTCAGTTCTTCTGCAAACCAGTCGCCTTTTTTTCTTGAACGATTACCGTCATCTTTATGGTTATTTTTTTCTGCCCATAAAAGATAAACAAGCACGGCATTAATAATAAGCAGTGCTATTGCTGCAAATACAAGTAATTTATTTGTTCTCATTGATTGATCTCCTCCAATACATTATCGCTTAAGTTATACTCAGCAGCAATTGATTGAATGGAAGTTTCGTCATCAAAAGAAGTAATGGTTGATGGAGTGGCCGGCTGAAGATAGATAAATACGTTTATGATAATTACGATGACAAGAGCAGCTACCACAAAAGCAGGCTTGAATAACCAGCTTTTTACCGGATTTTCAGATCCCTTTTCCATTCTTGCTTTGAGGCGAGTATAGAAAAACGCCGGGGCTTCGGCTCTTTTAGCACCGTCCCAGGCATTTAAAATCTGATCGATCCGCTCTTGTTTACTTTGTTTCATAACGCTTAGTTTTTGACGTTTGGCCGTTTCAAAACCTTCGGCCAGTTAAGGTAATTATCTTTTTACAAACGTTTTTCAAGGTCTTTCCTCAAATTTTGTTTGGCCCTGTGTAGTAAAGATTCCACGGCCGATACTGTCGTTTCCATTATCTCACTGACCTGCTGGTAACTCAAATCTTCCATTTTGTTGAGCGTAAAAGCAATACGCTGGTTGTCAGGCAGTCGGCTGATTGCCTTTGCCAAAATCCGGGCATCTTCCTTTTTCTCCAAAGCGACGCCGGGGTGATTAAAATCAGGCGGGTCGATAGTTAATTCATCATTTTTCCCAAACAAGCTTTGTACAAACGCAAACCGTTTTTTGCTTTTGCGGCTTCTCAGCAGATCCAATGACCGTGTTGTGGCGATCCGGTAGATCCACGTTGATAGCTGTGACTCACCTTTAAAAGAATGAATCGATTTGTATACCTGTATAAAAACTTCCTGGGAAACATCTTCGGCATCCTGTTCATTTTGAACAATACTAATAATGGTATTATAGACCCTGTCCTGGTAATTATCTACCAGGAATTTAAAAGCCTGCTCATTGCCATTCTTTAGTTCCTGTATCAGTTCGAGCTCGTGCAATAGCTATTGAAATTTGAAGCGGCAACTTACGAAAATAGGGGGAGAGTGAAAGAATAAGCCAGTGATAAAATTATAGCGAAAGTCAAGCAATCACACGGCTTATATATTCTATAGATCAGTTATTACTTTATATTTTGGGACCAATGATTTCATGACCAGCCAGGCCACCAAGTATGCCAGTGCACAAATAGTAAACATAATTGTGTACCCGGTTTCAATATGTCCAAGCTTTTTATATTGATCAAATAATGCACCGCCTAGTTTGGACATAACTACTCCTCCGATACCTCCGGCCATTCCACCAATACCAACTACTGAAGCAACAGCTTTTTTAGGAAACATATCGCTTACAGTCGTGAATATATTTGCACTCCATGCCTGGTGTGCCGAAGCACCGATGCCAATCAATAATACCGGCACCCAATAACTGATATAACCAAGTGGTTGCGCCAATAAAACTACTAAAGGAATAAATGCGATCATTAACATGGCTTTCATTCTGCCATCATAGGCTTTATAACCTTTCTTTATAAAATACATGGGAAACCAGCCACCACCGATGCTGCCTACCATAGCAATCGTGTATAATATTGCTAAAGGCAACATCACCGCTTTATCAACAATATTGTATTGTGCTTTTAAATAAGCAGGCAGCCAAAAAAGAAAAAACCACCATACCCCATCGGTCATAAATTTTCCAAATGCAAATGCCCATGTCTGTTTATATCCTAATAATTTTATCCATGAAACTTTTTTCTCTTCAATAATAGATGCAAGAGCCGCTTCTTCTTCCCCGGATTTGATATAAGCGAATTCGTCTGCAGTTAATTTTTTTTGTTTCTCGGGTTTTTCATAATACACGAGCCAAAATACAAGCCACATAAAACCAATTAAGCCCATTATTATAAAGGCCCAATCCCAACCCCAGTTCAGCCGGATCCAAGGAACAGTAAGAGGTGCAAGTATGGCGCCTACATTGGCTCCGGAATTAAAAATCCCTGTAGCAAAGGATCGTTCCTTCTTAGGAAAATATTCAGCTGTAGCCTTAATGGCTGCCGGAAAATTTCCAGCTTCTCCGAAAGCAAGTATGGCTCTTGAAAACATAAATCCTAAAACTGATACTGAAAACCCAGCAATTCCAAACCATCCCAGAATAGTTGACATCGTTTCTCCAATAGGGATCGCTGCTGCATGAATTATTGCTGCAACCGACCAAATGATAATTGCCCATGCATATCCTCTTTTGGTTCCTAACTTGTCAATTATTCTTCCGGCAATTAACATGGAAAGTGCATAGCCAAACTGAAACACAGCTGTTATATTTGCATAGTCGGTATTTGTCCAATTAAACTTTTCAGGACTTGATAAATAAGGTTGCAAAAGGCTTAATACCTGCCTGTCCAAATAATTTACTGTAGTAGCGAAGAAAAGTAATGCGCAGATCGTCCATCTGTATTTTCCTATGGCTGGTTGCATTGTATTTTTTTTATTGTTGTCAGCTACTTTAACTCCGATTGAAAGCTCTTTGCAAGTTTATCCTGTCGGAAATGATTCCTTTGGAAAGCACTAATACCACCTATCATCATTTTTTAACCTGCCCTATTACTTCCAACACTTTTTTTGTTTCAGCTTCTATGGTTACATAGTCTTTTGCTTCCATTAATTTTTTGCTGATCAGCTTGCTACCCATTCCCACTGCACATACACCAGCTTTGAACCATCCTTCTATATTTTCTCTGGTTGTATCAACACCGCCGGTTGGCATAAATAACAATTTAGGAAAGATATCTTTTATTGTTGTCAAAAACTCTGTGCCTAACATATTTCCCGGGAATAGCTTGATGAATTTTATTCCTGCATTTTCGGCGGCGATGATCTCACTCGGTGTCATGCAGCCCGGCGCATAAAAAATATCTTTACTCACGCAGTAAGCTGCTACATCAGGTACAAAACCAGGGCTCACTAAAAAATCAGCTCCGGCATTCATATAATCGGTTGCATGCTGCATATTCTTGATCGTCCCGACTCCCAATAATAATCCTGGCATTTCAGCATTACGTAAGGCAACCATCTTTTTAAAATTAGCTAATGCAGCGTCGCCACGATTAGTATATTCAACTGCCTTTATACCGGCACGATAAATTGATCTTAATACTTCAAGACTTACTTCTTCACTTGAATTAAAGTAAAGCGGCAAAATTCCCTGGGCTATTATTGCATCTGTTATTTGTTGTGTCTTACTCATTCCATTTAGATTTTTACTTTGATCACTAATTTCTTTATGTTTCCTTCGCCGATCATAGGCGCATGCACATCTTCGGGAAAGAAGATTGCAAACTGATCATTGGTTAGCCGGAAGAATGTATCCGGCGCATCGTGATATAACTGAACATCTTTTTCAGCATTATAATCGCCATTAGGCGTTACACATTTTTCTCTCGGCTTCCAACCAATTGTTTCAATCCCGTTTATACATACTTGTATGTCTATGTTTTTATCATGACATTCAAATTTTGCACAGCTTGCTTCTTCTGTTTTACCCGGTGAATTGCTAAAAATAGCCTTTAACCCTTCTGCTATTTCATTTTTTCCATCAGGAGCATTTGCAAGATCTGTTTGTTCAATGTATTCAAACGCCCTTCTAAATAAGGGATGAACAGAAAAATATTTTGAAGCGTTGTGTAAGGTATCTATTATCATTGTATTGCTTAATTAATGAGTTGTGAATGATCAGTGATGAGTGGATGTCAATTTTGCTTCTTTACTCATAACTGATACGATTATCTCTGAACTCTTCCGCTGGCGTCACCCTTCATCAGGTCTTTTACTTCACTTAATGTGGCATGGTTCAGATCGCCCGGTATAGTATGTTTTAAAGCGCTTGCTGCAACACCAAATTCGGCTGCATCTTTCATTGACATACCTGTTACCAACCCATAGATCAATCCGCTGGCAAATGAGTCGCCGCTGCCCACCCGGTCAACGATGCGAACATTATATTTTTTTGTATGATAAAAGTCATTGCCATCATAAACCAATGCGCTCCATCCATTATCGCTGGCACTATGGCTTTCACGCAAGGATGATGCAATAAATTTGAATCCAAATTTTTCTTTCATTTGCTTGAACACATCTTTATAGCCGTCCAAATCCAGTTCTCCTTTCGTAATATCTGTATACGCTGCTTTAAATCCCAACGTTGTATCGGCATCTTCTTCATTACCGATGCACACATCCACGAATTGGCAAAGCTTTGTCATTACTTCTCTTGCCTTTTCCTTAGTCCATAACTTTTTACGATAGTTCAGATCAATACTCGTTGTAATGCCTTTTGCTTTTGCAGCTTTTAAAGCAGCTTCTGTCAACGCCGCAGCCTTATCACTTAAGGCCGGAGTAATACCAGTGGTATGAAACCAATCTGCGCCTGCAAATATTTTATCCCAATCAAACTCATCAATATTTACGTCAGCAATAGATGCTCCGGCCCTGTCATACACAACCTGTGAGGCACGCATAGATGCACCTGTTTCAAGAAAATAGATCCCTAATCTTTCGCCACCTCTTACGATATATTGTGTATCTACGCCATAACGGCGTAAATGATTGATCGCTGATTGACCAATTGGGTTATTCGGAACTTTGGTTATGAATGTTCCATTCAGTCCATAATTGCATAATGCTGCAGAGACATTGGCCTCGCCCCCGCCATAGGTTACATCAAAACTATCCGCCTGGACAAAACGTTTAAAATCCGGTGTTGATAAACGCAACATAATTTCTCCCAGTGTTACTACCTTTTTTGACATGTGAGTTATTTATATTATTAGTGAATGAATTTTACTTACGCTATGCTTTGATTTTTATTTTTTGAGATTCATCCCGAAACCGAAAATCAAAATAATTTTTTGCATTGTTATAGCAGATATCCTGGATCACTTTCCCGATCCAGCTTATATCGTTTGGAAGCTCACCATTCTCAATTTCTTCTCCAAATAAATTGCATAACAATCTTCTAAAATATTCATGACGCGGAAATGAAAGAAAGCTGCGGCTGTCCGTAAGCATTCCAATGAATTTGCTTAGCAGTCCCATATTGCTCAATGTATTCATTTGTTTGGTCATTCCATCTTTTTGATCGAGGAACCACCATGCACTGCCCCACTGAATTTTACCGGGCACTGTACCGTCATTGAAATTGCCTGTCATGGTCGCAAACAATTCATTGTCGGCAGGATTCAGATTATAAATAACAGTCTTAGCAAGTTTGTTATTCTTATCAAGCCGGTTTAAGAATTTAGCCAATGCTTTTGCCTGCGAAAAATCGCCAATGCTATCCCATCCTGTATCAGGACCCAATTGTTTCATCATCCGGCTATTGTTATTCCGCAATGCACCAAGATGATATTGCTGAACAAATCCTTTTTCCCAGTCCCATTCAGCAAATGCAACCAGCATCGCTGATTTGAATTTTTTTCTTTCATCCAGACTCAATTCACCACCTGAACGGATCTTGGCAAAGACGCCAACGATCTCAGTCTGCGTATAATCTTCAGCATAGATCTCTTCGAGTCCATGATCGCTTACTGAACAGCTATTCTCTACAAAATAATCATGGCGCTTTCTCAATGCTGCGATATAATCATTATAAGTACTGATCGAGATATCAGATGCTTTTTCCAATAATGTGAGATAGTTGTTAAATGTATTTACATCGTCCACATTCATCGCCTTATCAGGACGAAAAGCCGGCAGTACCTGTATAGACCAGTTATCGTTTTTAATTTTTTTATGATATTCAAGATTGTCAACCGGATCGTCGGTAGTACAGATAAGCTTTACATTCATCTTTTCCAATAAGCTACGTACACTATATTCTCTTGTTTGCAATTGAGCAGAGGTCTCATCATAGATCTTTCTTGCAGTGTCTGCATTCAGAATATCCTTTACATTAAAATATCGCTGTAGTTCCAAATGTGTCCAATGATATAAGGGATTACGCAAGGTATAAGGAACAGTTTCAGCCCATTTCTGAAATTTTTCCCAGTCGCTTTTATTACCTGTAATAAACTCCTCGGGTACGCCATTTGTACGCATGGCTCTCCATTTATAATGGTCGCCATTCAGCCATACTCTTGCGATATTCTCAAAATTTTTATCCGCTGCAATTTCATCGGGAGGAAGATGATTATGATAATCGATAATCGGCATGTCCTTAGCAAACTCATGATAAAGTTGCTGTGCCGTTTTGCTGTCCAATAAAAAATTTTCGTCTAAAAACTTCTTCATTGAAATATATTTATAATGATACGCCCCGTTTCCATGGTATAAAATCATCCTGGTTCAATTGAACGGCTTTAGGAGTCACTTCCCCGCTTGCTGCTTTAATACAATATTCCAGGATCTCCTCTCCCATTTGCTCAATCGTCTTATCTCCCTCTACGATCGGCCCGCAATCGATATCGATAATATCATTCATTCTTTTGGTGAGATTGCTATTCGTACTTACTTTAATAGTAGGACAAACAGGATTCCCGGTTGGCGTACCTAAGCCGGTTGTAAATAAGATCAATGTGGCGCCGCTTGCTGCTTTACCTGTTGTTGCTTCTACATCATTCCCCGGCGTACAAACCAAATTCAACCCGGCTTTGGTTGCCGGTTCAGTATAATCCAATACATCAACAACT
>Ga0105249_10002443_pt1 | contig 16132 bp, 6 predicted proteins | sample KBSS44metaG_FD_81522 | JGI IMG/M metagenome (GOLD analysis project Ga0105249, IMG submission 81522) | Switchgrass rhizosphere microbial communities from Kellogg Biological Station, Michigan, USA - KBS S4-4 metaG | ecosystem: Host-associated > Plants > Roots > Rhizosphere > Soil | place...
AAGCCGGAAAAAGCTGTCATCACCAAAACAAGGAGCAAAAGAAACATCCAAACATGTGGTTGGTTGATCGAATTGAAATTTATTTCTGGAGGTATGAAATCGCTGAAGATCTTTAACAGCCATGGTAGAATTGCAATTGAAAGTATTGTTGCCAATAAAGTAAGTAAAAAGGTTTCGCTTAGAAATTGAAATATCAATTCCCGTTTTCCACTACCTAAGGTTTTTCTTATACCAACTTCTTTTGCCCTTTGCGCTGATTGTGCTGTTGTAAGATTGATGAAGTTTATACACCCAAGTAATAAAAGAAATAATGCAACAGCAAGCAACCCATATAAAGTTGGTTTATGCGCCTGGCGGCCATTATCAAATGAACCATAATCAGCGTTAAAATGAATATCGTTAATAGATTGTAACCGATGTTTTGTATCATCTTTTTCCTGCTCCTTCTTATCCCTGTATTTTTCTCTAAGCGCCGGAAACTGTGCGTTTAATTGTTCTGCTCTTGTCCCCTTTTGTAATTTTACAAAACACTGAGAAACTGAATTTATACTACCCCACTCATCGCCTCCAAAATGATCTTTTAAACCCGTAGACATGACTGTAGCGAATGAAATAAATTCTTTGAACTTAAAATCGGTCGCTTTTGTCGCCTGGTCTTTTACAATACCGGAAACAATGGTCTTAATACTATCATCATAAGTTATTTGTCTGCCGATAATATCATTAACTGGAAGATTTCCAAAATATGTTTTAGCTCTTTCTTCAGTAAGCACTACCTGGTATGGATCCTTTAATGCTGTTTGTTTTGAGCCCGCCAGCCAATCGGATTCAAACAATGAAAAATAAAACTCATCAGCATAAATTATATCGGTTTGTCTTTTAAATTCGGCTGGTGATTGGCTACCTGCAATAGGGACTGAGACTTTTGTTTCCCAGGCGGTAACAAAATGCGTGACAGTCTCAATACCTGTCAGATCCGATCTTACTGCTTTAGGCATGGGCATTGGGACACCTGAATTTCTAAACAATGATTCGCCGGGAAAAGTCATATCTGTTATTACCCGGTATATCCTGTCATTGTCTTTTCTGAATTTTTCAAAACTAAATTCAAATTGAACAAGCAGGTAAATAACCAATGCTGCGCTGATCCCAATTGCCAAACCTGAAACATTGATCAATGAAAAGATCTTCTGCTTCCAGAAATTTCTAATAGCGATGGTGAAATAGTTTTTAAGCATAAAAATTATTTATTCCGTTCTTAATGATTTAACCGGATTAGCAATAGCAGCTTTAATTGCCTGGCAACTCATTGTCAGTATAGCGATCGCAATAACCAATACAGCCGCTAATGCAAACATCCACCAGCCAATATCAATGCGATAAGCGAATTCCTGCAGCCATTTATTAACGACATAATAGCCGACCGGCGCCGCAATTACAAATGCAATTGAAATAAGGATTATAAATTCTTTTGAGATCAGCAAAATAATTTTCGATATAGCGGCACCCAATACTTTTCTTACACCAATTTCTTTTCTTCTTTGTTCTATGGATATAATAACAAGCCCCAGTAAACCCATACAGGAAATAAAAATGAAAAGCCCGGATGAAATAGAAATGATCTTTTTCCATTTGGCTTCGCTTTCATAATTCTTTTTGGTTATATCACTTATAAATTGTGCATCGTAAGGGTAATATGGAATAAGTTTTTTAAATGTGGCCTGTAATAAAGCAAGTGTTTGAGGAGTGTTATCCGGGCTTATTTTTACCCATACCTGCCCATAAAAAAAAGTATTATCCATTGAAAAAATTTCGGGGCCTATTTTTTCCTTTAATGATGTGAAATGATAATTTCTTATCACACCAACAATGGTTGCCTTCCTGTCCCCGTCCATATAGGCAATCGTTTTCCCGATAGCGCTGTCAAGACCCCAGCCGGCTTCTTTCAAAAAACTTTCATTTACGATAACTGAACTCATTGTATCCGATGGATAATCGGTAGAAAAATTCCGACCGGCAATAATTGGAATTTTAAAAGTTGGCAAAAACTTATCATCAATTTTATTATACTCTGTTACTATTTGCTTTCCATCAGCTTTTATTCCTGTTATATTACGTCCTCCATTTCTTGCTGCTATATTTATAATAGATGGCTGGTTGACCAATTCATTTTTAAATAAAGCTGGAAGTTTATCGCTGAGTTTGCTGTAGGGCAGATTAATGCTTACCAGGTTCTTCGAATCATATCCAAGGTCTTTATTAAAAATGTATTTTAGCTGTGCATTGATCACAATGGTGCCGATGATCAGGAAAATTGCTAAAGCAAATTGTAAAACAATAAGGCCTCTTGTCAAATAATTCTTACCAAGCAGCTTTTGTTTGCTATACAACACTTTTACAGGTTGAAATGCAGATAAAACAAGCGAAGGATAAAAACCAGCGATAAAAGAAGTGAGCATCAACAAAAGAAAATACCCAACATACAAATACCCATCCGAAAGATATGATAAGCTCAATTTTTTATTCGCTAATTCATTAAAGAACGGCAGAATTACAATAGTTAACACAATTGCTATCACAAAAGCTATAAGCGAGGTAACAAATGATTCTGCTAAAAACTGTTTTATCAATTGTCCCCGGCTACTGCCAACAACTTTTCTTATCCCAATTTCTTTACTCCGCTTTAAAGACTGTGCAACAGCGAGATTAATAAAATTGATGCAGGCAATGATCAAAATGAAAATTGCAATACAACTAAGGATATAAGAATATACCGGCTTACTTACACCCGACATCCCGTTATCAAACCCTATATCTGTAGCAAGATGAATACTCGTGAACGGTTGCAAACCCATTGTGATCGTCATTGTGATCCCTTGTTCCTTTGCTGATTTTGCAATTTCATCCTTCGTATTCTTATCAAATACCGTCTGCATTTTATTTTCAACTGATGCAATATTGGTCTGTGGTGAGATCAGGAAAAATGTATTCATGCTACCCCCTAGCCAACCCACATTGCGGTCATTCTTTTGATAATATTTGAATGACATTAGCATATCCACAGTGATCGAAGAGTTTTCTGGCGCATCCTTTACAACTGCGGTAATCGTGAAGTTGTCAAATTCATCATTCATCTTTATTTGCAACACCTTACCTATAACATCTGTGATACCAAAATATTTTTTTGCCATCTTTTCTGACAATACAATTGAATGCAGATCTTTTAGTGCACTTGACCTATTGCCTTCAACCAATGGGAAAGTAAATACTGAGAAAAAATTCTCGTCAACAAGCTTAGCATCGTCCGTCAATACATCATTTTCTTTTTTTATAGTTACTGTCCTTCCGGCGATGCGCACAAACTGCTGCACTTCCGGAATTTCCTGTGCAAAGGTTTCACCCATGATTGCGTTTGTGATGCCGAGCTTTTGAGTTGGTTCTTTGCCCATCTTCCATGTTTGAGTAAGCCGGTATAGCTGCGCCTTATTTTCATGAAACTGATCATAACTTATTTCATCTTTTGTATAAAGAAGAATAAGCATGCAAACCGTGAGGCCGATACTTAACCCCGCAATTTTAATAAAAGAGAATGTTTTATTTCTCCATAAATTTCTCCACGCTACCAGGAAATAACTTTTGATCATAATTAAATTTTTTATTCTGTTCTCAAACTTTTCACAGGATTGGTAACAGCGGTTTTTATCGCCTGGAAACTGACAGTAATCAAGGCAATCAAGAGTGCTGCAATACCAGCAACAATAAACACCCACCAGCTTATTTTCACTCTGTATGCAAAATCTTCGAGCCATTTATTCATCAGCAACCAGGCTATGGGAAATGCAATTAGGGCGGCCAGGAAAACCAACTTTATAAAATCTTTTGAAAGAAGCGCTGCAACACCGGGTATGGAAGCTCCGAGGACTTTACGGATCCCGATTTCTTTTGTCCGCTGACGGGTGGTATATATACTCAACCCAAACAATCCCATACAAGCGATACATATAGCAATAACTGCAAAAATGCTCAGTACATTTAATAGCCTGTTATCTGATTTATAAAAATTATTCAATTGCTCATCCAGAAAGAAATAATCGAAAGGATAAATATTCTCAAACTGTTTCCAGGTTTCCTGTATATAAGTAAGAGAGGCTTTGGTAGTTGTTGGCTTCAACTTTATAGATAAATACATCGGATTTGACTTGAGTATTATAGCCAATGGCGATATAGCTTCTCTCAAAGAAGATGTATTGATGTCTTTAATTACCCCAATTACTTTTCCGTTTCTTTTACCTTCTATTTCAAATTTTTTTCCAACAGGATCTTTCCAGTTCAAAAATTTGGCCATTGACTCGTTTATGATAATAGCATCTGTTGTGTCTGTAGGCATTTCCGGTGAGAAATATCTTCCTGCAGCCATTGAAATATTATAAGTATGGGGAAACTCAGTATCGGTTTCCAGAACACTTCCCATCATATGTTCATCAGTCGTATGTCCTTCAGGAATTATTTCATAGGTATTAAATGTGTGACCCGGAACCCGATTAGTTAACGAAATGGACGCAACACCTGAATGCTGACTTAATGCCGCTGCAAATTCTTTACTCTTATTCTCCAATCCAGTATTGGCTAAATGCAATACCAAAACCTGTTCTTTATCAAAACCCAGGTCTTTTGTCATCATAAACCTGGTTTGATTCTGAACAATGATCGTACCTACAATCAGTAAAAGTGATAAAGCAAATTGTGCTGTCACTAATGATTTTCTTACCCAGACACCTTTGCCAGCCTTCAAGGTGCTCCTGAATACATCAATAGACCGAAACCTTGCAAGGAAAATTGCGGGGTATATTCCAGCCAGTACACTTATTGCAATTAATAATCCAGGTAGTCCCATAACTATTTTTGGATCGAACAAAAGAGCGATTTCAATATTTGCGTTTGCCAATTTATTAAAGAAAGGAAGCAGTAAAACCACAGCTATAAGTGATAATAAAATAGCGAAAGCACAAAGCATAAAAGATTCGCCAAAAAACTTTAGTATAAGCTGCCCTTTTTTAGCACCTAATATTTTTTGAACGCCTGTTTCCTTCGCCCTTCCTAATGCTCCTGCAGTGGTAAGGTTTATAAAATTGAAACATGCAATCAATAAAATTATACCCGCGATAACGAGAAGGCTATAAACAATTTTACTGCTGTTGCTTTTAAAATATTCGGCGAATAATATATCAGTTGAATACAAATGAATTTTATCTAACGGTTGCAGATAAGGTTTGTATTCTGATGCATGTTCAGGTAAGTTGGTATGAAGTAGATTGATGATTTTCCCGGATACTCTTAATGGATCGCTTTGGGGTTTTAATTTCACAAACGAATAATCGACCTGTGTCATCCAATTATTCATCCATGAAAAATAGTCGGCATTTGCCGGCACAGTCGTTGTTGCCCAGGAAATAAGCAAGGCAAACCGAATTGATGAATTCTCCGGAACATCTTTGCATACTCCGGTTATTTTAACCTGAATATTATTAAGAGTCGTAAGCGTTTTGCCCACCGGATTTTCAGTATTGAAATATTTTTTTGCCACTGATTCAGATACAACTGCAGTAAATGGTTCCGACAGTACTGTTGACCTGTTTCCTCTGGTTAATGGAAAATCAAAAACGTTCAGAAAACCTTCATCTGCATATGCAACATCGCCCAGTTTAAAACGAACAGTATCATAACTAACGAGCATCTCGCTAAACCAGGGTCGAAAAAGTGCCGCATGTGCTACCTCGGGTATGCTTGTTCTTATCGAAGGCACTAATTTGCCCGGAGTGATACTATGAAGCTGTGCCTGTTTATTTTTTTCAGTAATTACTTTATTGATCCGGTAGATATTATTATAATCCGCATGAAACTTATCATACGACAATTCATTATATGCATATAAACCTATCAATATACAACTGGTAACACCCACAGTAAGGCCAGCAATATTGATAAACGAAAAGGTTTTATGCCGCCAGATATTTCTTAAAGTCAATTTTAACGTATGATAAAACATAATATCATTTTTAGAGTTATCTCTTTTTTTATCATTCTGTTCGCAATGATTTTACTGGGTTAGTCAACGCAGCTTTTATTGCCTGGAAACTTATAGTGATCAATGCGATCACTGCCGCCAGGATGCCTGCCGCTAAAAACATCCACCATGGCATCGATATGCGATAAGCAAAATCTTCTAACCACTTATTCATAAAATACCAGGAAACAACAAAAGCCGGGATCGCCGCAAAAGCAACCAGTTTTAAAAAATCTTTTGAAAGCAGCGCAACAATAGTTGACATGTCTGCACCTAAAACTTTCCTGATACCAATTTCTTTGAGCCGTTGCATAATCGCAAAAGCAGAAAGACCAAACAAACCCAAACAAGCAATAAAAATGGCAAGGGATGCAAAAATGATCAGCAAAGTTTTTTGGCGCTGTTCTGCTTCATAAAGTCTCGAGAAATTTTCATCAAGGAAAGCATACTGGTAAGGTGTATCAGGAAGAAAATTTTTCCATGTTGATTCAATGCGGTTAAGAGCTGCTGGTATATTTGATCCCGCGATCTTGATCGATATCCTTCCATAAGCGCCTGCTCTTCTTGGAACCAATAAAACGAGAGGCGCAATTTTTTGATGCAATGACTCAAAATGAAAATCATTGAAGACACCGATCAGTTTTCCTTTGCGGCTGCCATAACCAAAATCTTTTCCGATTACATCCTGAGGAGATTTAAAGCCGAGAACTTTTACAGCAGCTTCATTAATCAGGAAGGCAGAAGTATCCAAACTATAATCTCTTGAAAATCCTCTGCCGGCTACTACTTTTACTCCGTACGTTGAAATAAAATCCTGGTCCGCCGCTACATATTTAATATCCGCATTCACAGGAGCCAGCGTATCGCCGGATTCCATCCTCGCTCCACTCGCATCCAATAATCGTCCTGTAGGAATACGCGATGAACGTCCAACATTTTTTATGTTAGAATTTGCCAGCAGTTCATTTCTGAATGCATCATACTTATCATTAAGTTGAGGAGTATAAGGGATCGTTACGATATGTTCTTTATCAAAACCCAGTATTTTGTTCTGCATATACCTCATTTGCCAGAAAACGATTCCCGTAGCAATGATGAGAATAATAGAAATGGCAAACTGGAGAGTGACAAGAGCCTTTCTGAATGAAATGCCTCCTCCCGCTTTCAAAAAACCTTTCAAAACTTTTATTGGCTGAAATGAAGACATGAACAATGCCGGGTAAATTCCGGAAATGATCCCAACAACAAACGGTATCAGCAAAAGAGAAACGATGATCTGCCATTTTAATAAAATATCAATCGTAAGATGCTGCCCTGAAATTTTGTTTAACCAGGGCAACACTAACCAAGTAAGAGCTATTGCCAGAACCAGCGAGATATAGGAAACTAAAATTGATTCACTCAGAAACTGAAAAACAATTTCCTTTCTTTCAGCCCCTGCAACTTTTCGGATACCAATTTCTTTTGCTCTTAATGTTGATCTTGACGTGGAAAGATTCATATAATTTATACAGGCGATCAGCAAAATGAACAACGCAATGGCCGAGAAAATATAAACCCGTTTTATATCACCATTTTCTTCTGCCTCGTAATCTGTATGCGACCGCAAATGGATATCCGTGAGTTTTTGAAGACCCAGGTAAGTACCCTGCGAAGGTTTAATTGTCGTGTACTCATCTCCCATATGCTTGTCAACAAAAGCAGGAAATTGTGCTTCCATTTTTCTTGGATCATAATGATTTGGTAAACGTATATAAGTAAAAAAAGAATTATTGCTCCAGCTGGTTCTCAGGTTTTTGGCTCCATATATCAACGTATCGTTTAGGGTGTTAAATGAAAGCATGATCTCGGGATGAAAGTGAGTGTTAGAAGGAAACGCTTTGTATACTCCTGTTACTTTAAAATCAAAATAGTTGCCCAGGTTAATGCGGATCATTTTGTTCATGGGCTCGTCGTTACCAAAATATTTTTTGGCTATTTCTTCGGTCATCATTACTGTATACGGATCCGATAAAGCTCTTTTGGGATCGCCTTTTACAACATCCGCTTTAAAAAAATTGAAAAAATGATCATCAGCAAACATCACATTTTGCTCATTGAACATTTTCTCTTCATACTTCATTGGTGTGGTGCCGTTGGAATAAGTACGGGTAATATCTTCGATCTCTCCAAAATCATTTTTCAACAATGGCGCAAAAGCCGGTGCAATTGTGCTTAGTGTAAGTGAAACCGTTTTCGTTTCGGGGTTTAAGAATGTTCTTGTAACGCGATAAACCCGGTCCGAATTCGACTGGTATTTATCATAACTCAACTCATTCAGAATATAAGTGAGGATCAGCATGCAACACGCCAGGCCAACTGTTAATCCAAAAACATTTATGAAAGAAATGAACTTGTATTTTACAAGATTCCGATAAGCTATTTTCAAATAATTTTTTATCATAACTTCTAATTTATTCTGTTCTTAAACTTTTAACAGGGTTGGCAATAGCGGCCTTAATTGCCTGAAAGCTTATTGTAAGCAGAGCAATAACAATTATGATCACTGCTGCTGATAAAAATGTTAACCAGTTAATTGTAATATGATATGCAAAGCCTTGCAGCCATTCACTCGCAGCCCACCATCCACAAGGAGTAGCAATGAATACAGCTATTAAAATAAGGCGAACAAAGTCTTTGCTCAACAATAAACCCAGGTCATTAATGCCAGCCCCTAAAATTTTACGTATGCCAATTTCTTTTGTTCGCTGGCTGATAAGAAATGCAGTCAGCGCAAACAATCCCATCACAGATATAAGAATGGCAGTAAATCCAAAAAAATTAATGATCTTTTGCAATCGTATATATGAGGCAAAAAGTTTTTGAAAATTATCATCAAGAAATGAATAGCGGATAGGAAAATCTGGTTCTATTTTTTTCCATGCACTTTCTATGTTAGCAACCGATTGTTGTATATGATCGCCATTAAGTTTCACAAGAATCGCTCCCCCGGATTGAAACATACATGCCTTGTTCCCGATAGTAAATACCACGGGTTGAACGGCATTTTCAAAACCTGACACATTGAAATTCTTTACTATTCCTTCAATCCTTACCGGAACTGTGTCACAACCAGGAAAAGTGATAACAGCACCAATAGGGTTTTGTAAATTCAGTTTTTTTGCAGCCGCTTCATTGATAACTGCAGTACGGGTATTCTGATCTGCATAGCTATTATCAAACATTCTGCCTTGTGCTAATGATGCATTCAGTGTTCTGAAATAATCAGTACTCACTTTAACAGAGGCCATCTTGTATTCTTTACCGGTGTATTTAAAAGCTATTGTGTTTGTATCAATGACTGCATCGCCCGGCACTGTTGTCGTCTTGGATACATATTCTACTCCTGGAATATTGAGCAACGTGTTTCTTGTAACATCGAAGTCCTTATCACGGGTTTTTTGCTGGGCCCGGATCCGAATCACCTGTTCGCCGGAAAAACCTTTATTCTTTGTTTGCATGTAATGCATTTGCTGACCTATCACTAATGTTCCTATAATAAAAAATGCAGCTACTGTAAATTGAACAACGATCAGGGAATTACGGAATGCAGCCCCTTTTGTGCCCGTTGAATAATCTCCTTTTAAAACTTTCGTGATATTGTAACGGGATAAAAAAACAGCGGGATAAAGACCTGATAGAACAATTACAATAAGCAGGCATAAGGAGATCTGTAATGAAAGCGACAATGCCTTTCCGGATTGAAAGAGATGAAGTTGAATGGAAAATATCCTATTGAAATAAGGTAATGCCAAATTCACCAACAGTATTGCGAAACAAAGGCTGATCAGGCATTGGATCGCCACCTCGCTGATAAATTGCCAGCGCAGCTGACCCCTGCTGCTTCCTAATGTTTTTCTTACACCTACTTCCTTCGCTCTTTTTAATGATGCAGCAATAGAAAGATTGCTGAAATTGATAGCGCCTGCAAGCAGTAATAAACCAGCGAGGAAAAGCAATATTGAAACAGTTGTGAAATTACTCTTGCCATATTTGGGAAAATTGTGGATGTTTTGTGCGGCATCTATGAACAATCCTTCTTTGTGGCCTGCTTTCCGAAAATCAGCGAGTGATCTATTATCTTTTTTTATCCTGTTCTCATAATAAATACGATCAACTTCCTGCTCCAAAATATCGGCATCCAATACCTGGTTTGTTTTTACATACGTTACAAAAGAATAATTTTCCCAGAAGAAATTATTTTTTTCATAACGACTGCGATAAACAAACTGCACATTTAAATGTGAAGGTTTATCCGGTTGCTGCATAACACCGGTCACTTCCAGATCGTACGCATTAAACAATTTAACTGTTTTGCCAACCGGATCGGTATCGCCGAACAATTTTTCTGAAACTTCTTTGCTCAGCACAATGGTATTTGGCTTATCCAGCACTGTGGTAGCCGAACCTGAAAGAATCTTATAAGGGAATACTTTGAAGAAAGAAGAATCGGCTTCAACATACCCGTTTTGATAAATCTTTTTCTCGCCGGCTGTTAACAATGATTCAAAATCGCCACCAGCTTGTATGGTTGTGGCCGCTTGTATATTCGATGAGTTTTGCCGTAACAAACTTCCAAGTGGTGCAGGTGTTGTTTGCAAAATGTCATCATCTGTTTGTAAAGAGACCTTATAAACCCGTTTTAAAGAAGGCGACCATTTGTCATAGCTTAGCTCGTAGTTCAAATACAATAGTATAATGATAAAGCTTGCCAAACCTATAGCCAGGCCTGTTATATTAATTATGCCGTAGGTTTTGTTTTTCGCAAGATTTCTGAAAGCGATTTTGAAATAATTTTTTATCATAAAAAATCTATTAGTTGTGAGCTTTTCTTAATTATTCTGTTCTTAAACTCTTCACAGGATTAGCTAATGCAGCTTTAATAGCCTGGAAACTTACAGTCAATAATGCAATAGCCAATGCAACAATGATCGCTATCCCAAATACCCACCAGCTGATATTTACCCTGTATGGAAAATCTTTTAACCAACTATTCATTGCCCACCACGCAATCGGGAAAGCAATAAGAGAAGCGATCATCACTAACACAAGGAAATTTTTTGATAATAATCCAACTATATCAAAAGCATTTGCACCTAATACTTTTCTTATTCCTAATTCTTTTGTTCTTTGCTCTGCGCTAAATGCAGCCAATCCAAATAATCCCATACAACCAACTACAATTGCCATGACCGTGAATATCCAAAGCAGCTCACTTAATTTCCCTTCTGCTTTATACATTTTTGCATAAGTTTCATCCATGAACTTATAATCTAAAGGATAACTGGGGACAAATTTGCTCCATACATTATCTATATAAGCAATGGTGTTTTTAATATCAGCTGTTTTTAACTTAAGAGCAACTGCAGATAAAACCTGCGGGTATATATGAATAACTGAAGCAGTAATTTTTTCATGAAGACTCTTGTAATGAAAATCCTCAACTACCCCTATTACTTTTCCTTTTTTTATTGGGTTGAGTGTATCTGTCGGCACCCATTCGTTCCAACTTATTGGCTGACCGATCGCTTTTTCCGGTGTACCAAAGCCCCATTCTTTTACCGCTGTTTCATTAATGATAAATGCCTCTTTGACATCTGTCGCCATATCTTTTGAAAAATCTCTTCCAGCAATAATTCGTAAGCCTAATGTTTTTACATAATCATGATCTCCGATAAATACATTGGCAGAGCGTTCTTTTTCTCCATCAGCACCAGTTGTTTTAACTCCATCTCCTGCATATCGATCACCGGGCAAACCATAACCTGAAGTAATTGAAACAATATCCGGGGAACGTTTTAGTTCTGATTTGAATGCGTCTAAATTTCTTTCCAAATCTCCACGTACCTGGAAATAAACAACCTGCTCTCTATTAAATCCAAGATCTGTATTGTTTAAAAACTGTGTTTGCCTGTAAACAATCGTTGTGGAAACGATCAGCAAAACAGAAAGCGAGAATTGGATCACAACCAACCCTTGTCTTAGCCATGCGCCACTTCCACTGCCAACAAGCTTCATGTTCTTTAAAACCTTTATAGGTTGAAAACCCGATAGCACTAAAGCTGGATAAATCCCGGCGAGCATACCGATTACAATTCCTGCGGCTACTATTATTAAACCAAGAACTGGGTTGGCAAATGGATTAAACTCTATTGATTTACCGGTAAACTGATTTAGCAATGGAACAATAAGGAATGTAGCAACAATTGCGAGCAACATTGATAAAGCGGAAAGCAAGATCGTTTCCCCAATAAATTGTATGATAAGTTGTTTTCTTTCTGCACCAATTACTTTTCTTACACCAATTTCTTTTGCTCTTCTGAAAGATCTTGCAGTGGCGAGGTTTACAAAATTGAAACAAGCGATCACTAAAACAAATAAGGCAATAATGGTTAATGCTTTTACATACGTTTGATTTCCTCGTATGGCGTTATCATAAATAAAATCAGATGACTTAAGATGTATATCTTTTAAAGGCTGAAAAAAAGGGAGAAATGTTGATCCCACTTGTGTTAATATAGGGAATATCTCCTTTTTCACGTGGGCCTGTAACTTATCCTGCAACTGCAGAACATTTGCTCCTGGTTTTACTTTTATATAAGTATAAAACTGGTGCCATGTCCATATTTCCATCCTTTCTCTTTGAATGCCGGCAGATGGCAAAGACATCAGGTAACGAAAATCTAAATGAAAATGTTCAGGTAGTTTTGCAAGGACACCTTTTACAGCAAATGTGTCTTTATCTATATAAAGAGTTTTATTAATCGGGTCTTCATTATTAAAATACCTCTTTGCAAGATCTTCAGTGAGCACAATAGTTCCTGGTTCAGTGAGAGCCGTGGCGGGATCTCCGTAGACAAACTTTAATGGGAATATTTCAAAGAATGAAGACTCAACAAACCAGCCTTTGTCTTCATAATTTCTTTTCTCACCAAGCTCCATTAAAAATTTATCACGGGTCATCAGTATTCGAACGGTAGTATCGACTTCAGGATATGTCCTCTTGAGAAAACTTGCATAAGCCGGCGGCACAGGAGCCATATATGTTATCGCATCATTATTTTTATGTTGTTCATAAATACGGTAAACATTTTCTCCACCGGGGATTTTTTTATCATATTGCCATTCATCCCACACAAACAATCCAATGACCATGCAGCCTATAATTCCAATTGTAAGACTTGAAATATTGATGATGGCAAATCCTTTATAGCGAAGCAAATTCCGAATCGCTGTTTTCAAATAGTTTTTAAACATGGCTGTTAGTAATTATTAATTAATAATTATTAATTATTCTGTTCTTAAAAGTTTTATCGGGTTCGTTCTTATAGCCTGCCATACTTTAAAACCCGATGTGATCGCGACAATAATAAATAATACAAGCACTGAATTGACCAATGTAGAAGTTGCAATGCCTACATTCACCGCGAATATCATATCCATTAAAAGTTTTGTAAGTGCATAGCCGCCATAACAACCTATCGCAGCTCCAATAAGAAATACCAGGAAGTATCCACGGTTAACTAATAAGAGAATATGACCTGATCTTGCGCCAACTACTTTTCGCAGCGCTATCTCTTTCATTTTTTTAACGATAGTAAGAGAGATCAATCCAAACAATCCTGTAGCAGTCAATAAAATTGAAATGATCGCAAACCAAAAAAAGATCTTGGCAATACTGCTGGTTGTTTGGTAGGCTTCTGTTGTAATTTCATTTTGATAAAAACCTGTGAAAGGTTTCATAGGAAATATTTTTTTCCATGCATCTCTGGTTTTTGCATAAACAAGTTCAAGGTCTGATAGCTTAGCTTGTATGATAAGGAACTGGTACCTGTTCTCCTTTCCCAGTTTCATAACGACAGGTTCCTTTGGATCAAACAATTCATCAAGCTGAAAATCTTTTAGCACTCCAACCACAGAATAATTTACACTGTCGATGAATATTTTTTTGCCCAATGCTTCTTTATCATTCCATCCATAATTGGCGGCCAGGTTTTGTGTGATCAAAATCGAGTTCACATAGTCACCTTCCATTTGTGCATCAAATTCTCTTCCTTCGGCCATTTTAAGACTCATCGTTTTTATATAATCCCTTCCTACTTCGAGGTAATTGGATTCACCTTTTTTTCCTTCTGCTTCTACTGTTACATTGCGGTATCCATAACCAATATGACTTCTTGTACCTGCAAATGCAGTTACCTGTGGTATCGCCGCTATTTCATTTTTGAAAGCGGGAAATGCAGTTGTATCCCTGATTGACACTCCAATTGTATTTTGAATATTATAGCCGTAATCATAATTTTTTTGAAATTCAGAATTTCTTGCAAAACCAATTCCGGCAATAACGGTGATAATTGCAAAACATAATTGCAAGCCTAGCATTATCCTTGAAAATAAATTCGTGCCTCCAAATTTTACGCTGCCCCTGAAAATGGAAGTTGGATTAAAGCGACTGATATAAAATGCAGGATAGGCACCAGCCAATAATGTTGTTAATAACACAGCACAGCCAATAAAGATCAAAAGACTTACATCATTAAAATAATTGGCAACAATTTTAACGCCATTGAACATCTGGTTGAATGTTGGAAGCCAGAAACGGTTTAAAACAACAGAAAGCAAAACAGCAATACATACAATAAAACAACATTCCAATAGCAATTGAGTGACCAATTGACGCTGGGAACTGCCCATTACTTTTCTCATTCCTATTTCTTTCAACCTCCTGTTTGCATGAGAAACAGTAGTATTGGAAAAATTAAGACATGCAGAAAGAAAGATCAACAATGCAAGAATAAAAGGACCATAGGTTGCTGAATCATCAGGACGTCCTTGCAACCCATTTGATGGAATATCACCACCTATCAGTGCATTTTCACGCAGCGAAATAAATTTAAACCCAGTAGCCTTCCAATCTTGTCTTGCCTTATTCTGTATGGGTACATATTTACTGAGTGACTTTACAATCAAAGGAGCATCAGATGCTTTAGGGATTCTAAAGAAAGCTGCATCAAGGAACCATGTCCAATCATCGGGAGCGATCCTTTTTCCATCACCTGTTAAACAATTTTCAAAATTGCTGATGAAGCCAAATTGCATACTAGAGTTCATAGGAATATCTTTGAGTAAGCCGGTTACCGTAAGCGGCATCGCATAATCTTCACCTGAATAAAAGATCAATGTTTTACCCAACGGGTCCTGCTTACCAAAATATTTTTTTGCGATGGTCTCTGTGATCAGTACAGAGCTTTTATCTTTTATATCATTTGAACCGGCTACTACAGGAAAATTGAACAGATCAAAAAATGCAGGATCAGTAAAGTGTGCCTGTTCAGCAAAAGGTTCATTCTTATCATACTTTACATTGAGGCCACGACCATCGTATCTCACTGTTTCGGCAATGCCAGCAAACTCTGCCTGGGCTTGCTTTACAGCCGCCATTGGAAAAACTCCCCTTGCACTATTCCCCCCGGACTGAAAGGTTAATGCCCGGTAAACATTATCCCTGTCTTTATGAAAATCATCAAAGCTTAAACAGTAACGATATGTCTGAAAACCCCAGACCATGGCGGCCAAACCAATGCCCATTCCAAAAATGTTGAGTAATGTGTAGCCTTTGTAGCGCCACATGCTGCGAAAAACGATCTTGCTAAAGTTTTTAAACATAAAATAAGTTTTAGGTGGTTAGTTTTTATTTTTTATGTTATCAACATTTTCAATTCGATTCATCGTCCCTTGCGTCGCACTCTTGTACCACATTAATTCTATTCAGTATTATTCAGTTCGCAAACTCTTTATAGGGTTAGCGATCGCTGCTTTTATCGCCTGGAAACTGATCGTTATTAATGCGATTGCCAGGGCAAGTACAACAGCAACAAGAAATATCCACCAACTGATCTCAACACGGTATGCATAATCCTGCAGCCACTTATTAATTGCAAACCATGATAAAGGCAATGCGATCAAAGCGGCTATCAATACATATTTCAAAAAATCTTTTGATAACTTAAATACAATGTGCTGAAGAGA
>Ga0105249_10002444_pt1 | contig 16130 bp, 15 predicted proteins | sample KBSS44metaG_FD_81522 | JGI IMG/M metagenome (GOLD analysis project Ga0105249, IMG submission 81522) | Switchgrass rhizosphere microbial communities from Kellogg Biological Station, Michigan, USA - KBS S4-4 metaG | ecosystem: Host-associated > Plants > Roots > Rhizosphere > Soil | place...
GGAAACTGGGTGGCAATCTCTATTTTTTGAAACTCAGTATACTTATTATCATGCTGATAATTTATATGGGGAACGCAATATTCCTAAAGTTTCTCACAAAAAAACAGCTCATGAATTCTTAGTGCAAATTGGGTATCAGATCTAAAATTAAGTTTGAAAAACACCTCTTATTTCAGCTTTATCAAAACGATTCTGCAATAAAATTCAAAAATTTAATCTTCTAATAAACTCAAGTTTTATTTATTGTGGATAAAAAAGGTATTGATTAAATGCGTTAAATGAGTTATTATTTCCGCTTAATGAAACTCATTTATCAATTTTTAATCATCATGATCATTGTAGGAAACTTCTATCTTCCAGCTCAAGCAAGGTTTAAGCGTCCACTCACCTTCTCTTCAGGGTTCTTTGAAAGCATGAATTCTAATCAAGGCATGGTCCATTACTCACTGACTATGATACAGCTCCATAGCTTACTGTTTGATAAAATTGCGGATTCTTTTAAAAATCGCCTTGTACCCTTTTTCATTGAACTTCCTTTGGGCTATTGGTTAATCCAGAGTTTTTCTGTTCCCTTCCACGAATTTGGTCATGCACGCGCTGCTCATGCAGTCAGTAAGCAAAGTAGTTACAAAACATATGGATGGTTAAAACTTGATTCACTTAATTTTTGGGAACTAGCTTTCATATGCCTTCTTACTCCCCCTGTTGGTTTCCCAGGTGGAGGTCATGCAGTCACTATAATATCTGACACTCCCTCTTCATCCCCTTACTCTGAAATAAAGGATGATCTCATTATGACGACAAGTGGACTTAATAATCAAAGCTTTCTAGCTTCTCAGATTGCAGATTCTATTTACCAAAATCAAGGTCATCTCGTCTACTGTGGACACTACTTGGGTAACAAAATTCAGCATTGGGCCTATGCATGGGTCGATAATGATCAGTTTAATGGAGATATTACATCTATGCTCAAATCCTACAAAAAGCTAAGCATCCCTATTAAAAAAAGGGATATTCAAATTTTTTCTTTGCTGAGTGTATGTAGTGGAACAACAGCGAGCTTATTTAAAAGCTATTACACTTTTTTAAAATATGGAAACCCCATTGTAGAGACTATGGAATGGAAAAAGATTCGATTTCCAGATCTCAATTTTTATATCAATGCTTCAGGTCTCTCCTATGAAATAGTTAGCGGTTACCGCTTTAGCCCTCATTTAAATCTTCAACTGGCTACAGAATGGGTCTTTAAAGGCATTAAAAATCAGTTACAATTGACTCCTGCAATTCATTATCAACTCAGTTCTGATTTCCCAGGGATTCCAGGATCTTTATGGTTAAAAGCAGAATGCATCTTAGCTTCACATCCTAGTGGAGGCTTTAAAATTCAATGGGCTCCATTTAAAAATATGGAAACTGGGTGGCAATCTCTATTTTTTGAAACTCAGTATACTTATTATCATGCTGATAATTTATATGGGGAACGCAATATTCCTAAAGTTTCTCACAAAAAAACAGCTCATGAACTCTTAGTACAAATCGGATATTCGATCTAAAATTAAATCTTAAAGTTTATTTTTTTTTCTCTTCAATGAAGAAAAAAATACATGGCGTTTATCCTCTTCCAAGCATCCATAAATTTTTTTCAAAAGCATGGACTTAACTTGTTCATGCAATTCTTCTAGTACTAATTCTTCATATTCTACAGGTACTGTAATTTTTTTATTTTTTAAAAAAAATAAATAATCTAAAACAACCGCTTCTATAAATTTTTTCCGATTTAAATGTGGGTCTTGAAATTGATACAAATGATTTTCAAAAATAGTATAGAGAAGATTCATAGGGGGAATTGAGACTTTCATAAACGTACTTAATTTTTGATTCGGGATAAAAGCTGACCTACTTAAGAAATTCAAAAGGATAAAAACACCGTTCAAATCATTTATTTTAACAAATTCCTTACTTTCTTCCTTAAAGTTTAGCAATAAACTAAAAAAATTGACTCATTAAGGAGAGGAGTCTTGACATTTGGAGTATTCCGATGAAAATAGGTAAAAAATTATGAGGTTTATTGTATGATTCAAGTTTCTCATTTAACAAAACGTTTTGGCTCAGGGGCCACTGCCATTCATGATTTAAATTTTGAAATTCAACCGGGAGAAATTGTAGGGTTTTTAGGGCCAAATGGTGCTGGAAAGAGTACCACAATGAATATTATTACTGGCCTGACTCCATCGACTGAAGGTCATGTCAAAGTTAATGGATATGATGTTTTTGAAAATCCCATTGAAGTTAAAAAACAAATTGGCTTTCTTCCTGAACATCCTCCTCTTTACCCAGAAATGCGAGTGGAAGATTATTTAAAATTTGCTGCTCAAATTCGCCAAGTTGAAAATGCAAACATCAAAATTGCTGTTGATCTTGCCCTTCAAAAAACAAATATTGCTCATGTGCGTCATCGCTTAATTGGAAATCTTTCTAAAGGTTACCGTCAAAGAGTGGGAATCGCACAGGCCTTAGTCCATCGTCCTCAGGTGCTGATTTTAGATGAGCCTACTGTTGGGTTAGATCCTAAGCAAATTATTGAAATTCGAGAGCTGATCCAGAGCCTTAAAGGAGAGCACATTGTCATTTTAAGCTCTCACATTCTTCCTGAAGTGACAGCAGTTTGTGAACGCATTATCGTCATTCATCAAGGAAAGATTGTTTTTCAAGGCAGCATTGAAGAAGTTCTGCTTCAAACTAAAAGAGGAACCATTTACTATCTAAAAGTCAGAGAAATTTCTCAAAAAGCAGTTCAAATGATTCAGCAAATAGAAGGTGTCAATTCTGTCAGTATAGAAGCAAAAGCATCCCGCTTAATCATTGGCATTGTTTCAGATGTATCCCATATTCAAGAAAAAATTATCGAAATTGCTGTAAAAGAAGGCATGGGTATTTTAGAATTTTACCCTGAAAAAATGAGCTTTGAAGATGTCTTTTTACAGCTGACCCAGAGTTAACGCTAAAAAAATTGGAGTTCATTTATGAAAATTAGAAATATTCAAGCGATTATGTTGCGAGATTTTCAATCACAATTTACTTCCCCTATTGCCTATATTGTCATTGCTGGCTTTATGGTACTCATTGGATGGTTTTTCTTTCACTTTCTTTCTCACTTTGCACAGAGTATCCAATATCATCAATTAGGGCTAGGAAAAGGTCCTACCATTACTGAAGAAATCCTACAGCCTTTATTTATGGATATGAATATCATTTTCCTTTTTATTGTACCATTCATTACGATGAGGCTTTTTGCAGAGGAAAAAAAATTACATACTATTGAGTTACTCATGAGTTCACCCCTTTATCTGAGTGAAATTATTTTGGGAAAATTCTTTTCCGTGTGTTTAATGATTCTCACCATGTTGGCACTCACTTTAGTTTACCCTTTAGTACTCTGGATCACAGGGAATCCTGAATGGGGCCCTGTTCTCACTGGGTATCTTGGAACTTTTTTACTAGCTAGTTGCTATGCGTCTATTGGGACTTTATTTTCCTCAATGACTGAAAATCAAATTGTAGCAGGTACGTTAGCATTTGCTACGGGGTTATTTTTTTGGTTTATTCAACTTGCAGGTTATTCATCCCCATTTGGCGAAATTTTAAATCACCTTTCTTTAGTCAATCATTTTGTTCCATTTTCTCAAGGGCTTTTAAATAGTAGTGACATTTTCTACTACTTATCCTTTATTGGAATAGGACTTTTCTTAACCTATCGCATTTTAGATTCCTATCGCTGGAGGTAAAATTAAACATGTCGAAGTTAAAATCATTTATTCTAACTCATACAAGTCCTATTTTATGGACTTTGATTACAGTTCTTTCAATAGGGCTTTTAATTGTAAAAACAGTTTACCCAGAACTAACGTGGCTCAATATTGGACTGAGTTGCAGTATACTCATGAGTCTAGGAGCTCTTTTTGTCTCCAATCAAAAATCTCTAAAAAATCGAACGACTATTTATAGCTTACATGCGGTCAGTACTACCGTCATTGTATTAGGAATTGTAGGAGTCCTCAATTTTTTAAGTATTCGCCATCCTTTAAAATGGGATCTCACTAAGAATAAAGTTCATACCCTTTCAGACCATACTGTTCAATTATTGAAAAACTTAAAACAGCCTCTTAAAATTACTTTTTACTCTAAAGCCAATCAAATCAATGAGGTCAAAACACTTTTAGAAAATTATCAAACATTAAATCCTCGAATTGAATTAGAATATGTGGACCCCGATCTTAAGCCCACACAAACGCGCCAAGCAGGAATTAAGAAATATCGTACCCTTCATCTCCAAGTGGACAAAAAATCCACTCGCTTAGAAGAAATTACTGAAGAAAAAGTGACCAATGCTTTAATTAAACTCCTGAATAATCAGGAAACTTGTCTCTACACTCTGCAAGGACATGGCGAAAAAAGTTTTTCTTCTCAAGATGCACAAGGATACAGTGCCATGAAAGAAGCACTAGAAGCTCAAGCTTACGAACTCAAAGAAATTAACCTCATCCATGAAACTCAAGTCCCAAAAAATTGCAATGCTCTTTTAATCATGGGGCCTTCTAAATCCTTTTTTGCTGCTGAAATTCAAGCAATTCAAAATTATTTGGATCAAGGAGGTCGAGCAATCATTGGTTTAGACTTCAATCTCAATGGGAAAGAAAGTGCGCCTGAGCTGCTAAATTTACTTCAGCAGTGGTTTATTCAATCCCCTCTAGCATTAATGGTTGATCCCTTCTCTAAAATGCTCGGTGTAGATGCTTCTGTAGCTATTTTAGGTCATTTTGCTTCAGAACATCCTATTACACAAAATTTTCAAAGCAATTGCGCATTTCCTTTTTCTCGTCCCCTTATTTTATCAAAAGATATTCCGAGTACGCTTCAAGTCAAATGGTTGGCAAAAAGTCATCCTAAAAGTTGGGCTATCACTGATCTCCAATCTTTAAAAAAGGGAGCTGTACAATTTCAAAAAGGAAAAGATTTGGCTGGACCATTAACTGCTGCTGTTGCTATTGAAGGCCAATTAAAAAAATCAGAATCTTCAAAGAAAACTCGAATGATTGTTTTTGGAAGTTCACTCTTTGCAGATAATCATTATTGCCGTTTTGCCGGGAATTCAGATTTTTTTCTCAATGCAGTATCTTGGGCATTAGAGAATGAATCCTTTATCTCTATTCGAAGTAAAGAAAAAGAAGCAGGTCGAATAGAGCTCTCTCAAAAAACAGGAACCTTTATTTTCTTAATTACCGTTCTCTTCATTCCTTTAATGATTGCCGCTGCTGGAATCATCATTTGGATTCGAAGAAAAAAACTTTAGGAGTCTTTATTTATGAAGTATCGTGCTCTATGGTATCGCCCACTCAGTTGGGCAGTCATTTTGATCGCTCTCATTAGCATCACTGTTTGGTTGGAATATTTTTATCAGCCTAGACAGCAGAAAAAAAAAGAAAACTTACAAAAAGTTTTTCAAGTGGCAACACAAAAAATCCGTAAGCTTAGTCTTCAAAAAAAGGGAGCAAAACAGCGGATTGAGTTTCAAAATGATCAAGACAGCTCAAAAAATTGGCAGATTACCTTTCCTAGAAAATTATCCGTTGATGAACTTCACTTTGAATCTTTTTTTTCTGCCCTGAATCGTCTTTCTTTCACTGAAACGCTTCCTTTGACTTTTCCATCCTCAGAAATTGAGCAAAAAGATACTATTTTAAAAGAATATGGAGTCGATTTTATATCAAGAAAAACAGCTCCTCAACTCAGCATAGAAGTCGATTCCCAAATACAAACTTTATACATTGGATTGCCTCATCCTGTCGATTCTAGTGTTTTTGCTCTTTTAGACCAAGGCAAGAAAACGAAAGTTTGTTTAATTCCTCAATCCTTTGCAAAAAATTTAGAAAATGATCTCATTTATTGGAGAGATAAAAAGCTTTTTCACTTAGCAACCCATGAAATTCAAAAATTGAAGCTTGTGTCTCTTCCACAAAGTTCAATTGAATGTGAAAAAAAAGATTACCAATGGATTTTAACGACCCATCAACGTCATTACCCAGGGGATCCTCAAAAAATTAGTTCTCTTCTCAATGCTTTCGCTGATTCTTCAGCAAAAGCATTTATCTTTGAAGATCAACATCATCCAGAAGCAAAAAAATTCATTAAAAATATCCAACAAAAACTTCAATTGATGATTCCTTCTGCTCAGCAAACTTTTACTTTTTATGAAAAAAATAATAAAGTTTATCTTATAGCTTCACATCTGGCACCTGTCTATGAAGTTTATCCTTATTTACTGACTCAACTTTCTAAAAAGCTTGAAGATCTTCAAGACTGCAAGTTAATCAATCATGAAGAAAAAATTCGAACAAAAATAATAGAAATTTCAGGGCCTACCTGGGAAACACTCACTTTTCAGTGTCAGCAAGAACAATGGGAAAAAATAAGTTCCAAACAAGATGTGACTCCTCATATAAAAACCTTGCTTAAGAATTTTAATCAAGATATCATTCATCAGTTTCTTCAAACTCTTCCTGTTTTTCCTTCACATACTCCTCAAACCATCATTACTTTGAAAGACCAAGAGTCTTCCTCGTTTATAAAAAAAATCACTTTTTGGAAGCATTCTCAAAAAGTCTACGGGAAGCTTGAAAAAGGTAAAGATACTAATTTATTCTTAATTAAAACTCCGTTCATCGAAAAACTACCTTGGGAAAAAAGTTTTTTTGAACCTCGGCCTCAGAAAAAAGAAAATAAAGCTTAATATGAATTACTCTAACCAACTTCAAGGAAAATTTACTTTCTATTCTTGCTCAGAAAGGAATTTTTCTTCTATACGAAGTTACTTACAAAATCTAAAGCAAATCTTACTGCATCCAATTCTTTTTTTTCAGCATGTTTGTTTCACTCAAAATCCCTTTGATGCTTTAAGTTTTGCATTGATTACTCATTGGATAGGCTCAATGGGCACTTTTATGTGGGGATTTTCTTCTCCTAGAGACTCCTTCTTATGGTCTTTTTCTATCGAATCTTTTTTTCATTTTTCCCCTTTTTCACAATGGATTCAAGGAATGAGTCGAGTGATCTTAGATCCTTTTTTTACTCTTTTTTCCATTTTGATTCAGAATTTCGTTCTATTTATTGGTGTAAAAGTAATACAAACTTTTTCAAAAAACCATTCTCCTAAGTCAATTTCTTATTTATCCACCTTAGGTCTTTTATCTTATTCTTTTGCACCTTCTATTTTGTATACACTGCCTTGGGCTCATTCTTATTTAGTAAGTATTTGGATTTTCTGTCTGACCTTAATAGGTCTTATTAAAGGTTATTCCTTGAGCCTAGGAAAAGCTTTTTGCATGCTTTTACTTCCTAAAATTAGCATTTCTATTATTTTCCTATTTGGAACATTTTTCATGTTTTTATTAGCTTTAATTTTTCCTTTTATCCTACACTCAATTCTTTCTGTTTAAATAAAAACTCCGCCCAGCCTTTTTCATTTCAGCTAGACTTTAGTCCTGGGATGATGAATAATTAGATCATTAATTGCTATGATGAGTTATCTTTTTCGAAGAATCACAGAGCTCGTCTCTACTTTGATTCTCCTCATTTTTTTAGTTTTTCTATGTCTTTATTGGCTGCCGGGAGAGCCCTTAGATCGTCCTCAAGTCTATTTATCTGAAATTTCTAATCGTCAACTTTTGTATCCACAACTCAAAATGTGGTTTTCAAAGGTCATTTCTTTAGATTTTGGGTCATCTTTGTATTATAAAAATCGATCAATCAATGAGGTCATCAAAAGCACTTTTTCTATCTCTTCACTTTTAGGCACACTGGCTCTTCTGACATCCTTAGGAATTGGATTGCCCTTAGGATGTTGGAGTGGCTGGAAATCAACTTCCCCTTGGAGTCAACGAATGAATTTTTTTTTCTTACTCGGGACTAGTGTTCCTTCTTATTTCATTGCAATTCTTACTATTTCAGTTTTTGCCATTCGATTGCAATGGTTTCCTCCAGTATATTTAGAATCCCCTTCAAGCTGGATCCTACCAGTATTCACTCTGAGTTGGAAACCGACATTTTTAATTATTCAACTTGCACGACAATCGGTCATAGAATGCCTTCATGAGGACTACATTCGTACAGCTCGAGGAAAAGGATTAAGTGAATATAAAATCCTTTTTAAAAATTTTTTAAAAAATTCTTTTTTTTTTTAATTCCCTTGCTTAGTCCTTTGATGACTCAATTAGTAACAGGATCATTTTTGGTAGAAAGTATTTTTCAAATTCCTGGATTAGGAAAATATTTTATTCAATCCATCTTAAATCGAGACTATCCATTAATTATGGCTTGTAGCCTGCTATACGGAAGTTTATTAGTTTTTTTTAGTATCTTAATTGATCTTGTCTATACCTATTTAGATCCAAGAATTGAAATTACCAAACTTTAATATGAAAGCTCAAACTAAAAAAATTGCCACAGGATTATTATTAGGATGGGTGGTGGTTTTCATCCTCTTCAGTTCAAAAATTGCCTTTCGTTCCTATGAAGTCCAAAACTTAAATCATGTATTAGAAAGTCCTAACTTGAAACATTGGTTTGGAACCGATGTTCTTGGAAGAGATCTTTTGAGCAGAGTCTTTTATGGAGCTCAAATTTCACTTTTTATTGGAACGTTAGGAACATTTTTAGCATTGATGATTGGACTTTTTTTTGGATTAGTCACAGGCTATTGTGGAGGATGGGTTGATCGTTTTCTTCGAAGGTGGATTGATTTATTTGCAACTTTCCCTCCTTTATTGGTTGCAATGCTATTAACACTCATTTTAGGAAGGGATTTATTAGGAATTCTTATTTCAATGAGTATGACTTCTTGGACTCCTTTTGCCAGGCTTGTACGAGCTCAAGTTTTTAAAATTAAAAAATTTCCCTATATCGAAGGAGCAACAGCAATTGGGTGTTCACCACTTCGCATTTTATTATTTCATATTTTACCGAATCTCATTAATCCTCTTTTACTGGCGATGACCTTTCATATTCCAAATACTATCATGCTAGAAAGTTTCCTTTCTTTTATTGGATTAGGACTTTCTCCTCCTTTAGTCAGTCTAGGAAGCTTAACCCGTGAAGGACTTCAAACCATGCATTCTTACCCTCACTTAACTTATATTCCTAGCTTTACTGTTTTTTCAGCAGTTTTCGCTTTAAATTGGTTAGGAAATCATCTGAGAAACCACTTTACGAGAAAGTAACATTTAGTTCTTTTTTTTAAGTGATTGAGCTACCTGGAGCCATTTTTCCTTTAAATTTAATGCTGCTTTCTCAAGTTGATCGAAGTCATCTTGAGAAAGCATAGATTTTAAAGCTTCTATGGCTAATTGAATTTCTTTCATTTTTTTTTCTGGCAACATTGTTAATTGTTTTTCAATGTTCAAAAGCATTGCTTGAGCATGATTTTTTGCCTCTATCCATTGGTGATCTTTTCTATCTTTTTCTTGATTCTTGATCCCTTCTTCAATGAAAGCGTATATTTTTTCTTCACTCAATCCAAAACTTGGATTAATTTCTACTATCTGTTCTTTTTGGGTATGCAAGTCTTTTGCATAAACTTGTAAAATTCCATCCGCATCAATTAAAAAACTAACTTCAATACGAGGTACCCCAGCGGGCTGTGGTTGAATTCCTTTCAATTTAAAGCGAAATAAACTTCGATTACATTCTACTTTTTCTCGTTCGCCTTGAAGCACATGAACCTCGACTGCCGTTTGCCCATCTACGAAAGTAGTGAATATTTCTTTTGCGACAAAAGGAATCCTCGTATTTCTAGGAATCAAAGGAGTCATCACCCCTCCATAGGTTTCAATTCCTAATGTTAAAGGAACCACATCGACTAAAAGAGCCTGCTCATTCTTTCCTGATAAAATATCTGCTTGAATAGCAGCTCCTAGGGCAACCGCTTGTTCAGGATGAAGAGAAACATTAGGAGGTCGATTAAAAATTTCTTTGACAACGTGTTGGACAATCGGTAAACGAGTGGGTCCGCCCACTAAAATGACATCAGAAAGTTGTGACGCTTCAAGTCCTGCATCCTTTAAAGCTTGAATACACAAAGCATGGGTTTTTTCTAAAACTTTTTTTACGAGGGTTTCAAATTCTTCTTTTTGCCATTTTTTTTGAAAAACTTTTCCCTGAAATTGCACTTGAAATATGGCTTCTGAATGCTGGGAAAAAGATTTTTTTAATGCTTCTGAAGCTTCTAAAATTTGAGCATGCAATTCGGTCTGGGTAAGAGAAGTAGTATTCCACTGATTTTTAATCTCCTGCATCATTTGATTGGCAATTTGAAAATCAATATCATCTCCTCCTAGAGCAGTGTCACCAGCAGTAGATAAAACTTCAAAAATCCCATGATGGAATCGAAGAATGGAAATATCAAAAGTTCCTCCTCCTAGATCATAGACTGCAATCATCCCTTGATTTTTTTGGCTTAATCCATAAGCCAAAGCAGCAGCTGTAGGCTCATTTAATATTCGCAAAATATCTAAACCTGCTAATTTTCCAGCCATTCGAGTTGATTGACGTTGAATGTCATTAAAATAAGCGGGAACAGTCACTACCGCTTGATGAATGGGATAACCTAATGCATCTTGTGCTTTTTGTTTTAATGCTCTTAAAAGGATAGCAGAAATTTCAATCGGACTATATTGTTGATTTCCTAATTTTACTTGAATATTGTCTTTTTCTTCATTCACTTCATAAGGCAAAATTAATTCTCGGACTTCTTTTGCGCTTCGTCCTAAGAGTCTTTTTACTGAAAAAATAGTCTGTTTAGGATTTCGAATGCGATTTTTTCGAGCAGCAAACCCTACTTGCAGTTGTCCGTCTTCCCACGAAACCACTGATGGCATTAAGCCTGCTTCCTTTTCTGAATCTAAAATTTGAGGAGTGCCTTCCTGAACCACTGCCACTAAACTATGGGTTGTCCCTAAATCAATCCCAATCACACTCTCATTAGACATGATGCTTCACTTGTTTTAAATCTTGCATGAGTGAGGTCAAACACTTTTTTTTTTGAACCATTTAAGCTAAAAGAACTAAGTCATCTCTTTGATGCATTTCATCAAATTTCTGTTCCAGCTGATCAATCTGAGCTTCTAATTGTGTTTCTTGACTTTCTAGCTGGTTCTCAAATTGACAAATTTGGGAAAAAGCATTTACTTGAGAGGTATGAATTTTTTCCTGAAGGGTAAACCATTCTTCTGCTAATTCTAAGGGTAGATGAGATTTTTCAATGGATAGATTTTCTTGTTGAAGAATGTAATTTCTCCGTTTTTCAGAATTCTTGAGGACCTCATAGGCACGATTAATAAAGCTCATTTTTTCTAAAGCTTGAGCATCAAATCGTGGAAAGCGATCCGGGTGTAAAAGTTGAGCAAGTTGATAAAATCTTTCTCTTAATTCATCTTGATTCAGCTGAAATCGAACCTCTAGCCCAAAAATTTGAAAATAATCCGGTAAATGGAAATGCTGAGGCTTTTTACACTTCTGGCAAATATGCTGAGAAAGCCAATGATTTTCTAAATCCGTTCCACAAAATTCACATTTATACTGAAAAACTTGAGCCACACCCACAGCTCCGTTTTGCTTTTGGATTGTTAAACACAAATGCTTTTCCACTTAACCCCCCCACAAAATCAAGTGTTGTTCCAGAAAGAAATAAAAGTGATCTTTTATCTACTCCTAACTTTACTCCTGCACTTTCAAAGACTTGATCATTTTTTTCATCAATTTTATCAAATCCCAGTTCATAACTCATCCCAGAACATCCTCCTCCAATCACCCGGATTCGAAGAACTTTATCTAATGTATCAGGATCTTGAGCTTGAAGACGTTTAATTTCTTGAGATGCTTTTTCACTGACCTGAATCATACTGGCTCTCCTTGTTTACTTTCATAATCACGAATAGCCGCTTTAATAGCATCTTCTGCCAAAACAGAACAATGAATTTTAATAGGAGGTAAACAAAGTTCTTCTACAATGGCTGTATTTTTAATCTCTTTTGCTTCTTCAATTGTTTTTCCTTTAATCCATTCTGTCGTTAAAGAAGAACTAGCAATTGCACTAGCACATCCAAAAGTCTTAAATTTTACATCTTCAATCACTCTTGTTTTACCATCTACTTGAATTTGGAGTTTCATGACATCTCCACATTCTGGAGCTCCCACAATTCCAGTGCCGACATTGTGAGCTTCTTTGGGTAAAGAACCTACATTTCTGGGTTGTTCATAATGATCAACGACTTTATCTTTATAAGCCATAATATTTTTCTCCTAACATTTTTAAAAAATTAATGAAGAGTCCACTGAATTGATTTTAAATCAATCCCTTCTTGAGCCATTTCATAAAGGGGAGATAATTCTCTTAAACGTTTCACAGCATCTGCTACTTTTTGAATGACATACTCAATTTCTTCTGCAGTGGTAAACCTTCCAATTCCAAAACGAATACTAGTATGAGCTAAGTCTTCTCCTACTCCAATATGCTTCAATACATAAGAAGGTTCCAAACTCGCTGAAGTACAAGCAGAACCACTGGAAACAGCTAATTCTTTCATTCCCATCATCAATGACTCCCCTTCAACATACGCAAAACTAATGTTTAAATTATTAGGTAACCTTTCTACGGGATGCCCATTTAAGTAAATTTGATCTAATTGAGCTTGAATTCCATCCCAAAGTCTATCTCGCAATTTTTTTAACCGCCTTGGTTCTGTAGGAAGATAGAATTCACACAATTCTGCTGCTTTCCCAAAACCAACAATTCCAGGAACGTTAAGCGTGCCAGAACGCATACCTCGCTCGTGCCCTCCTCCATGAATCTGAGCACTCAATCTGACTCTAGGATTTTTACTCCGTACATAAAGAGCTCCTACTCCTTTTGGACCATAGATTTTATGAGCACTTAAAGAAAGTAAATCAATACTCATCTCATCAACGTTAACTGGGATTTTTCCAATAACTTGCACAGCATCTGAATGAAAAAAAACACCTTTTTCCTTACAAATCTTTCCAATTTCAGTGATTGGATTAAGTGTCCCAATTTCATTGTTTGCAGCCATAATAGTTACTAAAATAGTGTCTGAACGGATAGCTTGAGCAACTGTTTGAGGAGAAACTCTTCCATAGCGATCTACTGGTAAATAGGTAATTTCATATCCCTTTTTTTCTAAAGCATGGCATGTATCTAAAATTGCTTTATGCTCAATACAAGAAGTTAAAATATGCTTCCCTTTTTCTCTGTACATATCAGTAATCCCCATTAAAGCAAGGTGATTACTTTCCGTAGCTCCACTAGTAAAAATAATTTCCTTCTCTGAAGCTCCGATTAAGTGGGCAATTTGTTGTCTTGCCTTTTCTACACCAGATTCTGCTGTCCAAACAAAAGAATGACTACGACTTGCTGCATTCCCATAATTTTCAGACATGTACGGAAGCATTTCTTATAATACTTGTGGATCAACTGGAGTCGTGGATTGATAATCAAGATAAATAGGAAATTTCATAGCTCTTCTCCTTATGGAATGATTTTGAAAAATCCGCAATGAGCTCGTCTAACTTCACTTGAGATAAAAATTGAATCATTCGAGTGTTTAAATTTTGCATAAAGTGTTTCATTTCACATTTTCTTTCATATTCACAGATGGCTTTATTCTCTCCTTGAGCCACACACATCACCACACTTGGGAACCCCTGCATTAGGGTTAAAAATTCAGCCAAGGAAATTTCACTCAAAGGTTTTTGCAGAGAATACCCTCCTTTAATTCCCTGGGTAGACTGAACTAACTTTGAATCCTTCAATCGCTGCAAAGTCTTAGCAGTCATTTCAAAAGGTAACCCATAAGTTTGCGCAATCTCGCGAGCACTAATTTTACTGCCTTCCCCCTTTTTACTAATATATTGAAGTGCCATTAAGGCATATTCTGTAACTCGATTCAGTTGAATCATGTCCCCTCTTTCATGAGAAATACGATATTATTGATCCGATTTCAAGATCAATTTTTATCTCCCCTTTATTTTTAAGAAGTTTAATTTAAATATAGCCCATTCTATATCCATAAATGGATAAAAAAAAAGCGAGAATTAAAAATTGTGCAATTATCTTTTTTTAGTGGACTTTTTTAATTTTACAATTTATAATTTCTTTCTCTATGAGAACGATGAACTTTAGAAAGAAAAAATTATTTTATACATTAAGCTTGCAATTCATCTTACTTCAAATTGCCAATTGCGACTGTGATCCGAAAAAAGAACCCATCAATAATGTACCTCAAATCCCTTCTCAACTCAATTTCTTAGATGAAGCAACTCAGGATAATTTGATTAATCTTTACAAATACAAACTACTGGATACAGAAAAAATAAAGCACCATATAGAAGAATGGAAAAAACTTGTCCAAAGACCAAGGAACGATGAAAATTATACAATTGCATGCCACTGTTTAGGTTTAATTCATCGCTATCAAAAAAGAGAACATTCAAAAAATTCCAATCCAGAAGCCATAAAGTGGTTTACTCTCGCTGCCAATAACAATTACCCAGGTGCACAATGTGAGCTAGGGTTAATGTATAAAGATGGGCTGGGTGTAGAGCAAAACTATACGACTGCTTTCAACTATTTTAAAAAAGCTGATAAAAACAAATATCCTCATGCTAAATACGAGTTAGGGCTAATGTACAAAAATGGCCTTGGGGTAGAAAAAAGCTATACAGCTGCTCTCCAATCTTTCCAAGAAGCTGCTGAGGACAAATGTCCTCATGCTAAATACGAGTTAGGGCTAATATACAAAGATGGCCTTGGGGTAGAAAAAAGCTATACAGCTGCTCTTCAGTCTTTCCAAGAAGCTGCAAATAAAGGAGATATGAATGCACAGTACGAGCTGGGGTTAGTGTATAAAAGTGGACAAGGAGTTAAAATATCTTATGAAATTGCTCAAAATTACTTTAGGAAAGCCGCAAAGCAAGGACATTTAGAAGCACAATACGAGCTTGGTCTTAATCTCATATTAAGTCAATTCAATGTAATTCAACCATATGCAAAAGAAAATCCAGAAATACAAGAATCAATTCATTGGCTCACTTTGGCTGCAGAACAAGGACATTTAGAAGCACAATACGAGCTTGGTCTGACCTATTTAATTCAAACTAGTACAAAAGAATACATCCAAGAAAAAGATTTTGAACTTGAAAAAGCAACTCATTATCTAACATTAGCTTCAGAAAAAGGGCATGTAGAAGCTCAGTATCAACTAGGGATAGCTTACTCGCATTATCATTCAAAAATACAAGGAAAATTTGAAGCATCTTTTAAAGAAGCTGCTAAATGGTTTGAACAAGCTGCTTTTAAAAAAAATATACTCGCACAATATAAGCTAGGGAAAATATATCAACACGGTCTTGGCGTAGAGAAGGACTATAAAAAGGCTTTCAATTTTTTTGAAAAGGCTGCAGAACAAGGTCATGTAGAAGCACAATGTGAGCTAGGGTTAATGTATGCAAGAGGTCTTGGCATAGAGCAAAATTTTCAAAAAGAACGCGAATGGTTTGAAAAAATCAACCTTCCAGATAGAAAAGTCAAATATCAGCTGGGGTTCATATATAGATACGGTCTTGGCGTAAAGAAAGACTATAAAAAGGCTTTCAATTTTTTTGAAAAAGTTGTAGATGCTTATCCTAATGCACAATATGAGCTAGCATTAATGTACAAATATGGTCTTGGGGTAGAAAAAAATCTTGAAGCCGCCTTCCATTATTTTGAAGCAGCTGCAATAAAAGGACATTCAGACGCATTATATAAACTAGGGTTAATGTGTAAATATGGCAATTATGGTGTCAACCAAAACCTTACAGCTGCTTTTCATTATTTTGAAGCAGCTGCAACAAAAGGACATACAAATGCACTCCATCAGCTGGGCTTAATGTACAAATATGGTCTTGGGGTAGAAAAAAATTTTAAAGCTGCTTTCAGCTTTTTTAAAGATGCTACTGAAAAAAAAGGACATATCAATGCGCCTTATCAGCTGGGCTTAATGTACAAATATGGTCTTGGGGTA
>Ga0105249_10002446_pt1 | contig 16120 bp, 14 predicted proteins | sample KBSS44metaG_FD_81522 | JGI IMG/M metagenome (GOLD analysis project Ga0105249, IMG submission 81522) | Switchgrass rhizosphere microbial communities from Kellogg Biological Station, Michigan, USA - KBS S4-4 metaG | ecosystem: Host-associated > Plants > Roots > Rhizosphere > Soil | place...
AAGTGGTTTGTCGGCGGCAAGCTCAACGTCGCTTACAACTGTGTGGACCGGCACGTCGAAGCGGGCAATGGCGACCGCGTGGCGATCAAGTGGGAGGGCGAGCCCGGCGACAGCCGCGAACTGACATATGCCGACTTGCTCGCCGAGGTGAGCAAGGCCGCCAACGCACTGACCGATCTCGGGCTGGTGGCCGGCGATCGAGTGGCGATCTACATGCCGATGCTGCCCGAGGCGATCGTCGCGATGCTGGCGTGCGCCCGGCTGGGCGTGCTGCATTCGGTAGTGTTCGCCGGCTTCTCGTCGACGGCGTTGGCCGCCCGCATCGAGGACGCCGAAGCCAAGCTGGTCATCACGTCCGACGGTCAGTACCGGCGCGGTCAGGCGGTGTCGCTGAAGGAAGCGGTGGACGAAGCTTGCGACGGACAGAAGTCTGTGGAGCACGTTCTTGTGGTGCGCCGCACCGGGATTGACACACCGTGGACCGAGGGCCGCGACCTGTGGTGGCACGACACGGTCGACAATGCATCGACCGAGCACACCCCCGAGGCGTTCGACTCCGAGCATCCGCTGTTCCTGCTCTACACCTCGGGCACCACCGGCAAGCCCAAGGGCATCATGCACACCTCCGGCGGGTATCTGGTCCAGGCGTCGTACACGCACTACAACGTGTTCGACATCAAACCGGAATCCGATGTGTATTGGTGCACAGCCGATATCGGCTGGGTCACCGGCCACACCTACATCGTCTACGGCCCCCTGTCGAACGGGTGTACGCAGGTGGTCTACGAGGGCACTCCCAATTCGCCCAATGAGCATCGGCACTTCGAAGTGATCGAAAAGTACGGCGTCACAATCTATTACACGGCGCCGACGCTGATTCGGATGTTCATGAAGTGGGGCCGTGAGATACCCGACGCCCACGACCTGTCGAGCTTGCGGCTATTGGGCAGCGTCGGTGAGCCGATCAACCCGGAAGCCTGGCGTTGGTACCGGGATGCTTTCGGCGGCAACCGAACTCCGATCGTCGACACCTGGTGGCAGACCGAGACGGGGGCGATCATGATCTCGCCGCTGCCCGGTGTCACCGAAGCCAAGCCGGGGTCGGCGATGAAGCCACTGCCCGGCATCTCGGCGAAGATCGTCGACGAAGAAGGCAACGAGCTGGTGCCCGGCGCCGACGAAGCCGAGCACGTGACCGGCTATCTGGTGCTCGATCAACCCTGGCCGTCGATGCTGCGCGGCATCTGGGGCGACCCCGAGAGGTACAAGGAGACGTACTGGTCGCGCTATGCGGACAAGGGCTGGTATTTCGCAGGCGACGGGGCGCGGGTGGACAACGACGGATCGATCTGGCTGCTGGGCCGCATCGACGACGTGATGAACGTTTCGGGTCACCGCATCTCGACGACAGAAGTGGAATCGGCATTGGTCGGGCATTCCGGCGTGGCCGAGGCCGCAGTGGTGGGCGCGTCCGATGAGACGACGGGACAGGGCATTTGCGCGTTCGTCATCCTCGAGGCACATGCCAGGGACAGCGACAACATGGTCGAGGAGCTACGCGAGCAGGTCGCCAAGGAGATCGGAAAGATCGCCCGGCCCCGCGAGATTCACGTCGTGCCGGAGCTGCCGAAGACCCGCAGCGGCAAGATCATGCGCAGGCTGTTGCGCGACGTTGCAGAGGGCCGCGAACTGGGTGATACGTCAACGTTGGTGGACCCCAGCGTGTTTGAGGCGATCAGGGCCAGCAAGTAGCTAAGCGGAGGCCGCACCGACTGGGACGAAACCCGTGCCCGGCCGGTTCTTGGCGGTGATGTCCGCAAGCTGCGTGTTGAACGACATGGTCACCGCGGGGGTGTGCAGCGGGATGTATTTCACCACGCACGTCGGCAATTCCTCGCTGAACGCGCCGTGGATCATGCCGACCAGCCGGTTGTTGACGGTGACTGGCGCACCGGAGTCACCCGGCTGGCCGCAAACCTGGTTCACGATCGTGCCGGGCTGGTCTCCCGGCCCCCACGTCACGCCGCACGAATAACCGGTGGTGCGGCCGAGTTTGCATGCGACGTCGCCGAATACGGGGTCCGGGCCGAGGCCGTCGATCTCGAAACCCTTGATGTTGTTGACCGGCTGCACCTTCTGCGGGTCGAACTGAATCACCGCATAGTCGAGCACGTCGTTGCCTGCGACCATCGTGCCGAGCACACCGGCGGCTTCAGCGCCCTCGGCGGACACCTGTTCGCCGGGCCCGCCGCAGTGCGCCGAAGTGAAGCCGATGAGGTTGCCGCGATTGTCATTGCCGATCGCTGTGAGGGTGCAAAACGTGTCGCCCTCGATCACGATGCCCGATCCGCCGCCGAGCGGAACGAGTCCATCGGCGTGCGCCGACGGCGCCACCTGTGCGGCCAAAGCCGCAATCACCACGGAAACGGTCAGGCAGCGGACGCTGGTCCTCAACTGTCAAACCCCCATCGACGTGCCGCCCGACCAAACAACCGGGCCAGTCTATCGTCGGCCCGGATCGTTTCCGGGGACGCCACGTGGCAACATGAACCGCGACTGACACCGTGATGCGGGGAGGAAAGTTCTGTGAGTGATCGCAGGGATGGTGTGCCGACGACTGTGACCTCGATACCGCTGGTCGACCCGCATGCACCCAAGGAGAATCCGTCCATCGGCGACCTCGTCAAGGATGCGACGGCCCAGGTGTCGACGCTGGTGCGCGCCGAGGTCGAACTTGCCAAGGCCGAGATCACGCGCGACGTCAAAAAGGGCCTCACCGGCAGCGTGTATTTCATCCTCGCCCTGGTGGTGCTGTTCTACTCCACGTTCTTTTTCTTCTTTTTCGTCGCGGAATTGCTCGACACCTGGCTGTGGCGGTGGGTGGCCTTCCTGATCGTGTTCGCGTTGATGCTCGTCGTCACCGGCGTCCTGGCGTTGTTGGGCTATCTCAAGGTGCGACGCATCCGCGGGCCGCAGCAGACTATCGAGTCGGTGAAGGAAACCCGCGAGGCGCTCACCCCGGGACATGACAAGGCGCTGACGTCGTCACCCAACGGCGACGGGAAGCCGACAGCGACCGACCCGTCAGGCTGGTAATGGCCCCACCCGACCCGTCGGTGGTGCGCATCGACGGTCCCTGGCGTCATCTGGAGGTGCATGCCAACGGGATTCGCTTTCACGTCGTGGAAGCGGAGTCGACCCAAGCGTCCGCGACGCCGGTCACCGATCGCCCGCTGGTGATCCTGCTGCACGGCTTCGGCTCGTTCTGGTGGTCGTGGCGGCACCAATTGCGCGGCCTGACCGGCGCCCGAGTGGTGGCAGTCGACCTGCGTGGCTACGGCGGCAGCGACAAACCACCCCGCGGATACGACGGCTGGACGCTCGCGGGCGACACCGCGGGCCTGGTCCGCGCGCTCGGCCACAAGTCAGCGACGCTGGTGGGTCATGCCGACGGCGGGCTGGTGTGCTGGGCTACCTCTGTGCTGCACCCGCGGATGGTGCGCGCGATCGCGGTGGTGAGCTCGCCGCATCCCGTTGCGCTGCGGGCCTCCGCGCTGACGCGGCGGGATCAGGGCAAGGCACTGTTGCCGTGGATGCTGCGCTATCAGGTTCCGGCGTGGCCGGAGCGGTCGCTGACCCGCCACGACGCCGAGGAGCTGGAGCACCTGGTGCGCAGCCGCGCCAGCGGCAAATGGCTTGCCTCAGAAGACTTTTCCGAGACGATTCGGCACATGCGGCGGGCCATTCAGATTCCATCGGCCGCACATTCGGCGCTGGAGTATCAGCGCTGGGCGGTGCGGAGCCAGCTGCGCGGCGAGGGCAGGCGGTTCATGCGTTCGATGAAGCGCCCTCTGGCGGTGCCTGTGCTGCACCTTCGCGGAGACGCAGACCCCTATGTGCTCGCCGATCCGGTGTACCGCACCCAGCACTATGCCCCGCACGGCCGCTACGTATCCATCGCCGGCGCGGGGCATTTCGGCCACGAGGAAGCGCCAGAGGTGGTCAACCAGCAGTTGTCGCGGTTCTTGGCTCAGGTGTACGGCTAGCCGCCGACGCAGACGCCGGTCGCAACGCGGTCCGTGTTGCCGACCTTCGCCATCTGGCGAGAGACTTCCTTGGCGGTCAGCACGAAACCGGTGTCCGCGTCGTCGACGGCGGCGCCAAACACCACGCCAAGCACCTTGCCGCTGCGGTCGAGCATCGGCCCACCCGAATTTCCTTGTCGCACAGTGCCTCTGATCGTGTAGACCTCGCGGGTAACGGTGGCCGTGCGATAGATATTGGGCCCGTTGAGCTCGATGATTTCGCGCACGCGGGCGGGCGTCGCGACGAAGTCGCCACCGCCGGGGTAGCCCATCACGATCGCGTCGGTGCCCGTCGGTGCGGCCCCCTGGACGAATTGCAGCGGCGCTGCCGACAGGTTCGGCACGTCGAGTATCGAGATGTCGGCTTCGGGGTCATACGAGACCACGCTTGCGTCGTAGGTCTGGCCATCGACCTCGACGGTGACGCTTTCGGAGCCGGCGACCACGTGAGCGTTGGACATGACCCGGTTCGGTCCGACGACGAAACCGGTGCCCTCCAATACCTTTTGACAGCTCGGCGCCACGCCGCGGATCTTCACGACGCTGGGCCGGCTGGCGGTCACTACGGCATCGTTGGCCAGCGCGGCATCGGGAGCGTCGACGGCGATGATCGGGGTGCGGCCGTACTCGGAGAGCACATCGGGCAGGCCGGAGGTGTCGAGTAGTGCGTCCAGGCGTGTCGGGACAGCCTTCAGCCAGCTGGGGGCAACCTCGTCGACTTGCGCGAGCACCTTCGAGCCGCGCACGGCGGCGGCCAGGTTCGGCTGGTCCGACGACGTCAGTGGGGTGGCCAGCATCCACGCCGCGACCAGTACGGCAATCAACTGCAGCCCGACGCCGATGATCGAGTCGAAGGTGCGCAGCGTGCGGTTGCGCAGTGCACCGCGCACCGCACGCCCGAGCACCACGCCGGCGATCTCGCCGATCACCACCAGCGCGAGGATCAGGAACAGCGTGACGAACAGCTTGGTGCGGGGGCCGCTGATGTGCGTGACGATATGCGGCGCCAGCAGTACACCGGCGACCGCGCCGAGCACGACGCCAACGAACGACAGCAGGGAGCCAAGCGCGCCGGAGCGCCATCCGGAGATGGCAGCGACGAACGCGATCGCGAGGACGGCGAGGTCAAGCCACTGTGACGATGTCATTGTTGTGCATCACCGTAGCTGTCCTCGTGCCCGACGAGCGCCATTGCGTCGTCGAGTTCTCGAACGTCGTCGGTGTTCCACGGCTTGGCCCAGCCCGCGGTGTCGAGCATGGCTGAGATGACCTGTCCGGTGAAACCCCACACCAGCATCTCGTTGAGCAGGAAGGCCGGGCCCGCGAATCGACGGGTATTTTCCTTGCGGTACACCATGATTCGGTTTTCGGGGTTGATGAACGCCCGCACCGGCACGCGAGCCACGATCGCGGTTTCCGATTCGTCGACCACCGCTACCGGCCCCGGATCCTGTGAATATGCCAGTACCGGCACAACGTGGAAGCCCGACGGCGGGATGAACATCCGCTCCAGTGTGCACAGCGGGTGCAGCCGACTGGGGTCGATGCCGGTCTCCTCGTTGGCTTCGCGCAGCGCGGTATGTACCGGTCCGTCATCGCCGGGATCGGCGGCCCCGCCGGGGAACGCGGCCTGACCGGCATGGTGTCGCAGCGTCGAAGCGCGCACGGTGACCAGCAGATCCGCATCGTCGGGCAGGCCGCCGGTCGGCGACTCCGGCGGGCCGGAGAACAGCACCAGCACGGCCGCGTCGCGCTTCTCCCCGGTGATCGCGGCTTTGGCGTTGGCCGCGGTGACCAGTGCCAGCACCTCGGCAGGCACGCGCCTGCGATACGCCCGCTTCACGTGGTCGCAGTTGTCGGTCAGCGGCTTGAGCCAAGACGGGGCTGCGCCAGGGGTCAGCTGCCCCGGTGCGCTGCCCCAACTCACCCTGACACTCCAATCTTCGGCCCGACCGCCGCGGCGATCTCGTCGGCGCTGGCGAAGGACCTCGGCAGGACTTCGGCCACGCTACCGTCCGAGCGCAGCACCACGGTGGCGGGCATGACGTTCGGTACCCGCAACGCGGCGGCGACCAACCTGCGCCCGTCCTGCAGCGTCGGCAGCCGGACCCCGAGTTCGGCCAGCCGCACCAATGCCGCTTCCTCGTTCTCGTCCTGATGCACTGTCAGCACAGTGACATCGGGTCCCGCTCGGCGTTGGTACTCGGCCATGGCGGGCAATTCCTTGGCGCACGGCGCACACCAGTAGGCCCATAGATTCAGGACCGTCGTGCGGCCTGCCACCGCCTTGGCCACCTCGACCCGCATCCCATCGCCGACGCATTCCAGGGCGATGCCGCGCAGCGACTCAGGGCCATGCCCCGGCCCCGCGGCTGGACACGGCGGCAGGTCGGCGCGCGCCCGCGGGCCTGCGAGCGCTTCTGCGGTATCGGCGTCGCGACGGTCACGAGGCTGGCCCGGCCCGATCGCCCCTGTCGGCGATCGGTCGTCGTCCAGTTGCATCCACAACGCGACGCCAAGTGCGACCACGACGACCATCACCGCAACGGTCCACCTGGTCGATGTGCTCATCTGCAGGAGGTTAGAGGCCGGCCATCGCCAATAGGTGCTCGGCCTCCGGCCCCTTGACCAGGGGAGCGGCGATCAGCGGGTCGGTGGGGCCGGTGCCGAAGGATGGGCAGTCCTTGGCCAGCACGCATACGCCGCAGGCCGGCTTGCGCGCATGGCAGACGCGGCGGCCGTGGAAGATCACCCGGTGGCTCAGCAGCGTCCACTCGGCGCGCTCGATCAATTCGCCGACCGCATGCTCCACCTTGACCGGGTCCTCTTCGGCGGTCCAACGCCACCGTCGCACCAACCGACCGAAATGGGTGTCGACGGTGATGCCCGGAATGTCGAAGGCGTTTCCGAGGATCACGTTGGCGGTCTTGCGGCCGACGCCCGGCAACGTCACCAGATCCTCCATGGTGTTGGGGACGTTGCCGTCGAAACGCTCGACCAGCTCCTGACCGAGCCGCATCAGCGAGTTGGTCTTATTGCGATAGAAGCCAGTCGGCCTGATGAGCTCTTCGAGTTCGGTGCGGTCGGCCTGCGCGTAGTCGAGTGCCGTGCGGTAACGCTTGAACAGCGCGGGCGTGGTGAGGTTGACACGTTTGTCTGTGCTTTGGGCCGACAATATGGTGGCGACCGTGAGTTCCAATGGGTTGGTGAAGTCCAGCTCGCAATAGACATGTGGAAACGCTTGGGCCAGTGCACGATTCATCCGCCGAGCCCGGCGGACCAGGCCGACGCGGGTTTCGTTGTCCCACTTGCGCGCCGACGCGCGCCGAGGGGACTTGGTTGCTGCGGTCTTATCGGCTGAGGTCTCGCCAACGGTCACGAATGCCAGCCTACGCAGCGGGTCCGACTCGCCCGAAAAGATACCGGTGCGGACCGGTGACATTTCGTGATCCCGCTGAGACCTTGGCAGTGTTTACTTCACCCTTGTGTCTTGGTTGCTCGCTGCGTTTATCCCGGCGTTGCTGATGTTGGCAACATTCGGGCTGCAGCGGCTCGAATCGAGCCTCGAGGACGACGCCGTATCGGCGGCTGACGTCGCCGAGTTTCTCGACCAAGCCGAGGCTGATGATGTCGACACGCTGGCGCGCGAAGGCATGGGCAGCGCGCTCGACGGCCTGCATAAGCGATTGGGCGAACAGGACTGGTCACTGGCCCCTGCATCGGCCGCTAGCGAGATGGCAAGTTTGCCAAATCGACTGGTCATGCATCACCGAGCCAATCCTGAATTTCAGCCGACTCGACATGCCAATCGTGTGTAGCGTGGGCTAGTCGCGCTGGAGGCTGAATGCCGACAACGTCGGCGTGGCCTACCTCTAGACTGATCTCGCTAACCAGTAAGAGGTCGGCTGGCGCATGTCATATCACCGAACAGCTTAAGAGGGGCAACGTGGACGAGATCCTGGCGAGGGCCGGAATCTTCCAGGGGGTCGAACCCAGCGCCGTTTCCGCGCTGACCAAGCAATTGCAGCCTGTCGACTTCCCGCGCGGACACACCGTGTTCGCGGAAGGAGAGCCCGGCGATCGGTTGTTCATCATCATTTCGGGCAAGGTCAAGATCGGCCGCCGCTCGCCCGACGGTCGCGAGAATCTGCTCACGATCATGGGGCCGTCGGACATGTTCGGTGAACTGTCGATCTTCGACCCAGGCCCGCGGACGTCGAGCGCAACGACCATCACCGAGGTGCGGGCGGTGTCGATGGACCGCGACGCGCTTCGTGCATGGATCGCCGATCGTCCTGAGATCGCTGAGCAATTGCTGCGCGTGTTGGCCCGCCGCCTTCGTCGCACCAACAACAACCTGGCCGACTTGATCTTCACCGACGTGCCAGGCCGGGTGGCCAAACAACTGCTGCAATTGGCGCAGCGGTTCGGAACGCAGGAGGGCGGCGCGCTGCGCGTGACGCACGACCTGACGCAAGAGGAGATCGCGCAGTTGGTCGGCGCGTCGCGTGAAACGGTCAACAAGGCCCTCGCCGATTTCGCCCACCGCGGCTGGATTCGCTTGGAGGGCAAGAGCGTGTTGATCTCGGACTCCGAACGGCTGGCTCGCCGGGCGCGCTAATCGGTTAGGCGCGTAGGTAATCCAATTGCGCTTGGACGCTCCATTCGGCTGCGTCCCATAACTTTTCGTCGACGTCGGTGTAGACGTGCTCGACAATCTGTCGCGCGCTGGCGTCGTCGCCGAGGGCCCGCAACGCTGCACGCACCTGGTCGAGGCGCTCTTCGCGGTGCGCCAAATACATGGCGCTGATGGCTTCGAGGTCGTCGAGGTCGGGGCCGTGCCCGGGCAATACGGTGCGCCGGCCGAGTCCGTGCAAACGACGCAGCGACTCCATGTACTCGCCGAGGCTGCCGTCTTCGTTGTCGATGACGGTCGTGCCGCGACCGAGCACCGTGTCGGCGGTCAGCACCGCATCATCGAGCAGAAACGACACCGAGTCGGCGGTGTGGCCAGGCGTCGCCACCACCGTGATGCGCAGTCCCGCGGCGTCGATGACTTCGCCCTCGACCAACGGCCCACCAAGTCCGCGCAGGAAGCCGCTGCCCACGGAGCGGACCACTGCACCGGTGCGGTCGACGATCTTGTCGATGGCCCCGGTGTGGTCGTCGTGCTTGTGGCTGATCAGCACCAGGGGGATGGTGCCGAGTTCGGCGATCTTTGCGATGTGCTCATCGTCGTCAGGGCCCGGGTCGACGACCACCATGTCGTCGCTACCCGGCCCGCGCAGCACCCAGGTGTTGGTGCCATCCAGCGTCATCAATCCCGGGTTGTTGCACAGCAGCACCGACGCGGTGTCGGTGACCGGACGCAGCAACCCGTACGCGGGATGCTCGAGCGTCACTTCACCTCAACGATGATCTCGACTTCTACGGGCGCATCGAGCGGCAGCTCCGAGACCCCGACCGCGGAGCGAGCGTGTGCACCCGCGTCGCCGAACACCTCACCGAACAGCTGCGAGGCGCCGTTGATGACGCCCGGCTGACCGTGGAATCCCGGCGCAGATGCGACGAACCCCACGACCTTGACGACACGGGTGACGCTGTCGATACCGACCAGCGAATGCACCGCGGCCAACGCGTTGAGTGCACACGTGCGCGCCAGCGCCTTGCCGTCCTCCGGGCTGACCTCGCCGCCGACCTTGCCGGTCCGCAGCAGCTTGCCCGCCTGCATCGGCAGCTGGCCCGCGGTGTAGACGAGGTCGCCGGTGCGCACCGCGGGTACGTAGGCGGCCAGCGGGGGAACCACCTCGGGTAGCTCGATGCCCAGCTCGGCGAGCCGTTCGGATGCGCTCACTTGGGCCGCTTCAGATACGCAACGTGCTGCTCGCCCGTGGGGCCCGGCAGCACCGACACCAGTTCCCAGCCGTCCTCACCCCACTGGTCGAGGATCTGCTTCGTCGCGTGCGTCAGCAGCGGGACGGTGGCGTATTCCCAACGGGTCGGTTCGCTCATGTGGCTGAGCTTATCGGGCACCGATTTCCTCCCAGCTAGCATGCAGGGATGGCTACCTCAGCGACCAGCGGTAGACCGGTCGGCTGGCCGTCTCGCCTGACCAAGGCGCGGCTGCACTTCGTCACCGGCAAGGGCGGCACCGGCAAGTCGACCATCGCGGCCTCTTTGGCCCTGGCCCTTGCCGCAGGCGGGCGCAAGGTGCTGATAGTGGAAGTCGAAGGGCGCCAAGGCATTGCGCAGCTGTTCGATGTGCCGCCGCTGCCCTATGCAGAGGTCAAGATCGCCACCGCAGACGGCGGCGGCACCGTCAACGCGCTTGCAATCGACACCGAGGCGGCGTTCCTCGAGTACCTGGATATGTTCTACAACCTCGGCCTGGCCGGCCGCGCCATGCGCCGGATCGGAGCGGTCGAGTTCGCGACGACAATCGCGCCGGGCCTGCGTGACGTGCTGCTCACCGGCAAGATCCGCGAGATCGTCACCCGCGCCGAAAAGGGCAAGACGCCGGTCTACGACGCCATCGTGGTCGACTCCCCGCCGACCGGCCGCATCGCCCGATTCCTCGACGTCACCAAGGCGGTATCAGATCTCGCGAAGGGCGGACCGGTGCACTCGCAGGCCGAAAGCGTGGTCAAGGTGCTGCACTCCGACCTCACCGCGATCCATCTGGTCACCCTTTTGGAGGCGCTGCCCATCCAGGAGACGATCGAAGCCATCGAGGAATTGCGCGACCTAAAGCTGCCCATCGGCAGCGTGATCGTCAACCGCAACATCCCTGCCTACCTGCCCGCCGATGATCTGACGAAGGCCGCCGAGGGAGACATCGACGCCGACGCTGTTCGCACTGGACTGGCAAGCGCCGGAATCACGTTGCCCGACAGTGAGTTTGCCGGTCTGCTGACCGAGACCATCCAGCACGCGACGCGTATCACAGCACGCGCCGAAAGCGCCGAGCAGCTCGACGCCCTCGATGTCGCGCGGCTGGAGCTGCCGCAGATTCCCGACGGAGTCGACCTCGGCAGCCTCTACGAACTCGCCGAAGAACTCGAACGTCAGGGGGTCAGATGAGCGCCACACCGCCGGTCCTCGACATGGGCGCGATTCTGACCGACACCTCCAACCGCGTCGTGGTGTGCTGCGGCGCCGGCGGCGTCGGCAAAACCACGACCGCGGCCGCAATGGCCTTGCGGGCAGCCGAATACGGTCGCACCGTCGTCGTGCTGACCATCGACCCGGCCAAACGACTGGCCCAGGCACTTGGCATCAAGGACCTCGGCAACACCCCGCAGCGGGTACCGCTTGCGCCCGAGGTGCCCGGCGAGTTGCACGCGATGATGCTCGACATGCGCCGCACGTTCGATGAAATGGTGACCCAGTACTCCGGACCCGAACGCGCACAAGAGATTTTGGACAACCAGTTCTATCAGACGGTCGCCACCTCACTTGCGGGCACGCAGGAGTACATGGCCATGGAGAAACTGGGTCAGCTTCTCGCCCAAGACAAGTGGGACCTCGTCGTCGTCGACACGCCTCCGTCGCGCAACGCTCTGGACTTCCTCGATGCCCCGAAACGGTTGGGTGGCTTCATGGATAGCCGGCTGTGGAAGCTGCTGCTGGGCCCGGGACGCGGTATCGGCAAGCTGGTGACCGGCGCAATGGGACTAGCCATGCGCGCGTTGTCCACCGTCCTCGGGTCACAAATGCTCTCCGACGCAGCGGCTTTCGTGCAGTCCCTGGACGCTACCTTCGGTGGATTCCGGGAGAAGGCCGACCGTACCTACGAGCTACTCAAGCGACGGGGCACGCAATTCGTCGTGGTGTCGGCCGCCGAGCCCGATGCGCTGAGGGAGGCGTCGTTCTTCATCGACCGGCTCTCGCAGGAGCACATGCCGCTGGCCGGGCTGATTCTCAACCGGACCCACCCTACGCTGACTGACCTGCACGCCGACAAGGCCGAGGAAGCCGCCGAGGAACTCGAAAAGCAGGATCCCGACGCGTTGGCGGCTGCGGTGCTGCGCATCCACGCCGACCGGGCGATGACGGCCAAGCGCGAGATTCGGCTGTTGTCGCGCTTCACGGGCGCCAACCCGCACGTCGCGATAGTCGGTGTGCCGTCGCTGCCGTTCGATGTGTCGGACCTGGAAGCGCTGAGGGCCATCGCCGATCAGATCACCGGCGAGGCGAAGACAGCTACTGAGACGGCCTAGACGGCGCTGCGATGCTTGCGCTGGGCTGCGAAGAACTCGGCCCAGGAAACGACCTCGGGATGCTGCTTGAGCAGAGCGCGGCGTTGGCGTTCGGTCATGCCACCCCACACGCCGAATTCGACGCGGTTGTCCAGCGCGTCGGCGCCGCATTCGAGGATCACCGGGCAGTGCCGGCAGATGACTGCGGCCTTGCGCTGTGCGGCGCCGCGAACGAAGAGTTCATCGGGATCGGCTTGGCGGCATCGCGCCTGGGATACCCACGCGATACGGGCCTCGGCCTCTGCGCCGTGGACAATGCTGTGTGCTGACATGTTCGGGGTTGTCCTCCGCGCGGCGGGCCTCGTACCTGACACCAGCGTTCCCTTCGTTCCAGCCGCCGAGCTAGCACAGCGACGGCGTAGTCCTCCGGTGTAGAACGCTGATGCGATCTACGCCACATTGCGAGGGTCGAGTGTGACCTGCATCGCACTGTTAGCTCAACTTAGGTGGTCAGGGGCGTTCTTGGCAACAGTCTGGAAGCCACTTTTTTGGGACGACCGTGCCGTCAGACCGCGAAATTGACGCAACGGCAGGTCGGCACGGCCAGCGAACCCGGCAATCGACCGACATGAACTGCCATTTTGTGGCGTCATCCCCCTCGTTAGTCTGTACGTCATGCCCGAGCAGCCGCCGACCGCACCGCCGACGACGGTCACAGTCATCAAGCTCGCCTGGTGCTGCTTGTTGGCCAGTGTGGTCGTTGCCGGGCTGATGTTCCCCGTCGTCGGCGGGTTCGGGTTGCTGTCCAACCGCGCCTCCGACGTGGTGGCCAACGGTTCGGCTCAGCTGGTCGAGGGCGAGGTGCCGCAGGTGTCGACGATGGTCGACGCGAAAGGCAACGTCATCGCGTGGCTCTACTCGCAGCGCCGGTTCGAGGTGCCCAGCGACCAGATCGCCAACACGATGAAGCTCGCGATCGTCTCGATCGAAGACAAGCGGTTTGCCGAACACAACGGCGTCGACTGGCAGGGCACGCTCACCGGTCTGTCGGGGTACCTGACCGGCAACCTCGACACTCGCGGCGGCTCGACCCTGGAACAGCAGTATGTGAAGAACTACCAGCTGCTGGTGATCGCGCAGACCGACGCAGAGAAGCGGGCCGCCATCGAGACGACGCCAGCCCGCAAGCTGCGCGAGATCCGGATGGCGCTGACGTTGGACAAGACGTTCACCAAGCCGGAGATCCTGACCCGCTACCTCAATCTGGTTTCGTTCGGTAACGGCTCATACGGCATCCAGGATGCAGCACAGACATATTTCGGTGTCAACGCCTCGGAGCTGAATTGGCAGCAGGCCGCGTTGCTGGCGGGCATGGTGCAGTCCACGAGCACGCTGAACCCGTACACCAACCCTGACGGTGCACTGGCGCGTCGAAACCTGGTGCTGGACACCATGATTAACAATCTGCCCGAACATGCCGACGAGCTGCGCGCGGCCAAGGAGCAACCGCTCGGGATTCTTCCGCAGCCCAATGAGCTGCCCCGCGGCTGCATCGCCGCCGGCGATCGCGCGTTCTTCTGCGATTACGTGCTCGAGTACCTTGCCCGCGCAGGCATCAGCAAGGAGCAGGTCGCCAAGGGCGGCTACATGATCAAGACCACGCTCGACCCTGACGTGCAGATCCCGGTGAAATCGGCGATCGACAGCATCGCCGCGCCGGATCTCGACGGCGTAGCCAGTGTGATGAGCGTGATCAAGCCGGGGAAAGAGTCGCACCCCGTGCTGGCGATGGCCAGCAACCGGACCTACGGCTTGAACACCGACCTCGGCGAAACCATGCAGCCGCAACCGTTTTCACTCGTCGGTGACGGTGCAGGATCGGTGTTCAAGATCTTCACGACGGCGGCCGCGCTCGATATGGGCATGGGCATCAACGCACAGCTGGACGCGCCTGCCCGGTTCGAGGCCAAGGGCCTCGGCAGCGGCGGCGCCAGGGGCTGCCCGGCCGCCACCTGGTGTGTGTTGAACGCAGGCAATTACAAGGGCCAGATGAGCGTCACCGATGCGCTGGCCACCTCCCCGAACACCGCGTTCGCGAAGTTGATCTCCCAGGTCGGCGTGCAGCGCACCGTGGACATGGCGGTCAAGCTGGGCTTGCGGTCCTATGCGCTGCCCGGCACGGCCCGCGACTACGACCCGCAGAGCAACGAGAGTCTGGCCGACTTCGTCAAGCGGCAGAACCTCGGCTCGTTCACGCTGGGCCCGATCGAGGTCAACGCGCTCGAGCTGTCGAATGTGGCGGCGACGCTGGCGTCGGGCGGCACGTGGTGCCCGCCCAACCCGATCGACAAGGTCTTCGACCGCACCGGTAAGGACGTCGCCGTCACCACCGAAACCTGCGAGCAGGTGGTGCCCGAAGGGTTGGCCAACACGCTGGCCAACGCGATGAGCAAGGACGACCAGAGCCCTGGTACGGCCGCGGGCTCGGCGGGTTCGGTGGGCTGGGACCTGCCCATGTCGGGCAAGACCGGAACCACTGAGGCGCACCGCTCGTCGGCATTCGTCGGGTTCACTCCGTATTACGCCGCTGCGAACTACATCTACGACGACTCGACGACGCCTGGCGATCTGTGCTCGTTCCCGCTGCGGCAGTGCGGTTCGGGAAACCTGTTCGGCGGCAACGAACCTGCACGCACCTGGTTCACCGCGATGAAGCCGATCGCCAACAACTTCGGCCCAGTCGCGCTGCCGCCAACCGACCCGCGCTATGTCGACGGCGCGCCCGGGTCGAAGGTGCCAAGCGTGGCAGGCATGAACCAGGACACCGCGCGCATGCGGCTGAAGGAGGCGGGCTTCCAGGTCGCCGATCAGGCCACGCCGGTCAACAGCAGCGCGCCGTACGGCGCGGTGGTCGGCACCTCGCCGACAGGGCAGACGGTCCCCGGCTCGATCATCACGATCCAGATTTCCAATGGCATTCCGCCGCCGCCGCCACCGCCACCGCCCGGTGCGATTCCGGGGCTGCCGGGCATGCCGCCGGAAATCGGCTCGACTGTCGTCGAGATCCCGGGGTTGCCGCCGATCACCGTTCCCGTGCTGGGGCCGCCGCCGCCGGCGCCGCCACCGCCGTGATCAGCCTGTGCGGTTGGCCACGCGCAGCGGTGTGAACTCGATGGCTGCAGCAACTGGCAGTAGGCTCTTTGCATGCCCGCCGCTTCCGCGATCCTGAAAAACACGGCAGCCGTGACCGTTGGTTCGGTCGTAGCAGGGATCGGTTATGCGTCGCTGATCGAGCGCAATGCGTTCGTAGTGCGCGAGGTCACCATGCCGGTGCTGTCGCCGGGGTCGTCGCCGCTGAAGGTGCTGCACATCAGCGATATCCACATGCGGCCACAGCAGCGGCGCAAGCAGGCCTGGCTGCGTGAACTGGCCCGCTGGGAACCGGATCTGGTCGTCAACACCGGCGACAACCTGGCCCATCCGAAGGCGGTGCCGGGCGTCGTTCAGGCGATGGGTGATCTGCTGTCCGCTCCTGGTGTCTTCGTCTTCGGCAGCAACGACTACTTCGGACCGCGGCTGAAGAACCCGGCCAACTATCTGACCAACCCGGGCCATCGCATCCACGGCGAACCACTGCCTTGGCAGGACCTGCGGGCGGCGTTCACCGAGCGCGGCTGGCTGGACATGACGCACACCCGCCGCGAGCTCGAGGTGGCCGGCATCCGCATCGCGACGGCAGGCGTCGACGACCCGCACCTCAAGCGAGACCGCTACGACACCATCGCCGGCCGGCCGAACCCGATGGCGAACCTGCGGCTCGGCATCACCCACTCGCCC
>Ga0105249_10002447_pt1 | contig 16119 bp, 13 predicted proteins | sample KBSS44metaG_FD_81522 | JGI IMG/M metagenome (GOLD analysis project Ga0105249, IMG submission 81522) | Switchgrass rhizosphere microbial communities from Kellogg Biological Station, Michigan, USA - KBS S4-4 metaG | ecosystem: Host-associated > Plants > Roots > Rhizosphere > Soil | place...
AAAGCTAGGAGCCCCGGCGGGAAACCGCCGGGGTTTTTGCTTTTGTGAGGGGCGTCTCGCTCAAGCGCATGAACAGTCGCTAGCGAGCCGTGATCTCACTACTTCAAATCCAGATTTCGTTGCCTGAAAACGTGGCTCGCCGGATGACAGGCTTAACTACACCGTGCCGCGAAGTCGAGAATCGCCTTGATCGTCACTGTGCCGTCGAGCGAGGGTGCGTGGCCTTGACCGGGAATTTCGATCGATTGGACGGCCTTACCGCGCTTCTTCATTTCCGCGACCGTCTCACGCGACAACAGATCTGAATGTTCGCCACGCAGGATCAATACGGGTGCCGCGGCTCCCAGCGCATCGAATTGCAGCCATAAGGGCGTCGGCGGTTTCGCGGGGTCGATATCGGCGAGGGCGTTCGAAATCCTGGGGTCGGAGCGTGGCTCGAAGCCGCCGCTTCCCTCGCGCCACGTGCGTTTTACGTAGTCCAGCCATTGCTTCTCGTCGAAAGCGGGAAACTGCTTGCCGATCACGCCTTTCACGATCGCGACCGCATCGCTCCAGCTTTTGGGCAGCGGTAGCTTTCCGACATAGGCTTTGATCCGAAGCAACCCTTCCATGTCGAGTACTGGCCCGATATCGTTCAACACGGCGCCTGCGATCGCCTGTGGCCGGAGAGCGGCAAGCACCATGGTTAGAATCCCGCCGCGCGAGGTACCGACGAACACCGCGCGTTCGATTTTCTCTGCCGCAAGCACAGCAAGCAGATCCTTGACTTCCATAGGCACAGAATAATTTGCGGGGTTCTTGTCGCGGTCCGAGAGGCCACGACCGCGGGAATCGAGCGCTATTGCCCGGCGCGGGTTAACCCTGTCGCCGGCGATCGCGTCCAGAAGAACGCGGAAATCTTCCGCTGTACGTGAAATGCCCGGAAGGCATATCAGCGGCAGACCGGGTGGCTTGCGCGGGCCTGCGGCCAGCGCATGCAACTTCAAGCCGTCTTCGGATTGGAACCAAAGGTCTTCGATAAGCGAGCTCATGTCATTCAAGGCTAAATTATCCTATTGACGGAGCAAGCTTTTTTCGAGGAGCGAACAGGGTTTCTTTTGGCCGTATTGGATTATGAATCGATACCGCATGACGAAACCATTTCGCGTCTTATCGATTGCAATCAGCGGCTAAGAATCTCACGGCCGAACTAGTTTACCCGTCCCCGCATGAGGTCCGCTTCAATGGTGAGCCCGCGATTTCCACTGGAAAGCGCCTGATAGACTTGCAAGTTTTCCATCACACGCTGGATATAGAAGCGCGTCTCGGAAATTGGTATGCGCTCGACCCAATCGACAACGTCAACCTTAGGGTCGCGCGGATCGCCGTATTTCTCGATCCACTCGCGCGCCCGTCCGCGGCCCGCGTTATAACCGATGAAAGTCAGCACGTAGCTGCCGCGATAGAATTCCAGCAGATCGCCGAGCTCGGCGGCACCCAATTGCACGTTAAAAACCGCGTCTCCGCCAAGTTTTTTCTCGTCCCATGGCAGTCCAAACTTTTTCGCGATGGCGCGCGCTGTCGATGGGATCACTTGCATTAGTCCCTTCGCATTGGCGACGGAAACCGCGCGTTGATCGAACTGGCTTTCCTGACGCGCGATCGCGTAGACCACGGCCGGGTCGGCCTTCGGGCCAATGTGACTGTAATTTGGAATTCCAAAGGAGGGGAAACCGATCATCTCGACCGGCACACCCTTTGACATCGCTGCTTTGCCGATCAGGACAAGTGCGCGTGCGTCGCGCATTTCCATTGCGATCTCAGCCAGCAGCAGATAGCCCACCGCGTCGTTGCCGGCGCGCTCAGTTAGATCCGTATAGATCGGAATGGTGAATTCCCGCTCGCCGATCGAGTAGAGTAGGCGAAGCGCCCGTACCGGCTCCTGCCGTTCAAAGGCTGCGCGCTCGGAAGCGGGCGCCTGTGAATGATGCGGCAGCGGCAAGTCTTTCAAGCCAAGTCTCGCGCGCGCAAGCTGGCCGTAATAGGTGACTGTGTGACGACCAGCGTTCTCATAATTGAGGCGCGCGGCAATCTTGTCGCCGGAAGTCTCCGCGGCTCGGCCTAGCCAGTAGTAACCGCGCGCGAGTGTTACCGGGTGCTGTGAAATATTCGAAATCTGGCTGAACAGGCGCTGGGCCGAAGCCGAATCATTGAGGAATCTCAATGCGATCCAGCCAGCAGTGAAGAGCTGATCAGCTTTGTAGTTTTCAGCTTCGGGTGGCGCTGCGTCGGCTGCGACCCGATAGGCTGCGCGCGCATCGCCCTGATCGAGGAGCTTTCTCACGACGAGCCTGCGCTCCATCCACCACTGATCGGGTGCCACGATCAGCTTTGGGTCGCGAGGAGCCTCGGCGAATGCACGAGCGGCGCCTGCTGCGTCATCCCTGCGTCGCAAATATTGCGCCCTGGCGAACACGTATCCCTGATCTGTGCGCAATGCCGCAGGTACTGCTTCGAGCAATTTCGCGGCATTCGAAGATTTATTGATAACGGCGGCGCGCGCCTGGCCTAGTGCCGCGATGTCGCCACCTGCAAGCTGAGACGCGCGGAGTCCCGGATCGACTTTTTCCTGCCCGAACATACGGTCGGCGCGCATTTTATGATCCGCACGGGAAAGAGCGCCGGGGAAAGAAGTGAGCAGATCCTTTTCGCTTTCAGCCGAAAGCTCATCCTCGCGCCATGCGGCTCGGACAAGAGCGAGCGCGTTATTCTGGTCGCCGCTGGCAGCAAGCACTTTAGCAAGTGCTAGCTTGCCTTCACCTGAAACGGGTCGGGCTTGGCCAAAGAAAGCGCGTACCGTTGCCGCATCGCGCTTGTCGTCATAAAGCAGCTTCTCGGTGCGCCGGCGTATCAGCGCTGAACTCGGCCATTGCGGCCGCTCGCGTAGAAACTGTGCGGCACGATCGAAGCCCACGTCCTTCGCAGTCAGTCGCATTCCGAGCCAGGTGATGAGGCCGCGGGCGGCGGGATCCTGAAACCGGTCGGCTAGCGCGAGCGCCTTAACGCCGTCGCTCTGACGCAAAAAGGTGATCGCCTGCTTGAGCCCGGCGTCGCCCTGATTTTGGGCGCGCAAAGGCGTACCCGGCGTGAGCAACAGGCCCACTGCCAGCGTCGCAATCAGGAATTTCGAGTCGACCCGCATCATTTCGCCGCCACAAGAATCACGGAATTCGGACAATTGAAGGCCCTAAGGTTACAATCTCGCAAACAAGGGGCCATGTTCAGGGGCTTTCACAGTACACGGTTTGGGGGTATCCCTCTCATCCTCCACTTATCTAGGAAGTATCGCCGTCATGTTCAGGGGTTCCTTCACCGCCATGGTCACGCCGTTCAAGAACGGCGGGCTGGACGAGCGCGCGTTCCGCGACCTCGTCGATTGGCAGATCGCCGAGGGAACCGATGGGCTCGTGCCGGTCGGTACCACGGGCGAGAGCCCGACGCTTTCTCACGACGAGCATCACAAGGTCGTCGAATGGTGCGTCGATCAAGCCAAGGGCAGGGTGCCAGTCATGGCGGGGGCCGGTTCCAATTCGACGGCCGAAGCGGTTGACCTCGCGAAGCATGCCGAAAAGGCTGGTGCTAACGCTGTACTGGTCGTCGCGCCCTATTATAACAAGCCAAGCCAGGAAGGAATTTTTCGCCACTACAAGGCGATCAACGACGCTATCGGGATTCCGATTTTCGTCTACAACATTCCGCCGCGCTCCGTGATCGATATTTCCGTCGAAACCATGAAGCGATTGTCGGAATTGAAGAACATTAAGGGTTGCAAGGACGCAACTGCGAAGCTGGATCGCGTGAGCTTGCAGCGCGAGGCGTGTGGGCGCGATTTCATACAGCTATCGGGTGAAGACCCGACGGCACTCGGCTACAACGCTCATGGCGGGCAGGGCTGTATTTCCGTGACCGCGAACGTTGCGCCGCGTCTATGCGGCGAATTCCAGGACGCGACTCTCGCTGGCGACTACAAGACCGGACTGAAAATTCAGGATCGGTTAATGCCGCTCCATTCCGCGCTCTTCATCGAGAACAGTCCGGCGCCGACCAAGTACGCGCTATCGCTACTCGGCAAATGCTCGGATCACGTACGCCTTCCGCTTGGCCCGCTTGCTGAGGCAAGCAAGCAAGCCGTGCGTCAGGCGATGGTTCATGCTGGCCTGATTAACGCTTGAGGCGCGGCATTTTTGCGCGACCTCGACCATGACAGCGAAAAAAGAGCGTGATCCCCGGCGAGAGATCGCCGTCAACCGCAAGGCACGCTTCAACTACGAAATTGGCGAGACTTTCGAGGCAGGCATCGCGCTAACCGGCACCGAGGTGAAATCGCTACGCGTCGGCAAGGCGACAATCGCGGAATCTTACGCCGATGCGCGCGGCAACGAGATTTGGCTCATTAACGCGAATATCCCCGAATACCTGCAGGCGAACCGCTACAACCACGAGCCCAAGCGCCCGCGGAAGCTGCTATTGCATCGCCGCCAGATCAATAAATTGATCGGAGCCATTGAACGGGAAGGCATGACGCTGGTCCCGCTCAAACTCTATTTCAATCCCAAGGGGCGGGCGAAGCTCGATCTAGCGCTTGCGCGGGGCAAAAAGCTGCACGACAAGCGGCAGAGCGAAAAGAAACGTGATTGGCAGCGGGAGAAAGGCCGTTTATTGCGGCAAAAAGGATAGGCGATGGCACTTCCTGTGAAGCTCGATCATTGTGTCGTGCACGTTTCCGACTGGGAACGCTTAAACGCATTCTACGTGAACGTTGTGGGTGCGGTTCTTATCAAACGCCCAATTGGATACGCGTATCGCTTCGGTGATTCACAGCTCAATCTGCACGGGCCCGGTCTTAAACCCGCGGAAGTCGCACGTATGCCCGTACAGCCTGGAAACAGCGATTTGTGTTTCGAATGGAAGGGGCCGATTGCCGACGCGGTGAGGCATCTTGAATGTTGCGCTGTGTTGATCGAACGCGGACCGCTGGAGCGATTTGGCGCGAAGGGCGCGGGAACCAGTGTCTATTTTCGTGATCCGGACGGGTCCTTGTTCGAGTTCATCTCATATGCGAATCCGAAACCGTAACTCATTGAAAACGGATTCAATTTCACAACCGGAATCGACTACCACCATGAGCGTCTTGCATAATCCATTGGAATTGCCCGAGAATTTGCCTGTGCCGCAGGACGATGGCGCAGCAATGCATTTGCCGGGGATGCGATTGCCCGCCGTCGCGTTGCTCGCGACAGACGGGTCAACCGTTGATCTGTCGAAGCTCATGGGCTGCACGGTCGTTTACGCCTACCCTCGCACCGGCCGGCCTGGCCAGGCGCTGCCCGGCGGCTGGGACGCCATCCCCGGTGCGCGCGGCTGTACGCCGCAGTCCTGCTCTTTCCGGGATCATTTCGCCCAATTGCGTGAAGCCGGCGCCGATCATCTTTACGGACTTTCGACACAGACCAACGACTATCAGCGAGAGGTGGCACAACGACTGCATTTGCCGTTCAAAATCCTCTCCGATGAAAACTTGAAATTTGCGCGGGCCCTCAAGCTTCCGACTTTCTCAGTCGAGGGCATGGAATTATTGAAGCGTCTCACACTTGTGATCGACAACGGAACGATCACGCATGTTTTCTATCCAGTCTTTCCGCCCGACAAAAGTGCAGACGAAGTGCTTGCCTGGCTTCAGAGCAAACGCTCTAGGTGAGCACGGGCTTTCGCGAACACGGCACGAAACATTTCCGGCGTTAGCACGCCGGTATTCGTGTTGTAGCGGGAGCAATGGTAGCTATCAAAAAGCGTATGCCCCGCGATCTGGTGGCTCGCGCCATGAGCGAATTTGAAACGCGAAAGTTTCTCGCCGAACATTGTCACGGCTGAATCATGCGCGATTTTTCCGAGCGCTATAACCGCCTTTACATGCTTCATGCTTTCGATGTCCGCCTTAAGAAATCTGCGGCAGGTCTTGATCTCGTCGTTGGTCGGCTTGTTTTCGGTCGGGACGCAGCGCACGGAGTTGCTGATACGCGCATCCACCAGCTCGAAGCCGTCGTCGACGCGTGCCGCATAGATCCCACGGGCGAAACCGAATTCAAGCAGCGTTGAATAGAGAAGCTCGCCCGCGAAATCGCCGGTGAAGGGTCTTCCGGTGCGATTAGCGCCTCGCAATCCGGGCGCCAGACCCACGATGAGAAGCCGCGCGTCGCGCGGACCAAAGGAGGGAACAGGTGCGTTGAACCAGTGGGGCTCGGCCTCACGGTTCGTTTTTCGGAACGCAACGAGACGAGGGCAGAGCGGGCAATCGCGGCCAGGCTCGGCGGTGGTCACGGTCCGAAGCTCGCGTTCGTTCACGCCTCTTCGGGGTCGGGCTCATAAGCCCTGGCAGGTGGCGTCGGTCCGCGCGAAATAAAACCGGGCATCTGATTGGGGCTTTGCCCCGCGCTTGGGCTTTGCGGATGACGCGCCTCGCGGGCTTCGCGCGCAGCATCGCGGGCCGCACGATCGGCGGGGTCGCGACCGACTTTATCCTGCAATTGGGCGAGATCAACGAACTCATCCGCCTGCCGGCGCAATTCGTCAGCAATCATCGGGGGCTGCGTCGAGATCGTCGAGACCACGGTGACGCGCACGCCTTTCCGCTGAACTGACTCAACTAGCGGGCGGAAATCTCCATCGCCGGAAAACAGCACCATGTGATCGATGCGCTCAGCAATCTCCATGGCATCGACGGCAAGTTCGATGTCCATATTGCCTTTGACCTTGCGTCGGCCGGTGGAGTCGGTGAATTCTTTGGCCGGCTTCGTCACAACCGTGTAGCCGTTGTAGTCCAGCCAATCGAGGAGAGGGCGAATCGAGGAGTATTCTTGGTCCTCGATCAACGCCGTGTAGTAAAATGCGCGAAGAAGATTACCGCGCGAGTGAAACTCCTTCAGCAACCTACGATAGTCGATATCGAAACCGAGGCTTTTGGTGGTGGCGTAAAGGTTGGCACCATCGATGAAAAGCACTGTCTTTTCGGAATTCTGCATCTCAAAAAATCTCTCGATGAAATGTCGGGCACCAAACTAGCGGCAAGCAGTATGGTTAGTGCCTATTAGCAGGGCTTTGTCGCCAAACCAAGGCGTTGTCCAAAACTCATTATAGCTCTTTCAACCTCGCAACCTATTGACGTATAATCAAAATCAGTTGGGGGCGTCGCCAAAAAAATGAACGCACGTCTTGTTGTCGTCAGCGCCTTTAGTGCGCTCACGCTTTTGCATGCTCTCGGCGCGAGCGCGCATGCGGCCGCAATCGGCCAAGCAACGTCGGTCGTTCCTGCAACGACTTATGCGCGCGGTGCTGCGACACAAAATCTCGGGATCAACGAACAACTTGAGCAAAACGATCGCGTGAAAACGCTCGCCGATGGTTCGACGCAAATTCGTTTCATCGACGACACTATTCTGACGATCGGGCCGAACTCCGAAGTTCTGCTCGATCAAATGGTGTTCGACGGCGATAAGGCGAAAAACGCGACCATCGAACTAGTGCGCGGGACGATGCGTTTCGTCAGCGGCACATCGGATCGAAGCGCCTATCAAATCAAAACTCCGGTCGCCACCATCGGCGTGCGCGGTTCGGTGATCGACCTCTCATATTTGGAAGGCCGATTGTTATTGAACGCGGTCGATGGCCTCGGTTTCGCCTGTCACGGAACTGCGGGGTGCAAGGAGTTTAAACCCGGCGAGCCGCCGACTTCGGTCAACTCCGTCGGGTTTTCTTTCGCGAGTCTAAAGGAAGCCGCGCTGGTTTGGCGCAAGCTTGATGGTTCGCATCTCGCGCTCGCCCGTAGGATCGGACAGAATCCTTCAGGGGCAATCGGCGCGGCCACGACGATAAAGCAACGCGATCCGGACGCTGTCGGCAATACCGGTAATCAGGGTCAGGGCGGAAATCAGGGTCAAGGCGGCAACCAGGGCCAAGGCGGAAATCAGGGAAACAGCGGCAATTCTTCGACGAGTGGCTTCGGCTTGGGCGGAGCGGGCAGCCAGGTATATTCGACGCCGCCGCAGCTACTGCCAATCCTTACGAGCATCATTGCAAGCAATCCGTTCGGGACGGGTCCGGATTTTCCGAGCAGCGTTACGACTTTCCGCATGAATGGCACCGGAGTCGACATTCCCTCCGAAATCTTGGAGGGAGAAAATCATACGAACCCGACAAACTATGTTTTTGCGCCGCGCGGCCTCGTAATCTGGGACGCAAACAATACGGATGTCAGATCGATCACGCTCACTACGCAGCCCGATAATCCTGACGGACCAAGACTTACGATCGCGCGTGCACCCGATCTACCCGGATCCCCCGGCGCGAAGGTCCTCGAGCACTATATCGGCATGGATGGTGCCGTTCCGATCTACTATCTAGCTTCGATGGGTGATGGAAGGCTCGCCTATCACGACACCGACGGAAATAACGGGACGGTACTGCTCGGCGCCAATGAGCGGCTGTCCATTATGGGCTGGGGTTACACTGGGCCTCTGCTCGGCGCCGGCCCTCTCATAACGGGACCGCTGAATTATGGCACCGTTGTTAATTTCAGCCTCGAGCACGCTGTCAGTCCCGCATGGAGCAATGGACATACGGCGCCTGGCACATTCACGGGAACTCTCGCTGTAGCCATTGGAACTACGGCGCTTCATTTCGGCGTCACCGGAATGGTTACGATGGGAGGCGACACATATTCGTTCACGACCATTGGGGGTCTCGCATATCCGATATTTAGCGGCGCTTCGATGCCGATCGGCGGTGATGACGGCAGGGCGAGGGTTTTCGGTGTTCCGGTCACGACTTCTGCGGGCGCTTACGGCTGCACGAATGGATGCGTGGTCTCGATCGACTTCAATATTATTTATCGCGAGAAAGTCGGGATCACCTACTCTATCGAAGACAAGTATTTCAATCCGGGAAATCCGTACATCGGCGGTGTCGCGGTTTTTGGAAGCCCAACGCAGGGACTCGCCTCTCTCACAACCGTTGTCGCATTTTCGGATACCACCGGGACATCGGTGGTCGGTCCAGCGTCAGGCCAGCTCGATAGTTCGTACAAATTGTTGTCGGTGAATGTCGCCTTGCCCGAGGAAAATTCGGTATTCCGAGGGCGCGGGACTGCGTCAAGTGTTGATGCCGGTTCGCTTGGCGGCGTGATTGGCTGGGAACGGTGGGCGGGCGGAGACGTTCAGAAAAGCGAAGGCGTTATCACCGTCCCTCAGGACGGCGGTATTCACTTTGTGTACGGCACGCCGACGAACCCGATCAGTATTCCGTCAGGACCAACGGCGGGCCTTTCGGTTCAATACAGCCTCGCCGGTGCCACCAGCCCGACGTTGGCGAGTGGCGCCGTGCCCCCGGGGACTTTGTTGGACACAAGCAAGCTCGGCGTCGATTTCACCAGTTATAAGATCGGCGTCGATTTGTATGTGTCGACCATAGGCGGCGGACTTTTTCACATACAAACAACTGGCGGGGCGAGCAATCCGTCTGGCAGTCAACTCGGCTTCTCGCCTGGGTCCTCGCTCTTTTACGTCGGAAAAATCATCCCGGTAATCGTCACGTCCAGCGATCCGGGTATTGGTTGCACCTCAGGGTTCTGCAAAGCAGGCATCTCTGGTTTCTTTGCCGGCACTGAAACTAATCCGAACAGTATGCCGGGCTCACAATCTTATCCGACATATCTCGGCATCAATTATTACTTCAGCGATTTCGGTCAGCCAGCCGTCAGTGGTGCCGCTGCGTTTGGTCGCGATCTGCCCTCAGGAAATATTGCTGCATTTGCCACCAGCCTTAGTGGCTCAATCGAAGCGGGGATCGGTCGCGGCGATGTAAGCTTGGTTGGCGACAGCACGCCGAGCGGGCTTGCGATCGAATTTATCAATATCCAGCAGGGCAACAGTGATTTCCGCAATTTCGGCCGATTTGGTCCGGGATCCGCGACTGTCGCGGAACAAGGGACCGTTGCTGGGATCCTGAGTTGGGAACGTTGGGCTAACGGGAATATCTCGACCAATAACGGAATGATCTCTCTCGGCCCGGACCAAGGTGTGCACCTTATTCAAGGTATGGCCGCGACGAATGTTCCGACGGCAGGTACTTATAATTACGCGCTTGCAGGTGGCACTCGCCCCACTGTGGCGAATGGTTCGGTAAGCCCAGGCTACCTCACTTCTGGAAGTGCCAGCGTCAATTTCCAAACGATGAAGGCGAATGTGGCTCTTGGCCTCAACATCAATTCGCAGGCCTACGGCATCAGCGGCACGGGGATGTCGATCCTCAACAACACGTTTGGAACCACTACGCCGACGATTACCGGTCCGTCTTCCGGCTCGCTCTGCCCCGCACCCTGTAGCGGCCAGCTCGGCGGCTTCCTTGCAGGCATCGGCGCAACAGGGCTCGGCACTTTCTATCAGATTGGTGCAAGCGGCTCACCCACAGCAATCAGCGGCGTAGCTGGTTTCAAAAAACAGTAGAGGCAATCGTGATCCGCCCAGCGCTAGTTCTTGTCGTCCTGGCGGGTCTAAATCTTGGAGCTGCCATCGCCATAACGTCACCGGCGGTTGCCCAAGCCGATGCTTTCGATGCCGGCACAATCCGCGAAGCTAACGAACTCATCAAAGCGAAACGTTACAACGAGGCGGTTACAAAACTCGCGCCGCTCGTCCCGCGGCTGGCCGGAAAACCGGATTTCGACACTCTCTATGGTATTGCATTGTTAGATGCCGGACGGCCGCAGGATGCGGCGGTTGCCTTCCGGCGCGCGCTTGCGGTTGATCCCGGAAACCTTGCGGCACGCGGACACCTCGGACGCTCGCTTGCGGCGACCGGCGAAATTGAAGACGCGCGACGCGAAATGACGGTGGTGCTGGAGCGCCCCAACTTGCCGGCCGATCTCAAAGAAGTCATCGAGCGCAATATTGCGATGCTTGATGACGCGAAGAAAAAGCAGACGAAGCGGACGGGACCACAACAAAGCGAAAGCGATGCGGCAGTCATTCGCTCTGCTGCTCAATTGGTGCGAGCGAAAAAAGCGACACAGGCGCTCGCCAAGCTCGAGCCCCTCGCGGAACGGCTCGCAGGAAATACAGAATTCGATTACGTCTATGGAGTCGCGTCGCTGGAGGCCGGACGTCCCGCGCAAGCAACGACGGCGTTGCGCCGGTCAGTTGAAGGCAATCCCAATTTTACACTCGCACGTGCCGAGCTTGGCCGCGCGCTCGCAGCGATGGGTGATCTTGCGGGGGCCAAACGCGAGTTCGAGGCGGTGCAAACATCCGGCGAAATACCATCGAATGTCCGCAATGTAATCGGTCAGCAAATCACCGCGATCGATCAGGGCTCGCTCACGCCGTCACGCGTCCGGCCTCCGGAGGCTGCGCCCGCTCCGACGGGACCTGCCACCCGTATCACCGGCTATTTCGAAACAGGGTTTGGCTACGACACGAATGTAAATGCCGGGCCGACCTCCGATACGCTTCTCATTCCAGCGTTCGCCTTTTTGGGCCCTGCCACACTGGCTTCGTCAGCGGTACCAAAAAAATCGGGGTTTTACGACCTCGGTGGAGGGGTCAGCATAATCCATGCGTTCACCAATGAATTGGCGGTGTTCGCCAATGTCGTCGGCAACTGGCACATGCTTTTCCAAAATCAGGAGTTCCGGACTTCGCTTCTCGGGTTTGAAGCGGGTGTCGCGCGCATTGTGCCGGGCGTCGGCATTTTCTCCGTTGCGACTGTCGGTCAGACCTACAGCATGGGCGACGATACCTATCGCGACGCCTATGGGCTTGTCGGGCAATGGCGAACCAAGATCGGGGAATGGGAGCCGAGTGTTGCTTTCACCTGGCTTCGTCTGACGTATCCGCACATGTCGATGCAGAACGCAGATCGGTACACAGGCACTTTCGCGCTTACGCGGCGTTTGGATTTGCCGCTTGAGCCGGTAGTTTCAATCTCGCCCTATGTTGGCAAGGAAGACACCGAGATCGGCGATAACAATTTTCTCGGGTACAATTTCCGCGGAGTCCGCGCCGGTTTAGAATTGAGGTGGGCGCCCTGGCTCACCAGCTTCATACTCGCGGGCTACGAGGTGCAAAGGTATGACGCGGATTATCCGCTGTTCTTCTATCCGCGTCACGATCAACTCCGCGAATACGCGGGAGGCTTCGATATTAAGCTGGCCGAAAACGTCGGCTTTCGTCCGACTGTGCGTTACTACGAAACTCGATCGAACGTAGACCTGTTCGATAGCAAGCGCTGGATATGGCAAGGAGCGCTACGCTGGACGTACTAAAGGCCCGGTTGCGCTTGCATTGCCATGCGACACAAGCTATAGCGTCCGGAAATTCCATAAAGCCCAGTTCTTGGAGCCTCGCTCATGGCGCGCGTCACCGTTGAAGATTGCATCGACAAGGTAGAGAACCGCTTCGATCTTGTGCTGCTTGCGAGTCATCGTGCGCGCATGGTGTCAGCTGGTCAGCAGATCACAATCGAGCGCGACAACGATAAAAACCCGGTCGTGGCGTTGCGTGAAATCGCGGAAGAGACGGTCGAAGCTGACGACTTGAAGGAAGAGTTGATTCACTCATTGCAGAAATACACCGAAGTTGACGAACCTGAAGCGGAGGCTGTTCCGCTCATTGCCGCGACGGCAGCGGGTGTAGCCGCTGGCGCTGACACCGACGACAAAGACGTTGCCATGGACCGTATGACCGAGGAGGAATTGCTCGCGGGCCTACAGGGCCTGGTGCCGCCGCCTGAGCAGCCGGCTGAGCCTGATGTGGAGGAAGAGGGCGAAACCTGAGCCCTCTCGTCTAATGACCGAATTCGACGGCCCGGCCTCAAGCCGGGCCGTTTTTCGTTTTGGGCCAGGCATAGGGTTAACTCGCCGGGTGGCTCGGCCTTGCGCGGTTGCAATAGCGGCGCGATATGCTCTTCGTCGTCGAAACTATAAGATGAGACGGAATCGTTGGCAGCTGAGAGGGCGGGCAGGCCGTTGGCTGAGTTCACCAACCCGGGCATAGGTCTATGATGAGGCAGTACGAGCTCGTAGAGCGGGTTCGCCGCTATAACCCGCAAACGAATGAAGAGCTTCTCAACCGGGCCTTCGTCTATGCGATGAAGGCGCACGGCACTCAAACTCGTGCCTCGGGCGATCCGTATTTTTCGCATCCGCTAGAAGTTGCAGCAATCCTCACCGATTTGAAACTCGACGACGCGACAATCGCGGCCGCGCTTCTGCACGATACGATCGAAGATACAAAAGCCACGCGCAATCAGATCGACAAGCAATTCGGCAAGGATATTGGTGCGCTGGTCGAGGGTCTCACCAAGCTGAAAAAACTCGATCTCGTTTCGCAGCACGCGGAGCAAGCTGAGAACTTGCGCAAGCTTCTCCTTGCTATCGCGAACGATGTGCGAGTGCTTCTGGTCAAGCTTGCTGACCGCCTTCACAACATGCGAACCCTCAAATGGGTGCAAGAAGACAAGCGCAACCGCATAGCCGAGGAAACGCTCGATATTTACGCGCCGCTCGCGGGCCGTATCGGCATGCACGACATGCGCGAGGAGCTGGAAGATCTCGCTTTTCGCCAACTCTCGCCCGAAGCCTACCGTTCGATCGAGGGAAGACTTTCGGGCGTGCGGGAGCGCAACAAAGGACTGATCAAGGAAATTGAGACGGAGCTAACCGACGAACTTGCGAGGAAAAAAATCAAGGCCAAGGTCAAGGGTCGTGAGAAACGACCGTATTCCATTTGGAAAAAAATGGAACGAAAGGCTATCGGCTTCGAGCAGCTTTCCGATATTTTCGGCTTTCGAGTAATTGTGCCGGCGATCGAGGATTGCTACCGCGCGGTCGGGATCGTGCACACGAAATGGGCCTTTGTTCCGGGTCGCTTCAAGGATTACATCTCGACACCGAAGCAGAACGATTACCGCTCACTTCACACGACCGTCATCGGCCCCGGCAGCCAGCGCGTCGAGCTGCAAATCCGCACGGCCGGAATGAACGAGATCGCTGAATACGGAATTGCCGGGCACGCACTCTATAAAGACAACACCGGGACGCCACTCGAAATGCTGGAGCGCGACTCCGGCGCCTACGCATGGCTTCGGCGCACGATCGAGTTGCTTGCCGAGGGCTCAAGCCCGGAAGAATTTCTTGAACATACCAAGCTCGAGCTTTTTCACGATCAAGTGTTCTGCTTCACGCCCAAGGGCCGATTGATTGCGCTGCCCCGCAAAGCAACACCGATTGATTTTGCATATGCAGTTCACACTGACATCGGCAACAACGCTGTCGGTTGCAAAATCAACGGTAAGACGGCGCCGCTGGTTTCTGAGCTGCAAACCGGCGATGAGGTCGAGATCATTCGTGGCGAAGGACAACATCCGCCGGCAGCGTGGGAATCGCTTGTCGTCACCGGCAAGGCGCGCGCTGCGATCCGGCGTGCGACTAGAGTTGCTGTGCGTGCGCAATATCTAGGGCTCGGACGCAAGATGGTTGAGCGATCCTTCGTGCGTGCGGCGAAGCCTTGGTCCGACGAAAGGCTCTCTAGCTCACTCCCCCGACTAGCGCGGGCTTCTGTCGAAGATGTGCTCGCGGCGGTCGGTCGTGGCGAATTGAAAGCCGACGATGTGGTGAAGGCCGTTCATCCGGAGTGGCGAGGAGAACGTCAGTTGCCTGTGAAAGCTCCGCGCGGGGAAGGCTGGTTTGGACTGTCGCGCGTCACGAATTTGAAATTTAGAATTCCGGGTTTAGGCAGCGAAAGCGAGAAAAGCAGTGAGAAGCTTTCGGCCATTCCCATTCGCGGCATCAACGGTGAACTGCCGGTTCGCTATGCGCCCGATGGCGGAGCCGTGCCCGGGGACCGTATTGTTGGCATCCTCACGCCCGGTGAAGGGATCACGATTTATCCGATCCAGTCGCCGGCGCTGAAAGAATTTGATGATGAGCCGGAACGTTGGCTGGACGTACGCTGGGACGTGGAAGATGTCGCATCTCAGCGCTATCCTGCGCGGATTTTGGTAACGGCGAAAAACGCGCCCGGCACTCTTGCGCAAATTGCACAGATCATCGGCGAACATGGCGGCAATATCGACAATGTGCACATGGAGCGGCGCTCGCAGGATTTTACGGAAGTGACCATTGATCTCGGGGTTTACGATTTGAAACATCTCAATTCCATCATTGCACAGTTGCGATCGAAGCCCGTCGTTTCCTCGGCCGAGCGCTTCAACGGATAAACGAGAGCAGCCAAATGGAATTCCTATGACTGGTGTGCGGCCAATTCGGCTCGGAGTGAACGTCGACCATGTGGCGACGGTGCGGAATGCGCGCGGTGGCCGCCATCCCGATCCTGTGCGGGCGGCGAAGCAGGCGATCGAAGCCGGAGCTTCGGGTATTACCGCTCATCTACGCGAGGATCGCCGTCACATCACCGATGATGATGTTCGGCGCTTGCGAAACGAGATTGAGGCGCCACTCAATCTCGAAATGGCCGCCACCGAGGAAATGCTGAAGATTGCGCTCACTACGCGCCCACACGCCGCTTGTGTCGTGCCGGAAAAGCGAACCGAGCGGACGACCGAGGGAGGGCTCGAAGTTGCGCGCGCGAAAGGGGTGATTGCACCCGCGGTCGCGTTTCTCTCGCAGGCCGGGATTCGGGTGTCGCTCTTTATCGAGCCCGACCCGCGCCAGATCGAAGCTGCCGCCGCGATCAAGGCCGCCGTCGTTGAAATTCATACGGGTGCCTGGTGCGAAGCGATCACGCAGGGCAAGAAGCGCGACGCTGAGGGGGAATTCGAACGCATCCGTGTTGCCGCGCGTCTTGCGGCCAAGCTCGGTCTTGAAGTTCATGCCGGACATGGTCTCGATTATGCCAGCGCCGAAACAATCTCGACTCTGCCGGAAATTGTCGAGCTAAACATCGGTCACTATCTAGTCGGAGAAGCCATATTCTTTGGCTTCGAATCTGTGATCCGCACCATGCGCGCGGCGATGGACAAGGGCCGTGCAGCGGCCCATGGACGCGCTGTATGATTATCGGCATTGGCTCG
>Ga0105249_10002450_pt1 | contig 16096 bp, 13 predicted proteins | sample KBSS44metaG_FD_81522 | JGI IMG/M metagenome (GOLD analysis project Ga0105249, IMG submission 81522) | Switchgrass rhizosphere microbial communities from Kellogg Biological Station, Michigan, USA - KBS S4-4 metaG | ecosystem: Host-associated > Plants > Roots > Rhizosphere > Soil | place...
ACGGTCGTGTGGTCCGAGGAGCTCTATCGCATCGCCGGCCGCGATCCGGGCGGGCCGGCCGCGAACTACAAGGAACACGCCCAGCTCTATACCCGCGAGAGCTGGGACCGCCTGCGGAGTGCTGTCGAAACGGCACTCCACACCGGCGCACCGTACGAACTCGTTCTGGAGATGGTCCGCGCCGACGGCACGCACCGATGGATCATGGGACGGGGAGAGGCCCAGCGCGATTCCACTGGCCGCGCCGCGGGGCTCCGCGGCACGGTCCAGGACATCACGGAACGCAAGCGTGCCGAAGAAGCGCTGTCCAGCGTGAACGGCCGTCTCATCGAGGCCCAGGAGACAGAGCGCGCCAGGATCGCCAGAGACCTGCACGACGACATCGGTCAGCGCCTCGCCGTGCTGGCGGTGACGCTGGAACATGTGAAGGGACTGCTGCCGGAAGCCTCGGGCGAGGCCCTCGGCTGCCTCGACGCGCTTCAGGAGCAGGCCGCGGAGATCATTTCCGGAGTGCAGGGGCTGTCCCACGAGCTGCACCCGCCGCGGCTGCTGCATCTGGGCGTGGTGGCCGCGATGCGAGGTTTCTGCGGGGAGCTTTCGGGGCAGAGAAACGTCGAGATTGATTTCCGCTGCGAGAACGTTCCCGGGAGCGTTCCGCCCGACGTGTCGCTCTGTCTCTTCCGGGTCCTCCAGGAAGCCCTGCACAACGCGGCGCGGCACAGCGGGGTCCAGCATTTCACGGTCCATCTTCGCGGAACCTGCGACGCCGTCCATCTCACCATTCGTGACGAAGGCGTTGGCTTCGACGTCGATGTTGCGAGTCGCGGCCTCGGACTCGGCCTGACCAGCATGAGGGAACGTCTGAAGCTGGTAGGCGGCGAGCTGTGCATCGAGTCGCAATCGACATGTGGCACCACCGTTCAGGCGCGCGCGCCGGTGCGGCGAAGCTAACGCTTCGCGACAAGATCTTGCGCGGCGTCGAATGGAAGAGCTCCGTCCGCTGGTCCCACGACATTTCGGAACACCCTCCAACCGGTTGGACCAACTGCGCCGACGGGTCGTCACCGCCCGATCGCCCTCGTAAAAAAACTCAATGAATCCAGCCGTTCGCGGCCTTGTCCGCGTACGGCACGAAAGAGGCTTTTCCGTCCGACCAGCCGTGGCAACAGTACGTCGTCGGCTTCTGACGCTCGCCGAGCGAGTGAGTTGGGCAGTGGGCCTTGTCGGCATGGCGGTGTGGGTCGCCTTCCACGTCGGCGTCGCCACCCTGAGCCGCCACGATTTGGATCGCTTCGCCGCGCTCAAGGTCGAAGCGGCACAACCTGCGACGCCGGACCAGTCGCTCTGGTCGCAGGTCCGCGTCAAGGCCTGGCTCAAGGCGTCGGGCGAGCCGGGCCCCGCGCCGCTCGCCGTGCTCCGGATCCCGAAGATTCGACTCGAGGTGCCCGTGCTCCCCGGCACCGACGACCGCACGCTCGATCGTGGCGTCGGTCTCATCGAGGACACGGCACCCATTGGCACGGTCGGGAACGTGGGTATCGCCGGGCACAGGGACGGCTTCTTCCGGGGACTGAAAGACATTGTCCCGGGCGACGAGATCGAACTCGATACGCTCGAGGGAAAGGAGGCATATCGCGTCGAGCGGACGTGGGTGGTCGGCCCGGAGGACGTCTCGGTGCTGGATCCGACGTCCACGCGGGTGCTGACGCTGGTCACCTGCTACCCCTTCTACTTCGTGGGCTCCGCTCCCCTCCGGTTCATCGTTCGTGCCGTGAGTGCCAGCGACCAGCAGCCGCCCTAGCGGGCCGCTCGAACGGTTCGCCAACGATCGCGTCTCGAGGTTCTTGAATGGAGAGTGTTATGACGAATGCAATGAGTCGAGTGGTTCTGGCCGCGGCGGTCGTGTGTCTCACGGCCGTCGTGTTGCCGGCGCAGCAAACGACGACGAGCTCGCAAACCAAGACGTTCGAAGTCATCTCGGTGGACGGGAACACGCTGGTCGTCAAGCTGCCGGAAGGCACCAGGGAGCTGGCGGTCGCCGATGACTTCCGCTTCACGGTCAACGGACAGCAGCTGTCCGTGCGCGAGTTGAAGGCAGGCATGAAGGGCACCGCCACCATCACGACGCGAACGACGGTCACACCGGTCACCGTCACCGAGGTGAAGAACGGCACCGTCATGCAGCGCTCAGGTTCGAGCATCATCGTTCGAACGGACGAGGGGATCAAGATGTTCTCCCAGGGGGAAGTAGACAAGCGCGGCGTGAAGATGATGAAGGACGGCCAGCCGGCGCAGCTGACGGATTTTCGCGAAGGCGATCGGTTGAGCGCGGTGATCATTACCTCGAGGCCGCCGAAGGTCATGACGGAGCAGCAAGTAAACGCGACCCTCGCGGCCGCCAACACGGCATCTGGAGGCGCGGCTCCGGCGGCTGCGGCACGCGCGCCGTCGTCATCCGCGAGCACCCCGCCGGCGTCGAGCTCATCAGCAGCCGCGACCTCTGGGTCTGGTGGGGCCAGGGCACTGCCGAAGACCGCCAGTTCGTGGCCGTTGCTCGCGCTCGCGAGCATCGTGTCGCTCCTGATCGGGCTCACGCTGACGGTCACGCGCCGCTTCGTCCACTAGCTCTTTGTTGTGGCCGGGGCCGCGTTCGCGCGTCGACACGCGAGCGCGGTCCCGTGGTCACCTGCGAGTGGACGAGCGCGCGTCCTGCTTCGCAGTCTCAGAACTTGAAGCCGAACGCGTTCGACCAGCCGTAGTCGTTCTTGGAAAAGCCCGTTGGCGGCAGGCTGTCGTAGTTGTCGAAGAGCCCGAAGCGGAGATACCAGTCGCCCGGCAGGTTGAAGTCCAGGTCGAAGCGATACGCGAGCCGGAACCGATCGGAAATCGTCAGGCTGGGATAGTACGTGAACCGGGTGATGAGGTCGGTGATCTTCAGCTTCTCGGTCATGAACTCCGTGCCGAGATACGCCTCTGCCGAGTCCTTCGCCGGCAGCGTCGCGTCGGTGTAGTTTTCATTGGTCCACGCCACGCCGCCGCCGAGGGCCAGGTACTGCGACGACGTGCGCGTCAGGTAACGTCCTCCGCCGCCGCCAACCGAGGTCCGCAGTTTCAGGCCCTGCTCTTCGGAGTTCAGGAAGTCCTGGGTCGTGTTGACGTACCAGCGGTTGCCCAGCAGGCGGCGGAAGTCGTTCGCCACGTCCCATCGCTGGGTCTCCGGCGCGTTGTCCTGCGAGCTCCTGAAGACGTTGGCGAAGGCAATGTCCACGTAGCGTTGATCCCGGTAGGACACGTTCGCGCCGAGCGAGAGCTGTTTCGCTGAATTGGTGCGCGTCAGGCTGTAGCCGAAGTCCAGCGCGGTGTCGAACCGCGACCAGAACTTCCGCTCGAACGGCTGCAGGGCCGAGACCTCCGCCAGCGGCACGCCCATCCCGCCGATCTGCACGGTCGCCTTCTTGTCGGGATCCGGCGCCAGCGAGCCCGCGACGCGTCGTCCGTCGAATGTCTCCATGACGAACTGCCGAGCGCTCTCAATCGAGGCGATCTTGTCCCACTCGATCTTGAAATCGGCATCCGAATAGCCGGTTTCAAGGGTCAGGACGTCCTTTTCGATCTTCTTGATCTCACCCACCAGCCGCTCACCGGTCGTCGTGATCACGACGTCCTGAGCGCCTGCAACGGCGGCGCTCCCGATGAACAGGGCAAATGCCGCGACCGTGACTCCCGTGTTCCCCATTCGTCCTCCTTCGCAGGTTGGTTGTCGCGCCGCGCCATCAGAAGGCCTCCTGGAGCGCCAGGTACACGCCGCTGGCGCCGTCCTTGCCCCATGCGACGTCGAAGCACAGGTTGGTCCGCGAACGTTTGCTCAGCAGCAGCCGAAGGCCTCCGCCGGCGGAGGGCGCAACCGCGTCGAACAGCGCTTCTCCAGACTGGCGGTCGGACACCGTCGTCATGGTCGTGAAGACGACGAGGCCGACGAGGCCGTTGCGCATGAGCGGCGCTCGATATTCGGCCTCGCCGTACACGAGCCGCTCGCCGCGGTAGCGCCCGTCCTGGTAGCCGCGCGCAGAGCGGCCATAGGTGTCCATGACGGTGGCCGGCACGTCGAAGTACGGCGCCGCGCCGCTCGTCACGACGCTCGTATAGGTCCAGAGCGCGATGCGATGGCGTCCGTAGACGTCGAGTGGGAGATAGGCGCGGGCGTCGGCGTCCAGTTCCTGCCACGACGAATCGCCGCCGAGGAATCCCTCGAACGACCCGCGATACCGGGCGCTCGCTCGCCAGCCGCGGCGCGCGTTGATGTCGTGGTCTCTTCGATTCAGCAGCAGGTTGACGCTGAACCCGGACGACTGCTGCCCCTCAATCGGCAGGCCGTTCTGCTGGCTGTACGTGATGTATGGGGACGAGGACCAGGCGGGATTCGACGGGTCCGCCGGTTGAACGTTCGTATGCGAGTCGAAGAGAAACCCTCCGCCGACATAGACGCCTCCGGCCGTATGGCGATAGACGGTCTCCTGGATTCGTACGAATCCGTAGTCGGTGTTCACGGCCGCCGACGAGGGCGTGGCGGTGCCGAAGCCATAGATGTCCTGCGCCGTGCTCTGAAAGCGATTGTCCCCCTGGACGAACCAGCGGTTGCCGTCGCTGAAGGTGTCGAACCGCACGTTGAACAGCACCTGCTTCCTGGTGGAGATCGACAGGCTCGCGATGCCGGAGCTGACGCGCGTTGTCGACGGGTGTCCCCGGAAGAGCGTCATCTGCGCGGCGGCGCCAAGGAGGAATCCGGCCGACGGATTCGAGCCGATGATCGGCGCAGCGACGATCTTCTTCTGTCGCGGCTCGCTCGGCGGCGTCTCCTTGTGGCGCCAGGCGCGGACGAGATCGGACAGGTCCGTCTCCTCGTCAGGGGCCACCGTTTGCGGCGCCCGGGCGGCGGCCGTGGCAGCCGGCATCACGAGCAGCGCCAACGTCATCGCGATGCAGCGCATGGTGTCGTGACCGAGCAACGCCCGTGCCTGTGACGCCGGGACGCGCCAGATCCACACGTGTGCCTCATCACTCCGGTATTCCGGACCGGCCTCTGTCACGTCGGACCAGCGGTACGCCGGGCCACGCGCGCCGGCCGGCGATACCTCGGAGAACCCCATGAATCCAGCGTGGTCGCTTCCTCGCCGCGGCACGCGGCTTGCCACCTCCCGTTGGATGGACATGTTTCACACTTCACGGCTTCGTCGCCAAGACCGGGGATCCGGCTTCGCCGCTGCGTTCGTCCTGGGGCTGGCATTGGTGGTCGCCGGTGCGCCCGGCCCCGGCCGCGTCGACGGTACCGTCTCGGCCCAGGCGTTGAACCCGTGCGCGCTGCTCACGGTCGATGAGATCGATCCATTGGCGGGGAAGGCGAGCGTCGCCGAAGGCGTCCCGAACTCGGTCCCGGCCGCCGGCTACGGTTCCTGCCGATACCTGTGGGGTGCCGGCACCGGCCGTTTCAGGCTCGACGTCACCGTCAACGAGGCGTCCCGGGCCTTTCCCGGCATGAGCCCGGAGCAGATCAAGCAGCGGCTGTTGGCGTCGGTCAGGGCCGGGACAGCTGATGCGGTCATCTCGGAGGTCGGCGAAGCCGCCGTGTTCAAACCCGACTCGCCGGTGTATGCCAGTGCGTTCGCCCTCGTCAAGGGCCACATCCTGGGGGTGCACCTCGACGGAGTTTCCGCGCGCGAGAAGAAGGATCAAGTCATCGGGCTGCTGAAGACGGCTGCGTCGCGGCTGTAGCCGTTCGGATGGGCGGGTGGCTGCCAATGGTGTCGGGCACACCGCTATGGCAGCTCGACGTCGAACGACGTGACTCGCCAGGTGTCGTCTTCCTTCCGCCAGAGGAGACGCAGGACTGGTGCGTCGCCGTCCTGGGTGCGAAACCGGAACGTCAACCCGAAGGCCTTTCCGTACTCGAGCGGCAGGGGATCAGGCGGCACCGCGCCACGGGCGCGGGCGTCACACTCGACCGCGTCGCCAAGAGCAGAGGGGAAGCCGGTGAGGCTGAACAGGCGCGAGAAGGGCTGATCCATCACCCGAATCGAGGGGTGCAGCGGCGCGGCCGCCTCGACGATCGCCTCCAGATTGCGCCGGCCTACCCATTGGCCGACGCGCTCGAGGCTTGCCTCGATCTTCCGGCCGGCATCGTCGAGGGAGGTTGACGCCGGTGCGTCGGGACCGCGCACGAGGTCGTAGCACGCGTAGCTTTTCGTCGAAAGGTATCGAAACGCCGCGTCGTAGTCCTTGCGAATCAACCAGGTGTCCACGAAGTTCTTCGCCGCGTTCACGAGCGGGACGTCGGCCTTGATCCGCAGGACCTCGGGCGCGGGCGGCGCCGGCGGCGCCGGCGTCACATCGGGCTTCGGATCCGTGCGCCAGGATACGATCTTCCAATACCCGCTTTCCCTGGCCCACAGTAACGCGATCGAGGCGTTCGTCGCCGGTCCGGCGACGCGGAAGCTCACGCCAAAGTGCTGGCCGTAGTCGCGCGATCCCTTCGTCGGCGCGCCGGGAGTCAGCCGGCTCGCGCAGTCGAATCTGGCCGCGATCTCGTCCGGTATGTCATAGAGGGCGAACTGGGCCTGACGAGGATGGGATTCCGCGCGAAGACCCCGGATCGCGAGTGGAACGCCGGTCGTCAGGCCCTCGAGCGAGTCATGTTTGCCGAGGGCCTCGCGGGCCGCTTTCAGATTGACCATGATCTGAAACGGCGCAAGGCCGCGGTCAAAGGCAGACGGATCGGGCGCATCCTGCGCCAGGCACGCGTAGGACCGATCCGACACATACCCCATCGCGGCCACCACATCGCCTTCGATCAGCCACGCCTGCAGGAAGTCGGGCACCATCTCCTTGATATTCTTCTTGCCCGCCCGAGGGATGGTCGGCAGCGTCAGCGCGAGGTTCTTGTCCGCGTCAGGAGGCGGCTGGTACCGAACCCCAAAGAAGCCCCGCCACCAGTTCTGAAACCCTGACCACTGCGCGGCGTGCCGATCGGCGTTGCTGCCGGCGCGGACGTCCGAGTTCGCCGCGCTCAGGTGTCCGTTGAACAACGCGACCGGGAAGGTCGGCGATCGATAGTCGACGTCGACATCCGCCTCACGGCCGTCCAGCGCGACTGAGATCTGAATCGACGCTGCGCCTCTCTGACTGCGGTAGTTGAGGGGATAGCCTTTGTGATAGACGGTGTTGTCGACAGTGCGCTTGAATTCCCGCGAGCGTTCCAGGGTCTCGCGCGCGTTCGGTGTCAATCGGACGTAGAGCCGAAACTGGTGATCGCTTGACGCTCCCGAGACTTCGCCTTTGACGGTGTCAACGCGCTCGATGAGCGCCAGGCCGTCACCGACCTTCTGGCCGGACGCGTCGGTCAGCGGGGTGGTGAGCAGGGCATGCGTCACCGCGTCGAAGGTCGTCTTTGTGGAAAGGCCGAGGACGTCGTCGTAGAACGAACGGGCATTCATGCTCTGCCCGGTCACATTGACGAACCGCAGCACCCAGTCGTCGACGAGTCGCTGACGGCGTTCGTCGAGTTCCGAGTAAGCCCCGCCGAATTGCAGCGGGGGCTGCTGGGCCATCAGAGTGATCCCACCAGCGAGCGCGCCGAGAAGCAAACTGCCAGCGAGCCCAAAGGTCCGCCGGAACCCGAGCCGCGACACCATCGTGAATTCCTTAACGGGCGGAATACGTCGAAATCGCGTCGAGCAAGCGGCGTGCCGGTGGGGTCGGCGCCAGAAAGTCGATTCCTGATGGATCTTTCGCCTGCACGATCGCGCCAGAGCTCATCTTTAGTGGCTCCGGCATCCCGGGGGAACTCCGGTTCTGCGGAGGCCGCTCGACCAAGGGGCGGGTGTGTTCCGATCTCCTATTTCGGAGTCAGCTTCAATAGCTTGCCGGCGGCGCCGTCGGTCAGCACATAGACAGCCCCGTCCGGAAAGACGCGCACGTCGCGGATCCGCTCGTTGAGGTCCGTCAGCAGCGGTTCCTCGTTGACGACCTTGTCGTCCTTGCCCAACTCGAGACGGAACAGCGCCTGGCCGGCCAGGCCACCCACGAGCACGCTGGTCTTCCATTGCGGGAAGAGGTCTCCGCGATAGAAGGCCAGGCCGGACGGCGCGATAACCGGATCCCAGTAATACCGCGGCTGTTCCATCCCCGGCTTCTCGACAATGGCGTCGCCGATCTTCGTGCCCGGATAGTTGATGCCGTGCACGATCACCGGCCAGCCGTAATTCTTGCCGTTCTGGATCAGATTCAGCTCGTCGCCGCCGCGCGGGCCATGTTCGGTTTCCCACAGCCGTCCGTCGGGCGCGAAGGTCAAGCCCTGCGGCGTTCGATGACCCATCGACCAGACTTCCGGCAGGCCGATCGACGGATTGCCGGGCGCCGGCTTTCCCTCTGGTGTGATGTGGATCAACTTGCCGAGGTATTTGTCGGTCTGCTGCGCCTGCAGCGGAAGGGGATCGCCGGTGGATCGGTCGCCAATCGCGACGAACAGGTTGCCGTCCTTCGGATCGATGGCGATGCGCGAACCGGTCTGGCTCACCGCTCTGTTGGTGAACGGGGTGCCCGTAAAGATGGTGTGCACGTTCGACAGCGTGCCCGCGTCCTCGTCCAACGTGGCACTGTCGAGCGCCTGGACGCACGTGTCGGCATCGACGATGCGCATGTAGACGAAGAAGATTCGGTGGTTGCTCGCGAAGTTCCGATCCAGCGCGACGTCGAGGAGACCTGCCTGTCCGCGGAAATACACGGGTGGCATGTTCGCCGTGATCGTATGCAGCGACGAACCATCCTTGTTGAGGACGCGGATGCGGCCCGGCTTTTCGGTGACGAGAAAACGCCCGCTGGGCAGGAGCGCGACCGCCCAGGGGTTCTGCAGGTCGCTCGCGATGGTCGTGACGGCGACGTCCGTCGTCTTGTGATACGGGGCGTGCGTCTGCCCCGGAAACACCGGGTGATCGGTATCGAGTTCCGGGGGGCGCCTGTCGATAGGCTGGCCCTCGACCGTAAATTTTTCGAAGGACCGGCGGGTGAAGCCGGCGTTGCCGCGACCCGCAGGCGGCGTCTGGGCCATCAGCAAGGCGGAACACACCGACAGTCCAACGACGGCGCTTCTGATCACGAGTCGGTTCATTGCGGTCTCCGGGATACGAGCCATGCGTCAGTCCCGCCTCGGCGGGCATCCAACAGTCTGACAGACAACATCTGGCGGCGTCACAATCTTTGTTTTTACTCGGGCCAGCGGTGTGTGCTCAAGCCGTTGGCGCGCGGCCTTACAGAGACCGGGAAGCGAGCGCCTGCGAGAAGCACCGATCGGAGGCCTGATAGCCCGGCACTCGAATCTCGAACGTGGTGCCTTCGGCAGACGATGTGGTAATGCGAATCGATCCACCCAGCACCTTCATGACCTCGCGGCAGATGGCGAGACCGAGGCCGCTGCCTCCGGTCTGGCGCGCGCGCGATCGATCGACGCGATAGAACCGCTCGAAGACGCGCTCCGATTCGCCCGGCGGAATGCCCGTTCCGTTGTCGGTGACGGTGATGAGCGCGAAAACCGGCCGCCATTGGTCGGGTGTGCGGTCCTCGACCGATCCGCTGATCACGACTGCGCCGCCATCGCGGTTGTAATGGACGGCGTTGGCGAGCACGTTGTCGAAGACGCGGGCCAGCAGTCGCGGGTCGGCATAGGCGACGAGGTCCGGCAGTTCTCGTGTTTCGATGGTGATATCACGGGATGCCAGTGGACCGGCCAGCCGGCTGGCTCCGTCCTGCAGATGCCGCAAGATGGGCACCTCGCGCAGTTCGAGCGCCTCTGCGCCCTCCTGCGCATGAACCAGCAGCATGAGGTCCTCACAGAGTCCCGTCAGGGTGGCCAGGCGCTCGCGCACCAGCAGCAAGGTGTTGCGGTATTCCTCGGCGGAGCGTGCGCGTGTGAGCATCACCTCGATTTCGCCGACCATCGCGGTAATCGGTGTGCGCAACTCGTGCGACGCGTCCGCGGCGAATCGACGGTGCGCCTCGAGCGCGCCGTGCAGCCGATCGAGCACGTCGTTGAGTGACTGCGTCATCTCGCCGACTTCGTCCTGACTCGCCGGCGGCTCGAGCCGGACCGAGAATTCCCCTTTCGCAATCCGCGCGGCCCGATTGGTGATCCGGACGACCGGCGCGAGTGCGCGTGACGCGAGCCAGTATCCGAGCCCTGACGTCGCCGCGAGACCGCCGATCCACACGGCGACGAGCACCCATGCCAGTTGCGCCAGATGCGCGTCGATCTGATCGCGGAAGATGCCGACCAGGACGGCGTAGTGTTCGGCCCCCTTGCGGGTGCCGAGCACGGCCGCTCGCCCGGGACGCCCGTCGATGACGACGGTGGCGAGGGGCGCGTGCCCGTCAATGGCTGCGCGCACGACGCCGGGCGGGACCAGCGCCGGCACGTCGCGCAAGGCGCTCGAAAACAGACGCAGACGCCCGTCCGCCTCGAAAATCTGGACGAACTTGTCGGTGTACTCGCCGGTGGCGAGCGCTTCCTTGGGCAGTTCATGCAAGTGGATCGTCGGTCCGTCGGTCGACGAGCCCAGCTCCGTGGCGGCGACGGTCCGCACCTTCAGGTCGAGATCGCGGGCGAGGTAGGTCCGGAATGCGGTGTAGACGGCCAGGTTCGCGGCCGCCAGGAGGAGGCCGAAGACGAGCGTCCACCACAAGGTGAGCTTCGCTCTGAAGGTGATCCGCTGCGTCCACCGGTTCATGGCGCCACCGCCTCGTGCTTCAGGATGTAGCCGAGCCCGCGGACGGTGTGAATGAGCGGCCGCGGCAACGCGGACTGCAGCTTGCGCCGGACGTAGCCGACGTAGACATCCGCCAGGTTGGAGAACGGATCGTAGTCGCCGCCCCAGACGTATTCGGCCAGCTGCTCGCGCGTGACGATCGAATCGGCACGGCGGACCAGGTATTCGAGCAGCCGGTACTCCGTGGCGGTCAGCGACAACGACCGCCCGTCCACGGTCACGCGATGATCCACGGGATCAATCGTCAGCGGACCGCACGAGAGCGTGCGGGCGGTGTGGCGATTCCGGCCCCGCCGGCCGAGCGCGCGCAGGCGCGCCAGCATCTCCTCGAACGCGAACGGTTTGGTGAGATAGTCGTCGGCGCCGCAATCGAGCCCTCGCACGCGATCGCGCACCGCATCGCGCGCGCTGATGACGAGCACCGGCGTGTCGACCCCCTGGCTCCGCATCTGCCGGCACACATCGAAGCCGTCCAGTCCTGGCAGCATCAGGTCGAGCACGACGGCGTCGTAGTCCGCGCCGACGGCCTGGTCGAGCGCGGCCGGGCCATCCTCAGCGAGGTCGACGACGTGCTGGTCTTCGCGCAGCCCTTTCAGCAGGAAGCGACTGATCGCCGGATCGTCTTCCACGAGAAGCAGTCTCATGCGGTTCCCCGGAGCATCTTAGCGCCGACACGGCCGTCCTGCGTGTTCTCATGCTGTTCTCATCTTCGGTTGATACAAACGTCCACGGATGCGGGCCGGTCTTGTCGTGATGTGGCTGACGCTGATCGGTGCCGCATCGGCTCGCGCCACCGCACAAGGGGAGTTGTCGTCGCCGCGTCAAGAGGGGCCACTTCCGGTTGGTCGAACTGCTGAAGACGTCTACCGCTATGCGTGCGCCACTTGCCACGGCGTCGACGGCCGCGGTTCGCCGAAATCGATCGTGGGATTCGACGTGCCGCTCCCCGACTTCAGCGACTGCGGATTCGCCACCGCCGAGCCCGATCAGGATTGGCGTGCGGTGGTGCACGAAGGCGGCCCGATCCGGGGTCTCGACCGCCACATGCCGGCCTTTGGCGAGGCGCTGTCTCAAGAAGAGATCGCGCTCGCGATTGGTCATGCGCGTACGCTCTGCAGGCAGCCTGAGTGGCCACGCGGCGACCTGAACCTGCCGCGCGCGTTCTTCACCGAGAAGGCTTTTCCCGAGAACGAGTCGGTCTGGGCGACGACGCTCACGCGTCGCGGCGGGCACGCGGTGGGGAACGAGCTGATCTACGAACGACGCCTCGGGGCGAGGAACCAGATCGAAGTGAATGTGCCGATCGACTTCCAGCAGGATGGCGCGGGTCACTGGAACCGCGGGCTGGGCGATCTGGCCTTGGCGTTCAAGCGGACGGTCTATGCCAGCTTGACGACCGGTGGCATCGGCGCCGCCGGCATGGAAGTGACCCTCCCGACCGGCAAAGAGTCACTTGGGTTGGGCAACGGCTACGCCGTCTTCGAACCGTTCGCTATGTGGGGCCAGATCCTTCCCCGCAACGCGTACCTTCAGATACACGGCGGCATGGAGTTTCCCGCCGACACCACCAAGGCGGGCAGAGAAGGGTACGTGCGCGCCGCGCTGGGCACAACCGTGGCCCAGCACGGCGGCTACGGCCGCGCCTGGTCCCCGCAGGTCGAGGTGTTGTGGGCATATCCACAGGACCGCGGATCCGAGTGGGATGTGGTGCCTCAGGTCCAAATCACGCTCTCGAAGCTCCAGCACGTCATGGTCGCCGGCGGCATCAGGATTCCCGTGAGTCAACGTAGCGAGCGACCGCGGCAGGGCCTGGTCTATCTGGTCTGGGACTGGTTCGACGGCGGCTTCTTCGAGTTCTGGAGATGACGCAGAGAGCGCGTTCGATCCTGGCCGCCGCGTCGGCGTGGCTGTGCGTCGTCTTGCTTGCCACGCCGCACGCCGGCACGGCGCAGTCGACCGGGCGGACCGAACCACCTCGATCGAAGACGCCGGCCCGCATCCCGATGTTCGCGCCGTCGAGCGACTGCGTCGCGTGTCACAACAACCTGATCACGCCGGGCGGGGAGGATGTGTCGATCGGCACGAGCTGGCGGGGCACGATGATGGCGAACTCGGCGCGCGATCCGTACGTCCGGGCCAGTGTGCGGCGCGAGATGATCGATCACGCGGCGCGTGCGGACGACATCGAGGATGAATGCGCGGCCTGCCACCTGCCGGCCGCGCAGAGAATCGCGCACGCCGCCGGCGAGAAGGGCAGGCTCTTCGTCCACCTCGCGAACAATGCCACCGCGAAGCGGACCGCCCTCGATGCGCTGGCCGTCGACGGTGTGTCGTGCACGGTCTGCCATCAGATCGCCGCCGATCGGCTTGGCACTCTCGAGAGCTTCAACGGCAAGTTCGTTGTCGCCCCACCACATCCAGATGGCCGGCGCCGCGCCTTCGGGCCCGTGGACGTTGATGCCGGGCGCCGCCGCTTGATGCACTCGGTGACCAGATTCGAGCAGGAGCAGGCGGCGCACATCCGCGAGTCGGAGGTCTGCGCGACGTGTCACACGCTGATCACGGAGGCGATCGGTCCGGACGGGGGCGTGATTGGGTCGCTGCCCGAGCAGATGAACTATCAGGAATGGCGCCACAGCAGCTATTTCGAGGAGCAGCGCGGCTGCCAGTCCTGCCACATGCCGGAGGCGCCGGGCCCGCTGCGCATCGCCTCGGTGCTGGGCAATTACCGCGAGCGGTTGTCGCGCCACAGCTTCGTCGGCGGGAATGCGTTCATGCTGCGGCTGATGAACCGGTACCGTGCCGAGCTCGGCGTGGAGGCGACGTCGGCGGAGCTGGAAGCCACAGCGCTCGCGACGATTCGGCAGGTTGAAAATGCCACCGCGACCGTGGCGATCGAACGGATTGCCGTGGCGGACGGCACCCTGGCCTTTGCGCTACAGGTGACGAACCTGACCGGACACAAGTTTCCGACCGGCTTCCCGTCACGCCGGGCGTGGCTCCACGTGACGGTGCGAGATCGTCAGGGCCGCGCGCTGTTCGAATCGGGGCGCGTCACGGAGACGGGGTCGATCGCCGGCAACGACAACGACGCGGCGGCCGACGCCTTCGAGCCGCACTACGACGAAATCACCAGGTCCGACCAGGCCCAGATCTACGAATCGATCCTGGGGACGCCGGCCGCGACGCCAACCACCGGCCTGCTCCAGGCGACGCAGTACCTGAAAGACAACCGGCTGTTGCCGCGGGGGTTCGACAAGCGGACCGCGGCACCCGAGATCGCCGTGTTCGGCGCCGCGGCAGACGATGAGGACTTCGCTGCCGGCGGCGATCGCACGGCCTACCGTCTTGCCGTCACGGCGGCCGAGACGATTGACGTTGAACTGCGATATCAACCGGTCGGCTATCGCTGGGCTCAGAATCTCGCGCCCTACGACGCCCCCGAGCCGCGGCACTTTCTCGGCTACTACAACGCTCTCGGGCCCTTCACCTCATTGGTTGTCGCGCGCGCATCGCGAACGGTCGGGCCGTCTCGCTGACATGCGTATCCTCCTCGTCGAAGACGAACCGGCCGCGGCGCGAATGTTGGCCCGGAGCCTGCGCGAACAGGCGTACGCCGTCGACCTGGCGGCGGACAGCGAAACCGCGCTGTTCCAGATCGGCACCACCGACTACGACGCCGTCGTCCTCGACGTGATGCTGCCGACCACCGATGGCTTCACCGTCTGTCGCACCATCCGCCAGGCCGGCTGCGCGGTGCCGATCCTGATGGTGACCGCGTGTGACAGCATCGATGCACGCATTCAGGGCCTCGACTCCGGCGCCGACGATTACCTGATCAAGCCGTTCGATTTCGGCGAACTGCTGGCCCGGCTCCGATCCGTGATCCGTCGCGGCTCGAGGCCGATGCTGCCCGTTCAACTCGTGATCGATTCGCTGACGCTCGATACGCGCAGCCGGCAGGTGTGGGTCGACGGTCGCGACGCCGCGCTGACGGCCAAGGAGTACGCGCTGCTCGAGCATCTCATGCGGCGCGCCGGCGCCGTCGTCAGCCGCAGCGACATCGCCGAGCACGTCTGGGACCAGCACTACAATCCGATGTCGAATGTCGTCGACGTCTGCGTCCAGCGGCTGCGCCGGAAGCTGGCGCGTGCCGGCAGCCGCGCCGTCATCCGCACCCGCCGCGGTGAGGGCTATCAGTTGGCGGCCGGGCCGAACGACCACCAGTGAGTGTCTCGTCCAGCCTTCATCGTGCGCGACGGCGGAGCAACCTGGCGAGCCCACGCGCCGCCACCAGTGTCAGCACGGCGCCAGCGGCAAGCGCCGGGATCACGACGGCCCAGTCCCGGATGGGCCTGTAGAGAACGACGCCTGGCCGCATCTCGATGTAGCCGACGGGTGCCACGCGGACCCCACCGCCGCCCCCGGAGCCTTGTTCGCCGCTTCTCGTCCCGCTGCCGCCTCCAAAGCCGTAGGCCGCCCTCGCGACAGGGATCACCGTGACATCGCCCCGTTCAATGGGCGCGCCGAAAATTGTGGCCGCATGGGCCGTACCGCCCAGCCGTTGCGCCAATCTTTCGAGAAAACTGTCCTGGACGCTCATTCCGCACCTCCCGCTGGCAACTGCACGCGTCTCGCAAGGTTCCGCGATGAGTCGCGATCAGCGCTGTCAGAACCTCGATACGATGCCCAGCTCGAATGTGACATCGGAGAAGTAGTCCACAGATTCATCTCTGTCTCCGCGACCGGCGTGGGCGATGCCGCGCCCCCTCGCCGGTTCTGTCCCCTCGAGCAGGAGTGACGGACACAGGCGGGCGGCAGTGCTCGGTCCGAAGTGACCTGCGCAGTTCGGAGAGATCCTGGCGGTACCCTGCTGCGTCGCCGAAGTCCACGAAGGCCTGGTAACGCCCGTGCGGCGTTGGCACAGCCTGCACGAAGAGATCCAGCAGCAGCAGCGGCACAATGAGCGAGTAGATGACCGGCACGGTCAGCAGATTGAGGACGCTGCCGGCAGCGATGAACGGGGGAATGCTCTGCTTGAACCGTCGATGAGCGCGCCGCATTTCGTTGTCGAACCAGACGCGGCCGCGTTCCAGTCGATAGTGCCATCGCTGCTGCTGCGCCGCGTGTTCGCGTGCGGACGCCTCTTCCGCCCGGCGGAGCCGGAAGGCGGCGGAAGCGACATCGGCGGTCGTGCCGCTCCCGTCGCGAGTCAGGCCGGCTCGCAGGAGTCGAGCGGCGGCGGGCCGCCTCATCTCACGATCCGTGAGTAAACCTGCGCGGTA
>Ga0105249_10002453_pt1 | contig 16093 bp, 14 predicted proteins | sample KBSS44metaG_FD_81522 | JGI IMG/M metagenome (GOLD analysis project Ga0105249, IMG submission 81522) | Switchgrass rhizosphere microbial communities from Kellogg Biological Station, Michigan, USA - KBS S4-4 metaG | ecosystem: Host-associated > Plants > Roots > Rhizosphere > Soil | place...
GATCAGCCCGGCGGTCACCAGCAGACGCATCTTCGAGCCGAGCTCGGCGAGAAGCAGGGCGATCAGCGTCCCAAAGACCATCGTCAGCGAGACGCACGCGGCCGTGAACGCGAGAGTGCGCGCGACGACGTGCCAGAACTCGGGGTCGTGGAAGATCTGGGCGAAGTTGGCGGTGCCGACCCACTCGCCCTTGTGCCTCACGAGCTGGAAGAGCCCGTAATGCTCCAGCGATAGGCGCACCATGTAGTAGAGCGGGTACGCCAGGACTGCGGCGATCACGGCCGACGCCGGCACGAGGAGCAGATACGGCGCGCTCCACGAGCCGGCGAGGCTGAGGGGGCGCCGCCGTCGCCGGCCCACCAGTGGGGGATCGGCGACGGCGGCCGGGAAGCGGGTGCTCACGGCTGAAGCATCCCGCTTCCCGTCGACAGGCTCACGACTTGGCGTTCAGGATCTTCGTGACCTGCTGGCTGTACTTGTGCGCCACGGACTTGACGCTGCCCTTGTTGGTGAGGAGCGCCGTGCCCATGGCCTTGAGCACGTTGGCCTTCTCGACGTTGACCCAGTTCGGGGCCGTCGGGATGAACCAGCTGTACTTGGCCGCCTTCGCGAACGGCGCGAGGGCGGGGTTGTTCTTGTTCACGTTCGCCAGCGTGGTCGTGTTGGCGATGTTCCCGGCCTTGGCGATGATCTTCTGAGACGCGGTGCCGGTGAACGCCTTGATCCAGTCGGCGCCGAGGCTCTTGTGCTGGGCCGAGATCGGGATCGCCAGGTCGGAGCCGCCGAGGAAGGTCGGCATGAACCGGCCCTTGATGTGGCTCGGCATCGGGTACGCGCCCATCTTCGCCGCGAACGACTTCGGCGCGGCGCCGCCCTTCGGGTCGAACACGTACGGCCACTCCCAGCCGTTGCCGATGAACGCGGCGGCCCGGCTCTTGGCGAACGGGATGCTCGGGTACGGGTGGGCCTCGTCGTTGGTCTTGGTGGCACGCGAGAGCTTCAGCGCCATCGACTTGTAGGCGGTGAGCGCCTGTACGGCCTTCGGCGAGTCGAAGACGGCCTTCCACTTGCCGTTCTGGGGGACGGCGATGTCGCCACCCCAGTCCTTGACGAAGGTCATCATCACGTACCAGTTCTGCCCCGGCTCGTAGAAGGCCGAGAAGTTCGGGTTCTTGCCGAACTTCTTCATCAACTTCGTGCCGGTGGAGAGGAACTGCGAGTAGGTGGTCGGGGCCTTCTTGGCTCCGACCGCGGCGTACATGTCCTTGCGGTAGATGACGGCGCGAGCCCCTGCGTAGTACGGGACGCAGTAGAGCTTGCCGTTGTAGCTGCACGAGGACTTGAGGCCCGCGAGCCAGGTCTTCGAGTTCGGGTAGTTCGCGGCCTTGATCGCCGAGAGCGCCCCGGCGGCCATGTACTTCGTGGTCTGCGTGTTCCCGAGCTCGATCACGTCGGGCGCGCTGCCCGCGGCGAGTGCTGCGTCGAACTTCTGCAGCAGGCTGTCCCAGCTCTGGAGCTGGAGGTTCACGTCGACCCCAGGATGCTGCGCCTTGAACGCGTTGTTCGCGGCGGTGAGGGCGCCCGGCCAACCGTTCTGCGCGTCGGTCATCACCCAGACGACGACCTCGTTTGCCGCGGCTTTCCGCGTCGACTGTCGTGTGCTGCCCGACGCGGTCGAGGCCGCGACTGCGAGTGCGACCGCGAGAACGACTGCGGCGGTGATGCGTGCTTTCATGTCGATCTCCTTGGCTCTAGCGGTCGACCCGCGCTCGCCGTTCCCTCGGTGGCCTGCTCGAACGACGCGCGGCGGCCGCGATTAATTGGTGCATACCACTTGGCCACGGGGCGCACATTCGCACACTTTGGGTTCGAATGTCAAGACCACATTTCGCAGATCTGTGCTCTGAGGCGGCTTTGCGCGCCTCATGCGCCGTCGCGCTGGTCTTGACCAGCACCATCGTTGCGCGCAATTCCGGCCAGCGCGGGCCGGTGCGGAGACGGCACCGCGGTGAGGTCGGTGACCAATCGGTAGCGGTCGCCGCGGTAGATCGAATGGACGAACTCCACGATCTCGCCTCGCTCCGACCGGGTCACGCGCTCGAACAGGAACGCCGGCGAGTGAAGCGGCACGCCGAGGGCCTCGGACTCCTCTTCGTTCGTGACCGTCGGCTCGATCGTCTGCATCCCGCCCGCGATCACGATCCCGTAGCGCGAGCGCAGCAGCTCGTAGAAGGACTGGCCCTCGAGATCGCCCGCGCTCAGGCCGGGAACGAGCGCTTCGCGGACGTGCAGCGTCTCGATCGCCATCGATTCTCGATCGGCCAGCCGAAGCCGCTTCGCGACGACGATTCGCTCCGACGGCGAGACGTGGAGGAAGCGGCCGAGACGGGCTCCGGCCGGTACGACCTCGAGCCCGAGGGTCATGCTCCCGGGCGCCATCCCGCGCCGGCGCATGTCCTCCGTGAAGGAGGTCATCGTCAGCTCTTGGGCGATCTTCGGCTCGCTCACGAAGGTGCCCGAGCCGCGGCGGCGGATGAGGTACCCCTCCCGGGCGAGGTCGTCCAGGGCCGCCCGCACCGTGAGCCGAGAGACGCCGAGATCCGCGCTCAGCTGCCGCTCCGAGGGGATCGCTTCGCCGACGCCGAGCCGATCGATCAGGTCGAACACCCGGTCGCGCGTTTCCCGCTGCTTGGTCACGGCGCCGCCGGGGCCATCTGGGCGCGTGGCGCGGCCTCGTGAGCGTCGTCCGGCAGCAGCGTCGCACCGGTGTCCGGATCGAAGAAGTGGAGCCGTGCGGGATCGAGCGCGAGCTCGAGCGGCGCGCCGACCCGGGCCCGGGCACGCGGGTCGATTCGGGCGCTGAAGAGCGCTCGCGACTCGGGCAGGAGCGCTGCCTCCTCGCGGCCGGTCACGTCCGCAGCCGCGGCTTCCGCGTCCACGTGGAAGAACACGTGCGCATCGGAACCGAGCTCCTCGACCACGACGGGGACGACCGTGAAGGTGGTCGCCCCGGCGGCGGCGAAGCTCGCCTCGTCGAACGCCTCGGGACGGATCCCGACGACGACCCGGCTCTGCCCGAACTTCGGCCTCCGCGTCCGGTGGAGAGGAACCCGGAAGCCGCCGAACGAGACCTCGTCGCCGCCGAGAGAGCCCTCGACGAGGTTCATCGCCGGCGTGCCGATGAAGGCTGCCACGAACACGTTGGCGGGGTGCTCGTAGAGCCGTTGCGGCGGGTCGACCTGGAGTACGCGGCCGCCGTCGAGCACGGCGACCCGGTGACCCAGCGTCATCGCCTCGGTCTGGTCGTGCGTGACGTAGACGGTCGTGACGCCGAGCCGCGCATGCAGCTGGGCGAGCGAGGCGCGCATCTCGACCCGCAGCTTCGCGTCGAGGTTCGACAGCGGCTCGTCCATTAGGAAGGCCTTCGGCTCCCGCACGATCGCGCGGCCCATCGCCACGCGCTGGCGCTGGCCGCCAGAGAGCTGGGCAGGCTTGCGGTCGAGCAGCGTCTCCAGGCCCAGGAGCCCGGCGACCTCCTCGACGCGACGCCGCGCCTCGTCCTTGGGCGTCCGCCGGACCTTCAGCCCGTAGCCGATGTTCTTGCGGACGGTCATGTGCGGGTAGAGCGCGTAGCTCTGGAAGACCATCGCGATGTCGCGGCGCCGCGGGGCCAGGTCGGTGACGTCGGTCCCGTCGATCGAGATCCGGCCCTGGGTCACCTCCTCGAGCCCGGCGATCATGCGCAGGAGCGTCGACTTGCCGCAGCCCGAGGGCCCCACGAGCACCATGAACTCGCCGTCCTCGATCCGGAGGCTGACGTCGTCGACGGCGGTGATACCGCCGGAATAGACCTTGGTCAGGTGTTCGAGTTCGATCTGGGCCACGGGCGCGATGACAAGGATAGGACCGGTTCGCCCGAAATGCAAGACCACAATGGGAAACTTTGGTAACTGGTATTGACCACCTGCGGTCCACGCGCTTAGACTGCGGCCAATGGCGTCGCGCGAGGGACATGAAGGCCTCGACGGGCTTGTGACAGAGTCGAGGCGCACAGGCGCCGACTACTCCGCGCGTTCCACCCAGGAGCTCGTCGAGCTGATGAACCACGAGGACGCGGTGGTCCCGGCGGTCGTCGGCGCGGCCGCGCCGGCCATCGCCGGCGCGATCGACGACGTGGTCGACCGCCTCGAGCGCGGCGGCCGCCTGATCTACGTGGGCGCGGGCACGTCGGGCCGGATGGGCGCGCTCGATGCAGAAGAGTGCGAGGCCACCTTCTCCACCGAGCCCGGCCAGGTTCAGGCGCTCGTCGCGGGAGGCACGCTCTCGTCTCCCGAGCGAGAGGCGGCCGAGGACGACGCCGAGGCGGGGGCCCGAGCCCTCGAGGAGATCTCCGTCGGCCCCGACGACACGGTCGTCGGCGTCAGCGCGAGCGGTCGGACGCCCTACGTCGCGGGCGCCCTCTCCGCGGCCGCGGCCGCGGGAGCACTCGCGGTCTGCGTCGTCTCCGCGCCCGAATCGGAGCTGACGCGCATCGCCGACCACGAGATCCTCGTCGTCGTGGGCCCGGAGTTCGTCGCGGGCTCGACGCGCCTGAAGGCCGGAACCGCGCAGAAGCTCGTCCTCAACACGATCTCGACGGTCGCAATGATCCGGCTCGGGAAGACCTTCGACGACCTGATGGTGGACGTGCGCGCCTCCAACGAGAAGCTCGAGGCTCGGGCCCGCCGCATCGTCAGCCTTTCGACGGGCGCCTCCGCGGCGCAAGCCGACCGGGCGCTCGCGGATGCCGACGGGAGTGCGAAGGTCGCGATCGTCTCGCTCCTCGGCGGGCTGGACGCGGAGTCGGCGCGCTCACGCCTCGACCGCGCCAAGGGCAACATCCGAACGGCGCTGCAGCGATGAGGCTCGGCGTCGAGGCTGCGCTCGTCGGCGACAAGTTCGTGCCGGGAGACGTCGAAGTCGTCGACGGCGTCATCACCGGCTACGGCCTCGCCTCGGCCAACGGTCAGGGAATCGCGGCACCCGGGATGGTCGACCTCCAGGTGAACGGGTTCGCCGGGGTCGACCTGATGGGGGCCGACGCCGAGGGCTACCGGCGGGTCGGCGAGGCGGTGCTGGAGACCGGCGTGACCGCCTACCTCCCCACCTTCATCTCGGCTCCCGAGCCCAACCTCCTTGCCGCCCTCCACGGAGTGCCGATCGAGACCGACGGCCCGCGGATCCTCGGAGCACACCTCGAAGGCCCGTTCATCTCGAAGGCGCGGCTCGGGATCCATCCACCGTCTGCCCGGCGCGATCCCGATCCCGAGCTGCTGGAACGGCTGCTCGCGGCCGGCCCGGTGCGGCTCGTGACTCTGGCGCCCGAGCTTCCCGGCGCGGACGCGCTGATCGACCTCCTGCTCGAGCGCGGCATCACCGTCTCGTGCGGACACACCGACGCGACCGCGGACCAGGCCCTGCACGCATTCGACCGCGGCGCGAAGACGGTCACGCACCTCTTCAACGCGATGCGCCCCTTCCGCCATCGCGACCCGGGCCTCGCCGGCGCGGCCCTGGCGCGTGAAGACGTCGTCGTCCAGATCATCCTCGACGGCATCCATCTCGCCGAGGAGACGGCACGGGTGGTCTGGCAGTCGGCGGCGGGTCGCGTCGCGCTCGTGACCGACGCCGTCGCAGGCGCCGGGATGGGCGACGGCAACTACCTGCTCGGCGGCTTCGAGGTCGAGGTCCGCGACGGGACCGTCCGCGGCCCCGAAGGCGTCCTCGCCGGCAGCTCGCTCACGATGATCGAAGCCGTTCGGAACCTGCACGCCCTGGGCGTGCCACTCGAACAGGCGCTGGCTGCCTCCAGCGCCGTTCCGGCCCGCGTGATCGGCCTCCCCACCCTCGGCCGGCTCGAGGTCGACTTTCCTGCCGACGTGGTCGTGCTCGACGACAACCTCGACATCGACCGCGTCTTCGTCGGGGGCCAGGCCCGTGTCGTTGCCTGAGACCGCGCCGGTCACCGAGGCGCCGGGGGCGCACTTCCTCGCGGAGATCCGAGCGCAGCCCCAGGCGCTCGCGGGCCTGCTCGAGCACGAGGCGGACTACGCCCGGGTCGCAGCCACCGCGCAGGACCGCGGCGCGACGATCGTGCGCATGGTCGGCCACGGCTCCTCTGACAACGCCGCGTCGTACGGGGTCTACGCCTTCGGGCTCCTGCCGCGCTGGACCGCCATGCGCGACTCGATCACGCTCAGGGTCTACTACGAGAGCGGCCCCGACCTCGCGGGCTCGACCGTGATCGGCCTCTCGCAGTCGGGCCAGACCCAGGACGTGATCGAGTTCGTCTCTCTCGCGCGCGGGGCCGGCGCGTTCACCGTGGCGCTCACGAACGACCCCTCCTCGGCGCTTGCCAACGAGGCCGAGGAAGTCTTGCCGCTCGGAGCCGGACGCGAGCAGGCTGTCGCCGCGACCAAGACCTACCTGAACCAGGTCGGCGCACTCGGCCTCCTGGCTGCCCACGCCGCCGGCAGAGGCGGAGAGTTCGCGGACGGCCTCCGACGGACGGCCGAGATCCTCGAGGAGACGCTCCCGTCCCTCGAGCGGGACGTGCGCACGATGGCACTCCCGTTCGCCTCGATCGGGCGGATGTTCGTCATCGGCCGCGGAACCGAGTTCGCAACCGCCCGCGAGATCGCCCTGAAGCTGCTGGAGACGTGCCGGGTCGCGGCGGAGCCTCTGACCGCGACCGACTTGGCACACGGGCCCGTCGCCGCGCTCGACCCACTCTTCCCGGTCTGGACGATCGCCTCGGACGACGAGGCCCTACCCGCCGTCGTGGACGCGGCGGCGCGCGTACGGGGCGCCGGCGCGACCCTCGTCGCGAGCGGAAACGCCGCGGCGAAGCTCGTGGACGCCGCGTACGTGCTCCCAGTGCCGAAGCCGCCGTTGCCGCTGCTCTCGCCGCTGCTCTCGGTGGTTCCCGGCCAGCTGTTCGCCTTGGCGCTCGCCCAGGCGAAGGGGCTCGACCCCGACAGCCCGGTGGGCCTCAGCAAGGTGACGCTTGCCCGGTAGCGCCCGGCCCTGAGCCGTGGCTGAGCCCTTCTTCGCGGTCGACGTCGGCGGGAGCTCCGTCAAGTCGGCGGTCGTCGTCGACGGCGAGGTTCAGGAGCTCTCGCGAGAGCCGGTCGCGCAAGGCGCCGACGAGCTCGTGGCACAGCTCGTGCGCCTCTATGCCCGCTTCGCCGGAAACACGCTCCTGCCCTGGGGGCTCTGCCTTCCGGGTCTGGTCGACTCGCATCGCGGCTTCGTGGGCTACTCCGCGAACCTCGGTCTCCGGAACGTCGGGGTGCTCGAGCTTCTAGAGGCGGAGGTGCCGAGGCCGCGCGTCCTGGAGAACGACCTCGTCGCCGCAGCGGTCGGCGAAGCCGGCGGCGGCACCCTCGCGCTGATCCAGCTCGGCACGGGAATCGCGGCCCGCTACGTCGTCGACGGCTCGGTTCCTCGAGCAGCCAGAGCCGGCGAGGTCGGGCACCTGCGGTTCCGCGCAGACGGTCCTCGGTGCTCGTGCGGGAACCGCGGCTGCGCGGAGGCCTACGGGGGTTGGGGCGCCATTCGCCGGCGCTACGAGGAGGCCGGCCGGCCGGTGAGCTCGCCGGCAGTAGTGCTCCGCGATGCCGAGACCGATCCGTGGGCGCGCGAGCTCCTCGACGAGGCGCTCGAGGCGATCGGCTTCGCGGCAGCGGCACTCGTCGCCGTCTGCGATCCGGGGACGCTCCGCGTCGGCGGGGGCGTGGCCGCGGCCTGGGGCGAGACGCTCCTCGCGGCGATCCGCAGCGCCCTGGAGACACACGTCCTACCCGAGCTCGCCGCATCCACGCGCGTGGAGAGCGCGAAACTCGGGGACCGAGCCAGCCTCCTCGGGCTCTACGCGCTCGGCCGCGACGGCTGACTCAGAAGTGGGACGTGACGCCGGCTGGATCTTCGTCGGCGTCCGCCGGCGCGTGCTCTTCGAGCCAGGAGTAGGCGTACTTCCCGTCGTCGAGGCCTTTCGCGAGCTTCGTCAGGCGCAGGGGGTGGAACGTGTCGCACATCACGGCGAGCTCGTGGGTTTCCGTCTGGCCGATCGACTTCTCGGCGAGGCCCGGGTGGGGGCCGTGTGGAATTCCCGACGGGTGCAGGGTCACGGAGCCGACCTCGATGCCGCGGCGCGAGCCGAAGTTCCCGGAGACGTAATAGATCATCTCCTCCGAGTTCAGGTTCGAGTGGTGGTACGGGATCGGGATCGCCTGCGGGTCGAAGTCGAGCTTGCGCGGGCAGAACGAGCAGATGACGAAGTTGCGTCCCTGAAAGGTCTGGTGTGACGGCGGCGGCATGTGGATCCGCCCGGTGATCGGCTCGAAGTCGTTGATGTTGAACGTCCAGGGATAGACGTAGCCGTCCCAACCGACCACGTCGAAGGGGTGGTAGTCGAGCACGTAGGTCTGGTAGCCGTCGCGGATCCGCACTTTGACCCGGAACTCCCCCCGGTCGCGGTGGGTATGAAGTTCCGTCGGCGAATGGATGTCGCGGTGGTAGAACGGCGCGTGCTCGAGCAGCTGGCCGTATTCGTTCCGGTAACGGCTCGGGATCTCGATCAGTCCGGGTGACTCGAAGACCAGATGGCGCTGCGGCCCCTCGGCTCGGAAGCGGTAGGTCGTCCCGCGGGGGATGACGACGTAGTCGCCCTCGCCGTAGGGCACGTCGCCGAAGATCGTCTCGAGGGTCCCCGTGCCCTCGTGGACGAAGATCACCTCGTCGCCCTCGCCGTTGCGGAAGAAGTAGTCCATCTCCTCGTCCGGCCGGCAGAGCGAGATCTCCACGTCCTGGTTCCACATCAGGAGCCGCCGTCCGGTGATCGCGTCGCCCTCCGGCTCGAGCCCCATCGTCGCGAAATGCCGGTGCGCGTGGGCATCGGGGACCCACTCGTCGCGCTCGATCGGCTCGAAGTCGCCGAGCTCGGTGATCCGGCAGGGCGAGGTCAGGTGGTAGAGGATCGACTCGTTGCCCGAGAAGCCCTCGAGGCCCATCACCTCTTCGGTCAGCAGCGTCCCGTTGTCGCGGAACTGGATGTGACGCTTGCGCGGAACCTCGCCTCGGAGCTGGTACGTGGGCACGGGCGAAGGATAGTCAGCCGTCGAGGGCAAGCGCGGCGAGGCGCTCGCCGATCGCCGGGGCGAACTTGAAGCCGTGCCCCGAGCACGGCGAGCCGATGACAACACGGCCGCGGCGCTCGAGGATGAAGCCCTCATCCGCCGTGGTCGTGTACATGCACGTCTCCGCGCCGACCGGCGACGGGTCGTCCAGCCGATAGGTCTCGGCAGCCCAGGCAGCGATGCGCTCGATCAGCTGCGGCTCGGGCTCGCCGGGCACGTTGGGATCGGCCTCTTGCCCCGCGTGGTGCGCGCCGACCTTCAGGCCGAACTTCGGGTCGTGGAGCGAGTACATGTCGTGCGTGTGCTTCTCGGGCTGGAACGAGACGACCGACGGCACCGGCCGTTTGCCGTCGAGCCGGAAGTAGCAGAGCGTCTCGCGGGTCGTCGTCACCGGCAGGGGCTCGTCGAGGAGCTCGTTGACCCATGAGCCGGCGGTGATGACGACCGCGTCCGCGTCCACCTCGTCGGGATGAGCACGCGTGTGCTCGCGAACGTCGAGCCCGCGCGCGAGGGCGGCGAGCGCCTTGTCGGCACGGGTGATCCCCGCCTCCGGCTGGACTATCACGAACGAGCCCTCGGGTACTCGGATCGGGTAGCGGCGCTCCGCCTCCTCGCGGTCGAGCCGCTCCCAGGCGACACCGCAGCGCTCGAGCGTCTCGGCCGTGCTCTCCTCGAGGGTCTGCACGATCTCCACGAGCCCGGGCAACTCGAGCACGGTTTCGCCGGTCTCCGCCTCGAGCTCACGCCAGAGCCCGAGCGCCTCCTGCGCGAGGCGAACGTAGTGATCCTCTGCATAGGCGAGCCGAAAGATCCGCGAGCGCCCGTGGCTCGACCCGCGGTCGTTCCCGACCTCGAACTGCTCGTAGACGACCGCCTCGACCCCCCGCCGCTTGAGCGCCCACCCCGTGGCGAGGCCCATCACCCCCGCGCCGATGACCGCGATCCTCGCCACGGCTCAAGCCTAGTAACAGGGCTTCAGCGGCGTCTTGCGCTTCGTCGCGCCTACTGAGGAGGCAGGAAGCCGGCGCCGGCGGCCTGGAAGATCTCGTCGGTGCGTGCCCAACAACGGGGTCGGCTACCGACGCGGCCCGACCCGGTTGCGCAGGACGCCGATCCCCTCGACCTCGAGCTCGACCTCGTCGCCGGGCTGGAGCCAGCGCTCGTCACCGTGCTCGAGGATGCAGCCGCTTCCGACCGTGCCCGAGCCGAGGATGTCGCCCGCCCGCAGCTCCGTGTTGCGCGAGGCGTGCGCGAGGATCGCCTCCCACGAGTGGTACATGTCGCCGAGGTTCCCGCGTGAGCGCTCTTCGCCGTTCACGCGCGCGACCATCTCGAGTCGCAGGTCGCCGAGCTCGTCCGGGGTCACAACGATAGGCCCGAGCGAGGTGGCGAAGTCCTTCCCCTTGGCGGGGCCGAGGCCGATCCGCATCTCGCGCCGTTGCAGGTCGCGCGCCGACCAGTCGTTCAGGATCGTGAAGCCGCCGATCTGCCCGTCCGCGCCGATCACGGCGGCCACCTCGAGCTCGTAGTCGAGCGCCTCGGAGCCCTCTGGATACGGAATCGCCTCCTCGGGGCCGTAGATCGCGGCAGGATTGGAGAAGTAGAAGGCCGGGATTTCGTACCACTCCTCCGGGACTCCGGGGCGGCCCGTGACCCGCGCGGCATTCTGAACGTGCTCCTCGAAGGCGTAGAAGTCGCGGACCGACGGAGGACGGCGCACCGGCGCCAGCAGCCGCACCTCGGCGAGAGCGTACTCGGCGTGCTCCCGCGCCTGGCCGCCACCGGTGAAGAACGCCTCCAGCGTCTGGGCTGCCAGCTGGACCACGCGGTCGCCCTCGATCCGGCCCGGCCAGCCGCGGATCTCGTGCTCGATCGGCGTGAACATGCAGAGTCGCAAGGCGCTAAGGCTCTGTGTGCACCACCACGTCGGCGATCTCGGGCTGCTCTCGGCGGATGCGCTCCTCGATCTCGCTCGCGCGGGTGTGCGCCTCGGCCAGGGAGGTGGAGGCGTCGAGCCCGAGCGTCAGGTAGGCGAGCAGGCCGCGGTCGGTGTTGAGGAAGCGGAGCTCCCGGGGTCGCTGGCCGGTCGTCTCCTCGACGATGCGCTCGACGAGTTCGCGGCCGGCCGCGGCTTCGTCCACGCTGCGGCCTTCCTCGGCCTCCGCGATCGGCTCGAGGTGCGTCCGCACCTCGTCCACCTCCGGCACCGACCCCACGATCGCGCGCTCGACCTCGGTCGCCACCGAGTGAGCGTCCTCGAGCGAGAGCTCGCCCGGGAGCTTGAGGTGAAGCGAGACCTCGGTTACCGGTCCGACGCGCAGGACGGTGAGGTTATGGATCTCGCGCACGAGCGGGACTCGCTGGGCGGCGGCGAGAACCCGTTCGCGCAGCGCCGCCTCGTCCTGCTGGGGCTCCACGTGGACGACCACGTCGCTCCGCGGCAGCGCGCGGTGGAGCGCCTCCTCGACCGCGTCGGCGGCGGCATGGCCCTGCCCCACGGCCGCGCCCGGCGGTACGCCGATGACGACGTCGGCGAACTGCTGCCCGGCCGCCTGGCGCATGCGCAGCCGCCGGAGCTCGACCCGCGGCTCGAGCGACGCGATCGCAGCCAGCGCGGCCTCCTGGGCCTCGGGCGGGACGCGGTCCATCAGGACGTCGACGTTCAGCCGCATGAGCCGCCCCGCCGCGACCAGCACGAGGAAGGCGACGAAGAGCGCCGCAGCCGAGTCGGCCCAGTGGTAGCCGGCGCGGGCGGCCAGAAGGCCGAGCAGGACCGCCGTCGAGCCCGCGAAGTCGCTTGCGAAGTGGAGCGCGTTCGCCTGGAGCGCGGCGCTTCCGTAGCGCTCACCCGCACGGTAGGAGACGGCGGCACGCGTCGCGTCCACGACCATCACGACGACGACCACGACGATCGCGTACCAGCGTGGGTCGACCTGCCCGCTCGCGAGCCCGAAAAGCCGCAAGAGCGCCTGCCAGGCGATGGCAAGGCTGAGCACGACCAGGATCGCGGCCTCGGCCAGGGCGGCAAGGTGCTCCGCCTTCCCGTGGCCGTAGGCGTGGCCGGGGTCGGCCGGGCGCACCGCGACACCGACGGCCACGAAGGTCAGCAGCGCCGCGATCAGGTCGGTTCCGGAATGTGCTGCCTCGGAGAGCAGGCCGAGGCTGCCCGTGGCGATCCCGGACACGAGCTTCAGTCCGATCAGGACGCAGGCGGCGACGATCGAGACGAGTGCGGTGCGGCGCTGCGGGCTCATGGCGGCGAAGGATCGCACGCAACGAGAAGGGCCCGCCGCCGGGCGGGCCCTTCCCTCCGGGACATGAGCCCGCAGCTAGGTGTTCGCGATATCGCGGTGGAAGCGTTCCTTCAGGAACGTCCCCGCGCCCTTGCCAAGGTCGTACCAGTTGTGGAACTTCAAGCCCTGACCGCGCGCGTGGTAGTGGAAGTTGAACTTGCAGTCGGCCGAGTCGCTGAAGCACGAGAACGTCGCGCTCGGGCCGAAGAAGGTCGCGATCCACACGTCGGTAAACCCGCAGTTGGCCGGGCACGTGGCAGCCGGGTTGAAGGTGCCCCCGGAGACCGTGCCGCGCAGGTACCCGTGGAAGCGGCCCGTGACGCCGGCATTGACGGTCGAGCCGTGCTTGCCCTTTGTCTCGCACGCGCCGGGGCTCTGGCCGGCCGAGGTCACGAACGTGCCGCGGTCGGTCCGGGTGACCGTGAAGGTGCCGTCCTTGTTCTGCTTGACCTTGAACGTCCGCTTCTCGGTGTCGACGGCCCAGGTGTTCCCGCACGAGCCGTGATCGTCGGTGACCACGTCGTAGGGGCCGAACTTGCTCTTCTTGCCGTGACCCTGGCCCTTCCCCTTGCCATGGCCGGGATCCGCGAGGCCGGTCGCCGCGAGGGCGAAGGCGGCCACGAGCAGACCCGGCACGATCCAGCGCTTCTTCATTCGGGTAATTCCTCCCTGTCGCTTTCTGGGCGTTGTGGTCAAGAGGATCCCTTCGGTGCGCCGATCTTGCGCACTGCTACCTGACTCGTTTGCGGGAGAATCGGGCGATGCGCTGGGACGAGTTCGCCGCCGCCTGCCCCGATCTCTCCTCGCTCGGCGAGGAGCGCCTGCGGGGGCGCGAGCTGTGCCTGGTCGGCACGCTGCGGCGTAACGGCTGGCCACGCATCTCGCCCGTCGAGCCGGAGTTCGTCGACGGCGAGCTGATGCTCGGGATGATGTGGCGCTCGCCCAAGGCGCTCGATCTCCTCCGCGACCCGAGGCTCGTCGTTCACAGCGTGGTCTCGAGCCGGAAGGGCGACGAAGGCGACTTCAAGCTCTACGGCCGCGCCGTGCCGGTAGAGGAGTCCGAGCGGCGTGCCCGCTACCGGGCGACTATCAAGGCCCGGATCGACTGGGAGCCCGAGGAGCCGAACTACCACCTCTTCGCCGTCGACGTCGACTCGGCCGGCTTCGTCACCTTCGCCGAGGGCGATCGCTTCGGCCTCGCGTGGGATCCCGGCCGCGGCCTTCGCCGGTGGGAGCAGCGCGAGTCCTAGCTGCTACAGATTGCCGCGGAGCGCCTGCTCGCGCTCGATCGACTCGAAGAGGGCCTTGAAGTTGCCCTCGCCGAAGGTGGTAGCGCCGTGGCGCTCGATCACCTCGAAGAACACCGTCGGCCGGTCCTGTGCCGTCTTCGTGAAGATCTGGAGGAGGTAGCCGTCCTCGTCGCGGTCGGCGAGGATCTTCAGGCGCTCCAGGTCCGAGTAGTCCTCGCCGATCTCGCCGACCCGCCCCTCGACCTCCTCGTAGTAGGCGTCCGGGGTGTCGAGGAAGAGCACGCCTCGCTCCTTCATCGCCGCGACCGTGCGGACGATGTCCTCGCTCTGCAGCGCGATGTGCTGGACGCCGGGCCCGTGGTTGAACTCGAGGTACTCCTCGATTTGGCTCTTGCGCTTGCCCTCGGCGGGCTCGTTGATCGGGAACTTGATCTTGCCGCTTCCGTCCGCCATCACCTTCGACATCAGGGCCGAGTACTCGGTCTGGATCTGGTCGTCGCCGAAATGGACGATGTTCGTCATCCCGAAGACCCGCTCGTAGAAGCCGACCCAGTGGTCCATGCGGCCGAGCTCGACGTTGCCGACGACGTGGTCGAGCGCCGTGAGCCCCACTCCGCCGCGAGTGTCTCCGTTCTCGGCCGTCGACACGTAACCGGGCAGGAACGGCCCCGCGTAGCCGTGGCGGCTGACGAAGGAGTGGACGACGTCGCCGTAGGTGCCGATCGCTGCGAGCTCGACGCGGCCGAAGTCGTCCTCGACCCAACGCGGCTCCTCGATTCCGCGCGCTCCGCGTTGCACGGCCTGGCGGTAGGCCTCGGCGGCGCTCGGCACCTGGAGCGCGATCGTCTTCCCCCCGTCGCCGTGCCGGCACGCGAACTGCGCGACCTCGCTGTCGGCGCGGAGCCCGCTGGTGACTACCAGCCGGATCTCGCCCTGCTCGAGCACGTAGGAGGCGCGGTCGCGGACGCCGGTCTCGGGGCCTGCGTAGGCGGTCGTCGTGAACCCGAGCCCGTGCTCGTAGAAGTAGGCGGCCTGCTTTGCGTTTCCCACCCAGAGCTCGACGTGATCCCAGCCTTCCAACGGCATGAAGTCGCCCGAGCTCATGAGCTCATCGTACTCGGGTCAGGAAGGATCGGACCAGTCGAACGAGATGTGCCTGTCAACGCCGAACCGCGGCGGGCTGAGGCGAGGCCTCGTCCCCGACCGGCGCGTCCTCGAACCCGTGCCGCAGAGGCACCTCCCGCACCCAGAGCAGCGAGATCAGGAAGACGATGCCGCAGACCCCCGCGGCGAACAGGAACGCGGGGGTGATCGCGTTCGCAAGTGCTACGCGGCCGGCCTGCGGGAGGCGGTGGATCACGGTGCCCTCCGTGCGGATGTTCGCCGGGAGTCGCTGGTTCACGATCACGCCCATCAGCGCCACGCCGAGCGTCGCGCCGATCGAGCGTGAGAACTGCGTCAGCGCCGTCGCCGTGCCCATGGCCGAGCGCGACACCGTGTTCTGCACCGAGAGGACGAAGATCTGCATCATCATGCCGAGCCCGATCCCGGCGATCACCATGTTGCGTGCCGCCTCGGCGTTGGTGGCGTTGACGCCCATCCGCCAGAGGAGAAGCTCACCCAGCCCGAGCACGAGCGGGCCGATGAGCGTGTTCGGCCGGTAGCGGCCGGTGCGCGAGACGATCTGCCCAGAGATGAAGCTCGTGGTCACCGCGCCCAACAACAGCGGCGTCAGGACCACGCCGGACGAGGTCGCCGAGGTGCCGATCACACCCTGCACGAAGAGCGGCACGTAGCTGATGGTGCCGAACATGGCCATCCCCACGAACGCCATGCACGCGACACTCGCCGCGACGGTCTGGTTGCGCAGCAGGTCGAACGGCAGGATCGGCTCCGGCACGTGTCGCTCCCAGAGCCCGAAGAAGACCAGCAGTACGACCGACGCGGCGAGCGCGCCGAGCACATACGCCGAGCCCCACGGGTAGTCGCGCCCGCCCCAGACGAGCCCGAGTAGAAGCGAGGCCGTACCCAGCCCGAGGATCCCCGCGCCGAGCCAATCGATGTAGTGCTCCCGCTTGGCACGGCGCCTCGGCATCGTGATCAGGATCACGATGAGCGCGAGGGCGCCGACCGGCAGGTTGACGTAGAAGATCCAGCGCCAGCTCGCGTTGTCCACGATGAAGCCGCCGATCAGCGGCCCCGCGATCGAGGCGGCTGCGAAGACCGAGCCGATCAGCCCCTGATAGCGGCCGCGGTCGCGCGGAGGCACGATCATCCCGACCATCGCCAGGGTGAGCGGAAAGATCCCGCCGGCGCCGACGCCCTGGATCGCGCGGAAGACGACGAGCTCGACCATGTTCTGCGCCGCTCCGCA
>Ga0105249_10002454_pt1 | contig 16093 bp, 12 predicted proteins | sample KBSS44metaG_FD_81522 | JGI IMG/M metagenome (GOLD analysis project Ga0105249, IMG submission 81522) | Switchgrass rhizosphere microbial communities from Kellogg Biological Station, Michigan, USA - KBS S4-4 metaG | ecosystem: Host-associated > Plants > Roots > Rhizosphere > Soil | place...
CCGGTGTCGGCGTGCGCAAAATCGCCGCGACGTCCGCGTCGCCGAGTGCGGCCATGGCCGCGCCGCGGACGCCCGGGACCGGCACGCTCGGCGCTGCGAGGCGCTCGAGCCCGCGCGCCACCTCTTCAGGCCGCGTCGACGGATTCGCGAGCAGCGCGGCGGCGCGGTCGAGCGCCTCCAGCTGCGCATCGTTGAGCGTCGCCACGCGCACGCTCCACTCGGCGGAGAAGCGTGCCACCTGCTTCTCGCCGAACGAGTTTGCGGCGCTGCCGAGGGCGCGCAGCGCGGTGCGGAGCTCGCGCTGATTTTTCTCGCGCTGTTCGGGCGCGCGGTTCGCGCGCGCCTGCGCGACGACTCCGCGCAGATGCTCGGCCAGGCTCACGACCTCGAGGCGAAAGCGCTCGGCGGCGCTGGTGGGCGGCTGCGCGGCGGTCGTGAGAATGTGCGGCCCTTCGTCATCGTGAAAGAGCTGCGCGATCGGCACGATGCGGTCGCCGCGCCCCGCGTCCGTCTCGACGGCCGCGAGCGCCGCCTTGAAGGACGCGAGCTCGGGTATTTCGTCGGAGGCGCGGCCGCGCGACGCGATGTCGCGCGCGATGCGGCGGAGGATGGCGGCGGAGGCCGTGAGGAGCGTCTTCTGCTTCGTGGACGCAACGTGCACCGTGCTGAGCTCGAGCGTCTTGAGCGTCCCTTCGATCGCGTCGACCACCTCGCCCAGCGCGGGGATGTCCTTCAGCTCGGCGACGCCGCGCAGCGCGCGCACACGCTCGCTCGGGTGCGCGCGGGCGGTGTCGTCGTCGGGCGCGCTGACGAGATGGTCGATCGCGCGCGCCAGCTCGGCCGCTTCGGCGGCGAGGAAGGTGAGCGCGCCGGTGGGCTGGCTCTGCGCCGGCGTCGCGAAGGCGCTGACCGACGCGGGGACGAGCGCTTCGAGCTCCTTCACGCGAGCGCGAACGCGCGCAGTCTCGTCGGCGCCAGGGGTGCGGATCGCGCGCACGAGGATACGCAGGTCATCGATGACGGAGGTGACCACACCCTGAACGGCCGGATCCCACCTGATCGCCCGATTGCGGATCGCGCGGGCGAGGCGCTCGAGCGCGCTCGAGACCTCGGCGATCCCCATCTGCCTCGACATCGTCGCGCTGCCGCGCAGGTTGCGCGCGTAGCGACCGATCGCGGACGCGTCCGGGCCTTCGTCGCCAGCGGAGGTGACGAGCGTATCGAGGCGATCGATGTAATCGGTCGCTTCGAGGACGAAGAAGTGCAGCAGCCCATCTGGCGACGTCATTTCTGCTCCGCTCGTGTGCGCTGGGGCAAACTAGGCCTTCCCGCTTGGCGGGTCAACGCGCGGAGCCCCGCGCGTGGATCATCGCCTCACGCATTTCCGCGATCGACTGCGCCAGCCCGACGAAGATCGCGCGACTTACGATCGAATGTCCGATGTTGAGCTCCTCGATGGCGGCGATCGCCGCGACTGGGCCAACGTTTCGAACGGTGAGTCCATGTCCCGCGTGAACCGCGAGCCCCAATGACTGTCCCAGCTCGGAGGCGGTGGCCAGCGCGCGCAACGCCTCCGCGCTCGACGCGTGGTGCGCATACGTGCCGGTGTGCAGCTCGATCGCGTCCGCTCCGAGATCGTGCGAGCGCTGAACGGCCCCGGCGTCGGGATCGATGAATAGACTCGTACGCACCCCCGCGCGTTTCAAGCGCGCGAGCCCGTCACGCAGCCTGGCCGGCTCGCGTTCCACATCGAGCCCGCCTTCGGTCGTCACTTCTTCGCGTCGCTCGGGTACCAGAGTGACCTGATATGGCCTCAACCGCTCGGCGATCGAGAGCATCTCCTCGGTGAGCGCCATCTCGAGATTGAACACGGTGCGTACGGAGCTTGCGAGCTTGATGATGTCGTCGTCCTGCATGTGACGGCGGTCTTCTCGCAGATGTGCGGTAATTCCCTCGGCCCCCGCATCTTCGCAGAGCGCGGCCGCGGCGACGGGGTCGGGCTCGTCGGTTCGGCGCGCCTGGCGCAGCGTCGCGACGTGGTCGACGTTTATATACAGACGTTGGTGAGTTGCTGGCATGGCCATGCGTAGTTAGGTTCGCCCACGACGACAGCGGAGAATTCGGTGAATCGCTTAAAGGTGTGCATGATTGCGGCCGGTGTGAGCATCGCCGTCGCATGCAGCAGTGGCGGAGGTGGAGGCGCGCGCGGCGGGATGACCGGCGCGGCGTCTCCGCACTTGGCCGTCGAACAGTTCATGGCCGCGGCGCGCGCGCAGGATCTGCAGGCGTTCTCCGCGATCTGGGGGAGTGAGCGCGGTGCCGCGCGTGACGTCGTGGACCGCTCGCAGCTCGAGAAACGCGAGCTCACGATGATGTGCTACCTCACGCACGACAAGTTCGAGATTGGAGACGAGGTGACGCCGAAGGCGGGCGAGCGCGACTATACCATCCAGATCACGCGCGGAACGCAGACGCGCGAGACGAAGATGATGGTCGTGCAGGGGCCGTCCGAGCGGTGGTACGTCCTCGACGTGAAGCTGGAGCCGCTCCAGGACCTCTGTTCCAACAAGCAGCGGCGCTGAGAAAGGGGAACGCGTGCAGGTGATCACGCGTTAATCTTCCGTGAGCTCGATGAGCACCCCGCCGGTGGATTTCGGGTGGAGAAAGGCGATTCGTTTTCCCTCTGCTCCCAGGCGTGGTTTGTCATCGATCAGCTCGATCCCCCTCGCGCGGCAGCGGGCGAGGGTGTCGTCCAGATCCTGGACGGCGAAGCAAATGTGATGAATGCCTGGTCCGCGACGATCGATGAATCGCGAGATCGGGGACTCGGCGGCGTCGGGCTCGAGCAGCTCGACGAGCGAGTCACCGGCTGCGAAGCCGGCGATGTGAGCACCGTCCGAATCCGCGAGCGGATGCTCATCGAGTCCGAGGAGATCTCGATAGAACGGAAGCAGCTCGTCGATCGCGCGAACGGCGATTCCAATGTGCGCGATGCGCGCTCCACGACGAGTGGTGGGTGGCATGAGAATCGCGCTCCCTATGTGGTGTGAGCGCACAAATTTAACGTGGGGCAGCGCTCTCGCGAGGCCCGCTGTGGAGGATGAAGCATGTCGAACGCGTTGGCGGTAACTGATGCCACTTTCGAACAGGAAGTAGAAAAGGCGTCGGGGCTCGTGATCGTCGATTTCTGGGCGGCGTGGTGCGGCCCCTGCCGCATGATCGGTCCAGCGCTCGACGAGTTGGCGAAGGAGTACGCGGGCAAGGTGAAGGTGACGAAGGTGGATGTCGACTCGAATCAGAAGTCGGCGATCCGCTTCAACGTTCGGTCGATTCCGCTCGTGCTGTTCTTCAAGGACGGCAAGGTCGTGGACACGATCCTCGGCGCGCACCCGAAGAAGGACTACGACGCGAAGGTGAAGCAGTACCTGGGCGCGGCGGCGGCAGCGCCGAGCGTGACGACCACCGCCTGATCGCGGCGGCCGCTTCCACGCCGCCGTTCACGGCTGCACTTTGCGGGTTCGTGCGCGTCACTGCGCCCGAACCCGCTTTTTCATCCGCAGCGAGCACAGATGAGCGAGACTGACGCGCCGGGCATGCTCTACATCGTCTCGACACCGATCGGCAATCTCGGCGATATCTCCGTGCGCGCGATCGAGACGCTCAAGCGCGTGCACGTCGTGCTGGCGGAGGACACGCGGCACTCGCGCCCGCTGCTGCAGCGCTTCGAGATAGAAACTCCGCTCCTGTCGTACCACGAGCACAACGAGGCGCGCACGGCAACGGCGCTCGTCGCGCGACTGGTGGCCGGCGAATCGATGGCGCTCATCTCCGATGCCGGAACGCCGCTGCTCTCGGATCCCGGCGCGCGGCTCGTTGCGGCGGCGATCGAGGCGGGCGTGCGCGTGGTGCCGATTCCCGGCGCGTCCGCGTTGCTCTCCGCGCTCGTCGCCAGCGGCATCTCGGCCGATCGATTCACCTTCTTCGGCTTTCTCGAGCGCAAAGGCGCCGAGCGCACGCAGGCGATCGCGGAGATTGCGTCGCTTTCACATACGGCTCTGCTCTACGAGGCGGCGCCGAGGGTGGCTGCGACGCTGCGCGATCTCTCCGAGGCCGGGTGCGGCGCGCGGATGGGATCGGTTGCGCGCGAGCTCACGAAGCAGTTCGAGGAGGTTAAGCGCGGAACGCTCGACTCGCTGGCGGCGTACTATGACGAATCGCCGCCACGGGGCGAGGTTGTGATCGTCATTGAAGGAGCGCCGCTCGTCGAGGTGGACGAGAACGCTGCGCGCGCGCACGCGCGGGCGCTGCGCGCTGGCGGGCTGAGCGCGCGCGACGTCGCCCGCTCGCTCGTGGCGGAGCAGGGGATCGCGCGCAACGTTGCATATCGGCTCGCGCAGGAAGAGGACTGATCGGCACGTCACAGGTACCGCCACCGCTACCTTGAGATTCATGATCCCAGGCCGCTCGCTCGTCATCCGAACTCTCGCGCTGTTGCTCGCGGCCTCGGTCACCGCCGCAATGCCGGTGGAGCGCACGCCGCGCATGACGGTCGCGCGGTTGCAGTACGATGGCGGGGGTGACTGGTACGCGAACCCGTCGAGCATTCCGAATCTCCTCGCGGCCATCGCCACGCGCACGACGCTCCCCGTGGCGCGCACCGAAGCGCGCGTGACGATCATGGACGACCGCCTCTGGGACTATCCCTTCATTCACATGACGGGACACGGCAACGTGCACTTCACCGACGAAGAGGTCGTGCGGCTGCGCGCGTATCTCGAGCACGGCGGATTCCTGCACGCGGATGACAACTACGGGCTCGACCCGAGCTTTCGCCGCGAGATTGCGCGCGTTTTTCCCGATCGCCCGCTCGTCGAGGTGCCGCTCGCGCATCCGATCTACCACATCGTGTACGACTTTCCGAAGGGGCTTCCGAAGATCCACGTGCACGATGGCAAACCTGCGCAGGGCTTCGGGATCTTCATTGGCGACCGGCTCGTCGTGTACTACAGCTTCTCGAGCGATCTCGGCAACGGGTGGGAGGACACCGAGGTCTATCACGATCCGCCGGCGCTGCATGAGGCGGCGCTGCGCATGGGCGTGAACCTCTTCGTGTACGCGGTGACGAGCCGCCCGGTCACGTGACGCTTCGCCAGCTGGTCGCGCGCGAGCGCTTCCGCCTCGTCGCGGCGATGAGTGCGCGCGGCGTCGCGTTCTCGCTCGCCGCGGCCGCGCTGCTCGCGGGGCTCGCCGCCTTCTGGCTCGGCGACGCGCGCTGGATCAGCGAGCCTGCCGCGCCGGCGATCGCGTGGGTGATAGTGATCGTGGCGATTGGCGTACCGCTCGTGTGGACGCTGGTGCGCGTGCGGCGTGCGGCGACGCCGACGAAGATCGCGCACGCGATCGAGCGCGAGCGCTCGCTCCGCGATGGCTCGTTGCGCGGTGCGCTCGAGGTGGAGGGCACGGGCGCGTTCGGCAAGCGCGCCGCGGGAGCGCTCGGCGTTACCCTCGAGCGGCACTCGGGCGCGCTCGCGCCGGCGTTGCTGAGGGGGGCGGTGATCACGGGCGCGGGCGCGGTCGTGAGCGCGGTGCTCGCGCTCGTGCTGCTCGGCGGCGCGCGGCGCAACGCGCCGGACGGATGGCGCGCGATGCAGCATCCGGTGGGTGCGTGGACGGGCGCGCTCATCCCTCCGCTCACGATCGTGGACCCGCCGCGCGAGGTGATGCGCGGCGACTCACTGCGGTTGCGCATTCTCGCGCCCTCGCGGCGCACGATCGCCTTTCACACGCGCGCGACTGGCGCGCCGTGGAGCGAGCGCACGCTCGACGTGAGCAACGGCGCGGCGTCGGTGACGCTCGGGCCGCTCGACGCCGACGTCGCGCTCGTCGCGAGCGATGGCCGCGTGCAGACGGATACGGTGATGGTGCGCGTCACCGACCGGCCGTTCGTGGGCGACGTATCCATTCGCGCGATCTATCCCTCATATCTCGATAGACCGGCCGAGACAGTGCCCGCCGGCGAGGCGGTGCGGGTGCCGCGGGGGACGACGCTGGTGATTCGCGGCCGTGCGAGTGCGGTGCTCGACGCCGTGGCGCTCGTGAGTGTGCACGACACGGTGCGGCTCGCGCCCGACGGACACAACTTCGCTGGGCGGCTCAACGCATCGTCGGCTGCGCGCTGGACGTGGATTGCGCGCGGCGAGCGCGGCCCCGTCGCCGACGTCCCCGCGTCGCTCGATGTGGATGTGATTCCCGATTCGGCCCCGCACGTCGCCATCGTCGATCCCGCGCACGACACGGTCGTGCTCAGCGGAACCGAGCTCGCGCTGCGAGCCGCGGCGAGCGATGACCATGGCGTCGCGACGGTGACGATGCGCAGCTGGCGCGAGATGGCGAGCGGCACCGTGTTGCCCGGTGTCGAACAGCCGTTGGCGGCGCCGAGCACGCCGGAATGGTCGGGGGGAGCGACGATCGATGCCGGAGTGCGCGGGCTGCAGCCGGGCGACGTGCTGCACGTGACGATCGCGGCTACGGATAATTCGCCGTGGCGTCAGACGTCGGTGAGCAAGGAGCTCGTGCTGCGCGTGCCGTCGCTCACGGAGCAGCGCGAGCTCGCGCGCGCGATGGGCGACAGCCTCGCGGCGCGCGCGACGCGGACAGCGGCGGAGCAGAAGCAACTCGCGCAGAAAACTGACGAGGCGTCGAAGAGTCGCGACCGCACGTCGACGAGCGATGGCAAGACGAGCGGCACGAGCTCGAGCGACGGTCAGAAGGCCGCAATGTCGTATCGCGCGGCGGAGCAGTCGAAGGCGCTCGCGCAACAGCAGCAGAAGCTCGCGGAGCAGGTGAAGGGGCTGCAAAAACAAGCGCAGGAGCTCGGCAAGCAGCTGCAGGCCGCGGGTGCGCTCGATAGCTCGCTCTCGCGGCAGCTCGCCGAGGCGCAGCAGATGCTCTCGCAGGCGCTCACGCCGGAATTGCAGAAGCAGCTCGAGGACGTGCAGAACAGCACGCGACAGCAGTCGCCCGACGATGCGCGCATGTCGATGGAGCAGCTGGCCAAAGCGCAGCAGGCGCTCAGGCAGCAGCTCGAGCGTAGCGCGGAGATGCTCAAGCGCGCGGCGCTCGAGGGTTCGATGCAGACGCTGCGCGACGAGGCCAAGGATCTGGCGAAGCAGGAGCGCGAGACGGCCGAGAAGATGGCGCGCGCGGACAGCGGCGCGGCGAAGGACGCGGGGCAGCAGAGCGAGCGCTCGCGCCAGCTCGCGAGCGACGTGAAGCAGCTCGCGCAGCGGCTGCAGCAAGAGAAGGCGGAGAGCGGGCCGAAGGCGCTGCAGCAAGGGGCGCAGCACGCGCAGCAGTCGGCGGACGCGATGAAGGAAGCAGCGCCGAAGAACGGAGCGCAGAGTAGCGCGCAGAAGCAGCAAGGGACAAACGGGGAGAGCGACTCGAGCGCGCAGCGCGCACAGCAGAGCGATGCGCAGCAGCAGAGCGGCGCGCAACAGCAGAGCGCGCAGCAGCAACAGCAGAGCGGCGGGCAACGTCAGCAATCCGCCGGCACGCAGCCCTCCGCCCAACAGACTGCCGCCGCGCAGCAGGGCGCCGACCAGATGGAGAAGGCCGCGCAACAGCTCTCCGATGCGCGTCAGCAGCAGATCCAGGAATGGAAGAACGGACTCACGAAGGATCTCGACAAGTCGATCCAGGAAACGCTGCAGCTCGCGCGGCAGCAGCAGGCGCTGGCGGAGCAGGCGCGCGCGGGCGGATCGCAGTCGCTCAAGGGAGACCAGAGCGCGGTGCAGCAGGGAGTCGAGAAGGTGAGCGAGGGAGTGCAGCGCGCCGCGCGCCAATCGTCGCACGTCTCGCAGCAATCGCAGCGCGCACTCGGCGACGCGCAGCAGCGTGTACAGGAAGCGACGAGGCAAACGGCCGACGCATCGCCCAACGGCCAACAGGAGACCGCTGGCGCGATGGAGGAGGCCGCGCAGTCGCTCAACGATGCCGCGACCAAGCTCATGGCCGACCGGCAGCGCGCCGCGAGCGGATCCTCCGCGTCCGGATTCTCCGAGATGATCGAGAAGATGCGACAGCTCGCGAAAGAGCAGGGATCGCTCAACGGCCAGTCCGCGTCGCTCATGCCGGGCGCCGGCGGGCAGCCGAGCGGCGAGGGGAGCGAGCGCGCGCGCACGCTTGCTCGCTCGCAGCGCGGGCTCGCGCAGCGCACCGAGGATGCGGGCGACGGCGAGGCGCACGCGGAGCAGATGGCGAAGGAGATGCGCGAGATCGCGGCGCAGCTCGAGACCGGCCGCGTCGACGCGTCGCTGCTCGACCGCCAGCAGAAGCTATTCCACCGGCTGCTCGACGCCGGCCTCTCGTTGCAAAAGGACGAGCGCGAGGACACCGGCAAGCGTGAATCCGAATCGGCGACGAACGCCGAGTCGGTGGTGCCCACGAACACGAACGCGACTGGCCGCGCTGCGCTCAAGTATCCGGAGCCGACGTGGAATGAGCTGCGCGGATTGTCTGCGGAAGAGCGGCAGTCCGTGATGGAATACTTCAAGCGCATCAATGCCGAGCCGTAGCGCGTTGCACTTCATCGCCGGTGTCGCGTGCGCCCTCGCGCTCGCCTTCGCTCCCGCCGCGCGCGCACAGGAGAATGACGCCTATTCGCGTGGCGAATTATTCGAGCAGCAGTCCAAATTCGCCGAGGCGGCGGAAGCGTACACGCAGGCGCTTGCGAGCGATCCGGCCGAGCTTCCCGCGATTCTCGGACTCGAGCGCGCGGATGCGCAACTCGGGCATCTCGATCAGTTTCTCCCCGTGCTCGAGCGCGCGATCGCGGCCAAGCCGCAGCTCGCTCCGCTTCGCGAGGCGCAACTCCGCTCGCTGCGCACGCTCGGACATCGTGATCAGCTCCGCGCCGCTTACGAGCGCTGGCGCGCAGATGTTCCGGGCGATCCGACGCCTGCGCGGAGCTATTCGCGGATGCTCATCGCGGAAGGAGACTTGAAGGGCGCGGACAGTGTGCTTCGCCAGGCGCAAAAAGACCTCGGCACCGGTCGCGGCTTCGATTACGAGCTCGCGCAGCTGCGCGCCGCAAGCGGGCTGTGGGATCTCGCCGCACAGTCGTGGCGCGAGGCGGTGGAGGAGAACGCATATCTCGATCAGGCCGCGACGTTCTCGCTCGTCTCCGCGCCCACCGCGGCGCGCCCGAGCATCGTACGCGCGCTCCAGGCTGCGCCGGTGACGGTGTCCGCGCGCCGAGTGCTCGCGTCGCTCCAGTTGATGTGGGGAACGCCGCGCGATGGATGGGAATCGCTGCGCGTGCTTCCGCCCGACAGCGCGGCGGTGGTCGCATGGGGCGACTTCGCGACGAAGGCCGAGGAAGTGGAGGCGTGGCTCGTCGCGCGCGACGCGCTTGCCGCGGCGCAGCATGCGAGCCCCGAGCCGCGCGCGCTCGCGCGGGCCGCGTACGACGCGCTGCGCGGCGGCGACGCCGCCGGCGCGCTCTTTCTCGCGACGCTCGGCGAACGCACCCTCGATTCGGCGACGGCCGCCGCCACGATCGTTCCTGTGCACGTGCGTGCGCTGAGTCAATCCGGGAAGGTGGCCGATGCGGCGCAGGTACTGAATGCGTACGCGCGCTTTCTGCGACCGGCGGATCGCGCGCCGCTCGATCGTGTGCTCGCGTGGGGATGGATTCGCGTGGGTGACGTGGCGAAGGCGCGCGAGCTTCTCGCGCACTCCGACTCCACAGGCGCTGACGCGCTCGGATGGCTCGCGCTCTACGACGGCAACCTCGCTGCGGCGCGCAAGTCGCTGCGTCCCGATGTGGAGTCCTCGTCCGAGGCGCTCGCGGCGCTCGCGCTCCTCGCGCGCACGCGCGCGGACACGGCTCCCGTCACGGGTCGCGCCTTTCTCGCGCTCGCGCGCGGCGACACTGCTGCCGCCGCCGCCGGATTCGAGCAGGCCGCAGCGGAGCTTGGCGACGCGGCGCCGCTGCTGCTCATGACCGCCGCGCGCCTGTACGCGGCGCACCACAGCGAGCAGCAGGCGGTCTCGCTTTGGAGCGCGATCGTGACGAAGTCGAGCGATGCGCCCGAGGCTCCCGAGGCGGAGCTCGATTGGGCGCGCGCGCTGCGGCACGGCGGCCAGACACAGGCGGCGATCGAGCATCTCGAGCACCTCATTCTCACCTACCCGCAGAGCGCGCTCCTGCCGCAGGCGCGACGCGAGCTGGAGCTGTCTCGAAACGGGATCCTGCCGCAGAGTTGAGCGGAGCCCGGATGTTAACTTTCCGCATGCGTTTCTGGAGAGCTCTCACCGTCCTTTTGCTGTGCTTTCCAGGCGCCGCGCGAGCCCAGCATCTGCTCGTGCCGATGGACGATGAGCAGAGCAACCATCTGAAGGCGTACGGCCTCACTTACGCGGCTCTGCTCGCTGGCGGGCGTGCCGAATGGCTGCTGAACTACCGCGGCGGCTCCTTCCTGCTCCCCGACACGCCGGAGATTCGCCGTCGCGCAGGTCTCGATGGCGTCTCGTTCGATGCCATCGACGATGGCGCGCTCAACGACATCCGCGGCGTGATGGCGAACGGGAACATGGACGCCGTGCCCCTCGAGAAGGCGCCCAAGATCGCGATCTACACCGCGCCCTACTCGCCGCCCTGGGATGACGCCGTGACGCTCGCGCTCAAGTACGCGGGCATTCCCTACACGCCGATCTGGGACGACCAGGTGGAGCACGGCGAACTCGCGAAGTACGACTGGATTCATCTCTTCCACGAGGACTTCACGGGGCAGCTGAACAAGTTTTACATCTCGTATCGCGGCGCACCCTGGTTCGCGGAGCAGCAGGAACGCTCGCTGGCGACGGCGAAGGCGCTCGGCTTTCCAAACATTCCTGCGCTCAAGAAGGATGTGGCCGAGCATCTCCGGCAGTACGTGAACAACGGCGGCTTTCTCTTCGCGATGTGCGGCGCCACCGAAACACTCGAGCTCGCGATCGCGGCGCAGAACGTCGACATCGCGAGTGTGTTCGCGGATGGCACCCCGGTCGACGAGCACGCGGACGAGAAAATGGATTGGTCGCGCACCTTCGCCACGCGCGATGCGCACCTCGAGCCGTCGCCGTACGTGAGCTCGATGAGCGACATCGATGGCCACCAGGCGAACGTGCCGGGACGCCGGCAGCCGCTCGGCACCTTCACGCTCTTCGGCTTCAGCGCGAAGTTCGATCCCGTCGCGAGCATGCTCGTGCAGGACCATCGCAACGTGATCCCCGACTTCTATGGTGTCACTACCAGTTTCATGCGACGGACACTGAAGCCCGGCGTGACCATTCTGGCGGAGGAGCCGGGCGCCCCGTGGGTGAAATACATTCACGGCGACTACGGGAAGGGGAGCTGGACCTTCCTCGGCGGGCACGATCCGGAGGATCCGCAGCACGCGATCGGCAATCCGCCGACTGATCTGTCGCTGCATCCGAACTCGCCGGGCTACCGGCTGATCCTGAACAACGTCCTCTTCCCGGCGGCGAAGAAGAAGCCGCTCAAGACGTGAGCCCGCCGCTCGCCGCTCGGGAGCCTTCTCCGCGCTACGGCGGTGACGATGGCGCGCACGAGTCACGGCTCGCGCCCGCAGCGGCGGCGGCGATGCGTGCGGCGATCAGGCTGGCGGGCGGACGCGAGGTGTGCTTCGTCGCCACCGTCGATGAAGAAGGGATCGTGCGCACGGCGCGAGCGGTCGCGCGCGGCGACGTGCAGAGCGTGCTGGCGCTCCCTGCGGTTGCGGAGCGCGGCGAGATGCTGGTGCACAACCATCCGTCCGGACTGCTTGAGCCATCGGATGCGGATCTCGTCGTGGCGCAGCGGCTCCACGATGGCGGCGTCGGCTTCGGGATCATCGACAACGACGCGACGGATCTCTACGTCGTCGTGGAGGTGCCGAAGGCGAAGGTCACCGTTCCGATCGTGGCGGGCGATGTGGCAGCGGCGCTTGGCCCCGATGGGCCGATCGCGGCGATGCTCGCGCGCTACGAGGATCGCCCCGCGCAGCGTGAGATGGCGAGCGCGATCGCCACGCTGTACAACGACGGCGGGATCGCGCTGCTCGAAGCAGGCACCGGTGTAGGGAAGTCGCTCGGCTACCTGCTCCCCGCGCTTCGATGGGCCGCCGCGAACGGCGAGCGCACCGTCGTGTCGACGAACACGATCAATCTGCAGGAGCAGCTCGTCGGCAAGGATCTTCCGTTCCTGCGGGACGCGCTCACCGATCAGCCTGTGCGCTTCGCGCTGCTCAAGGGATGGCGCAATTATCTCTGCCTCTATCGCCTCGAACAGGCGACGAGCTCCGCGCCCGGACTCTTCGCCGACGGTGCCGGGGCTGGCCTCGAGGAGATTCGCGCGTGGTCCGAGCGCACCGAGGATGGCTCGCTGGCGGACCTCGCGGTGCCGCCGAAGGCCGAGCTGTGGGATGAAGTGGCCGCGGAATCGGATCTTTGTCTGCGCCTCAAGTGCGCGTTCTTCGACAAGTGCTTCCTCTTCGCCGCACGCCGAGTCGCCGCGCAGGCGGATGTGATCGTCGTCAATCATCATCTGCTGCTCAGCGATCTCGCCGTGCGGCGCGCGCAGCAGAACTGGGCCGACGCGGCGGTGCTCCCCGCGTATCAGCGGCTGATCGTCGACGAGGGACACCACCTGGAGGACGCAGCCTCGTCGCATCTTGGCACGACGGTGACGAATCGCGGGCTGCAGCGACTGTTCGCGAGGCTCGAGCGGCGCGGAAAGGGGCTGCTCTCCGCGCTCGCGCACAAGCTCGAGTCGCAGAAGGATCTGATGAGCACCGCGAGCCTCGACCTGCTGCAGGCGAATCTCGCGCCGGCGGTGCAGGCCGCGCGCGACCGCGCGACGCTCGTCTTCGACTATCTCGACCAGTACCTGCAGCTGTCGAACGAGCCGGTGGTACGACTCACGCCGGATTTCGCGGCGCACCCCGTGTGGAAGGGCGGGCTCGGCGAATCGCTCGGCGCGTTGCTTCGAGAGCTCGCGCAGCTGCAGGATGGGCTGCGCCTGGTGCGCGAGCGCATGGAGGCGAACGGCCCGCCGCGCGAGGGCGTCGCGTCGCTGCTCTCCGAGATTCGCGGCGTCGCACGGAGGCTCGAGGGCGCGGGCGACGCGCTGCAGCGCGCGCTCGTCCCTGCGCCGGGCGATGAGGCGTCGCTCGTGCGCTGGCTCGAGGTGCGCGGACGCGATCGCAACGTCGCCGCGACGGCGGTGCCGCTGGACATCGCGCCGATTCTGCGCGAGGACCTCTTCAAGCGCGTCACCACTGCCGTCATCACGAGCGCGACGCTCGCGAGCGGCGATCGATTCGCCTTTGTGCGCGCGCAACTCGGCCTCAACGACGACACGCTCGAGGCCACGAGCGCGGTGTTTCCCTCACCCTTCGACTACCCGCGGCAGGCGCTGCTCGCCGTGCCCACGGATTTCCCCGCGCCAAACGTGGACCCCGCCGGGCATCTCCGCTGCGTGCTCGGCGCCACCATCGATCTCGCTACCGCGTCCGACGGCGGGCTGTTCGCGCTCTTCACCAGCCACCGCGACGTGCGCGAGGTTGCGCGCGAGCTTCGCGCTCGCGGCGTAAGCGATCGGTGGCCGCTCATCGTTCATGGGGAGGAGCCGCGCGACGTGCTGCTCAGGCGCTTCCGCGAGTCGGGGCGAGCGATCCTGCTCGGCACCGCCTCATTCTGGGAGGGCGTCGACGTTGCAGGAGAGGCGCTCCGGGGGCTCGTGATCGCAAAGCTTCCTTTTCGTGTCCCCACCGAGCCGCTCACCGCGGCGCGCAGCGAGGCCATCGAGGCGCGCGGCGGCGACTCGTTCAAGGAGTTGATGCTTCCGTACGCCACGCTTCGCCTCAAACAGGGCTTCGGTCGGCTCATTCGCACCGGAACCGACAGGGGTGTGGTGGTGTTATGCGATCCGCGGGCGAGCACCAAGGCATACGGACGCGGTATCCTCGCCGCGCTGCCACCGGCGCGGAGACTGGTCGCGCCGTGGAATGTTGTGTTACGTGAGCTGCAGGAGTTCTACGTCAGCCAGGAGAGCGTGTGATCCGTCCAGGAAAGATCGTCTGCGTGGGGCGCAACTACCTTGAGCACGCGAAGGAGCTCGGGAACGAGGTGCCGAAGGAGCCGCTGCTCTTTTTCAAGCCGCCGTCCAGCGTGATCGGGATAAACGAGTCGATCGTGCTTCCCGTGCAGTCGAAGCAGGTGGAGTACGAGGGCGAGATCGGCATTCGCATTGGGAAAAAGATCTTTCGTGCGAGCGAGGACGAGGCCCGCGATGCGATTGCCGGAGTGCTCGCGGTGAACGACGTCACCGCGCGAGACCTGCAGAAGACCGACGGTCAATGGACTCGGGCCAAGGGGTTCGATACCTTTTGTCCTATCGGGCCGGTCGCCACTCCTCCCGAGGATCTCGACAGCCTCACCGTCGTCACGCGCGTGAATGGCAGCGAACGCCAGCGCGGTGTGGCGCGGGACATGGCGTTCCACATCCCGATGCTCCTCGCCTACATCACGACGATAATGACGCTCGAACCGGGCGACCTGGTCGCGACGGGGACGCCGGCCGGCGTGGGCAAGCTCTCGCCCGGCGACGTCGTCGAGGTCGAGGTGCTTGGTCTGAGCTCGATCCGCAACTCCGTCGCCGCAAGCTGAACTCACTACTCACTCTCTTCGCACATGCCTCGCACCACCACGCGCTACAAGTCTCTCCCTGAATATCTCCTCGCAGCGATGCCGCAGAAGAAGCGGGATCTGCTCGCCAAGGGAGTCGACGTCATCGATCTCGGAGCGGGAGACGCCGACCTGGCGCCGCCGATCGAGGCGGTGGAGGCACTCGAGAAGGCCTCGCACAATCCGCAGATGAGCCGCTACGGATTCGGCCTGGGCCTTCCCGCCTTTCGCGACGCGGTGTCGCGGTGGATGCACAAGCGCTTCGGTCTCACCTTCGATCCGATGAAGGAGGTCGTGCCGCTCATCGGCTCGAAGGAAGGGATCGCGCACCTCGCGCTCGCGTACGTTGGCGCGGGCGACGTCGCGCTCATTCCCGAGCCCGGCTATCTCGCGTACCTCGGCGGCTCGCTCCTCTCGGAAGGCGAAGTGCACAACGTCGCGCTGCGTCCGCGCACGAAATTCCTCCTCGAGCTCGACGATGTGCCGGGCGACGTGCTGCGTCGCACGAAGCTCGTCTATCTCAATTATCCGAACAATCCGACCGCCGCGATCGCGCCGCGCGAGTATCTCGAGCGCACCGTGAAGCGCTGCCGCGAGCACGACATTCTGCTCGTCTACGACAACGCGTACTCGGAGCTCGCGTACGACGGCTACGTGCCGCCGAGCATCTTCGAGATCGACGGCGCGCGCGATGTCGCGATCGAGTTTCACTCGCTCTCGAAGACCTACAACATGACGGGATGGCGCTGCGGCTGGGCCGTGGGAAGTCCCGAGATCGCCGGCACGCTCGCGAAGGTGAAGTCCTTCATCGATACGGGGCAGTTCATGGCGGTGCAGGCGGCCGGCGTCGCCGCCCTCGACTCGTGGGAGCGCTTCCTTCCCGGGAATCTGAAAATCTTTTTGGAGCGTCGCGATGCGGCCGTGGCCGCCTTCAACGAAGCTGGCTTTCCGTGCGTAGCTCCTAAGGCGACGATGTACCTCTGGCTGCCATTGCCCGAAGGGCTGCCGAGCGCAGTGTTCGCCGAGCGTCTCTTGACCGAGGAAGGAGTCGTGGTTCTGCCAGGTTCGGCACTCGGCGCGGGAGGAGAAGGATTCTTCCGCATTTCGTTCATCCAGTCGCCGGAGCGCATCGCGGAGGCCGCGCAACGCGCGGGGCGCGTGCTCAACGGCCTCCTCGCAGCCGCGAAGTAGGACGGCTGTGAAGATTCGCGAGCGCCGCGTCGACGGGTCACTCCTCGTCTCCATCGCCCTCCACGTCGTGGTGGGCGCGGCGCTGTTCGCGATTCTATCGATTCCGAATCCGATCCGGCAGTGGCTTTTGTTCGAGCGCGGGCAGAAGCCGAAGGCCGAGCAGGTCAGCTAC
>Ga0105249_10002455_pt1 | contig 16091 bp, 13 predicted proteins | sample KBSS44metaG_FD_81522 | JGI IMG/M metagenome (GOLD analysis project Ga0105249, IMG submission 81522) | Switchgrass rhizosphere microbial communities from Kellogg Biological Station, Michigan, USA - KBS S4-4 metaG | ecosystem: Host-associated > Plants > Roots > Rhizosphere > Soil | place...
GGCCGCCCGGGCGGCGCGCGCCCCCGGCGCCGGCCGGCTGACCGCGCGGATCCTGTTGGCCTCGGCGCTGCTGACCGCCCTCGGGCTGGCCGGCCCGGCGGTGACCACGCTCATGGTCGACCAGGTCCTCCCGGCCGGCCAGCCCGCCACCCTGGCCGCCCTCGCCCTCGGCGTGGGCCTGGTCGCGCTGTCGCAGACGTTGGCGAGCCTGGCCCGCGGCCTGCTGCTGGTCGACCTGCAGAACGAGGTCGACCGCACCCTGTCCACCTCGTTCTTCGACCATCTGCTGCGGCTGCCCTACGGCTTCTTCCAGGCCCACTCGGTCGGTGACCTGCTCGGCCGGATGTCCGCCAACAGCCAGGTACGGATGGTGCTCACCCAGAACACCCTCAGCGGGATACTCGATGGTGTCCTCGTCGCCGTCTACGCCGCGGTCCTGTTTGCGTACTCGGCGACGTTCGGGCTGGTCGTCGCCGGCTTCGGGCTGGCCCAGATCCTGCTCGTCGTCCTGCCCGCGCGCCGTATCACCCAACTGACCGTTGTCGAACTCACCGAAGCCGGAAGGACCGGTGGGTTCGCCGCCGAGGCGCTGCGCGGCATTGACTCGGTGAAGGCCGCCGGCAGCGAGGAATGGGCGTTCGGCCGCTGGCGCGCCCTCTATGAACGCCAGCTCGCCGCGAGCGCCCGGCGAGCCCGGCTGACCGCCATCGTGTCGGTGGGCATGACCGCGGCCGCCGACACCGCCACCCTTGCGCTGCCTCTGCTCGCCGGCTGGCAGGTGCTCTCGGGCCGGTTCTCCATCGGCGCCATGTTCGGCCTCATCGCGCTGGCAACTAACTTCTCCGGCCCACTGACCCGGCTCGCGGTCTCCTTCCAGCAGCTGCAGGGCGTCCAGGGCGCGCTACGCCGGCTGGCGACCGTGCTGGCCACCACACCCGAACAGGCGTCGGGCCCCTGCCGGCCAGCGCCACCACTGACCGGCCGCATCGACCTGGTCGACCTCGGCCTGCGTCACCCTGGCGGCAACTCGTGGGCGGTCCGCCACATCCACCTGAGCATCCCGGCCGGTGCCCAGGTCGCCTTCGTCGGCCCGTCCGGGAGCGGCAAGAGCACGCTGGTCAAGCTGATTCTGGGCCTCTATCCGCCCACCGAAGGCACGGTCCTGCTCGACGGGCACGACCTGCGCGGGCTGGATCTACGGACCGCCCGCAGCCAGTGCGGCGTGGTCACCCAGGAGGTCGCGGTATTCAACGGCACCATTCGCCAGAACATCGCCTTCGGCACCCCCGGCCTGCCACTGGCCGAGGTCCGCCGCGCCGCGCGGCTCGCCGACCTCGAACGCGACATCGTGGGCATGCCCATGGGCTACGAGACGATCATTTCCGAGAACGGGTCGGCCCTGTCCGGCGGCCAGCGCCAACGGCTCGCGTTGGCCCGGGCGCTGGCCGGCCAGCCCGCGCTCCTCATTCTTGACGAAGCCACCAGCGCCCTGGACACGTTGACCGAAACCACCATCGCCGGCAACCTCGCCGGCGCCGGTATCACCACCATTACCGTCGCCCACCGGCTGTCCACCATCCGCCACGCCGACCTCATCATCGTCTTCGACAAGGGCACCATCGCCGAAACCGGCAACCACGACACGCTCATCGCCGCCGACGGCCTGTACGCCGCCATGACCTCGAGTCGTCCCTGTCCGCGCGAGAGTCGCCCCTGACCGGCTGCCGGCGCAAGCGGCGAGTCGTGCTCTGTCGCCCGGGCCAGCAGGAACTCGTCGAGGTCCTTCCACGCCAGCGAGTCCGCCGTGCCCCAGCCCAGATAGCGGGTGACCTCACGAAGATGATCGGTACGGGTCTGGTCCCGCGCCCCATAACCAGCCAGGCCCCCACCGGGATCAGCAGCCGCTCCGATAACCGGGCTATCTGCGGCGCGCCGCCGTGGCCCTGGCCTGCACTTCGCCACGTCCTCACCATCCCGTCCTACGATCTGATCCTGGATTGGCCGTCGGTGACGAAGTAGCCTCGGCACTGCCTGAGATTCGCTATCTCGACGTGGCTGACCTGTTCATTCCACGCCGGCGATCAGTGCTGGAAAGCATGAGGCACGCTTTCCAGCATGGCAGGTTCGTCGCGGCGATCGAGTGACGCAGCGCCCCCGGCCACCGCCCCGGCCTCGACACCATCGCCGCGTTCCCCGCCGAGCCCATCCCGTGACCGGCGAGGTCCACCTCGACCCTCACCAACGGTGACAGCCAGCAGATTCGACCTTGCGAATACAGGTCAGTCGAACACGCGGCTCTACCAGTCTCGACCCCGGTACCTGACCAGGCGTTTCGCATCTGATGCGCCGGGCGACCTCGCGAACGGCCCCGGGCGGCTGTCGTTCCCGGTATCGCTCCCAGTGTCGATGCCAGTGTTGTTTACCTATCCGGTGGTAAATGCGGAACCCGCAGGTCGGCGGGCCTGAGCAACTCGGCCGCGGCCCATTCGACATGTCTTATCGGCCCGTCGCGCGGAGGGAAGCGTCGGGCGAGGTCCCGCATCGACATCGCCGGCGTCACCGCGGCCCTCACCGCTCCTGACCGGGCGGCCTGCGCGGCTAGAGGAGAACAACACGGCCCTCGTCAACTGCGCCCGCAACCCGAAGCGGGCAGCCCCATCCGGGCCTGACAGCCCAAATACCTAGATGTATTGACAAAATGCCTAGAGGCGTTGACGAAATACCTAGATGTGTTGACATGTCCGTCTTGTCGTTGTTCTACTTGTCGAGTGAGACCGCGGCGGACGGCCAATGGATAGACCGAGACCGACACCCGGCCCGTTCCGCGGGTTTCACAGCAGTAGGCCACCGACGGAAGGAGAACCACCATGTACGAGAAGAACATTCAGGACCCGCAGGACCTGCGGGACCCGCGGGGCCCGCGGGGCACGCAGGCCGACGCCCCGGCGCCGCTGCAGATCCTGACGGACGACGCGCTGGCCGCCCTCCACGGAGGCAGCGGCCCCAACCCCCCGTCGCATTGCTGTAACTGACGCCAGCGCTGCACAAGCAGTGGGATGTCGCGTGTAGGCCTGCCGGTGGGGGCGTCAGGGCGGGTCACGCCCTGGGGCTGGGCTGGTGAAGTCGCAGTCGACGTCCCGGCGCGGGCGGGCGGCGTAGTCCGCCGGCCCGCCCGCGCCCGCGGCCCCTGGCGCAGCCCCTGCAGCCTGCGCATCCACGGCAAAGGCGACCAGGCTCGTCGGGCACCCCTCCACCCACCGCTACGCGCCGCGCTGACCGGCTGGCTCGCCGAACGCGCCCGACTGGCCCGGCAGCGAAGGCCCCGCGCTGTTCCTCAAACCAGCAGGGCGGCCGTTCCCTGGCGACATCGAGGTCTGACGAGGTTGGCCGGGAACCCAGCGGGGTCGCTGTGATTTCTGCTCGCGACCTCCGATGGTCCGGCGTGTCGATCGAAGGCGCTGGTCGGCGAAGCCGGTGGTCCCCCGGCAGCGGAAGCTGCCGGGGGACTTTTCCCCTTTCCCCGGTGCCGAAACCCCGCTGCGGGTGAAGCGGACCCCTGCCCGTTCCAGACCGCAATAAGCCTTACTAGCGGAACAGGTCCGTGTCTTGCGAGGTAGTCGTATATGAACGATCAGGCGTATGACGTGGTGGTGGTCGGAGGCGGTGTCGCGGGATTGTCTGCCGCGTTGGTACTGGCCCGTTGTATGCGCCGGGTGATCGTGGTGGATGCGGGCCGGCCGCGGAACGCGGCGGCGGCGCATCTGCACAACTTCCTGACCCGTGACGGCATGCCTCCGAGGGAGTTCTTGGCCGTCGGCCGTGCCGAGGTGGCTGCCTACGGCGTCGCTACGGTCTCCGGCACGGTCCGTGCCGTCGACCAGGTGGAAGCCGGGTTCACCGTCGCCGTCGACGACGGAAGGACGCTGCGTGCGCGCCGGCTGCTGGTGGCCACCGGGTGGACCGACGAACTGCCGGCCCTGCCCGGCATTCACCAGCGGTGGGGGCGTGACGTGCTGCACTGCCCGTACTGCCATGGCTATGAGGTCCGTGGTCAAGCTCTCGGTGTTCTGGCTGACAGCGCGCGGGCGGCGTATGCGGCGCTGCAGCTGGGGCAGTGGTCGCCGGATGTGGTCCTGTTCTGTCATACCGTCCGCGGCAGCGAGATTGGGGAGCAAGAACGGGCGGCGCTGGCCGCGCGCAACGTCCGGGTCGTCGAGGGGACGGTGACCGGCCTCGTCGTCGAGGACGACCGGCTAGCCGGCGTGCGCCTGGCCGACGGCACCGTAGTGGCCCGGTCCGCGCTGTTCGTCACCTCCCGCGCTGTGCCCAACGATGCGCTGCTGACCGCGTTGGGTGCCGCCACCGAGGAGACCGCGAGGGGCCGCTGGGTCTCCACCGACTCCATGGGACGTACCAGCGTCCCGGGGGTGTGGGCGGTCGGGAATGTCCACGGACCGGCCAGCCAGCTCCTCGCGCACGCCGCTGCGGCGACGCTGGCCGCGATCAGCCTCAACGACGACCTCATCACCCAGGAGGTCGACCAGGCCACGCGGGCGGCAACGGTCGCCGCCGCGACCTGAAGACCCCAGCGAGCAAGCAGGCCACGGCGGCGCGCCAGCCGAGACCTCATCCAGGTGCGGCGGATTGGCTGGACGGGGATCCCACCCACCAGCGGCGCCAATGGGGCGTGGCGCGAGGCCGACGTCAGGGTCGGGCAATGGCCGGATCGTTCGATCGCGGAGTCCTGGGCCGGTCTTCGCCGGGTGCCCGCTTCGGTCGTGAAGGGTGCAAGTATGCGATTTCGCTGGTCATCAGGAGCTTGATCAGGCGGCTCGTTGGTATTCGTGGAGGAGGCCGCCGAGGCGGTCGGTGCGTCTGATCGGGCCGCTCGCATCGCCGGGCGAGGCCTGCCAGCGCAACAGCGTGGCGGGAGTGACGAGGAACGCCGACCAGCGCGGGCGGGGGAGGAGTTGGGCGAGCGTGGCCAGCAGCATCCGATCGGACGGGGTGTACCGCGGGCGGGCGACCTGGCGGCGTAGCACGGCCAGTTGGTGGCGTAGGACGGCGATCTCGACGTCCTTCTCGTCCGGCCGGTTGCCGAGACCAACGACTGCGAGCAGTCTGCGTACCAGCAGGAACACGATGGTCGACACCATGCTCTCATGATCTACGAAGTGCTATCCGCCCTGCTCAGAGGCCCTGACCGTCTACTTGCACCCCACAGCCAGCGGCGAACGCGGCAAGGTCGCCGCGGTCGCCGCGGTCGCCGCGGTCGCCGCGGACGGTGTGCGGGCTGCGCCCCGCGGTCGTCAGGTCGGTCAGGAAGTCGCCGACGGGACCGGTGAGTGGATGGCCGGCGGGGAGCGTCACCATCACGGTCACGGCGGGCCTCCGTCCTTATCCTGCGATAAGTCCGGGAAGGCTCTCACTGTGACGGCCGTGTCCGGGCAGGTCAACTGATCGTCTTGGCTGGTTTTCCTGTGACAACGCCTCTTGTCGAAGGAACGGCGGTGTCGGTCAGGGGCAGGGGGCGCGGTACGGGGCGTCTGGAAGGACGTCGTGCCATTCTGCGGCTGTCAGCTGGTTGGCGGCCGGATCGGTACACGCAGCCGTGACCAGCCGGCCCGCGTCAAGGTCGAGGTCCCACATGAGCGTGCCGTCGCTGCTGGTGGTGGCGAGCCGTTTCCCGTCGGGGCTAAACGCTACCGTGCCGAACGACCCGGTCTGGCCGACGAAGGTGGCTAGCGGCTGGTCGACGGTGCCGTTGCGGGTGGCGTCCCATATGGCGGTGCCGTCGCTGCTGGTGGTGGCGAGCCGTTTCCCGTCGGGGCTAAACGCTACCGTGCCGAACGACCCGGTCTGGCCGACGAAGGTGGCCAGCGGCTGGTCGACGGTGCCGCTGGCGTCCCATATGGCCGTGCCGTTGACGCTGGTGGCGAGCCGGTTCCCGTCGGGGCTAAACGCCACCGCGCTGACCAACCCGGTCTGGCCGGTGGTGAAGGTGGCCAGCGGCTGGTCGACGGTGCCGCTGCGGGTGGCGTCCCATATGGCCGTGCCGTCGCTGCTGGTGATGGCGAGCCGTTCCCCGTCCGGGCTGAACGCCATCGCGCCGAACGACCCGGTCCGGCTGGTGGTGAAGGTGGCCAGCGGCTGGTCGACGGTGCCGCTGCGGGTGGCGTCCCACCACATGGCGGTGCCGTCGCTGCTGGCGGTGGCGAGCCGTTCCCCGTCCGGGCTAAACGCCACCGCGTAGACCTCGATGCCGGGGAAGGCGGTGAGGGCGACGAGAGACCGGACGGCCCGGCGGGCTTCGGGGGTCGGGGCGGTGTGATATGCGGCGATGGCGAGGCGGCGGGCGAGCGCACGGTCGCTTACGGTGGTTGCCATCGAGGCGTCGGCGAGTTGGCTGGACCAGGCCTGCAGCTCGGAGGTGGTCGGCGGGTTCGGCGGGTTGGGCGTGCCGGGCAGGAGCCCGACTAGCAGGGTGGTGGTGAGAGCGGCGAGAGCGCCGGCGCCGACCAGCACCCGGCGGCGGATGCCGCCGAACCGGCGGGCCCGGTCTTGGTGGCTCGGGGTGTCGGTGAGGGTATCCGCCGGCGGTTCGGGTGGGCCGGCCGTTGACGCGTCGCCGAACCCGCCGTCGCTCTGGACGGGCGGCGGAGGTGGCGGTGGGGCTGCGAGGTGGCGGATCGGGTCGGCTAGGTGCAGTGGCAGGCTGGTCTCGGCGAGCCAGCCAGGCCCGTAGACGCTGACGGCGGCGCCGGCGAGCGCGGTGGCGAAGGTATCGGCATCCGGGTAGCGGTCCGCGGGTTTCTTCGCCAGTGCTCGCAGCACGACGGCGCCGATGGAGTCGGGCACGCCGTCAAGGGGCGGCGGTGGAGCCGTCAAGCGAAGCTGCCAGAGCATGGCCGGCGGCAGGGACAGGTCGAACGGTGGGACGCCAGCGAGTAGTTGGTAGAGGACCACCGCGAGGGAGTAGAGGTCTGTGGCTGGGGTGAGCCGGCCGCCGACGATCTGTTCGGGGGCCATGTAGCCCGGGGTGCCGGCACCCTGGGCGGTGCCCGTGGTCCCGGAGCCGGTGAACATCCGCGCGATCCCGAAGTCGCCAACCTTCACCGTGCCGTCGGCGTCGAACAGGACGTTGCCCGGCTTGATATCGCGGTGCAGGATCCCTCGGCTGTGGGCGTGGGCGAGCCCGGCCGCGACCGCGAGGCCGACCGCGCATGCCTCCGGCTGGCTGAGGTCACGCCGCCGGGCGAGGGTGCCGCCGGCGAGCAGCTCCATGACGATCAGGCCGAGCCCCTCGGCCTCCAGATAGTCATGGACACGCACGATGTGTGGATGATTCAGACTGGCCAGCAGTTCAGCCTCGGTCGCGAAACCTCTACCGGCCACGGTGTCCTCGATAGGGACCACCTTGATAGCCACATCGCGCTTGAGCCGTTTGTGCCGGCCAGCGACAACCAGACCGAACCCACCTCGACCCAGTGCATCACCGATCTTGTAGCCAGGCGCCGCGGCGGCGATCAGCCTTTCAGAGACAATCACCTCGCGGGCCGCCGCCAGACAGGCAGGAAGCACCGTCGCACCGTGCCGACCTCCGTACCCCCCGTACGGCCGATGCGACGTCCCTCCGGCCGCGTTTCCTGTGAGACGCAGCATTATCACAGGAAAACCGGCGAACCACGACGCCGACTCCCCGAACGGGCATCGCCAGCGCGTGGACATCCGGTCGGGAACCGCCAGGCACGCCGGCAGGAACTGCGACAGTACCTCGCCGAAAGGCCGTCGAGTCCTCCGGCGGGGCACCGTCACGACCGGCGCCCTCGTGTCGGCTCTGCTTCTGGACTAGTTGATCGTGTGGTGTTGGGCTGTGCCCCAACACCACACGCCGGGCAACATGTGAAAGATCGAATCTGGCTTCGGCTCGCCGCACCCGCAACGCACCAGCCGCCGCTGCCGCCGGCCGGCCGCCGCGTCCGGGCCGTGTCTGCCGTGCACACGAGTTCGGACATTCACACTAGTCGATCTCTGCGTCTCGTGAACGATCGCTCACGGACGCCCGGAGCGAGCTCGCATCACCGCCGCTGCCGCGACTTTTGCCTACCAGGCCGATCGAGCGCAGGTAGCGTTCGCCCAGGACCCCGAGATGGTCGACGAGACCGGGCGGTCCTGTGACCTCGAAGTCGAGTCCGAGCATGCCGATGTACACCGCGATGGTCTCGAGGCTGTCGGCTCCCGTCACGAGGATGCACTGCTCGTCGCTGACCGACTCGACCACGCCGACGGCGGCATTGATACGCGACAGCACCTCCTGCGCGGAGGCGAACACGGTGATCCGGGCGTGCACCTTCCAGCCCGTCGAGGCGACGTCACGCAGGACGAAGCTCGTGTAGTCGAGCCCGGGCAGCGGGGTCGGGGTGAACACGCGGCGGGTGGGCATGCGCGGGGCGATCCAGTCGACCCGGAACGTCGCCCAGGTGCCGGCCTGCGGATCGCGGCCGACCAGGTACCAGCGGCGCGTCCAGCTGACGAGCCGGTAGGGCTCCACGAGCTTGTGCCCGGACCTCGCCGACGTGCCCGAGGGCAGCTCGCCCACCCGGCCGTCGGACCCGGCGGTGTAGTCGAAGCGGAACCATTCGCGGTCGCGGACGGCCGTCGCGATCTGGGCCAGGACCGCCGCGTCGACCTCGGGGTCCTCGACGTTGGAACCGGTGTTGTGCGGCCCCTGCGAGGTGGACTCGTGAATCGCCGCCACCTGGCGGCGCAGCCGGTGCGGCAGCACCTGCTCCAGTTTGGCCAGGGCACGGGCACTGCTGTCGTGGACGCCGCTGATGCCGGTTCCGGCGCGCAACCCGATCGCGACAGCGACGGCCTCCTCGTCGTCCAGCAGCAGCGGCGGCAGCTTCGCGCCGACGCCGAGCTTGTAGGAACCGGTCGTGCCACGCGTGGCGTCCACGGGATAGCCGAGCTCGCGCAGCCGCCAGATGTCGTTGCGGATCGTGCGACTGCTCACGCCGAGACGTTCGGCCAGCTCGGAGCCCGGCCAGGACGGTCGCGACTGCAGCAGCGAGAGCAGGGCGAGCAGCCTCGCCGAAGTTTCCAGCATGATCTGCATGATGCCGCACCATTAGGAATCAAGTGTTCCTATATGGGTTCTACCGTGAAGACATGACGACGACGAAGTCCGCTTCCACCGAGATCCGCCCGTTCCGCGTAGAGATCGCGCAGGCCGAGCTCGACGACCTCGCCCTGCGGCTGGCCAACACCCGGCTGCCCCGCCCCGCCGCGGTCGACAACTGGGACCTCGGCACGCCGAACGGCTACCTGCGCGAGACCGTCGACTACTGGCGCGACAGCTTCGATTGGCGGGAGCAGGAGGCGCGGATGAACGAGTTCCCGCACTACCTCACCGACATCGATGGCCAGACCGTCCACTTCATCCACGTGCCCTCCGCCGAGCCGGACGCCACCCCCCTGCTGCTCGTCCACACCTACCCCGGCTCGTTCGTGGACTTCCTCGACATGATCGGCCCCCTCACCGACCCCGTCGCGCACGGCGGACAGGCCGAGGACGCGTTCAGCGTGGTCGTCCCGTCGATCCCCGGCTTCGGCTTCAGCACCCCGCTGTCGGGCGGGGACTGGACGATGGCTCGGGTCGCCCGCACCTTCGATGCCCTCATGCGCCGGCTCGGCTACGAAACCTACGGCTCGCACGGCAGCGACGCCGGCGCCCTGGTCTCCAGGGAGCTCGGGCTGCTCAACCCGCCCGGATACCTCGGCATGCACGTGCTGCAGCTGTTCTCCTTCCCTTCGGGCGACCCGGCCGAGTTCGCCGGTTTCGGGCCCAAGGAGTACGCGGCACTGGAGCATCTGCAGTGGTTCCAGTCGGTCGGCGGCTACAACGCCATCAACGCATCCCGGCCGCAGACCGTCGCGGTCGGCATCGCGGACTCGCCGGTCGGCCAGCTGGCCTGGAGCGAGCTGTTCAACTCCTTCGGCAACGGCACCAGCCTGGTGACCCGCGACCAGATCCTCACCCAGGTCACGCTGTACTGGCTCACCAACACCCAGGCCACCGCGGGCCGCTACCACTACGCCGAGGCACACTCCGGCGCGCAACCGGCCATCAACACCGCGCCGACCGGGGTCGCGGTCTTCGCCGACGACTTCCAGACCATCCGCTCCCTCGCCGGACGCGACAACACCAACATCGTGCACTGGAGCGAGTTCCCCACCGGCGGCCACTTCGCCTCCCTCGAGGTCCCCGACGCCGTAACCGCCGACCTGCGCACCTTCTTCGCGGCGCTACGGAAGAGCTGAACCTCCGGCTATGACGGTCGGCCGCCGCCTGGCCACCAAGAGGTCACGGCGACGAGGTGACGAGGTGGCACCGCCCGTCCCGGACCCTCCCGATCATGCCAAGGGAGGACGCCCGACCGCGGCCAGTGGGGCCTACGGCCGGTTGCGCGTGCCCTGATCGATCGGCAGGGTGATGCCGGTCACGTAGCGTCCCTCGTCGCTGACCAGCCAGAGAAGTGCGTTGCTCACGTCGATCGGTTCGATCCAGGGCCGTCCCAGCGGTGACACCTTCTTGAGCGCCGCCATGGTGTCCGTCAGGCTCGGGGCTGGGAGGTCCGGCCGGAAGAAGCTGTGCTGGGACCGGTTCTGGGTGACCATCGGGGTGCCCACCGTCCCCGGGCACAGGGCGTTCACGCGGATGTCGTGGCGGGCCAGCTCGTTGGCGAGGGTCAGGGCCAGACCGATGACGCCGTGCTTGCTCGCGTTGTACGCGCCCAGATGCGGAATCCCGGCGAGGCCCGCTCCTGAACTGGTGAGCACGATCGCTCCGCCGCGGCCACCGGCGATCATCGGGGGCACGACCACGCGGATCGTGTTGAAGACACCGGTCAGATTGACGGCGATCTGATCGTCCCACTCCTGCGGCGTGATCTCCCAGATCTTGGCGAGCCGCGGTGAGATGCCGGCGTTGGCGGACACGATGTCCAGCGCTCCGAGTTCACCCACCCCACGGGTCACGAGTTCCCGGAGCGCGTCGGCGTCGCGGACGTCGGCCTGACCCCACACCACCCGCCGGTCCAGGGCCTCGACCGCCGCCACCGTCTCGGCGAGGTCGGCCTCGGTCCCGAGGCCGTACTCGAGCGTCGGCAGGTCCTCGAGCACATCCAGCAGGATCAGATCCGCGCCCTCCTGCGCCAGCCGTATCGCATGTGACCTTCCCTGCCCGCGGGCCGCACCCGTGACCAGTGCGACCTTGCCCTCGACCCGACCCATCAGACTGCCTTCTCCCTACGCAACGTGGCGATCTCGGACTGAGTGAACCCCGCCTTGGCCAGAACGAGGTCGGTGTGCTCACCGCAGGCGGGCGCGTGGGCGGGCGAGCCGGCCGACGCGTCGTCGCCCGCCCCGGCCAGTCGCACGGGGCTTCGCAGCACCGTCGCCCCGTCCTCGAGCTCCAGCAGGTTCCCGCGCGCCCGGACATGCGGATCGTGCAGGAGATCGGGCACGGTGCTGACCGGCCCGACCGCGGCCTCCGGGAGGAGTTGGACCCACGCGGCCATCGGCCGGGACGCGAACAGCGCCGCCAGCCGCTCTGCCATGGCGGTCTGCTCCGCGGCCGGGGCGTACAGCCGATCCACAAGATCAGGCAGATCGAGCGCGGCGCAGAGCGCCCGCCACGGACGCGGCTCCGCCGCGGCCAGCGCCAGCAGCCGGCCGTCCGCGCACCGGTAGGCTCGGCGGCTCGCGCTCACGCCCCAGCCCGCCGCTCCCCCCTCGCTCACCCTGGCGACATGTTCCGAGAGCAGCCAGCTCGCCGCGTCGAGGATGCTGGTGTCGACCAGCCGCCCCCGGCCTTTCCGGTCCCGCTCGCGCAGCGCCGCCAGAATGCCGATCACGGCGACCAGCGCGCCGATCGGCACGGCGATCACCACGTCCGGCGTCGCCGGCACGCTGTCCCCGGCGAGCAGGCTCAGCAGCCCGGAGTACCCGAGAAAGCTCAGATCGTGAGCGGGACGATCCGCGTAGGGGCTGGCCTGGCCGAACCCGGTGAGCGAGCACCAGACCAGGCCCGGGTTCACGGCCCCGAGCTGAGCGAAGCCGATTCCCGTCCGGTCCAACGAACCCGGACGAGCGGACTCGACCAGCACGTCGGCATCCGCGGCCAGGCGGCGCAGGACCGCCGGTGCCGCGTCGTGACGAAGATCGAGAGTCATGGAGCGCTTCCCGTGGTTGTACGCCGCGTGAGCGCCCGGGATCGTTCGCAGCAGGTCGCCTGGGCCAGGCTGTTCGACGCGCAGGACCTCAGCGCCGAGATCGGCCAGCAGCCGGGTGCAGAGGGCGCCGGGGTGTAACCGGCTGAGGTCGAGGACCCGGATGCCGGTCAACGGCCCAGCCCCGGTCACTGCCGGGCTCCGGGGCCGCGCCGGACCGGGGTGAACCTCGCCGGCCCGAACCGCGGATCGTGCGCGAGGCCCGCTCCGCGAGGGCGGACGACCTCCTCGGTTCCCGGCGGGTCCTGCGCGTTCATGAGCGGCCTCCTCGGCTGTGCCGCCTCGCGGCAAGCCCGGAGGCTACGCAGCCACACGGGCGCAGTCAACAGAAATCAAGATCTGTCGTATGTCGTCCGGCTTGTCGCCTTTTTGTGGGCCGCCTGCTCTTGATCCGGACTCCGCAAGGCATCAAACTATGAGATCTGTCGTGTGTAGAGGGCACGGTGGCGTGCCGTCACAGAAGAAAGCAGGCGATCGATATGGGCGGTGCGGCGCATCGGATGCTGATCGACGGCGAGCTCGTGGCGGCACAGGACGGCCGCGAGTTCGACAACATCAACCCCGCCACCGAGGCGATCATCGGTGTAGCGCCGGAAGCGTCGGCGAACGACGTCGAGCGGGCGATCGCGGCCGCACGCCGCGTGTTCGACACCAGCCGCTGGTCGACCGACGTCGACCTGCGCATCACGTGCATCGGTCAGTTGCAGGCCGCACTGCGCAAGCAGGCCGATGTGCTGCGACCGGTGCTGACGGCGGAGTCGGGCATGCCGCTGGCGATGGCGTTCATGATGGGTGTCGACCCGGCGATCGAGGCGATGTCCTACTACCCGGACATGCTGCCCACCGTGGAGTTCGCCGAGGAACTGCCCGAGAAGGAGATCTTCGGGACTCCCGTGCGTCGGGTCGTGCGCCGCGAACCCGCCGGCGTCGTCTCCGCGATCACCCCGTGGAACGTCCCGTTCGAGATCAACCTCCGCAAGTCCATCGCGGCACTGGCGGCGGGCTGCACCGTGGTACTCAAGCCGGCCCCGGAAACGCCCTGGTCGGGGACGTTGATCGCGGCGGCCGCCGCCGAGACCGACCTCCCCCCCGGCGTCCTGAACATCGTCACGACCTCCGACAACAGCGTCGCCGAGATCCTGACCAGGCACCCCGACGTCGACCAGGTCGCCTTCACCGGCTCCACCGCGACCGGCCGCCTGATCATGGCGAACGGTGCGCCGACAGTGAAGCGGGTGTCGCTGGAACTCGGCGGGAAGTCCGCCCTCATCGTGCTCGACGAGGAGTCATTGCAGGCCGGCGTCGCCACTGCCGCGGGCACCATCTGCGTGCACAGCGGCCAGGGATGCACGCACTACACCCGGCTCCTCGTCCCCGCGCGTCTGATCGCCACGGCGACCGAGCTGGCCAAGGGCGCGATGGAGGCGATGCCCTACGGCGATCCACTGGACATGAACCACATGATGGGACCGCTGATCAGCCAGCGCCAGCTCGATCGGGTCCTGGGCTACATGGACCTGGGCAGGACGGAGGGGCAGTTGGTCACCGGCGGTGGTCGCGCCACCCAGTTCGACCGCGGCTACTTCGTACAGCCGACCGTGTTCACGAACGTCTCGAACTCCGCGCGGATCGCCCGCGAGGAGATCTTCGGCCCGGTGCTCTCGATCATCCCGTTCACCGACGACGACGACGCCGTGGCGATCGCGAACGACTCGACCTTCGGGTTGAGCGGGGCGGTCTTCAGCATCGACACCGTCCGTGCCACCGGCGTGGCACAACGGCTGCGCACCGGCACCGTGTCGGTCAACGGCGCGCCGTGGTTCGATGTCGACTCGCCGTTCGGCGGCTACAAGCAGAGTGGACTCGGCCGGGAGTTCGGACGCGAGGGCCTGGAGGACTTCATGGAGATCAAGACAATGAGCTTCCCCGCCTAGATGGCCCGTACCCAGCCGGCCCGGTGGGGCGCGCAGGCCCCGACCACCGAGGACGAGGCCCGCGAACGCATCCTGCTCGCGGCGATGCGCTGCTACCTGCGGCATGGTGTTCCACGGACGACCGTGGAGGACATCGCCCGCGAGGCGATGATCCACCGGACCACCGTCTACACATATTTCAAAAGCCGGGACGAGATTCTGGCCGGGGTGGTTCTCGTCGAGGCCCGAGGCCTCGTGACCGCGTCCGATCGGATCATGAGCGGCGCGGGCCGGTTCGAGGACCGCCTGGTCGACGCCTTCCTCGCCGCCCGGCGGGCGATCGCGCAGTCCCCGTTCCTCTCCCTGCTGTTCGACCGCGACAACGCCGCCCAGACGTTCGGCGCCACCGACGCCTCGGACCTGATACAGCGGCGGACCCTGCCGGCGCTCACCGGCTACATCGCCACGGCCCAGGAGAGCGGCGAGCTACGGGACGATGTCAGCGCCCTCGCGATGGCCCGCTGGCTGCTACGCGTCCAGTACATGCTCATGACCGACCCACCCGAGAAGAACGACGCCGTCGAGGCGACTCTGCGGATTTTCGTCGTCGCCTCCATCGCACCCCGACCAGCCCACGAGCCTGTTGACTGAACAATGCTGCACAAGGGAGAAAGCGGACATGGCTGTTCCCACCCTCCGCTACGATTTCCGACACCCTCCGTCCGCACCGTCGTCTCCGGCGGAGCGCTATCAGACCTGCCTTGAGCAGTGCGCCTGGGCCGAGCAGCACGGATTCGGTCGCGTGATTTTCTCCGAGCACCACGCGCTGGCCGACGGATTTCTTCCGTCGCCCCTGGTAGCCGCCGCCGCGGTGACCGGAGCGACCCGGAATCTGACGGTGCTGGTGGCCGCCGCGCTGCTGCCGCTGTACGACACCCTCCGCCTCGCCGAGGACCTCGCCGTGCTCGACCTGCTCAGCGGCGGACGGGTCCAGATCGTGGCGGGCATCGGTTACCGGGACATCGAGTTCGACATGTTCGGCATCGACCGCAGGGGACGCGGCCGGTACATGGAGCAGCAGATCCGTGACCTGCTGGCGGCCTGGGCCGGCCAGCCGGTCACGGCGCACGGCAGGGATGTGGTCATCACTCCCCGGCCGGCGAGCGACCCGCGTTCGCTGATCTACGTGGGCGGCGCCAGTGAGATCGGGGCGCGTCGGGCGGCGGCACTCGACCTCGGCTTCGCCCCGGCGCTGCCCGACCCCGCCATGTACACGGCCTACACCGAGGAGTGCGCCCGACTCGGCCGCGCCCCACGGCGCATCATCCCGGGTGCGACGCACGGCTTCCTCTTCGTGACCGAGGATCCCGAGAAGGCGTGGGAGGCACTGGCCGGATACGCCCTCTACGAGGCTGTCACGTACTCCTCCGACAAGCCGGAGTCGGAACGCTCCAGCGCGACCGTGAAAGGTGTGGATCTTGCCGCGGTGCGCGCCTCCGGCGTCTACCAGGTCGTCACCCCGGACGAGTGCGTCGAGCTCGCCGAGGCGCTGGAACCCGACCAGCCGCTGGTGTTCCACCCGCTGATGGGCGGGATGCCACCGGACCTCGGCTGGGCCAGTCTGGAGCTGTTCGCGTCGAAGGTGCTCCCACGGCTGTCCGCTCGGTAGCGCCGGATGGCGCCGAGCCCCGGCCCGCTCTCACCCGTGCCGAGGCCCTCCCAGGATTCCACCGCTGAGAAACAGTCACTGGCAGGAAAGGGCAGCCGTGCGCCGCGAGCAGCTGGGAGGTCGGCAACCGATGACACGCTTCCACCACGCCAACCTGGGCGTGCCGCCGGGCCTCGACGAGGCCGAGGGCGCGTTCCTCATCGACGTCCTCGGCTA
>Ga0105249_10002456_pt1 | contig 16085 bp, 13 predicted proteins | sample KBSS44metaG_FD_81522 | JGI IMG/M metagenome (GOLD analysis project Ga0105249, IMG submission 81522) | Switchgrass rhizosphere microbial communities from Kellogg Biological Station, Michigan, USA - KBS S4-4 metaG | ecosystem: Host-associated > Plants > Roots > Rhizosphere > Soil | place...
CGAGAGGAAGATCGCCTCGAGCGAGACGATCATCGTCAGGAGGCCGTACGGGTACTTCTCGACGCCGAACCCGATCCAGCAGCCGAACCAGACGATGTGGATGTACACGAACGCCATCGAGCCCGCGAAAGCGGTGATCCGGTCTGCGATCCGGTTCTGCACACTCTCGGCACGCTTGCGAGCGTGCTCGAGGAGGGCCGGGTTCGGCTCTGCCGGTAGGTGCGAGAGGCGCTCGATGAGAGTCGATTGCTCCATGGTCAAACCGCCCCCTTTGGAGGATTGTCGTGTTCGTCCGTGAGAACCTTCTGGCGGCTCACAGGCCGTTGGCTATGTCAGGGCGTCTCCGGGGACCCCGTGCTGAACCTCGCGCACGCGGAAGGCGAACACGATGTCACGGACCCCGCGAATGATCGCGAAAGCCGCAACCCAGGCGACCAGCAGGACGGCGCTGCGGCCGTAGTAGCCCGCTGCCCAGAACCCCAGGGCGAGCTCGATGATGCCGCCGATCAGCTGGAGCCACCACACTTCCATCTCGCGGCGAATCGAGATCGACATGATGATGTCGAAGGTGCCTGCGAAGATCAGGAAGAAGCTCATCACGGCGGCGAGCGCGACGAACGTGTCGCCAGGGTGTACGAACGCGACGACCCCCGCCACGATGAAGGCGAGGGCGAGCACGGCGTGGAGTAGCTTCCACCAGCCGTCGACCAACACCGTCATCCCGATCTCGAGCACACCGGCTGAGATCGCGACGATGCCGAACAGAATTGCGATGGCCGAGACTGACGTGTAGTCGAAGCGAAGCACGATCAGCGCGACCAGCGTCCAGCCGACGCCGCTGACCAGGAACAGCCACCATGGTGGAAGCGAACGGGCAAGCGTGCGTTGATCGGCCGCCATCGAGATCATGAGTCCTCCCCGAGTCGACGTCGGCACCGGTATAGCGCGACTTCGTGGGAGCCGTCAACCACCCCGATGGCATGACGCGGTGCGGAGTTGGGCGAAAAGCGCCCTGATATCGTCGGCCGCGCGTCAGGGCGCTTCGTCAAAACGGTGGAGGGCGGCACGTCGGGTTCGAGGAGATCGTTCGGCGGGGTTGCGGCAGGGCGCGTTGCGGCACTGCTCGCGCTTGCGGCCGCGCTCGTCGCTGTCGCTGCGCCATCCGCGGCGCCGCAGGCCCGGGTCGCCGTCTTCTTCCTGCAGGGCGAGCAGCTCGTGCAGGTATCGCGTCCCGGCTCGACCCCCGCGGACGCCGTGAGGCGGCTCGTGGCCGGCCCGACGCAGACCGAGCTCAAGCACGGATTCCGCACGTACGTGCCCGCCGGAACTCCGGTGCGGAGCGTGAGCATCACCGACGGAGTGGCGACGGTCGATCTCGGCCATCGATTCGCGTCAGGACGCGACGCCGAGAGCCTGCTGGCGCGCCTTTCGCAGCTGGTCCGCACGGTTACCGCGCTCAAACGGACCGCCAAAGTCAGGCTCTTGATCGACGGCGGGACCGTCTACGGCCTGTTCCCGGGCGTCCCGACCACCTCTGCGATCACGTTCCGCCACCTGCAAACACCGGACGTCGCGGTCCCGAAACCGCCCAGCACAACGCTTTCCCCGCCGAGTGCTCGCATCAAGGGCGCCCAGCAACGGCTGATCGACCTCGGCTACCTGCTCGACGGGGATGCCGACGGCCGGTTCGGGCCGGTCACGCAGAACGGCATACTCGCCTTCCAGAAGTGGGAGCGGCTCGACCGTACGGGGACGCTCGACACCCGGACCGAGTCGCGCCTCCTGACCGCTTCGCACCCGGCGCCCGCCAGCCGGGGCGGGGGCGGAAAGCGCGCCGAGATACTCCTCGACCGCCAGGTCGCGCTCTTGATCCGGGACAACCAGGTGGTCCGAACGATCGCAGTCTCGAGCGGAAAGCCTTCGACGCCTACCCCGCCGGGGGACTACCACGTGTACGCGAAGTTCCCGCGCTGGTGGTCTGTGCCGTTCCGCGAGTGGCTCCTCTGGGCGCTGCCGTTCGTCGGGGGGATCGCCTTCCACCAGTTCCAGGATGTCCCTGCCTACCCTGCGTCCCACGGGTGTGTGCGTCAGTCCGAGACCGTGGCCCGCTGGACCTATGACTTCGCCGAGGTCGGCATGCCCGTGAAGGTGATCGCGAGGTCGTGATGCGAGGAGCGCTCCTACTCGGCTCGATACTGGCACTCGCCCTGATCGGAAGCGTCGACGCTGCAGCGCCGCCGACGACGCGGGTTCCTGGTGTGCTCACGGTCGGAGTAAACCTGCCGAGCGAGGGCTTCCAGGTGGGGGCGGCCAAGGGGAGCACCGTGGTGTTCGCGCAGGGTCTCGAGATCGACCTCGCGCGCGCGTTGGCGGCGAAGCTCAGCCTGCGGCGGGCGGTCTTCGTACAGTCGCGCTTCGACCAGCTGCTCTCGCCCGGGCCTAAGCGATTCGACCTAGCGGTGGCCCAGATCACGATCACCAAAGCGCGAAGAACGGCACTCGATTTCACCGTCCCCTACATGCGCGCGGATCAGGGCGTGCTCCTGGCGCAGACTGTGGACACGGCGCCGGCCACGATCGCGGCGCTCCGTCCGTTGCGCCTCTGCGCCCTGGCGCACTCGACCGGCGCCGCCCTCGTCAGGGAGCGAATCCGGCCCGCGAAGCCGCCACGCGTGATCGGCAACGTGCCGACGCTCATGCTCTCGTTGCAGACCGGCCGCTGCCAGGCCGTCGTCTACGACGCGCCGTCTTTGGGCACTCTCAAGGCACGCATCCCGTCACGCTACGGCGCGTTTGCCGGAGTAATCCGGACGAGGGAGCAGTACGGCATTGCCCTCCCGAAGGGCAGCCCGCTTCTCCGTACCGTGAACGCTGCGCTGAAGCAGCTGCTGGCCGAAGGGCTCGTGCAGAGCCTCCAGCGGAAATGGCTCTCGGCCAACCTGCAGCGGCTTCCCATCTTGAAATGACCAACGCTCAGGGTCTCGTGTCGACCTCGAGATACCGCGGGTGCTAGACCGCGACGACCCGACGGGCCCGGGCGAGCGCTGCCTCTTCCAGCAGCGTCTGGGCGTTGACGGTCCCCGTCTCGGCCGGCGCGAGCCACGTTCCGTCGCCTGAGAGCTCCCAGGCGAGCGAGTCGTCCAGCTCGAGCGCGCTGAGGATCTCGTCGAGACGGCCCCGCAATGCGGAGTCGCGCACCGGCGCGAGAACCTCGACGCGGCGATCGAGGTTCCGTTGCATCAGATCGGCAGAGCCGAACAAATAGGTGGCGTCCGGTCCGGTTCCGAAGCGATAGATCCGTGAATGCTCGAGGAAGCGGCCGACAATCGACCGCACACGGATGTTCTCGGAGAGTCCTGGTACCTGAGGCCGGAGGCAGCACATGCTCCGGACGATCAAGTCAATACGGGCGCCGGCCTGGGACGCGTCGTAGAGCGCATCGATCAGCTCCGGGTCGACGAGGCTGTTCAGCTTCAGCGCGATCCGACCCTCCGGAGATGCCTGACCGCGGATCAGCTCGACCAGCCCGGCCCGCATCGCGGTAGGAGCCACGAGCAGGGGTCGGAACTCCTGCTGCCGGCTGTACCCGGTGAGGAGGTTGAAGACCTCCGAGACATCCGTGGTGATCTGAGGGTCGGCGGTGAACAGTCCGAGGTCCTCGTAGATCGCGGCGGTCTCTCGGTTGTAGTTACCGGTCCCGATGTGCGCATACCGAACGATCTCGCGTCCCTCCCTGCGAACGGCGAGACAGAGCTTGGCGTGCGTCTTCAGACCGACGACGCCGTAGGCCACATGGATTCCCGCGTCTTCCAGTTGCTGCGCCCAGGCGATGTTCGCCTCCTCGTCGAACCGCGCCTTCAGCTCGACGATGCAGACGACCTGCTTCTCCTCTCCCGCGGCCCGGATCAGCGCCTTCATGATTCCGCTCACGTCGGCAGAGGTGCGGTAGAGCGTTTGCTTGATCGCAAGCACATCCGGGTCCCGCGCAGCCTCCTCGATGAAGGCCTCGACCGAGGTGTCGAACGAGTCGTAGGGATGCTGGACGAGTATGTCGCCCTCCCGGATCGCGCCGAAGAGCTCCGGGGATCCCGAGTCGTCCAATGAGACGAGCCGGGTCTGGGTGACCTGCTTCAAGGGTTCCTGCTTGAGCTCGGGGCGGTCCAGCCCGGCGATGGACCAGAGCCCTCGGAGATCGAGCAAGCCATTCGCACGCCCGACATCGCTCGCCTCGAAGCCGAGCTCGCGCACGAGCAAGCTCAGGGTCTCCTCAGACATCGACGAATCGACCTCGAGCCGGACGACGATCGTCGAGCGACGCCGTCGCCTGAGTACGGACTCGACGGCGGCGACCATGTCGTCCTCGCTCTCGTCGATGTCGAAGTCCGTGTTGCGGGTCACGCGAAACGGAGAGTGCTCGACGACCTCCATTCCTGGGAAGAGCGCCGAAAGGTGCCGCGCGATCAGCTGCTCGAGGGGCACGAATCGCTCACCGTCTGGCAGCACCACGAAACGCGGCAGCGATTGCGGCACCTTCACTCGCGCGATTCGCCGCGTCAGCTCGCCGGGTACACGGACGACGACTGCCAGATTCAGCGACAGGTTCGAGATGTAGGGGAATGGATGAGCCGGGTCGACCGCCAGCGGAGTGAGGACTGGAAAGAGCTGCTCGTCGAACAGATCGTCGAGAAAGACTCGATCCTCGGCATCGAGGCTCTCCCAGTCCGAGAGCCGAATTCCGGCCGCAGCCAGATCGGGCACAAGCTGATCGGCGAATGCCGCGTCCCGCCTCGCGACGAGCTCCCGAACCCGGACGCTGATCTTGTCCAACCTCTGGCGGATGTTTTCGTCCTCCGAGTCCTGCGCCCTCAGCCCCGCGTCGAGCTGCATCCTCAGGCTGCCCACCCGCACCTGGAAGAACTCGTCCAGATTGTCGCTGAAGATCGCGAAGAACTTCGCCCGCTCCAACACGGGTAACGACCGCCGCTCGGCGAACGCGAGTATGCGCTCGTCGAAGTCCAGCCACGATAGTTCTCGGTTCAAGAACCGGCCGGCGGGGCGCGTTTCCGTGGCCGCAACCTCCGGGGCCGCATCCGTCTCTCCGAGAGCATTGACCGGCATGGGCCGAGAACTCTCACTCTCCATGTGAACCAGGATAGACGCGGTTATCGCTGGGCGAGCCGCGAGCTTCTCGTTTCTCGCCTACAGCTCATCTGGCCCCGGAAACCCCTAGCTCGCCTGGGTGCAGTTCGGGAAAGCGAGCCAGGGGCTCTCCGGGCGTGTAGGACGGCAAACGGTCAATCTCGGTTAGTGATCTCAAGCCCGAAACCAGAGCGTTCCTCCGTGCGAAGACCACCCGTCAACGCCATTCGCCACATCGTGACCCCACACCGGCGGTCGGCCAATCACTTGCACGCTGCGGCGTGCCCTCTGTAGCTTCATTCCTGGAGGTTGACCGTGGCCGACGAGTCCTCAACGACCAACGTCACGGGTTCCAAATACGTGATCGACGGCGGACTCATCAAGACGATCTGAGCATCAAGAACCTGATGTTCAGCTGTCGTTCGCAATGAGCGTCCTGGCGGAGGCACTGGGCACGATCTGGCCCGAGCGGAGTAGTCCCGACGGCCCGCTACCGCCGCTTCTGCTCTTGCTCACGGTCGTCACCGGACTGGTAGACGCGGCCAGCTTTCTCAACCTCGGCCACGTATTCGTTGCCAACATGACCGGCAACGTCGTGTTTCTCGGCTTCGCGATCGCGGGAGCGAGCGGGCTGTCGATTGCGGCCTCGCTCGTCGCGCTCGCCGCGTTTCTCGTCGGTGGGACCGCCGGCGGGCGGATAGCAAACCGCCTCCCGGTTCATCGTGGGAAGCTCGTGCGAGCTGGACTCGCGATCCAACTTGCCGCGGTTGGGGTGGCACTGGTCGTAGCGGCCTCGGGAGGCGACCCGACCGCCTCGGCCCGGCGGTACGCCTTGATCGCACTCCTGGCCTTCGCGATGGGAATCCAGAACGCGACGGTGCGCCGCCTGGCCGTACCGGAGCTGACCACGACGGTGCTCACGATGACCCTCACCGGAGTCGCCTCCGACTCCGTCATCGCCGGTGGGAAGGGCTCCAGGATCGGCCGTCGCTCGCTCGCCGTCGCCGCCATGTTCGTCGGGGCGTTGATCGGCGCCCTTCTCGCCCTGAAAGTCGACACCGCCGCGACCCTCGCTGCTGCAACAGGATTGCTCGCGGTCACGGCAGTGGTCGCGCACCGAGTCTCCAACACTGACGCCGAGTGGGTGCGATAGGGCCGCGCGCCTATTCGACTCCGGCGGCGCCCGGTCATGCCGATCAGCCAGCTCGCGGGTACTGGCTGGTCCCCCCACTCCGATCACCCGCCGATGACAACGGCAGCGCTAGTCTTGGCTCGTGAGGAGCGTGAGCCCGCCGCGGTGAACGCCACCCGCGATGATCGCGGCGAAAGAGCGACTCCACCGCCGGCCCAGCGCGGATCGTCGACTCCGCCACCCGAGCAGCAGCCCCGCTTTCGCCTGAGTCGCCGCTGGATCATCTTCGCGCTCGCGCTGCTGGCCTTCAACTTCTACCTCGGCTCGCGGGCGATGCAGCCGGCGTCGCGAGTTCGCGTTCCGTACAGCCCGTTCTTCCTCCAGCAGGTGAAGGCGGGGGACGTGAAGGAGATCACCTCGAAGGGCACCGCGATCCAGGGCACCTTCACGCAGAAGGAACGGTACGCAGGCTCGAAGCCTACGACGCGCTTCCGCACCGAGGTTCCGGCGTTCGCCGACACCGACGCTCTCTCGCACCTGCTTCAGCAGAAGGGCGTCGTCGTCAACGCCGAGCCGCTGGATACCGGAGCGCCGTGGTGGCAGAACCTGTTGCTCGGCTTCGGGCCGACCATCCTCTTCCTCTTCCTGCTGTTCTGGCTGATCCGCCGAGCCGGGAACGTTCAGAACGTTCTCGGCTCCTTCGGCCGCTCGCGAGCGCGCCGGTATCAGCCGGCCGGCGACAAAGTCACGTTCGCGGATGTCGCGGGGATCGACGAGGCAAAGGCGGAGCTGACGGAGGTCGTCGACTTCCTGCGTCGTCCCGAGAAGTACCAGAAGCTCGGCGGCCGGATTCCGCACGGCGTCTTGCTCTCCGGCCCGCCGGGGACGGGCAAGACGCTGCTCGCCCGGGCGGTGGCGGGTGAGGCGGACGTGCCGTTCTTCTCGTTGGCGGCCTCCGAGTTCGTCGAGGCGATCGTCGGCGTCGGGGCATCGCGCGTGCGCGACCTCTTCACGCAGGCCAAGGAGGCCGCCCCGGCGATCGTGTTCATCGACGAGCTCGACGCGATCGGCCGCTCGCGGACGTCCGGCGTCGCCGGCTTCAGCGGCGGCAACGACGAGCGCGAACAGACGCTGAACCAGATCCTCACCGAGATGGACGGGTTCGACTCCTCCATCAGCGTGATCGTCATCGGCGCGACCAACCGGCCCGACGTTCTCGACCAGGCGCTGCTTCGCCCCGGCCGCTTCGACCGCCGGGTCGCAGTGCAGCCGCCCGACCGTGCCGGACGCGAGGCGATCCTCAAGGTGCACACGCGTGGCCTGCCGCTCGGGCCGGACGTCGACCTCGGCCGGATCGCGGCTACGACGCCCGGCATGGTCGGCGCCGACCTCGCGAACCTCGCCAACGAGGCGGCGCTGCTGGCGGCACGGCGGAACCACGACCACGTCGACGAATCCGACTTCACCGACGCGCTCGAGCGAATCGTCCTCGGCGCCGAGCGGCAGGTGCTGATGAGCCCCGAAGACCGGCGCCGGACCGCCTACCACGAGGGCGGGCATGCGATCGTCGGCATGCTCACCGAGGGCGCCGATCCGGTGCGCAAGATCTCGATCATCCCCCGCGGGGTGGCTCTCGGCGTCACGTTCGCGGCGCCCGAGAGCGACCGCTTCAATTACCTCGAGCCCGAGGTCCACGCGAAGATCAATGTCGCGCTCGGAGGCCGGGCGGCAGAGGAGATCGTCTTCGGCGAGACGAGCACGGGCGCCGAGTCGGATATCCAGCAGCTCACCGAGATCGCGCGCCAGATGGTCGGCCGCTGGGGCATGAGCCCCGCGATCGGCCCAGTCGCAGTGCTCCCGCGCGATGGCCAGGGCCCGTTCCTGCCTGGCGCCGCCGAGGTCTCGTCGGACACACAACGAGTCGTCGACGAGGAGGTGCGCCGCATCGTCGACGAAGCGCACCAGCAGGTTCTTGCGCTGCTCGAGCAGAATCGCGACAAGCTCGATTCGCTTGCGACGGCGCTGCTCGAGCACGAGACCCTGGACGAGGAGGATGCCTACGCGGCCGCAGGTGTCCCCCGGGTTGAGACCGAGAGCGCCGATTCGTACGCGACGGCAGCCCGCTCGCGGATCGACGAGCGAGAACGGAGTTAGACCGAAAGCGGGCGGCTCAGCGCGCTTCCTCTTCGACCGTCCGTTCGGCCGTCGGAAGCGCCTCGAGTCGCTCGTCCGGGATGGGCTCACCGCTCTCGATCGAGCGGCCGTAGGTACCGGCGGCGAGACGGGCTTCGGCACGCTCGACGGCCGCCAGCTCCTCGCGCAGATCGTCTGCTAGACCTTCGTCGAGCTCGTCCTGATAGAGCTCGGAACCCAGGTTGCCCGGGTCCTTCTCGTCCGCCGGCTCGCCGGTGTCCTCGTGCCCGAGCCTCGCGAGCGACCGCTCGATTCGAACGCGCTCTTGCGCAAGCAATTCGCGAGCCCGCTCAGAATCCATCTCGCAACGTTAGCGTGGCCGAGAGTCTGACGAGTCACGGGGCGGCGAGAGTCCCGTCGAACTGGAACATCTATGACTCGTCCGACGTTTTAGAAGGTGCGGGCGAACGTGCCCGTATGGTCATAAGGAGGACTCTTGAAGCATCCGAACATGCATCACATCGACGTGCGCTGCTCTTCATGCGGCGCGCATTTCAGCATCCGCTCCACCGCCGAAGGCTTCTCGATCGACGTCTGCTCGAACTGCCATCCGGCGTTCACCGGGCGTGAGCGCGCCGTTGCGAGCGGCGGGCGCGTCGAGCGTTTCGAACGGCGACGCGCTCTGGCAGCTGCCTAGGCCTCCAGCGCATGCGGCCGCTGCTCGACGAGGTCCTGCCGCGATTCGATGCCAGCGAAGTGCACGACCTCTGGATCCCGGCCCAGCCGGACGTCGCGTTCGCGGCCGTAAAGGAGGTGACCGTGCGCGAGGTACGCCTCCTGACGCCGCTGGAGACGCTTCGGGGGCTGCCGAGCCTGCTGACCGGAAGCGCCGCCCTCCGGCCGGACGGCTCGGCACCCGTCCTCGAGGCGTTCACCGTGGGGGTCGTTCCCCTGGGCGAACGTCCCGGCACCGAGATCGCCGCGGGAGCCATCGGCCGCTTCTGGCGGTGGGCCGGCAACGAGCCTGCTGCGGTGCGGACGCGCGAGGACTTCCTCCGGTTCGCGGTGCCCGGATACGCGAAGGCGGCGATCGCGTTCCTCGTGCGCCCGGAGCGCGGCGGCAGCCGAGTGGTCACCGAGACCCGCGTCACGGGCACGAGCCCCGACGCGGCCCGGGCGTTCCTGCGCTACTGGTTTGCAATCCGGCTCGGGAGCGGCGCGATCCGTCGAAGCTGGCTCGCCGCGATCCGGCGCCGTGCGGCTCGCGCTCGCTAGTGAGGGCAGAGGTTCCTACGCGATTCCGGCGCGGCCGCGATGATGGCGGCAGTGACCGCCTCCCGACTCCAGGTGCCGCCGGCGGGTATCGGCCTCGCGCTTGTGGGCTTGCTCGGCCTTACGGTCGTCGCCGCATCGGCATCGGGGTCGCCGCTGGCCCCGGGTCGACCGGAGTCGAGCGACCTCCCCGGAGTCGTCTTCCTGGCGGCGGCGGGGGGCGCGTTTGCTCTTTACCTCCTCGCGCTCGTCGTGGTTCGCAGGCGCCGGCCCAGCCTCGTCGTGGTGTGCTGCGTCGCCGCTGCGATCCAGCTCATCCCGCTCGCCGGGCCCTTGCTGCTCTCGCGTGACGTCTATGCGTACTGGACCTACGGGCGCCTGATCACCGCCCACGACGCAAACCCGTACGCCGTTCCTCCCTCAACGTACGGCGCCGACCCCGGCGAGCGGCAGATGGCACCGGTCTGGCAAGGAACCAGGTCGGTCTACGGCCCGGTCTTCTCGGCCGCGTCGGCGGGCCTCGCGACAGCGACGGGCCGTTCCCCCGAGACCAGCGCCTTCACGTATCGGTTACTAGCTGCCGTGGGGATGCTGGTGGTCGTCGGCCTGGCCATCGTCGCGGCGCCGATGCCCGCGTTTGCCGCGGCCTTCGTCGGTTGGAACCCGATGCTCGTCCTCAACTTCGCCGGAGGCGGGCACAACGACGTCTGGATGATCGCCTTCTTGCTGGGTGCGCTGGCGCTCGCGTCGCGACGCCGGCCGGTGCTGGCCGGCGCCAGCTGGGCCTTCGCGGTGGGCGTGAAATGGGTGCCGCTCGCCCTCCTGCCTCTCAGTCTGGTCGCGGCCCGCGGGCGCTCTGCGCGCCTGCTCGCCGTCGGCTTCCTGATTACGTTGGCCGCCATCGGCACCGGAGCGTGCCTCGCCTTCGGATCGGCCTGGCTGACCGCACTGGTCCCACTTGCCCGGCACCACGCCGGCTTCTCGCTGCCTTCGCGGCTCGTCGAGCTCGGCTTTCCCCGCCCGCTGGCAGACCTGTCGGCGGCGCTCCCCCTGCTCGTGGCACTCCCGTGGCTCCTGCGCGACGCGCGAGTTGGGCGCCCACGGCTCGCGCTCGCCACCGGGCTGATGGTGATCGCGAGCCCCTGGGTGTTGCCGTGGTACGCGGTCTGGATCGTCCCGCTCGCCGCGATCGAGGAGGACCGACTCGCCTGGGTGCTGGCGCTCACCGTGTGCGCCTACCTCTTGCCCGACCGCATCCCGCTGTAGGCGCCTCTAGTCCCCTGCGACGTCCCGGCGCAGGAAGACGACGTACGCCGCGACGAGCGGAAGCGCGATGTACAGCGTGCACACCCAGACCGCCCGGATCACGGGGGTCCAGTCGGCGGGGACGCGCAGAAACCCGTGCCACGCGTCGAACTGCGTGCCGAGCAGGTAGGAGCGGAAGCTCTCGGTCCCCGGAAGGACGCCGAGAAGCTGCATCAAGAGCGCCCACATCAGCGTCCCGACGACCGCCGCCGCGCTGTTCCGCGTCATCGTCGACAACATCAGCCCGAAGGCGGCGACGCCCACGAGCGGGAGCGCATAGATCGCGAGGCTCGCAGCGAGTAGGCCGAGCCCGTGGCCGGCGGAGATCCTGGTCCCGGAGAGCGAGGTGAGCGGGTGAAAGCCCCAGGCGACACTGCCGGCCACGAGGCCGACGAGGCCCATTGCGAGGATGACCGCGAGCGTATAGCTGATGGCGGCGAGCACCTTCCCCGTCAACACCTCGCTGCGCTCGCGCGAGCGGGTGAGGATCGTCTTGAGCGTGCCGTTGTGACTTTCCGCCGCGACGATGTCCCCGGCGACGAGCGCCGTGATCAACGGAAAGCCCCAGATCGACATGAAGAAGAGGACGACGAAGGGAACGGCGAGACCGGTGTCGCGGATGTAGCGACCGAGCGGGACGTCGTTGGGGCCGCCGGTCTGGAGAACGAGCACGACGACGAAGATGACCGGGACGAGCGCGGCCGTGCCGATCCCGAGATAGGTCCGCTTCTGGGCGAGCAGCTTGGAGATCTCCCAGCGGTACACCCTGGCAACGGCGCTCATCAGGCGACGACCTCCGCCCGGTCGTGGTCGCTCGACTCGCCGCCGGTGAGCCCGAGGAACAGCTCTTCGAGGCTCGCGGTCGCGGGGACGAGCCCGGTGAGCCCGATGCGGGCCTGGCCGAGCGCGATCGTGAGCGTGGCGACCGCGTCCTCGTCGGCCTTGAACGCCAGCTCCGCGCCGTCGAGAGTGACCTCCTCGATTCCGGGCTGCGAGAGGCAGAGCACGCGCGCACGCTCGGGCTCGGTCGTTCGCATCCGGTAGCCGGCCGACGCCGTCGCGAGCAGCTGTTTCAGAGCGCCCTCGTACACGATCCGGCCCTTGCGGACGATCGCAACGCGGTTGCAGAGGTCCTCGACCTCGCCGAGCAAGTGACTCGAGAGGAGCACGGTGATCCCTTCGTCCGCGAGCCTGCGCACGAGCTCGCGCATGTCTCGCATGCCCGCCGGGTCGAGCCCGGTCGTCGGCTCGTCGAGCAGGAGCAGTCGTGGCTGGCGAATCAGCGAGGCCGCGATGCCGAGCCGCTGGCGCATCCCGTGCGAGTAGCCGCCCACACGGTCCTTGGCGCGGTCGCGCAGCTCGACGAGCTCGAGCATCTCCTCGATCCGCGTGCGGGAGGCCCCGTCGTCGTAGTCGGCGAGCAGCCGCAGGTTCTTGCGGCCCGAGAGGTACGGGTAGAAGCGAGGCTCCTCGACGAAGCCCGCGACGCCGTCGAGCGCCTTCGCTCCATCGGCGAGCGGATCGCGTCCGAACAGGCGGACAGAGCCTTCACTCGGGCGGATCAGGCCGAGCATCATCCGCAGCGAGGTGGTCTTGCCGGCGCCGTTCGGACCGAGGTAGCCGAAGACGTCACCGGGCTCGACGGTCAGGTCGACGTGGTCGACGGCGACGATCTCTCCGTAGCGCTTGACGAGACCGCGCGCGGTGACGGGAGGCGCATCGGTCACTTGAGGTCGCGCGCCGCCGCCTCGGCCGCGGCCGGGGGCAAGGAGCCGGCGAGGACGTAGGCAACCCCGTTGCGCTGCCACTGGATGACCGTCCCGAGCTGCGTGGCCAGCTCGTGGGCGGTGAGGCCGTCGATGGAGATCCTCGGCAGGCTAGAGAGCGCTCCGCCCGATTGAGCGGACGAATCCGCCTTCCGCTCGAGGACGACGATCGCGCCGAGGCCCTGGCCGTAGACCACGACAACGGCCTTCGAGTCGGCGCCGCCGATCGCCCGCACGTCCTGTCGGGGCAGTCCGACGAGCTTGTCGGGCGCAACGACCGCAAATCCGGCCGCAGCCTTGGCCGCGTCGAGGCCGCTCACCGGCTTGGCCTCGCTCGTCGAGTGCGCGGCCGCCCTCGCCGTCGAGCCGAGGTCGACCGTCTTGGCCCCGGCCGGCGGAGAGATCGCGACGTCGCTGTCCGGTACGGGGCCGTACGAGATGTGGGTCACCTGGAGCTCGAGCACCGGCGAGGAGCTGCCCTGGGCGAAGATCGCCACGTCGAGAGGAACGCCGCGGGCGGCGTCCCAGGCGAGCTCCGCCGATCCGAGCAGGCCGCCGTCGTGCTTGGGCGAGATCCGCACGCGATAGGCGGCTTGACCGGCGACGTCGGTCGGTTGCGCGGCGGATAGCGTCGCGTGCTCGCGGAGCTTCGCCAGGAAGTCGCCGATCTCGGAGAGCGCCGGCGGACCGCCCGCGTCGTGCGTCGGATTCGCCTCCTTGCTCTGCCCGGGGAGGGTCGCCTTGTAGACCGTGTTGGAGGACGCGTCGTACACGCTGACGCCCTTTCCGTTCCACACGACCTGCACGTCCCCGGCGTTGGACTGCAGCTCGAGACGGCCCTTCCCGGCGTTCGTGAGCCAGAGGCGTCCGGAGGCGCCCGACATGAGGGCCGAGCCGACGTTCCCGAGCAGGTCGCCCGACGGGAACAGCCGATTCGTGAACGTGATCCGCGCGGTGATTCCGTCCGGCTTCGAGGCCGCGAGACCGTCGTGGATCGCCTGGGGAAGAGGCTTCGGGGGAGGCGTGGGGCCGCCGCCGCCGCTTGCGGCGACCGCAACCGAGGCGGCCACCACGACCAGCGCGACGACGCCGGCGAGGAGCATGGCCAAGCGGGGAGTGGAGAGCGTGCGCAGGAGCTTCACGGCGTTCCTTTCTCGGGCTGTCCATCGTTCGTTGTACCGGCGGACTCTGAGAGATCTCTGAGAGCCGGCAGCTCGATCGTGAAGACCGCTCCCTCCGCGAAGGCGCGGCCGCCGTGCCGTTCCGCTGTCGCGCGCACGATCGCGAGGCCGAGGCCCGAGCCCGGTCCACCGCCGTCGCCCCGCCAGAAGCGCTCGAAGGCCCGCGCGGCCTGGTAGGGCTGAACTCCCCGCCCCTCGTCGGAGACGCTGAGGACCGCCGATCCCCGGTCCTCGCTCGCAGCGACGGTAATCGTGCCGCCTTTCGGGCCGTACCGGTGCGCGTTCTCGACGAGGTTGGAGAGCGCCCGCTCGAGCGCGGCCCGGTCGCCCCGTACCCGTACCGGCCAAGGCGCGCGACCCTCCACGGCGGGGTCCGCTTCCGCGGCGTCCTGCGCGAGCAGGTCGAGCCGGACCTCGTCGACGGGAGCCTCGGCGGCCTCCTCACGCGAGAGGGCGAGCAGGTCGTCCGCCAACCCGGCGAGGCGCTCGGCGTCTCGCTCCAGCTCCTCGACGAGCTCCGGCGTCTGACCGTGCCGCCGCAGGTACGCCACGTTGCCGCGCAGCGCGGTGAGAGGGGTGCGCAGCTCGTGGGAGGCATCCGCGAGGAAGCGCCGTTCCGCATCGCGGGAGTGCTCGAGGCTGGCGAGCATCGCGTTCAGCGTCTTCCCCAGCCTGCCCACCTCGTCCGCGGCGGGGTACTCGGGCAGCCGGCGACGCGGGTCGCCGGTGCGCTCGATCTCCGACGCGGCATCGGCGAGCTGCCCGATCGGCCGAAGCGCTCGCCGCATCAGCAGCGCAACCGGTCCAGCAGCCAGAATCGCCGCCACGAGCGCCGCCAGCACCGAGATGAGGCGCAGGCTCGCAACGGTCTCGCCCAGATCACGCGTCGAGGCCGCGACGATCACGGCTCCGCCCGCGGCCTTGCCGCCGAACTCCGCGAGCGGCGCCACGTAGACGCGCACCGGACCGGTCCCGAGCCTCGCGTCTCGATAGCCGGAAGCGCCGTGCGCGATGGCGGAGCCCACGAGCCCGCCGAGCGGCAGAACCTGCCCGCCGAGGGCCAGCGAGCGCGCGACGATCCGGCCGCGCCGGTCGATCACCTCGACCGACAGCTGCGTCCCACCGACAGGCGAATCGAGCGCTCCCGGCCTCGTCAGGACCGCGGGCGCCGAGGCGCTCAGCTGCGACACCTCGACCGCGCGCTGCCGCAGCGTCCGGTCGAGCGAGGCGTGGAGATGCCGGGCCACGAGGAGATCGACGGCCGAGCCCACAGCCACCAGTACCAGCACGATCGCAGCGGCCGCCGCCAGGACCGCTCGAAGCTGGATCGAGCGCCGGCTCACCGGCCGAGGATGAACCCGGTGCCGCGCACAGCCTGGATCAGCGGCGGCTCGCCCAGCTTGCGCCGCAAGTAGTTGACGTAACGGTCGACGACGTTCGGGCTCGCGGCGGCCACGCCTCCCCACACACGCTCGAGCGCGAGCTCCCGGCTGACCACCTGCCGTGAGTTGCGCAGGAGGAGCTCGAGCAGCGCGGCCTCGCGCCCGCTCAGCACCAGGCGGCGGTCACCGCGCTGCGCCGAGCGCGTCGAGACCTCGAGGACGAGATCTCCGAACGTGAGCACCTCCGCTGGCTCGCGGCCGCGGCGCAGGAGCGCCCGAATCCGAGCGAGCAGCTCCTCGGGGGCGAACGGCTTTACCAGATAGTCGTCTGCTCCGGCGTCGAGCCCGGCCACCCTCTCGTCGACGGCGTCCCGCGCGGTCAGGAGCAGCACCGGGAACCCGAGGCCCTTGGTGCGGACGCGACGGCACACCTCGAGCCCGCCGAGACCCGGCATCGCGACGTCGAGGACGAGGATGTCGGGCGCCGCGCGCTCGACCTCGACCAGGGCGGAGCCTCCGTCCGCCGCCGTCGTGACCTCGTAACCCTCTGCGACGAGCGTCCGCTCGAGCATGCGGCGGATCGGCGGATCGTCGTCCACGACGAGAATCCCGACCCCTGACACGCCTCCAGCGTAGCCCTCAACCTCAAGCAGCCAGCCGGTCGTTCGCGTCAGCGAAGGATTCCCGTGTGACCGAGCGAGTAGCGGCCCGGCTGCGGCCAGACGCAGAGGCCGTGCGGCCCTCGACCGACCGGGATCCTGGCGAGCAGCCGGCC
>Ga0105249_10002457_pt1 | contig 16079 bp, 6 predicted proteins | sample KBSS44metaG_FD_81522 | JGI IMG/M metagenome (GOLD analysis project Ga0105249, IMG submission 81522) | Switchgrass rhizosphere microbial communities from Kellogg Biological Station, Michigan, USA - KBS S4-4 metaG | ecosystem: Host-associated > Plants > Roots > Rhizosphere > Soil | place...
TCGTCGCGGGCCAGTGGGCGTTCTACCGGGGCAGGCTCGCGTTCAGTATGCGCGACGACACTGCCGCACTACCGTTCCTCGTCCTGGCGGGTCAGCACGCGGCGGCTGCCGGCGACCCGCTGCTCGCCGGCAGCGTCGCCGCCATGCGTGCCGCCGTGGCCTTCTTTGCCGGCGAGTTCACCACTGCCGCCACCATCGTCCGGCAGGCTCAGCCGGGCGCCCACCCCTACGTAGCTCCCACGCTGGCCAGTTCTCTGGCTCGCGCTCTCGCCCAGACCGGCGACGTCGACGGCGCGCTGGCTGCCCTGCGGACCATGCACGACACCGTCTGGACCGGACCGTCCCAACCCGGCACCGAACCCGGCGACGAGGAAGCCTACGAGGCCTACAGCGCCGTGACACTCGGCTACCTCGGCAAAGGTGAGGCCGCCGAACGCCACGCCCGAACGTCACTCGCCCTGCTGAATGGCAGCGGCCGGCACGTCCAGATCGCCGGGACGCAGCTCGCGCTCGCCCGGGCGCTTCTCCGCCGGAGCAAACCCGAACCCGAGCAGGCCGCCGGCGCGCTTCAGGACGCGCTGACTGCCGCCGCAGGCAAGGACCACGGCGCCACCGTCAACCGCGCCGCCGCGATCTATCGCCACCTCCACGCCAACCCCGACTGGGCCCGCCTCCCAACCGTCCGCGACCTCGCCGACCAGCTCCCCGCCACCCGCGCACTACCCCCAGGCGCCGCGGTCTGACCCGACGCCGAGCCCGTGACGGCCGAGCAGAGCGGCGGCCAGAGTGGTGATTCCGACGGGCCGTGGACCGCCGGGAGATCCTCGGCTGTCCGTGACCTCACCTCGACGCGTCTCACGGGCCACCGCCACGAGACCGCTCGCCCACCAGTGATTCGCAACCCTTGGCAAGAAACTTCCGAACAAGAATATTATGCGGTTGACGGGACATCTCTCACCGTGGGCGGCGCTCCCAGTAGATCTTTGCGTGTCAGCAATCTGTATGCGATCAACCTGGCAGGTGCCGCGCTAAGCGCGAGTGAACCTCGTAGCCACGCTCTGTCCGCTCGATTCACTCGGCCCTTGACGAGACCACCCAGGAGGTCGCCGACAGTAAACGGCCGGGCGAGGGGGCGGGCGGCGGTTCCAGTGGGATCGCTGTCGTAGGGATATTCTCCCCATACATCTGCCTCGCCTCGGCTCGGCTCGGCCCAGAATCCCTTCATGACTTCGTGGATAAGTGTTCGTGCGTCGCCGCCAACATTCAGATCGATCTCGTCCGCCACGGCGAGGAGCGTCCGGCGATACAGCGGGAGACCCCACGCCTCGGCGCCCGCGTTGATTTCCGATCTCAGCTTGGCGGAGATGTGCCCGTCTGGCGAGCGCTCGTAACCCGCGACGATCCCGTGGTCACCGGCGCAGAAGGTCTCGACTATAAAGGGTGCGTCCGGCACTCTCCATTGAAGTCCTTCGCCGCGAGCTGTGTTGTAGATGTAGGCGGACACATGGTGTGGGTCGGTCCACCCGTCGGGTCTGGGCTCATGGCCCCAGAAGAAGACGTGCGGGCGTGGAAAGCCGGCCGCCTCGGTGACGTGTACGAGGGAGCCGACCATTCGTCCGGTCCAGCCTGCGTCGACAAGTCCGGTCGACGAGTCGGCGAGCGCGTGTTGCCGCGCGTAGTCAACGAGCATGGAGCGTGTCTGAGCGATACGTGGCTCGACCGCTGCGGCAACGTCTTTGCGGTCGACGAACCTGCGCAGTGCGGCCAGCTGCGACGGCGAGTTCGCTCTGACGTTCGGATCGAGGGACACTCCGCTGTCACTCAACGGTCCTCGGAACTCCTGCGGGTTGACACCAAGTCGTTCGCAGAGGTCCCAGGCGTTCGACTTCATGAAGCTACTGAAGATCCAGTCGAACTGCGACAGACGTGTTGAGTCCGATGCTGCGAGGCTCCAGGTGATCCGGCTGCTGTAGACGTACTCCAGATCGATGGTTTCACCTGTTCGCTCGGCAATCCGTTTCGCGAGCAGGTAGAGGACCTGGCCGTCTCGCGAAAGAAAACGTAGACGTTCGAGGCCGAGTTCGCGCGCACGCGCTAGGATCCAGCGGACGTAGCCGATCAACGCGGGTCCCGCGACACCCGCCGCCACATCTCTGATCACCTCATCGCGAGTGGAGACGGCCTCATATTTCGATCGCGCTGCGGAGCTGGCTGACGCAAACGCCGCCGCCAGGCCGTCGGACTCCTTCGCTCGATCCAGCATGATTCTTTCGTACTTGCTGACGTCCACGGCATTTCTTCCCTTCTCACCATTCGGCAAGGCACACCCCCTGCCGGTCGGGCGGAACGTCACATCGCCCGCAGATGTCCGCGACCTGTTGCCGGATCTCCTGAGCGTCTTGGCCGCGCATCTCCTGGAGGCGAGCGAGCCCGTGGAGGGCTCGGGCGACCCACAGGTCGTCATGAAGTTCGGCGAAGATCCTCTGGCTTTGCGTGAAGTAGTCACGAGCCGTATCCCATTGCGCGCGTTCCCGGAAGAGCATCCCCAGTTCGCGCAGCGCACGGGCCTCGGCGGGCCGGTCGTTGATGCTCTGAAAGTACTGGAGAGCGGTACGCACGTTCTCTTTGGCTGCATCCCAGCTGCGCTGGTTGCGTTGCATGTCCGCGAGGCTCACGCGGGTGCGTGCTGCCCAGCGCCCGTCGTCCAGCTCCGTGAACATCGGCAGCGCCTCGCGGAGGTCGGTCTCGGCTCTCTCGTAGTCGCCGACAAGCCGGAGTGCGTCGCCGCGATTCCTCAGGACGATCGCGATAAATCGTCGGTCCAGGAGATCCTCGAAGATGGGAAGGCACCGGTCGAAGCACTCGATCGCCTCGGCGACCTTGCCGTCGTTTCGGAGGACGGTGCCAAGCAGCCGAACCGACTGCGCCTGCCCCCGCTTGTCTCCGAGCTCGGTGAAGGTAGCAACCGCTTCCCTCAGCAGCATCTCGGCTGGAGCGTGCCGCCAGCGGTCGCGAAACACCATGGCGAGCATCATCTTTGTGCGTGCTTCTTCTCCGCGGTCACCGATCTGATGATGCAGGTCGAGCGAGCGGTTGAATCGAGACTCGGATGCTTCCCATCGGGACAGACCGCGGAGCGCGTCCGCCATTCCGCTGAGGGCTCCCGCCGCCGATCTGCGGTCGGAGTAACGCTCGAACACGTCCAGGGACGACTGGAACGAGGAGATCGCCGCATTCAGGAGGCCTTTGTACCGGTAGGCGTCGGCAAGGTTCCGTCGTGCCAACGCCTCGCGGTGCTCATCGCCGAGCTCGTTGAACGCCGCTGCGGACGCCGAAATCAGGTCGATCGCCTCGTCGAATCGTCCGAGCTCCCGATATAGGAGTCCGAGATTGTTGCGGATGACGGCCTGCCCGATCGTGCTTTCAGCATGACCTGCCGCCTGAAGGGCGATTCGATGAGTGTCTTCCCAGTCTCTCCAGTCGGCGCGCCAGTTGAACATGGCGATGAGTGGCTCTGCGAGTTTCCACGCCTCAGCCCAGAGCCCGGTCTCGAACGCCTGGGAAACCAACAGAACCAAGGCGCTGCGCTCCGACGCGAACCATGCCCGTGCGTTTTGACGCACCACATCCGCCGCGATCGGCATGCCGTCCGTCGAAGGCGTGTGCAGCGCGCCGGGCTGAAGCACCGACGACGCCTCACGTGCCGTCGTCACATAGGCGTTCGCCAGGCGGCTTAGCGCGGATTTCTGCGTGCTGTCTGAGTCCTCAGCCGCGAGAAGCTCACGGGCGTAGTCACGCAGAAGATCATGGAAGCGATACCGCACCATGCCCACGGAGTCGATACCCGACACCTCGAGCAGCTCGGCATCGACAAGCCGTTCGGCGGTTTCCTCCGCGTCGGCAAGACGCGTCTCCGTCAGCACGGCAAGATTCCAGGCGGGGAACGTCGCGGCCTTGAGTATACCCAGCATCCGAAACGCGTTCTTTTCCTCGATGCTCCGGCTGTCGTAGCTGAGAGCCAGCGACGCGCGTACCTCCATGTTTCCGACTTTGAGGAGATTCAGCCGGTTCTGTTCGTCACCGAGCCTGTCCGCGAACCAGCCGAGACGCCAGGCTGGGCGAGAAGCAAGACGTGCCGCGGCGATTCGGAGCGCCAGTGGTAGGAAGCCGCAGAGCTGAGCTATACGACGAGCCGAATCCACCTCGGTGGCCAGGCGGTCCGGACCTATGACCTTGCGGATAAGATCGAGTGCCTGTTCCGGCTCCATCACCTCGAGAGACTCGCTGTGGCCGCCGGCGAGACCTGCCAGGCGCGAGCGGCTTGTGATTATCACGCCGCATTCGGGTGCGGCGGGGATAAGATGTGCTACCTGGCTTTCGTCCATCGCATTGTCCAGGAATACGAGGATGCGGTGCCTGCTGGTGCGACCGCGAAACATGCGTGCTCGATCTTCCAGGGACTCGGGGATGTCACTGTTGTCGACACCCAGTCCACGAAGGAAGCCCGCCAGAACCAGTGCCGGATCCAGGACTTGGTCCTCCACGCCGCGTAGATCTATGTACAGCTGTCCATCCGGATAATGGTGTGCCACCTTGTGCGCGACGTGAATCGAAAGCGCAGTCTTCCCGATGCCGCCCTTACCACAGACCGAGACTACTGGAATTGCCGCGCGAGAGTTGTTGGCTGGTGGCGTCAGTATTCCGGTGAGACGGGCGACCAGTTCCTCGCGGCCAGTGAAGTCCGCGACGTCTGGCGGTAGTTCCTTGAGCGTTGACGGCCTGTCTCGCCTGTCCGAACCATTGGCGTTCTTCTCGATCAGCTGCTCGCGTGTCTGCCACCCCGCGAAGACGCCCGGCAGAATCGAGCCGAGGGTCGCGAGCAGGACCTGCCCCGGGTTCGGTGAGCTCAGGCTGCTCGCGATACCGGCGAAGACGCCTCCAGCTGTGACGAAACCGGCGAGAGACGGCGCCCAGATCCGGGGCCATTGGCCTGCCGTAGAGCTTTCCTGTCTGCGACGCGCTTCTTCCTCGTCGTCTGGCAGTGGATCGGGCGGGCTGGGTGGTCCACCGGGTCGGCGGCCTGCGTCGACCATCATCATGCGTGTCTCCGGGGGCATGCGGGCGACAGTGACTATTCACGGGTTGGGCCAGATCGACCGTGATCGATGATAGGTCTATCTTTACCACTAGTGTCGCTGGAGATAGCGCGAAGTGGCCGATTCGCGTCGACTTGTTCGGATGGCCACCCGTCTTGGCTGCCTGGCCTGGTCGAGCATGTATCAAGATCGACGGTGGCAAGCGGATCTTGCGGTGTTCTAGTCGCCCGACGACCCGTCGGCTTGCCCTGACCTGTCTCCTCGCCACCCGGGCCGGTAGCGGTCGAGCCACTCCACGATGTCCGAGTCCTCCCACATTCGCACCCTGACATGTTGCACTTTCGGTGCGGGGAAACTCGGCCGCCGGGACAGTTGATCTGCTCGCGTACGCGAGACCCCGATCATCTCGGCGACTTCGTTGATTCCCACCAGGGCCATGTCTGCAAAGCTAGGGGTGTCTTCAGAGATACTGTCTCTAGACGTACCACCGTTTTCGTCCTGGAGCCCTTCCCCGCGATCCAAGTGGGTGACGACCTGGCCGGCGCGGTCGCCGAAGTAGCCCAATGACATCGCGCGCTAACGAGGGGTGGACGTCGAGGCCGCGGTCATGTCGGCGGCGATGTTGGTGATCTGACGGCGGAGGTCGTCGATCGGAGCGGCCAGGTCGAGGGGGTGGAAAGTGATCTCGATGCCGGTCGCGAGGACGTGGGTGTGGGGACCTTCGCCGGGCTCACCTGCGTAGACGACGTGACCGGCGCGTAGGCCGAGGGCGACGCAGTAGACGAACAACTGGTAGATCGTCTCGGGCCCGTCGGCATCCTTCTCGATCTTGTATTTGGCGTCGAGGACAGCAATCGGTTCGTGGCGGCCACCGGCAGTCGCCTGGTAGCAGACGAGGTCCGGCTTCAGAAGGACCTTGTTGTTGGAATCCAGGTGATGAGTCTTGTCCTGAAGGTTTACGCGGCGGCCTGGGATGCGGCCGTCCGGCGAATGCTCTAGGGCGTCACGGACTGCGCGGGTCACGAACGCCTCGAAGACCGTCCACATCTTGACGAGGTAGCCGTCGACCTGCAGGGCCGCGTTGGCGCCGGCCTCGTCCAGGTACTCGTAGGACCGGCCTTGTACGACCAGGTCGGCTAGGCGGAGCGCCATGCGGTATGGACCGGTGTACGCGGTCGGGGGCCAGAACGGCGGGTGGTCACCCGGGCCGAGCGGTGTGACGTCGACAAGCTCGGCCGCTATGTCACGCAGAGCCCGCCTGGTCGAAGACATGACGCCTGGCAGGCGAAGTAGGTGCTTGACCGCGGCGAGCAGGAGGCGGTTCTCGAGGATGTCCGCGGTGAAGTCGTCGTACTCGCAGGGGACCGCCGGGCCGACCCAGTGTCTTCGGCGCATCTCGTCGGAGCGGATCCGGCCGCGGACCATCACCAGGTCGTCCTCCACGGTCCTGTAGCCGTAGAGAAGGCCAGAGTTCAGGGCTCGTCGAGCAGCCCGAGCGAAGACGTCCGCGATGGCCGGCAGCAGGTCCTCAGCCTCGACGGCATCGACCTCAGAGTCCTGCCAGGTGACCTTGTCCTGGGCGTAGCTGAGCATGAACAACAGCCGGCCGATCCGCACCTTGGGCCGGATACGGACCGGGACCGCATCCGGACCCGTGCCGAACACCGCCGAGCCCACCACATGCAGACTCGCCGTCACCCGGTATTGGTCACCCCCGAGGGCGGTGAAGCGGACAGCGTCGGTCCTGCTCAAAGCGCTGATCTGCCCCGGGCTCAGCCGGTAGTCCGCACCCTTGTTCTCCTTCAGGACGATCGCCTGCCCGCCGCCAACGGCGGGCGGTGGACTGGTCATCAGGTGCTGGACGGCTGCGCCGGTACCGCGGTCTGGGGCCGCAGCGCCGCGAGCCCGAATTCGCCAGGCACGTCGATCTCGTCGCCGAAGTACTCCTCAAGCAGGGGTTCGATCTGGGTCTTCCAGACCAGGTCCAGGCCGCTTTCGATTCCGTCGACGTAGAGTTCCTTTTTCATGAGGTAGGCCGGGCCGACCGGCGGCATGCGGAACTCGTCCTTCGTGGCGAGACGGCGGTTCAGTTCGTCGAGGACCCGAGCCGGCAGGTCACTTAGGCCCTCCTTGCCGAGCCACTTGCGGAGCAGCGACCTGGTTGGCTCCTCCTTGGGGTCGAGGGTGACGAAGGAGAAACGGCGGCGGATGGCCGCGTCAAGACGGGAGATGGACCGGTCGGCGGTGTTCATAGTGCCGAGGACGAACAGGTTCTTCGGCAGCGAGAAAGGACGGCTGTCCTCCTGGCGGTACAGCAGGTCGGCATGCTCATCGCGGTACTCCAGCAGGAAGTACAGCTCACCGAAGATCTTCGCGAGGTTCCCGCGGTTGATCTCGTCGATGATGACGAAGAACGGCTCGTCCGGCCGCTCCTCGGCGACCCGTGCCAGGCGGATCAACGGGCCCGCGACGAGCTCGAACCGGATCGTCCCGTCGCCGCCAGCCTCGCCGCGGGGTCTGTAGCCCTGGACGAAGTCGTCGTAGCTGTATGCAGGGTGGAACTGGACGAACGCAATGTTCTGTCGCTTCTCGCCGGCGAGCCGAAACGCCAGCTTGCGGGCGATGTACGTCTTCCCTGTGCCCGGCGGTCCCTGGAAGATCAGTTGAGGCTTCAGCCGCAGCAACCGCAGACAGACCTTCAGCCAGTCAGGGTCGCAGTGCAGCTCCGCCGCGAGGTCGGCCAACGCCTTCTCGCCGACGTCCAGCAGGTCGGCCCCGAGACGGGCCGACGAGCGCGCTGAGGTGACGACAGCACTGGCGGTGTCAGTTGCTGTCGCGTGATCGAAGACCGTTACGGATACATGCGCCGGGTCTCGGCCATCAAGGCGATCGTCAAGTTCAGGCAGGAAGTCGGTCAGCTCGATGACCGACTGGTCCGGGACGGCGATGGCCGCCGCGAGCGGGCCGGAGAGATCGTCAACGAAGTCGAAGGGATCGCTGGGGTTGGACCAGTGGACCGTCCGCTGCAGCTCAAGGACGGCACCGACAGGGTGGTCTGGGTTCCGAAAGTAGTAGGGCGAGCCGATCACCACACCGGCGTAGAAGTCCGAACCGAAATTCGTCAAGACCAGGTCGCCCATGGACATCTGGCTGAGGAAGGCGTGGATGTCGTCGACGAGGCGCATCCGTTGGTCAGATCGCCTCTTCGGGTAGGTCTCGTCGACGATCTCGGCCACCAGCGTCCGGCCAGCCCCCGCGGGCAGCTGGGGAAGCCGGTCGACAGACAGCGCACAGACCCCTTCCAGAAACCATTCCCCTCGTACCGCGTCCCGGCGCGCGGGCGGCCGGACCAGCCAGGCCCGCCGCGAATCCGCCGACGCGAGGCCTTCTTCTTCCTCCTCCTTGGCCTCGCCGACGACGGCCCGCAGATCCTCTCCCGCGAGCCGGCGCAGCGGGTCGGCCCGACCTGTACCGATGTCGATGCCGTCGCTCTCCAGAAGCTCCAGCCATGCCGTCCGCTCGCGTTCCATGGGGTGGGCATCGTTGGGCAGGCGACCGCCGGCGTCGAGGGCACGGAACCAGCCGTCGGGCCGGTTCCCGACCAGGTGGTGCACGACGCGTTCGGTCGTCAGGTCCACGCTCTCGGCCAGGTCTCTGGCCCGGACCCAGTAGCCCGCCGGGACGGCCGCCAGTTCCGCCTCGACCAGGTCGAACTGCTCCCGGTCGCGCAGGTAGGCGGCGTACCGGCGCCCGGCCTCCTTGCGCCAGGGGACCGGGTCTGCGTACTCGCGCAGCGACCACTCGCCGACCCCGGTCGCCAGCCAGCCCTCCGGCGTCTTGGCCAGCCAGCCGACCCGGACCAGCTCGCTGCTCGTCCAGCGCAGCGTCTGCTCGGCGGACGTCTTCCCGCTGGTCGCCGCCGCCCACTCGTCATCGATCGTGAGATGGTCCTTGTTAGCCGCGTGGTACATCCGCGCGACCTGGAGCCAAACCTCGGTCGGGTGTGCCGGTTTTCCCTCCTTGACGAGGAACCGCACGGCGAGCTGCATCGCCTGTGACATGATCTGCAACCGCGTCGGCACTACGCCCCCTGACACCGCCAGCGGCCAGTCAAGCCGCACACCTGGGCAGATTATTCACCCGACGCAGCCACCCGGATACTTTCTGGCCTTGCGTTGTGCTCCGCAGTGGCCGGCCCAAGACGAAGCCGCCGGATCAGGCCACGCCGGGGTCCAGGGTTGAGAAGAGATCATCGGCGGGCGGGCGGGAGGCGAGCACGTGCTTCGGCTTGGTCGACGCGGCGTGCCGCGGGCCCTCGCCCGGTGGTGGGGTCAGCTCGGACCGGAAGGCGACACCCGTCTCCTCCGCCCGAGCCATCTCGTCGTAGACCGCGAGGATCTTCTTCTTGGTCGCCTCGAAGAGTTCAGGATCCTTGTTCCGGAAGGCGCGGAAGCTCTGCAGCACGTACTCCACGTCGTCGCGCTCCACGCCGTAGAGACGGAAGTAGGCGGCGTCCAGTTCGGCCCGCAGGACGAAACGGCGGTCGGGATCCCAGACGAACGGTGGATTGTTGTCTTTGAGATCTTGGGCGAACGGCTGCATGTCCCAGGCCGTGTAGGTGAGTTCGAGGATGCGGGCCTGGATCCATGGGATGAGCGGCCCGCCAGCGAGCCATCCGACCGCCTTCTTGTAGCGATCTGGTGGGAGAACCGGAAGTTGCCGGACGTAGAAGTAGGTGAGGTGCGCACCCGTCGCCTTCTGCCGTACGACGTAGTCGAGCACGAGAGACGTCAGGTTGGCATAGAGCAGATAGAGCATGCTCGATGTGCTGATGATCAGTGGGAAGGTATGCCCGACGCCGTGCCTGGGCAGGACACTTGCGATCGCCGTGCGTTCGTCGGAGCTACGAGCGATGTCCCGGAAGCCAAGGTGCCATCCATGGTGCCAGCCGACGAGCTTCTTCTCAGCGTCTTCCTCCGATACCCAGTACCGGGGCATCGCGAAGAGGGCGGGGTCGCGCTTGTCCTGATCGGCTAGTTGAGGTACCACACCTTTGTTCGCCTGCGCCTGAGTCTGGCCCTCGTGGGTGCCGTATCGATGGTCGAAGTGGTGGACCATCTTGGCTTGGTAGAGCGGGACCATCCGGTCCGTTCCATCAGCTTGCCCGCGGACGAAGACGTTGCCGACCAGCCGCCAGCCCGCGGCCTCCAGCTTGGCGCGTTCCTTGAACTTCTTCGAGTCGTTCGCCATGTGGAGAAGCGTGAGGAAGTCGATGCCCCACGGGTTCTTCCCGGCGCCGTCGGCGGGTGTCTTCCGCCAGAGGATCGGAAGCCGAGAATAAATCTCCATCATGATCCGTGCATGGCGTGGGCTCTCACAGGCCGGGGACGTCCTGGTGTTCGGGTTCAGCACCGCGATGTCCTCGGGTGTCAGCGTGAACTCGATGCCGCCGATATCGGCGGGTTGTCGGGAGCGGAACGCGAGCCGAACCCGGTCGGTGCGGATGTCCTCGCCTGTGGCGGTCATCAGCGCGAAGCGGAACTGGTTGTGGACGCCCGGGAAGTGCTTCTCCTCATTCTCGAAGTCGAGCACCGCTACAAGCGCCTTCTCGCTGACGAGGTCCCCGAAGAATACGGACGTCGTCGCGTCGGTGGCGATGCCGGTGGGCAGGATCTGTCCGAACCGGCCGTCAGGACGGAGGATCGTGCGCGCGGTCTCGGCGAACACCGCATAAGTGTTGACGTCGCCGCGGCCAGCCAGGGGAAACCGGCCCGATCCGCGCAGGAACTCGGACGCACGGGAGGCCTCCTGCTTCGCGGTCAGGTACTCGGCGTGGAGTTCCGTGTCGACGGAGTCCGTGCTCGCGAGCAGTTCCTTCACGCGTTCGTCGCGGGCGGCCTTGTTGGGGGCTGCCGCGATGTACGCCCGGCGGGCTGCGAAGAACTCCTTGTCCTGGATCTTCAGGCGCTCCCAGGGAGGGTTGCCCAGCACGCAGGAGAAGCCGCGGCCCCAGCCGGGGCCCTTCGTCTCTGGTGCGTACGTTGTCTCGTCGACCTGGAAGATCTGAGGGAACTCAAGATGCCAGTGGAAGAAGCGGTTGCGGGCCACGATCTGGTGGAGGATGCGATCGCGGTCCGGGTTGGTAGCCAGCGTGTCGTTCCGCAGGAGCTGGAGTGTCTCGCTGGTGATGGCTTCGGCGGCGTCCGCGCGCTTTGGCCAGAAGAAGGCGGCGCACCAGGCATCGGCGACCCAGATCTGGCGAAGCCGGTCCGGCGATCCGTCCAACTCGCGTTGGGCCTTCGCCTGCGCGCGGATGTCCGCCAACGACAACTCGTAGCGGCCGTTGATCCTCTCGATCTCCGCGGCGCCGCGGGCAAGATCGGCGTTGGTCGCCCCGGCCGGGTCCATCTCGAACGCCTCGCGCTGGAACGACCGCTTCGACCTGTTCTCGTCACGCAGGTGCGTGGCCCAGGTCGGCTCGTCGTCGCCTATGGCCTTGTAGGCGGTGTCAGGAATGCCCTCGCGGACCAGCCGCGGGGTCGCGCCGAGGAGGGCGTTGCCGAGCCTGATGTGACCATCAAGGAAGGCCAGCGGCCGGCCAGGGACGAGCGACTCCAGCCAGAGCGAGATCTTCGTGAGTTCGAGCGCGAGAGGATTGATGTCGACTCCGTAGACACAGGACCGGACGACCTTGTCGAGTGCATTCCGGAAGGCGGCGGGGGTCGGCTCGTCGTCACCTGCGTACATCTGTGCGTAGCGCATGGCTATACGTCGCGCCGCGGCGACGAGGAAGTGGCCGGAACCGCAGGCCGGGTCGCAGACGGTGAGCTTCAGAAGGTTGTCGGGATCCCTGCCGCGGGCGTAGTCCTCGATGATCGGGTCGAGCGCAGAATCGAGCAGAGTGTCGATGAGGACGGTCGGGGTGTAGTAGGAGCCGGTGGTCTTGCGGTCGTTGCCGGCGATCTCGACGAGCGTGAATTTTTGCGCGTTGGAGTCGACGTCGGGCACGAGCTCGAGCAGGGACTCGTAGACGCTGCCGAGCTCGTCGGAGCCGAGGTGGCCGAAGTCGACTCGGCGCAGGCGGCCCTTGTCGTCGGGGACGTGACTGAGCAGCCGGATCGCGGCGAGCAGCCGGCTGTTCGGCAGCATGTGGTCGCGCAGTTCGTCTGGCCTCGTGTTGGTGCCGTCCGCGATGCTGCGCGGCGCGTCAGGGTCGTCAGCGCGCATGTACAGCCCGCCCAGCTCGGGCAGTGCGAGTTCGGGCCGACCGCCCTCTGTGCCGAGCGCGTCGAGAACGAGGACGAGTCCGTGCCACAGGTCGCCGTGCCGGTCGCCGCGTCGAGCATCGGCGATCCGGCGGAGTCGGGTGGTGGAGAAGTACTGGTGATACCGCCTGCGGGCCTGCTCTATATCGGCGCGAGTCCGGCCCCGGGATGGGCTTGGCCCCGGGGCGACGCCGACGCCGGAAGGCTTGTCGGGGTCGGGCGGTAGCGGGGTCAGTAGGGCGTCGCGATTCTCGGCGACGAAGAGGAAGAGGAGCTGGTAGACGAGCCGGAGAAGTTCGTGCTCGAAGTCGGCGGCGGACAGGCCACCCTGGCGCCGGCCATCGGCGAGCTTGTCGCGCAGGGCCGGGTTCGCTTCGAGAAAGCCGGTGCCGAGTTCCTCAAGGGCCCGGCGGACCTGCTCGCGCAGCTTGTCCTTGGCTTCGATGCCGGTCTGGTGGGCGAAGGTCCGCCACTTCTCGAGCCAGCAGTCGGCCGGGCCGCCGGGGGTACCGTCGTCGCGCGGCTGGGCGGCCAGCCGGGAGGCGTGCAGCGTGGCGTAGAGCAGGGCGAACTCGTCGAAGATGTCGCCGTCGAAGATGGCCTGGAGGTCGAACTCCAGGTAAGCGGCGCCGACGAGCGCGGACGAGTCGCGTAGCAGCCGCAGGTCGCGGCCGTTGGAAAGAATGCCCCAGAGATGCTCTGGCCGGCTATTGAGGTGCTCTTGGAGGATTGCCTGCGGGGCGCGTTCGCCCTTGGAGCCTGCCCCGGTCTTGCCAGTGCGTTCGTCGAGGCCACGGTCCCAGCTGACGAGGTGGATCGGCACATGCTGCCACAGGTGGCTGACGTGCGGGTTGCCGTCGCGGGGCGCGGGGGAGATCAGTCCGTAGTCGAGCGCCGAGAAAAGAGCCTGGAGCAGGTGCGCGCGGGTGAGCTCGGCGGTCACCTCGGTCGGCAGGTGGCCTTGGCTGCGTGTCCTCTCCGCCTGGAGCCGGTCCTGGAAGCTCAGCCAGGCCTTGCGCAGGTGTGGATAGTGCCGGGCGGCTGCCTGCTTGACGTTCTCGTTCAGGCCGAGTCTGTAGGTGTCTGTGCTGGTGCCGGGTAGTTCCGGGTCGCCGTCGGCGATGCGGCGCAGCAGCCGGGGCGGGAGGAAGCCGCCTTCGAGAGTGACGGCGGTGAACTTCTCGTCGTCGCGGCGGCTCATCGGGCGGCTCCGACCGGCAGGTAGACGTAGACGCCGAGGATGTCGGCGTGTTCGTGGGGCTGGACGTCGAGGCTGCGGGTCCGCCCACCGTAGATCTCGCGCGCGGCGACGTGCGCGGCGCGCAGCTCCTCGGCGAACTCCGCGCCTCGCGCGTCGAGGTGCGGCTGGACGTCGGCGCGCTCGCTCAAGGCGCGTTCGGCCTGGCGCTGGACGAGCTCAGGCAGCGCGTTGTCCGGCTCGGTGGCGAGTAGCTGCCTGATCTCCTGGTCGTCGAGCCACTGGAAGCCGCCGTCCGAACCGCGGCGGTAGCCGGCGAGCCGGGCGTCCTCGGCGACGACGGTGTTCCGCTGGGCGGTGCCCGGGAGGGCCAGGTGGAAGCGGTAGCGGGTCAGCAGCAGCACAGTGCGGGTGGCCACGGCACTGACGCGGAACACGCCCAGCCTGGCCGCCGGGGGCGGGGTGCCCAACTCGGTGCCAGCCCACACGTCCTGTTCGGTGTCGCTGGGAGCGGCCGATGGCTGCTCATCGAGAGCGGCCTCGACGACGAGGCGGGCGAGCCCGCGGACGGCGGGGTCGGTGCGCACGAGCGCCCGCTGGCCGGACTGGACCGGGAGGTCATCGCGAAACCGGAGCGACGTGACCTTGTCGTCGCGGATCCCAAGAGCGTCGCGGACCGCTGGGCGCAGGCCGGCGAGCGAGACCGTGAAGCCATCGTCCTCGGCGGTGACCGGGGCGCCGATCGAGGCGAGGGTGTCGCGGACGAAGCCGCGGACCTCGGACGTGGCGCCCATGGAGGTCCGCACGCCGGCGAGCACTCGTTCGACGTCATCGTCCTCGATGCCGGAGTGGGCGAACTTCGTGGCCGCGCCCTTCTGCCGTTCCGCCGCGCTCTTCCAGGCGTCGTCGATACCGGGCGCCAGGTCGCTCAGGTCGAGGTCGAGAGTGAGCTGCTCGCTCTGCAAGGAGTCGGAGCCGTCGCTGAACAGGCGGTTGATCAGAGCCTTGACGACGCTGGTGGTCTCCTCGGGGACGGGCACGGCCACGCCGGTGTTCTGCGCGATCTGCCGGTGCTTGCGCAGCAGCACGTTGAGGACGACGCCGTCGATGCCGTTGTCCTGGCCGTAGATCGTGACCGCGCGGACGACGTCGCGGCGCTGGCCGAACCGGTCGACCCGGCCTTCGCGCTGCTCGTGGCGGGTCGGGTTCCAGGACAGGTCGTAGTGCACGACCGCGTCGAAATGCTCCTGGAGGTTGACACCTTCGGACAGGCAGTCGGTCGCCACGAGGACCCGCAGCCCGGGAACAGCACCCAGCTCCGCGACGGCCTTCTCGCGGGCCGCGGGCGGGTCCTCGCCGGTGACGTAACGGACGGTGGTCCTCCTCGGGAGGACCCTCGGCATGCCGAGCTGGGCATGCAGGTAGTGCGCGGTCGGGATGTAGCGGCAGAAGACGATCGGGTTGTAGCCGTCGGCGAGCAGCCCCTTGACCGTCTTGATCAGCAGGCGGAGCTTGGCGTCGGTTTCCTGGCCGGCGAGCTTGGCCGCTGCCTGGCCGAGCTCGCGCAGCCGCTGGCGGTCGGGTTCGGGAAGGGTCTCGTTGTCGGCGCCCGGCGGGACGTCGGTGCCGTCGGAGGCGTCGTCATCCATCGGGTCGAGATGCTCCTGGCGGCCGAGCTGCTCGATCTCCTGGTCGGACATGTTCAGGTCCAAGCCGGAGCGTGTTTCGAAGGTCGCGACGGCGGCGGCCGGGGAGCTGGCCAGCGAGCGCAGCAGCGCGAGCGAGGACCACCAGCGGATCCGCCTCTTCAGGTCCCCGTCCGCGGTCCGGACCGTCTGCTGGGCGAAGGCGAGCGTGTCCCGGTAGAGCGCCTGGTAGCCCTCGTCGAGCAGGTACGGGAGGTCCTTGTAGTCGCGATCGCTGGGGAACGGCGTCTCCTCGCCGATGAAACTGCGAATGTCCTTGCGACGGCGCTGGACGAAGTACCGGGCAAGCCGGTCACGGCCCGCCCTGCTGTCCAGATCGAGCGTCGCCAGCTCCGGGTCGATCAGCCCGAGAAGGGTGCGAAAAGCCTCGTCGTCGCCTGAATGGGGGGTGGCGGTGACCAGCAGCAGATGGCGGCTCCGGTTGGCGGCGATGCGTCTGACCAGGTCGAAGCGCTGGTGACGGTCGACCGACGAGCCGCCGACGACGGTGTGGGCCTCGTCGACGATGACCAGGTCGGCGCAGTCCCGGGCGACGATGTCGCGGCGCCGGTCGGCCTTGACGAAGTCGGTCGACACGACCGTGAACGGGAACTTCTTGAAGATCGATTTTTCGCCCGAGAGCCGCTCGAGGCGGGTCGCGGTAGAGGAGAGGACCAGCTCGGCCTCGATCGCGAACTTCTCGGCGAGCTCGCGCTGCCACTGCTCGGCCAAGGCCGGAGAGCAGAGGACGGTCAGTCCAGTGGCGTCACCCTGCGCGAGCAGTTCCTTCGCGATCAGGGCGGCCTCAATGGTCTTGCCGATGCCGACGTCGTCA
>Ga0105249_10002459_pt1 | contig 16072 bp, 12 predicted proteins | sample KBSS44metaG_FD_81522 | JGI IMG/M metagenome (GOLD analysis project Ga0105249, IMG submission 81522) | Switchgrass rhizosphere microbial communities from Kellogg Biological Station, Michigan, USA - KBS S4-4 metaG | ecosystem: Host-associated > Plants > Roots > Rhizosphere > Soil | place...
AAAGCTTTTACCATTCGTAGCTTTTGCAAAAAAGTTTGGACATAAATTCGATACATCTTCTCCGGATGCCATTGCTGCTTCATTCAATCAACTATTAAGCGATGTGCAGGGAAAGCCTGAGCAGCATGTACTGGAACAATTGGGCATTCGTACAATGGCTAAAGCAAAATACACAATTGAAAATATTGGGCACTATGGATTAGGCTTTGATCATTACTGTCATTTTACATCTCCTATTCGCCGCTATCCGGATATAATGGTGCATCGCATTCTTGAACAGGTTCTGGCAGACAAAATAATTATTGATAAAAAGCTGGAAGATAAATGTAAGCATTGCAGCGAAAGGGAAAGGGCTGCCATGGAAGCTGAGCGGGCAGCTAATAAATATAAACAGGTTCAATACATGAAAAGTTATTTAGGTGAGGAATTTGAAGGAGTAATAAGTGGTGTAGCAAGTTTTGGTTTTTGGGTGGAAACTGTACTTCATAAATGTGAAGGTCTGATAACTGTGAACAGTTTGCTGGAATATGATGAATTTCGATTAGTAGAAAGCGATTATTGTTTAGTAGGGCAAAGAAGCGGTAAAAAATTCCGGATGGGCGACAAGATTTGGATAAAAGTAGTAGCAGCTAATTTAACGAAGAGACAATTGGATTATGAATGGGTAATAGAGACAGAAGCAGCGAAAGAAGAAAAACACAAAGAAAAATCAAGAAAGAAAAAATGATTCGTCTTATTTTGCCGTATGCAATCATTTGAACTGCTATCACAGAAATTTGCCTTGCACTTTGATAAGCGGCATTTCCCTGCCGAGCCTGTTTCATTATATGAACCCAATGAATATTTTTTAAAACTAAGCGGCAAAAGAATACGACCAGTTCTTTGCCTGATGGGTAATGAACTATTTGATGAAATAAATCCTGACACATTTCATGTGGCCATAGCAATCGAGCTTTTTCACAATTTTACTTTAATCCACGATGATATTATGGATAAGGCCCCGTTGCGTCGTGGCATGGAAACCGTGCATACAAAATATGGTGAAAGCACTGCGCTTTTAGCCGGTGATGTAATGCTGGTTGTAGCTTATGACTACCTCAATAAAATAAGCCCATCTTATCTGCCTCAGGTGCTTCATCTTTTTAATAAAACAGCGAGAGAAGTTTGTGAAGGTCAGCAGTTAGACATGGACTTTGAAAAAAAGGAAACAGTTCCTCTTGATGCTTATTTAAGAATGATAGAGTTAAAAACCTCTGTTGCTTTAGCAGCAAGTTTAAAAGTAGGTTCGATAATGGGAGGGGCAGGTGAAAGAAATCAAAATCTTTTGTATGAATTTGGAAAAAAATTAGGCGTTGCCTTCCAGGTGCAGGATGATTATCTCGACGCTTTTGGTGATCCCGAAAAATTCGGTAAGCAGGTAGGTGGTGATATTTTATCCAATAAAAAAACTTTTCTTCTTATTCATGCATGGGAGACAGCTTCCGGCACTCAAAGAAAAGAACTGATGAATTTAATGGCAGGCAATGCAAATGATAAAATTGATAAGGTGCTGAATATATTTCATGACTGTAAGGTGGATGAATGGGCCTTACAGCTAAAAAACAAATATCTTGATGAAGCCTTTGAGCATCTTGAAGATATTGCTGTGCTATCCAAAAGAAAAGAGCCACTTAAAGAACTGGCTCATTTTCTTATCAAACGGGACCGCTAATATCATATGTAAGTAGCAGCAACATCAAATCCATTTGCAATACACATTGCAATAATTACTGCATCTATAATTAAACTTAAAAAGAAAACCGGTATGGTGATCCTTGCTGGCAAGGCTGCAAGATTAACTACCACCGTCATGGCCATAGCGCCGATTGCAAATGGCCAAAAGATAAAATGATTGCCTGTAAATAGTATCGCAAGTAAGGTTAATATGGTAAATGCACAGCCATGACCTGCTATTCCGATTGCAGCCCATAGCATTCGATTTTCTTCCTGCTTATCTGTCCAGCCGATAAACTTTTTCCATAATGAAACTGGCGATACCTGCCTCTTATAAGTTGGATAGTGCGTTTTCTGTAGAATAGTTTGCATATAATTATTTTTCTCCACAAAAATCTATTCTTCTTCAAAGAGAGAAAATGACAAAGATTGGGCCGCCATCTGATTTTCGTCATTCCGGTTTATCCTTGTTAAAAAATATTATCCGGCAAGCAATTTTTCCCTATTTTAATGAATCAAAACCAATACGAATGGCAAATTCATTGTTCAGAAAAAAATCGATCAATGTCATTTTAAAAGACGCAGAACAAGGATTGAGTGATGCCGAGGGACATGCCGCCAGTCTTAAAAGAGTATTGGGAGTAAAGGATCTTACTGCTATGGGTATAGCTGCTGTTATCGGCGCCGGTATTTTCAGCAGCATTGGTAAGGCTTCTTATGATGGTGGGCCGGGAGTTGTATTTCTTTACATTTTTACCGCCATTGCCTGTGGATTTGCTGCCTTATGTTATGCAGAGTTTGCATCTACGGTTCCTGTTTCTGGGAGCGCCTATACTTATTCTTATGTAGCCTTCGGAGAAATATTTGCCTGGATCATCGGGTGGGATCTATTGATGGAATATGCTATCGGGAATATTGCCGTGGCTATTTCTTGGAGTGATTATTTTACTAACCTGATGGATAAGGCACATTTTCATATTGCCGACTGGCTAACCATGGATTATTCTACGGCACATCATGGATTTAAAGATGCCACCGATGCTATCTCAAAAGGAGAACTATTACAAAATCTTGACCCCGCTTTAATATCACAACATAGTGCATGGACACATGCGCCGCAGTTATTAGGTATTCACCTCATCATGGATCTGCCGGCCATGGCAATTGTGGCAATCATTACTGCAATAGTTTTTGTAGGAATAAAAGAATCAAGAACGGCAAGCAATATCATGGTGGGATTGAAATTAGCAGTGATATTCCTGATCATTGTATTGGGAGCTTATTATGCTCATCCTGATAATTGGTCGCCTTTTACTCCGACAGGTATCGGTGGTATTCTAAAAGGAGTATCAGCTGTATTCTTCGCCTATATTGGCTTTGATGCTATCTCCACTACAGCAGAAGAATGTAAAGATCCGCAACGGGATCTGCCCCGTGGTATGATCTATTCGCTAATTATTTGCACTGTTCTTTATGTGTTATTGGCATTGGTGTTAACAGGTATGGTTAGTTATACCCGTTTGAATGTTGGCGATCCTTTAGCAATGGTATTTGATGCAAGAGGATTAAAATTTATTTCAGGAATAGTGGCAGTTAGTGCCATCATCGCCACTGCAAGTGTGTTATTAGTATTTCAATTAGGACAGCCAAGAATTTGGATGAGCATGAGTCGGGATGGATTATTGCCAAAAATATTTTCCCGTATCCATCCCAGGTTTGGTACGCCTTCTTTCTCTACCATTCTTACAGGATTAGTAGTTGCAATACCTGCCTTATTTCTTAATCTTAGCGTTGTGCTCGCATTAACAAGTATCGGGACCTTATTTGCTTTTGTTCTTGTTTGCGGAGGCGTGCTTGTTTTGCAAAAACAACCAGACAGACCTGCCAGTAAATTCAGAGTACCTCATATAAATGCGCAATTTATTTTACCCGTTCTTTTAGTTATCGCCATTTTTCTTACATGGAAATTTAATAAGGATAGTACAAAAGAATTTTTTCAAAATAAAACGCTGGTGCCAAAAGAAAATTTGTATGAAAGGCTGGGCTCAGCCGATAGCCTGATGCTCAAACAAAAGATAGCAGTTATGGATACTGCAGGGTATAGAGAATTCGGAAGTAGTCTTAAGACATATCTTGATAATGTTTATAGTACCACTTATCGGCCCATGATCAGAAAAACAGGTCTTCCTGAAAATGTTTTATACTATACGGGGAAAGACGCTTTTCTACCAAACATTCCTCAATGGTTATTTTTAGTTGTAGCATTACTAGTTACATTTTATTCTTTTAAAAATAAACTTTCACTAATACCGGTACTTGGTTTGATCAGTTGTTTTTATTTAATGGCCCAGGAAAGTCATACTAACTGGTATCGGTTTCTTATTTGGTTAGTTGTCGGCTTATTTATTTATTTTCTTTATGGACGCTACAATAGCAAACTGGCAAAGAATACAGTTTAAATGATCTTATATCAACGTTTCGTTCGACAAACATTGGTGCAGAAGTAACTTTGCTCTTTGTTTACTTTTAAATTAAATTCTCCTTTAGGGATAGGGCTTGAAATACCAGGTTGGCGATATAGTTCTTATTCTTCATTCCAATGAAGAAGCTAAAGTAGTTGATATACTTGGCGACAAAATGCTCATGGTAGATGTGGAAGGAGTTGCATTTCCTGTCTATATGGACCAGGTTGATTTTCCTTATTTCAAACGTTTTACTGAAAAAAAATTATTTCCCTCAAAAAAAGACCTGCCCGCCGGCAGGCACGGAAAGCAATATATAGATGAGCTGAGAAAAGAAAAACCTGTGCAGGAACCAAAAGCCGAAAGCGGCGTTTGGTTAAGTTTTTTGCCGGTAACGGAAACAGATGCATCAGGTGATGAAATTGTTAAGGAACTTAAACTGCATTTACTCAATCAAACAAACTACTCTTATAGTTTTATCTACGAGCTACATTTTTTTGGCAAACCTGATTTCGATCTTAATAATGAACTTCATCCGTTCGAAGATTTTTACCTGCATGATATTGTCTTTGAAACAATGAATGATAATCCTTCTTTTGAATTTAAATTTTCATTAAAGCAGCCTGATAACAAGAAAGCCGATTATTATGAAACTTCATTGCGATTAAAACCAAAACAGCTATTTGCAAAACTTAAGGACTTAAAAGAAAAGAATGAAGCTACCTTTTCTTTTAAACTATTTGAAACATATCCTGATAAGGTAACGGATCATGGATTAGATATAGAACTTCCTGTTTCAGGTTATGCTAAACCTTATGATGCTAAAAAAGCCCGGCAGCATTTAGAGCCCGCCTTAAGTGTTATTGATCTGCACATAGAAAAATTAACCAACGATTGGCGTCATCTCAGCAATGCTGATATACTTAACCTGCAATTGAAAACATTTGAGAAATACTATGACCTTGCTATTGTCCATCTCCAACCTTCATTAACTGTTATCCATGGAATAGGGGAAGGAGTACTGCGAAATGAAATACATGACCTGCTTCGGGCTAAGAAAGAAGTAAAGTCTTTTGTCAATCAATACCATCCACTTTACGGCTTTGGCGCTACGGAAATATTTTTTCAATATTAGTCTCAAACTTGGCATTTTGTTTGGTTTTTTGGTTCTGATTTTTTTCGAGAGATGGCCAGAGCCAGTAGAAATTTCAATGCAAGTAAAAATCAGATCGCATTCCATATAAGAAATGTTGATCAGGTTTAGAAATTGGGTAATTTTTTCCACATTAAAGCACTTGATGAAATTTTTCTGAGTTTTTGGTCTGTCTTGTTGTATGTATCTTTCACCATCCTCAATGAATCAAGATGCAGCTATTATCTAAAACTAAAACAGGAATCACGGGCCTCGACGACATAACAATGGGAGGACTCCCCAAAGGCAGGCCTACGTTGGTCTGTGGCGGTCCCGGTTGCGGTAAAACATTATTTTCAATAGAATTTCTTGTAAAGGGGGCTACCGAGTTCAATGAGCCTGGAGTTTTTATGGCATTTGAAGAAAAAGCCGAGGAATTAGTTGTCAATGTGGCTTCATTAGGGTTTGACCTGGAAAAACTGCAAAAAGATAAAAAGATCAGGATGGACTACGTTCGGATTGAAAGAAGCGAAATAGAAGAAACCGGTGAATATGACCTTGATGGTTTATTTATAAGATTGGAGCATGCTATTGATAGTATTGGGGCAAAAAGAGTAGTGTTAGATACGATTGAAAATCTTTTTGCAGGATTAACAAACGAGGGACTCCTTCGTGCAGAACTAAGAAGACTTTTTCTGTGGCTAAAAGAAAAAGCTGTAACGGCTATTATAACTGGTGAGCAGGGTGAGGGGAAGCTAACAAGACATGGCCTGGAAGAATACGTTTCTGATTGCGTCATCTTATTAGATCATCGTGTTATAAACCAGATCTCCACCCGGAGATTACGTATTGTAAAATACAGGGGATCATTGCATGGCACTAATGAATATCCTTTCTTAATAGATGAGGAAGGTATCACCGTTTTGCCTGTAACTTCTTTAAAGCTTGACAAGGATGTTTCATCGGAAACTATAAGTACCGGCATTTCAACTCTTGACGAAATGTTTGCTGGTAAAGGATATTATCGCGGCAGCAGCGTTCTAATTTCTGGGACAGCCGGTACGGGTAAAACAAGTATCGCTGCTTCTTTTGCCAATGAAACATGCAAGCGAAAAGAGAAGTGTGTGTTTTTTGCTTTTGAAGAGTCACCTAAGCAGATCATAAGAAATATGAGATCAATAGGGATGAATCTTGAGCAACATGTAAAAAAGGGGTTATTGCAATTTCATGCTGCCCGCCCGGCTTTATATGGACTCGAAATGCATCTTGCCAGTATTTATAAAATAATACGGGAAACAAAACCAAGCGTTGTAGTTCTTGATCCGATTACCAACCTTGTTTCTGTTGGATTGATCAATGAAGTAAATGCTATGTTGCTTCGATTGATCGATTTTTTGCAGGGAGAAGGCATAACTGTTATGTTAACGGCATTAATGGGAATGGTAGATGAGCAAATGGATGAAGGAGTATCTTCTCTGGTCGATACGTGGATATCAGTAAAAGATCTTGAATCGAACGGTGAACGAAACCGGGCATTGTATGTAATGAAATCAAGGGGAATGAAACATTCAAAACAGATAAGAGAGTTTGTAATAACGGATCGTGGTTTGAAATTAGTTGAGATATATATTGGACCTTCAGGCATTCTTATCGGTTCTGAAAGAGAGGAACAAAAATTGCAGAAACTAAGTGGCAAAGACCTGAAAGATCAGCAAGAGAGAAAATTGATGGCTTCCAGGAGACAAGGTAATGCTGCTTCTGAACAATCAAAACTAAAGGCAGGTAAATAGCTATGGCAAAAAAGCAACAAACATGGGAGCTAAGGTTATATGTTGCCGGAAAAACTCCCAAATCAGTAACTGCTTTAAAAAATTTGGAAAAGTATTGTGAGACCCATTTAAAGGGACAATACAAAATTGAAGTAATCGATCTGCTCGTACATCCACAATTGGCCGAAGGAGATCAGATATTCGCAATACCAACTCTTGTAAGAAAGGTACCTGAACCGATCCGTAAAATAATTGGTGATCTTTCGAATGAAGAAAAAGTTCTTGTAGGTTTAAATATCCGGTCGGTAAATCTTGTATAATGAAAAAAAATGGCAAGGCAACAGCGGGAAAGAATAGCAGTGATAATGATGTTTATGTTTTCCGTCTTTTTGTAACAGGAGCTTCACCAAACTCCCTACGGGCAATTGCCAATACCAAAAACATCTGCGAAGAACATTTAAAAGAAAACTATGATTTGGAAATCATTGATGTGTATCAGCAACCAGTTATTGCTAAAAAGGAAAACATTATTGCACTGCCTTTATTAATAAAAAAATTTCCCTTGCCTGAAAAAAGGTTGATCGGTGATATGTCTGATATTGAACGAGTGCTTAAAAACATTGGCTTATCAAATAGTGATCATAAATGAAGGATACAAAAACTTACGAGGAACTTTTAGAAGAATTGGAAGATGTGAGCTTCCAGCTACGTGAAGCTAATGAAACGCTTCATGCTATTCGGACAGGACAGATAGATGCACTGGTAGTGCAAACCGAAGAGGGCTCCCAGCTTTATACATTAAAAAGCGCCGATCATACTTATCGTGTATTTATCGAAAAGATGAAAGAAGGCGCCGTGACAATTAATAGCGATGGTCTCATTTTATACAGCAATTCTCAGTTTGCTTCAATGGTTGACTTACCCTTGACAAAAGTTATTGGGTTACCCATAACAGATTTTATCCCGGATACATACAAAACAATTTTTAAAAGTATCATTGATAAAGGATGGAAGTCAGATAGCAAAGGAGAAATCTATTTGAAAAATAAACGCAATCAATTAACACCTTTTCTTTTATCCGTTACTTCATTGGAATTGGATGAGGGTGCTGCATTAAGTATAATTCTCACTGATCTTTCATTGCAGAAGGAAAACGAAAGGCAACTGCATTTAAAGAATGAACAACTGTATGAAGCCAGGCTTAAGGCTGATAAAATGAATGAAGAGTTGGAGGATATGGTAAAGGCAAGAACAAAAGATCTGTTTTTTAGCAGGGAATATTTTAAATTTTTAGCAGACAATGTCCCTGTCATTATATGGACGACTGATGCCGAAGGAAAACTTGATTATGTCAACCGTCGCTGGAGTGAATATACAGGCTTTAATGTAGAGCAATCACGAACAAAGCAAAGCGAATTGATTCACCAGGATGACCTTGAAAATAGTTCAGTTGCCTGGCAGGATGCTATTAAGAATAAAAACAAATATGAGCAGGAGTTCAGGTTTAAAAGAAATTCTGATGGAGTTTTCAGATGGCACTATGCGCAGGCAATTCCTTTTAAAGATGAACATGGAAATGTAACCGCATGGTTAGGAACAAGTATCGATATAGATGATCAAAAAAAGGAGTTGGAGAAAAAAGACGAATTCATTGGTATTGCAAGTCATGAACTAAAAACACCATTGACAAGCCTGAAAGGATACATTCAATTAATGGAAGCGCAAACAAATCTTCCTGACAATATTAAACTGTACATAAATAAAGCAAACAGCTCGCTTATCAAACTGCAACATCTTATAAACGACTTGCTGGATGTAAGTAAAATAAAAGCGGGTAAATTAAAATTTGACACAGATGTTTTTAACCTGTCTGAGCTGGTAAATGTATGTGTCGATAATTGCAGGTATGTTTATCCTGCTAATAAAATAAAAAAAGAGCTTGAAGAAAATATAAGCATCACCGGAAACCTGGAAAGATTAGAGCAGGTATTAATGAACCTTATCAGCAATGCTTTTAAATACTCGCCAAAAAATAAAGAAATTATTATTCGCTCTGAAAAAAATGGTACGTATGCTACGGTATCTGTTATTGATTTTGGTATAGGAATGTCAGAGCTGGAGCAAACAAAAATATTTGATCGCTTTTACAGGGTGGAGGATAATAACTTTCAAACCCCCGGCCTTGGTATGGGCCTTTATATAGCTTCTGAAATAGTTAAAGAGCACAATGGAAAAATGATGGTCAAAAGTAAATTAAATGAAGGCTCTGTGTTTTCTTTCTCACTGCCTCTTGCAAAAGCAAACTGATCATTCTCTTAATCTTCTCAGGTAAGCAATATTTAGAATAATTGAGCAGGAATGCTTGTTACAAAATACACATCGTTTAAATTCAGTCAGGCAATGCAAATACTACATAAGCATCTCCTGATTTTGTATTAAGCTTGCCTCCGCCACATGCTATTACCAGGTATTGTTTTCCTTTTATATTATAAACTGCAGGCGTAGCAAAGGCTGCGTAAGGTAATTGGTATTCCCACAACAGTTTTCCATTGTGTTTGTTGAATGCCCTTATTTTACCATCCGGGGTTGCTGCAATAAATAAAAGTCCACCTGCTGTTACCACTGAACCACCATAATTTTCTGTTCCGGTTGCGGGGATACCTTTTGCTTTTAATTCAGGATACTCGCCTAATGTTGTATTCCAAACATGTTCTCCCGTATTAAGATTTATCGCAGTCAATGTTCCCCATGGCGGTGAGTTAGCGGGGTAACCTTCGGGACTGTAAAATTTATAATATCCTGTCATTGCATAAGGCAACCTGCGAAATGTATCAATAGACCCTGCAGGCGGAATAAAAGTTTTTGGATGTTCTTTTTTAATATCAAGAATAAAAGATGCGATTGCTTTTTTCTCCGCTTCGTCCAATTGCTTAAAGGATGGCATCATTCTTCTGCCGTTGTTTAAAAGAGTCAGAAAGCTATCCAGTACATATTTTTTACCTGCTTCAACAATTGAGGGATAGTTTCCTGAGCCTTTTCTATCTGGCCCGTGACAAGTCATACAAGTTTGTGCATATAACCGGGAGCCGGCTTCCAGATTTGTTTCTTTTCTTAGTGGTGAAGCTTTTGAATCAACTAACGTAAGAAGGAAAGCTATTCCATTTGCATTTACGTACAAGTTGCCCGTTTCAGGATCATAGGAAGGTCCGCCCCAATCTGCTCCGCCATCAAAGCCTGGAAAGACAACTAATGTTTTTTTAGAAGGAGGAATAAACAATCCACCGTAATTATATGTTGCCAGTTGTTTTTTTACTTTATTCAATGAACTATCCGGTAAATAAGGATTGATATCATTTTCAGTAAATGTTTGCCGTGCAAATGGCTTTGGAAATCTTGGGACAGGTTGTGTTGGCGATAGTTTTTCACCTGGCATCGGACTATTAGTATCTACGGCTACTTCATCAATAGGATAAAGCGATTCGCCTGTTTCTCTATTAAAGACATAGACAAAACCACTTTTTGTTACCTGTGCTACTGCATCTATTTTTTTACCGTCTTTATTAATGGTAACAAGTTGCGGAGGTGTAGGCAAGTCTCTGTCCCAAACATCATGGTGAATTGTTTGAAAATGCCAGATGCGTTTGCCAGTAGCTGCATCAAGAGCCAATAAACAGTTGGCGAATAAATTTTTTCCTTTTCTTTTTCCTCCATAAAAATCAAATGACGCAGAGCCAAGAGGTGCAAATAAAATTCCTCTTTGCTCATCAAGTGTAAAACCACTCCAGCAATTTGCTCCACCAATATTTTTATACGCAATAGAATCTTCCCAGGTATCATAACCAAACTCACCAGGATGTGGAATAGTATGAAATGTCCAGCGAAGTTGTCCTGTTCGTACATCGTAAGCCCGAATATTACCTGGAGCGGCAGCCGGGCCTTCATCTACTCTTGATCCAATTATAAAAAGATCTTTATAAATAATACCGGGAGAAGTGGCAACTATATAAAGATCATTTACATTTCTTTCCAATCCTTCATGAAGATCGATCCTTCCACCATTGCCAAACGAAGTAATAATCTTTCCATCATTGGCATTTACCTGGTATAAAACAGAGCCGGCACTAAATAAAATTCGCTTGTCATCTTTATCCTGCCAATAAGTAACGCCACGGTTATTATTTACAGCAAAATGAAAAGCGCTATTGTTTTTATTTACTGAATCCGGATCAAATACCCACTTCGCTTTACCGGTAGCTGCATCCAATGCTATAAGCCGCAAACTCGGCGTAGTAGCATACATTATCCCATCTACAATGATCGGGTTGCATTGGATTTGGGAATGATTTACAGTATCGGCATCACCTGTATGGTATTCCCATGCCACCTGTAACTGGTTTACATTAGTAGTATCGATTTCTGTAAGAGATGAATACCGGATGGATTGTTTACTACCACCGGTAACTGTCCAGTTAGTATAATTATTAGTTTTTGTTTGGCGGCATGAAGCAATTAAGCAGGCAATGATAAGTCCGCAAGCAATATGTTTTATCATATTTTACCCGTGGTAGCGATTTGGCAAGCTATCTTTTGCCGGGTAATTAAAGATAATAAGATGTAAGAACATGAAAGGATCAGCCCTATTTTTTTCGGCCAAGAAATTTGCCAATACTAATACCATATACACGATGCTGAATTCGTGGCCCTCCATCTACATTGCTTAGATTGGCAAGACCATGTGTGTATTGAGCAAAGAGGAAAAGCCTGTTCTTCATTTCATAACCAATTTGCAGTAGCATATTGGCAGAAAAATATCCATAGTCGCCATAGCCAAACTTCATATTTCTGCTTACAGGGCCATCGGGTGGGTTGCGATTAAATTCTTCATGGCCAAATAACTGAAAGTCCAAAGAAGGACCTGCTTTCACAAAAAAATGTTTCGGGTCATTACTGAAATCATATTGCAACATAGCCGCTGTTTCTACAGTATGCACAGTAGTATTATTATCTGTTGCAGTTGCATCGGGAATAAGGGCAGGGCTTGCAAAAGTTACTTTATAACCCTTCATACTGTAAAATAAAGCAGGTGAAAAGTATAATTTTTCTTCAATAGGTATTTTAAGACCCATGCCTAATTGAAAGCCGATTTTAGAGCTGCTTTTTTGCTTTACATTTTGAATGCTAAAGTTGACCGATGTTATCTGTGGGCCTCCAAAAATTCCTACCTCTACCTGGCTATTAGCAGAAAGAGAAAACAAAATCAACGTAAACAAGGACAATACAAATTTCATGAGTCAAGATTTTAATTCACCTGGTGATTAATAAATAAAGGAGGTTTCAAGGAGATTGAATGCTGATCTAAAATCAGCATACCAGCATCATCGCCGGCATATCATCTATGGCGGATAAAATGGTTGAAGCGGCAAAAGTAAAAATTAAATCCCGTAAATGCAAAGGATTAAAATGTTCTTTGCATTAAACAATCAAGTTTAAAATTTCTTAGCCGGGTCCTTAATAGAATCGGCATTATTATATTGTTGCGACTGTTTTCTTGGAATCGATAAGTTTTTCCATTCTTTATTTTTTATCATTTTTCCAATGTATAGTATTTGTCCTATATGATGAGGATAGTGCGCCAGTTGCCTGTTGATAGCATCGATAACAGATAAAGGTTCGCTTCTGATATGGACAGTTTTTAAAAGATCATCTTCAGTAAGCGATACTAAAGTATTAAAGAAACAAGCCCATCCTTTTTCCCAAAGTTCAAGCAGTTGTTGTTTACTTAATAAATGGATTTCGAACTCCTCGTCCCTTTGCCTCCATTCTTTTTCTCCGTCTTCGGTTAAGAAATTGGTCCATCGGCTAAGCATGTTTCCATATATATGCTGAATGATGATGGCAATACTATTCGATTCCTCGTTAGGTTGAAAATGAAGATCAGCATCATTTAACTGGCCAAAAGCTTTTTCCGCAAGATCCTTATAATACTTCAGTCGGCGTATTGTTGTATCAAGATATTCTTTACCCAGTGTATTCATGGTTATTAGTTTATGAATTGGAAAGGTAACAATGGTTTTTTTCAGGTCAAAATTAATAAGGTTGAGAATAAACCTTTTGGTTATCTATGTGACGAATCGTGCAGGTTCGCTAAATTGCCGGATAAAATCTTAATAATGATAAAGCGAGCCGCTTCTCTATTGATCTTTACCCTCATTGCTTTTTTTGTAAAAGCACAATTAAGATCACCACAGGATTTTTTAGGTTATAAAATCGGAAGCAGGTTTACTCCGCATTGGAAAATCGTTAATTATTTTAACCATGCTGCTGCAAATGCCACCACAATAATGAAGCTTCAGCAATATGGTGAAACAAATGAAGGCCGTCCGTTACTTCTTGCTTTTGTTAGCAGCGCTGATAACATAAACCGGCTTGAAGAAATTCGTAAAAATAATATGCGTCTTGCTAATCTGTCGACAGATAAAGCAGCGCCTGTCGAAGAAGGTATGCCTGCAATTGTTTGGCTTAGTTATAATGTTCATGGCAATGAACCTTCATCATCTGAAGCAGCAATGCTTACTTTATATTCTTTAATTGATCCTTCAAATACTGAGACAAAAGAGTGGCTTAAAAATACGGTTGTTATAATTGATCCGTGTATGAATCCTGATGGCAGAGAAAGATATGTGAATTGGTTTAATTCTATTTCAGGAAAAAATTATAACCCCAAATTAATGGCAAGGGAGCACCGGGAGCCCTGGCCGGGTGGCAGAACCAATCATCATAATTTTGATCTTAACCGGGATTGGGCCTGGCAAACACAAATTGAATCGCAACAACGCATAAAGCTTTATGATCAATGGCTGCCCCAGGTTCATGTGGATTATCATGAGCAGGGAATTAATGCCCCTTATTATTTTGCCCCAGCCGTACAGCCTTATCATGATGTCATTACCCAATGGCAAAGAGACTTTCAGGTAACAATTGGAAAAAACAATGCAAAATATTTTGACGCAAATGGGTGGCTATTTTTCACAAAAGAGATATTTGATCTTTTCTATCCATCTTATGGCGATACCTATCCAACTTATAATGGAAGTATCGGAATGACATACGAACAAGGTGGTGGCCCGTCCGGTGGACTTGGCGCTAATAATGACGAAGGTGATACATTGACGTTGTATGACCGGGCTATGCATCATTATACAACTTCTTTAAGTACGATCGAAGTGTCTTCGTTAAATGCTTCCAGGTTGGTGAAAGAATTTCATAAGTTTTTTAATGATGCTGTAAACAAAGGAGTGGGTGAATACAAGACATATATCATTAAGGACAAAGCAAATGATAGGGAAAGAATTAATTCGTTAAAAGAACTTCTCGATAAAAATGGAATTCGATATGAGATGGCAACAGGCAGTGCAAGAGGAATGCAGAATGGTTTTAATTACCAAACCGGCAAAGATGAATTATTTAGTATTGAAATGGGCGATGTATTTATACAATCTCAGCAGCCACGCAGCGCATTGGTAAAAGTTTTGTTTGAACCGAAAAGCCGTCTCGTTGATTCAGCTACTTATGATATTACTGCATGGTCTGTTCCTTATGCTTACGGATTTACTGCCTACGCTTCGAAGGATTTACTTAACATGGGCGGTGGCAATGAAAAATTAAAAGTGAAAAATGCAGAGACCAGCTATGGCTATGTTTTGCCATGGAAAGGTCTGCAGACAGTAAAAACAGTTAGCCAGTTATTGCAAAAAGGAATTCTTCTTCGCTATACCGAAGAGCCATTTGAAATAAATAATGAAAAATTTGACCGGGGTTCCATACTTATTTTGCAAACAGCCAACAGATCATTTGGAAAACAACTATGGAGTATAACAAGACAAATAGCTGATTCGAATAATATCCAACTATATCCTGTTTCGGGCGGTTTTGTTGATAAAGGCTATGATTTTGGGAGCGATAAAGTGCATCCATTAAAAGCTCCGAAAGTTGCATTGGTTACAGGAGAAGGAATCAGTTCAAATGCGGCAGGAGAAATATGGCATTTCTTCGAACAGCAAATTGATTACCCGATTACATTAATAAATGCGAACGATCTTGGCCGTGCTGAGTGGAATAACATTGATGTATTAATAATGCCTGATGGTAATTACCGTTATCTAAGTGATAAATCAAATGTTGAACAATTAAAAGGTTGGGTAAATGGCGGAGGCAAAATAGTAGCCCTGGAAGGGGCAGTGTCTCAACTTTCAAAAGCGGAGTTCGGAATTAAGATGAAAAAGAATGATGATGACGATAAGAAAGATAGTGCTTATAGTGCGTTGAAAAGATTTGAGGATCGTGAAAGGGATCCGATTTCAGCAACTACACCCGGCGCAATATTAAAGGTAGATTTGGACAATAGTCATCCTCTTGCTTTTGGTTATCCGGGTTATTATTATACATTAAAACAGGATGATAATGTTGCAGAGTTTATTAAAGAAAATGGATGGAATGTTGGAGTGATAAAAAAGAATAGCCCTGTATCAGGTTTTGTAGGTGCAAGATTAAAAGATAAGCTGAAAGATGGATTGCTATTTGGCGTGCAGGATATGGGAAACGGCTCGGTTACTTACTTGCTGGATAATGTAATGTTCAGAAGCTTCTGGGAAAATGGAAAGCTGATGTTCTGCAATGCAGTGTTCCTGGTAGGTCAATAGAAATATAATCAAAAGCAAACATCCTGCAACATTATATTTTAGAGCTAAACATCCGATTTTGATTAGCATCAAAACCGGATCAGATCCATTTGTTATCCTGATTTTCAATGTAACTTTACTTCATCAATCTTTGAATATGGAATCTGATAGTTTTATACCGATCATTTCTGAGATCAAATTCACGATCTATAATACTTCTCCTCCTGGTTTGATTTGATATCCGGTTTACAAATGATATTCTTTTAGTAAACTCTAATGCTATTGCATTTGCGTAGTTGTGCTGCGGTTTAAATAACC
>Ga0105249_10002468_pt1 | contig 16030 bp, 9 predicted proteins | sample KBSS44metaG_FD_81522 | JGI IMG/M metagenome (GOLD analysis project Ga0105249, IMG submission 81522) | Switchgrass rhizosphere microbial communities from Kellogg Biological Station, Michigan, USA - KBS S4-4 metaG | ecosystem: Host-associated > Plants > Roots > Rhizosphere > Soil | place...
ACCGGCGCACAGCAGAGGCGCGATTTCCAGATCGTTAAGTCCGGCGGGCAGGGGAATCGCGAAGTCCGAGCGGGCTACGGCGAACTCCGCGTATCCGCCGTCCACGGTGTATCCGGTGAAGGCCGGCGAATCGCACAGGTTCTCCTCGCCGCGGTGGCAGTACTCGCAGGTTCCATCGATCCCGGCCATCCACGTCACGCCGAAGCGAGTGCCTTCCACTTCGCCGACAATCTGGTGGCCCGGAATGATGTGATTGCGCAGCGGCTTGAGCTCGCCTTCGACGACGTGCAGATCCGTGCGGCACACCCCGCAGGCCCGGACGCGCAGCAGGACTTGCCCCGGCCCCGGCGTGGGGATCGGGATATCGCGGATTTCGAGGGGACGCGACGCGATGCTCGCGGGCGCAGCCAAAACCGCCGCCTTCACAACTAATCAGACCGCCTTTTTAATTCGGTCATGACGCTCGATACCAGTTCCTTCGCGTCGGTGATGCACTTGTCGATCAACTGAACGTCCATGGCAGGCTTGCCCGGCTGCCGCGCACTCTGGCAATAGACTCCGTGCTGTCCTACCAGCACCAGGGCATCGGTCAGCAGATCCAGCGTGACCGCCAGACGTCCCCGCTCACGGCCCATCTGAAATTCATGCTGTTCCAGGGAGTCCTTGCGGTCATCGAAGACGGACATGCTTTATAGTACGCGCTTCATGGTACTTGGTTTCCTGAGATTCTTCGGCACAAAACGCACTAGCAAAGACAGGTGAACAGACTTCAAGTCGTTCTGCGAAAGCTGCGGCGGATCGCAGCATCGGACCTCGCGCCTATCGACAAGCTGCGCTACGTCCTTGGTGGCGCCGGACGGGCCTCAAATCTTATCGCCCACCGGTTGCGAGGCGGCATATCCCTCGAACTCCGCCCGGGCACCACCGATTCCAAAGTATTCGACGAGATCTTCATCGAGCAGGCATACGCTCCGTGCGTCGCTTTGCTGCCCGCGAACCTGGGACCCGTCACGCTGATCGACTTGGGGGCGAATATCGGGCTGAGCGCGCTGTTCCTGACGCATGCACTCGACGTCGTCGAGATCATCGCGGTGGAACCCGACCCCGATAATTTCCGGCAGCTTGTGCAGAATCTGCGCGGATGCGGCCTGGCGGATCGCTGCACGGCGATTCGCGCCTTCGCGGGAGCAGAACATGCTTTCGCGGAGCTGCACGACTCGGGAAACGGAGCCTGGGGAATGCGCATGGGACCGCTGTCAGATGCTGGGACTCCCGTGCTTCCGGTAGCTCAAATCGCGGGTGCCGCTAAGACCAGCGTGCCGATTGTCCTCAAGTGCGACATTGAGGGCGGCGAGCGACAGCTGTTCCTGAATATCCGCGATTGGGAGCATCTCATCCCCTACATTTTTTTGGAGCTGCACACGGAGTTCCTGCCCGTTGAGGAGTTGTTCGGCTGTCTGGAGTCATCCGGCTTTCAGTGGACAGTCCACGGAACCGCGCCCGCAGGAGAGGCGATCGCGCTGCTGCTGCTCGAGCGGGGCGCCCGCCGGAAAGAAAAAGGGGACAGGCAACTCTGTCCACTCCCACGCTAGCAGGCGAAGTCAGGAGCCTACTGGAAGGGACAGAGTAGCCTGTCCCCTTTTTCAGGAGCTCTCGAATCCTGCCGCACATGAGCTAGGGCACGGTCCAGACACCGCGCGATACCCACCCCGAACTCGTGTTTGGTTCCAGAGCCTGCAGGTAGACGGTTTTGGCGCCGCTAAAGGGCGGCGATTTAAACACCACATTGATGGTGAACGAGACGGAGTTGCCGGACGTGGTCATGACCGTGAAGCCGACGGCGCACTGGCTGTTTTGCAGATTGGCCGCGGATCCAACGCCTTTGGTGCTGAGCGTGACCCCGTCATCGCCGTATAGGCCGATGGTCGTCGTGGTCCGGTTGTAGAACAGATAGCATGCGTTGGCCAGATTGGCGGGGGAACCGGCCGTGATCAGCATGGTCATACCGACGATGTTCAATTGCGAAGCCGAATCGGATGCCGTGAAGGTGAAGTTTGGCGACAGACCCGAGCCCGATGCGGGACTGACGGAATCGGCGGTGGGCGCTCCACCGGTTACGGTCCAGCCTCCCACGGTGATCCAGCCGGAATTGGTCAGACTTTCGGCGGCGTAGAGGTACGCATTCTTGGCGCCGAAGAAGGTGGCGTTGAAGGCGATATCGACAGTGACTGTAAGCGAAGTGGTCCCGGCCACGATGGTCGAGTTGGCGCCGCGCAAAGTGCATTGGTTGTTGGAAACCACCGTGGACGATCCCGGAGTCAGCGACGCTGCTCCGTTGGCCGCGACATCGAAAGCCAGCGAGATGGTGTTCCGGGTGCGATCGTAAACCAGGCTGCACGCATTGTTGGTATCCAAGGTCGGAGAGAACAGCATGGCGACCGCCACAATGAATCCGGAACCGCCTTGATCGGAGACGGTGAAGCTGAAGCGCTGGCTGGGACCCGAGCCCGCCGACGGGACCACCGAATTTGCCAGGGGGATTCCCCCGGCGGCCACCAGGAAGGTGCCACGCAGGACGAAGCCGGTATTCAAAACGCCCTCGGACGCGAACATGTAAATGTTCTGGAGTCCACCAAAAGCCGCTTTGAACGTCAGGTTCACCATCAAGATCTGCGACAGCCCAACCGTGTTCACGGAAACCGTGCCGAGAGCGCATTGACTGTTTTGCAGCACTGTGCTGGAACTCACTGGCTTGGAACCGGACCCCTGCGCATCGTCGGAAAAGAGCCGGATCGAACCTGCCACGGGATCGTAAACGATGTAACAGGAATTGGAGAGACTTCCCGAGGTGCTGAACAATATGGCCGTGTTGGTCAAGTTCGAAACGTTTTGTGTGTCGGAGAAGACGAACGAGAACGTCTGGATGGCGCCGGTGCTGGCATTGGGAGACACCGAATCGGCCGAGGGCGTGGGCGGCGGAGTGGTGGCGCTCCAAATTCCCCTCGCCAGGAAGCCGGTAATGGTGCTGGCGTCGGCCGCGTAGATATAGACGGTCTTGTTGCCCGCGAAGCCCGGCTGGAAAATGAGCGAAATCGTAACGGTGAGATTCGTGCCGGCGATGCTGGCGGAACTGCCCGCGCCGTTTAGCGTGCACTGGTCGTTCGCGGCGCTTCCGCCGCCGGGAGTGACCGAGATGCCTCCGGTCGAAGCGTCGTTATTCGCCAGGGCGAACAAATTCGTGGCGGGACTATAGGCGATATAGCAGGCGAAGTTGAGCGAGGCGGTCGTGTTGATCAACAACGCGACGCTGACCAGGCTGGTCGCCCCCGCCGGATGCGAGTATTGCGCCGTGAAGGTGACCGCGTTGCCGCTGCCCGAGGCCGGACTGACGGAAATTGCGGCGGGAAGCTGTGGCGGAGGGGCGGTCACGCCCAGCCGCGCAACCCATCCCGTGCTGCCGCCCACGTTGGATGACTGAATCGCACCCTGCAAGGGCAGATCGAAAGAATTGGTCTGGCCGCCGATAAACATATTTCCGGAAGAATCGGCAGCGATAGCATTCGCCTGATCCGCACCGCTGCCGCCGAACATGGTGGAAAACGTGACTCCGTTGCCGAAGGGGTTGATTTTCGAAACGAAGGCGTCGTAGAACCCTTTGAATCCGGCTTGAACGCCGCCGGCCACGGGGAATCCAGCCGAGGACGTATAGCCTGTTACATACGCGTTTACCGCGGTATCCAGGGCGATGGCGCTGGCCCAATCGAAGCTGGAGCTGCCCAGATAGGTGCTATAGACTTTGATGCTGCCCGCGGGGTTCAGCTTGGTTACGAAGGCGTCCTGAACTCCGTTGAACACGGTCTGGAAAGCTCCTACCGTCACCGGAAAATTCGCCGAGTTCGTGACTCCGGCGACATACGCCGCGCCCGCGGAATCCACTGCAATTGCGTTGGCCTGTTCGGGAGAGCCCGCTTGTCCGCCGGCGCCTCCTAAGTAGGTGCTGTAAACCAGCGCGGAAGGGCTGGTGGAGATCTTGGTGACAAACGCATCCTGACTGCCGCCATTGGTGGCTTGGAGGGGTGCGGCTAACGGGAAATCTGTCGAAAGCGTGCCGCCGGCCACATAGATGTTGCCCGCGGCGTCTATCGCTACACCGCCTACGTGTTCGTCGTTGCCGCCACCGAGGTAAGTGCTGAAGGAAATCGCACCAGCCGGAGTGAGCCTGGTGACGAACGCGTCAGTCTTGCCGCCAAAGACGGACTGCACCGGGATCGATAGCGGGAAGTCCGGGGATTGCGTATCGCCGGCGATATAGGCATTGCCTGAGGCATCCACGGCAATGGCGGTGGCCAGATCGTTTCCGGACCCGCCCAGATAGGTGCTATAAACCAGCAGATTTCCAACGGCGTTCAACTTCAGCGCGAACGCGTCGCGGGAACCGCCCCGGGTAGATCGCACGGCCGCGACCAGTGGAAAGTCGGCGGAGGCGGTGGATCCGGTGAGGTAAATTTGCCTGGAAGAATCGACCGCGATGCCAGCCGCGCGATCGTCGCCACGGCCGCCGATGTAGGTGGCATAGAGCAGTGTGTCGCCCGCAGGGTTCAGCTTGAATACGAACGCATCCACGCCTCCGCGGTTCACAGCCTGAATGGCATTCGACACCGGAAAATCGATCGCTTCGGTCCAGCCAGCCGCATATAGATCGCCGGACGAGTCCAAGGCCAGGGCTGTAACGGCGCTTTGCGCTGTTCCGCCCAAATAGGTCGAGTAAGAAATCACCGGATCGATGACCAGAGGCTGGGTTCGATCGTAGTCGCCCAGATCAAATATGACGGTGTTGCCGGCCAGGATGCGATAGGCGGCTTCAATGGGGCTCCGGATACCCTCCGATTCCTGGTAGGCCGTGGGTGCTTGTTCGTGCAGCTCGGCGGCGCCGGAGCGGACCACCAGATCGCCGTTTGGGTCGAGAGATATTCGTTCGGCGTCTGGATATTCGAGGCGAATCTGGCGCGGATCGGCGCCGGCCGCCACCAGGAATTCCGATTTCAGCTGGGGTCCACGGGCCCTGTAGTTCATGTCGATTCCGCCATATAGGTTGCGGTAGACAATGCCTCGATAGGTGGGAACGCCGGTGTGCCAGGCGGCCGGGTCGTCGCCAATCAGGAAGTTGGCGCGCGCGGCCATCCCGTCCAGGCCTTCCATGGCGACGCTCGGGTTCGCGCCGGCGAAGCGCACGCGGAGCTGGGTACCTTGAAGCTGGAAGGCCGCGGAATCCAGCGCGAATCCGGCGCGCAACTGCGGTGTTTGCGCGATATAGCGAATCGCGGCATCGGTCTGGCCAGTGTTCGGGATGAAGAATATGGGAAGCGCACGTTCGGTATCGGCTGCGAACGTTGCGAGTCCGGTGGTCAGGAGGAATACAGATAGGGTGGTGTACCGCATGCTGAGGAAGGTTCGGCGAAACGGGGACAGTCGTACATATCTCGTGATTTCGATAGAGGTAAGGTAGTTGTTTGCAGACTGGTTTGTATAGTAGACTAGTATGTGAAAGGACGCCCGATGGAACCACCTGTGGATATCGACGACGTAACGCTGAGCGCACAGCGGCATTGGATGGCGGACGGGTTGTCAGAAATCATGCTGGGTCTGCTGTTCCTCCTTATAGGCGGCGGATTGCTGGTGAAGCTTGCGCTCCCGCGCTGGTTGACGTTGGATCTTCTGACTTCGGCCCTGACCGCCGCTGGCGCCCTGGGCCTCTCCTGGGGATTCAAGAGGTTGAAGCAGCGAATCACATTCCCGAGGAGCGGCTATGTGGCGCTCCCGGAGCCGACCAGGCTGCGCTGGCTTTCCATGTTCGCGATGTTCGGCGTGGTCGGAGTGGCCTCTGCCATCGGTCTGTCCGCTCATATGGTGGTTGTGCCAGTCGTCGCAGCGGTTTTCGCAACGCTTTTCCTATGGGGTGGGGTGAAGTATAAGCAGACAAGCATGTTGGGGGAAGCGCTCCTGACACTGTTATTTGCTGTCGTCTCGACCAGGTTCACGAATCTAAGCGGAGTGGAAGGGGTCCTGGCGTTGATGGTCATGATCGGAACCTCGGTGGCGAGCATAGGCGCGTTCCGGCTAAGGGGTTTTCTTAGAGCCAATCCGCGACCGCAGGAGACCGAAGCATGAGCGAACTGGATCGCGTAATTCACGAGCCCGCCCGGTTGACGATCATAGCGCTCCTATCGAGCGTCAAGGAAGCCGATTTCCTCTACCTTCTGCGTGAAACCGGACTCACCAAGGGGAATCTTTCCACTCACCTGTTAAGACTGGAGGAAGCCGGGTACGTGAACATCGAGAAGACTTTTCGCGGAAAGATCCCGATGACGCTCGTGCGCCTGAGCTCAGAAGGCAAGGCGGCGTTTCACGACTATCGGAAATCGATGAAGGATATTCTGGCGCCTTCAAAAATGAGGCGCGTCCCGGTTCACATCCCGACGTAGCGGGCGTACAGGCTGCGCGCGACGGCTGGGTCGGTAGTGCCTTTGATGATGGCGCGGCCGTCGGGAAAAACCGCCAGCTCGTAGGGATCAATGCTGGCGCGAACCGCGAAATCATTGGCGCGAACCGTCGCCAGCGGGGCTAGGCGCCGGGCCAGCTCGGACAAATCCACGGGACGAAAACGTTCGTGAATCTGGACGGCATTGCGGCCGCATAAGCTGATGGGCGAGCGACGCTGGCCGGTCAGATGGACGAAATCACGCTTCCCGCAGCAAGGGCAGTCGGGATCGCGGGCCGGCGCGGAAGTCTGGCGGATTTCGCCCGACCACGTGTCGATGGTCGTCAGTCGTGCCGCGACCGACTCCGGCCCAAGCGCCAGCAGCTTTAAAGCATCGCCGCATGCCAGCGATGCGATGGCTGCTGTTACGGGAGCCAGCACGCCTTCGGTTTCGCAGGTCGGTTGCGATCCTTGTGGAGGCTCGGGGTAGACGCAGCGCAAGCAAGCCGATCGGCCAGGCATGATCGCCAGTTTCAATCCATAGCTGCCCACGGCGGCGGCGTAGATCCAGGGGATCCCGAAGCTTACGGCGTAGTCGTTGACCAGGTAACGAAGCTCGAAATTGTCTGAACCGTCTAAAATGAGCCCGACGCCTTCGAGCAGATCCTCGATATTAGCGGGCGTTAGATCGGCAACCAGCGGCTCGATGATCACCTCGGAGTTCACGCGAGCCAACCTCCGCGCGGCGGCTATGGCTTTCGGCAGGCCCTCGGCGGCGTCGGATTCCTCGAACAGAAATTGTCGCTGGAGGTTGCTCCACTCGACGAAATCGCGGTCGATGATCCGCAGCCGGCCGACGCCCGCCCGTGCCAGGATCTCGGCTTCCACGGTGCCCAGCGCGCCGCAGCCGATGACCGCCACGGAAGCCGCCCGGATGCGCTCCTGCCCAGCGGGACCTAAAGGAGCGAAGCGGCTCTGGCGCGAGTAACGGGACTCGGTCGGATGCGTCATAGAGGTATACAGTGCGTGTGTGTTCCCCTCAGGCGCCTGCTCGCTTCACGACCCTCATGATAACAACGGGGCATGCGCGATCACATGCGTTACTATTGAACAACGTGCGATTGCGGATGCTTGTCGCGCTACTCGCCGGCTTGTCTCCCGCGTTCGGTCAGGATACGCCCACGGCGCGCTGGGAAGGGCGGCCGATCTCGCGCATCGAATTCGACCCTCCCCAACAGCCTCAGCCGCTGGAGGAGTTAAATCGTCTCCTGCCATTGAAGGTCGGCAGTCCCCTGCGCATGGAGGACGTGCGCGCCGCGATCCAAGCGCTCTACTCCACCGGCCGGTTTTCCGACGTTTCCATTAATGTAAGCCCCGCCGACCAGGGTGCCGACGGAGGGGGCGTAGGCCTGCAAATCTCCACCGAGCTGAACTATTTCATCAGCGGCGTCAACATCGCGGGCGAAAGCGAGCCGCCCAACCGTAATCAGCTCATCTCCGCTTCGAAACTGGAGTTGGGGGCGCTGTTTGTGGAATCGGACCTGGATCGGGCCATCGACAACATGCAGGAAAAACTGCGCGCCAACGGCCTGTACAATGCGACCATTCAACGCCGTGTGGATCGGCGTCCGGAGACGGAAGAGGCTAACGTTTATTTCGACCTCGATTCGGGATACCGGGCGCATTTCGACGGCATCGAGCTAGAGGGACAAATCAACCGACCCAAGGAATCCGTCGTGAAAGCTACCGGCTGGCACCGCGGGTTTGGGCCTATCCGGCTCCCGGGATGGCGGGAGGTGACCGAAAGCCGCGTCCAGACCGGCCTCGAACGCCTGCGGAAGGATTTCCAGAAGGGAGACCGCCTGGAAGCGAAGGTCACGTTAGACAAACTGGATTATCACCCCGCCACGAAGACCGCCACGCCGTATCTGGCGATCGATAGCGGACCCATTGTGGAGGTGCACGCCACGGGAACCAAGACGAAGACCACGGGCTGGCGCGGTAGCCTTGGCTGGATCCCTATTCCAGGATTGGGGGGCGGGGCCGACGTTTCCGGCAGCCGCCTGCGCGAACTGGTGCCGGTTTATCAGGAGCGCACGGTGGACCGAAGCTTGCTGGTAGAAGGGCAGCGAAATCTGGCGGAGTACTTCCGATCGAAGGGCTACTTCGACGCGCAGGTGGATTTCATGCAGCTGGATCCAGAACCGAACCGGACGCTGATCGAGTACAACATCACAGCCGGCGAGCGGCACAAGTTGAAACACATCGAGATCACCGGCAATCGTTATTTTGATGCCGCGACCTTGCGCGAACGGATGTACCTGCAAACGGCCAGCCTGCTGCGACGCCGTTATGGCCTCTATTCGGAGCGCCTGCTGCAACAGGACGAGGAAAATATCGCCGATTTGTACCGGGCCAACGGATTTCCGGATGTGAAGGTGACCAATCCACCGGTTCAGGACGATTACGGCGGTGCTCGCGGCAACCTGGCCGTGGCGATTCAGGTGAATGAGGGCCCCCAATGGCTGGTAGACACCATAACGATCGAGGGGGTTTCGGCGGAAGACGAAACCTACCTGCGCTCGATTGTACGATCCACGGAAGGGCAGCCTTATAGCGCTGCCAACATCGCAGCCGATCGTGATGCCGTTTTGGGTTTCTACTACAACACTGGTTATCCCGATGCGCAATTTGAGAACAGCCAGGATCCGGTGCCGGCCGCTAACCGGATGACTCTTCGTTACAAGGTGATTCCAGGAGAACGCCAGTTTGTCCGAGGCACATTGGTGCGCGGTCTGGAAATGACCAAGCCGTCGCTGGTGGCCAGCCGGATCTCGGTGGCGCCAGGCGACCCGATTTCCCAAAATCGCATCGCGCAGAGCCAGCAGCGATTGTATGACCTGGGGATCTTCGCCAAAGTGCAGACGGCTCTCCAGAATCCGGACGGCAAGGAAGAACAGAAGTACGTTTTGTTCCACCTGGACGAAGCCCGCAAATACTCGTTCAACTTCGGTGTCGGAGCGGAGATCGCGCGCATTGGGGGTGGCACCAACTCGCTGGATTATCCCGCTGGCACCACAGGCTTCAGCCCGCGCGTGTCGCTCGGCGTAAGCCGGATCAACTTTCTGGGACTGGGCCACACGGTGAGCTTGCAAACTCAGGTTTCCACGTTGCGCAAGCGAGCTCTGGCGAACTACGTGGCGCCGCAATTCGAGGGACATGAAAGTCTGTCGCTGAGTTTTTCCCCTCTGTTCGACGATTCCAACGACGTGCGAACATTCGCGGCGCGTCGCTGGGAGGGAACTGTACAGCTCGCGCAGAAAATTTCGCGCGCCAACACATTCCAATACCGCTACACATTTCGAAGAGTGACGTTGGACCCCAACTCGCTCAAGATCGCACCGCAGGCGGTCGGTTTGCTCAACCAGCCGGTTCGCGTGGGGCTGATCGGCGGTTCTTTCATTCAGGACCGGCGGGACGATCCGGTCAACTCGCACCGGGGGGTTCTGAATACAATCGATTTGGGCTACGCCTGGCGAGGGTTTGGCTCGGAGACGGATTTTACCCGGGTGCTGATCCGAAATGCGACGTACTATCCGATCGGGCGCGAAATTGTGTTGGCTCGGTCCCTGCAATTTGGCTACATCCAGCGCTGGGGCGGGCTGTCTGAGATCCCGCTCTCAGAGCGATTCTATTCCGGTGGCGCCTCGACCAATCGCGCATTTCCAGACAACCAGGCCGGCCCGCGCGATACGCTCACCGGGTTTCCCATTGGTGGCAGTGCTCTTTTTTTCCATTCCACCGAACTACGCTTCCCTTTGATTGGAGACAGTATCGGCGGCGTACTCTTCCACGACATGGGCAACGTCTATTCAGGCATAAACACGATCAGTTTTCGCTTTCATCAGAAAAACCTGCAAGACTTTGACTATATGGTGCATAGCATCGGCTTCGGAATCCGGGTCCGGACGCCGGTGGGGCCCATCCGGGCAGATTTCAGCTTCAGTCCGAACGCGCCCCGATTTTTTGGATTTAACGGCACGCTCAACGATCTGCTGACCGTGCCTCCGTCGCAGGTCCTGTGCTCCGCATCGTCGCCGCTGTGCTCGAATCAGCGCATCAACTGGTTTCAGTTCCATTTCTCCCTGGGACAGACGTTCTGACCAATGCTAGGGCACACTTTGGTCGCGGCGGGATTGGCACTTTGGCTGCCTGCGTTGGGGGCCGAGACCTTGGACCGCATCGCGGTTACCGTGGGCCAGGAAGTGATCACCGAAAGCCGGGTCATTCTGGATTTGCGCGTCGCGGCGTTCCTGGACCGGAAACCGGTCGATTTGAGCTCCGCGGCCAAGCGCCAATCGGCGCAACGGCTGGTGGATCAGGTCCTGATCCTGCGGGAAGCAATGGATAGCCACGTGACGCTGCCCTCGGTCGAGGCGATGGCCGGTCTGGTAACGCCGTACGCAGCCGAGAGCGACTACCAAGCGAATCTGAAGCGCTACGGGATTTCGGAGCGCGACCTGGGCGCACATCTGCTAGCGGGATTACGCACGCTGACCTTCACCGACCTGCGGTTCCGGCCGGACGTCCAAGTTTCGCAAGAGGACATTCGAGCCTACTACGACAAGCTGCCCGTTTCTGCCGCGGCGCCTAATCCTTCTTTTGAAGACAGCCGCGACCAGATCGAGAAGCTGCTGGTGGAGCAGCGGGTGCTCGACGATCTCGATAAATGGCTGGCGATGGCCCGCAACGCAGCGGGAGTCCGTTATCACGAGAAGGTGTTCGAATGAGGAAGTTTAGACGCATCGCGCTGTGGACGCTGGGAGTTCTGGCCGCCCTGGTAGTTCTGGCAACTATCGCCGGTGTGCTCATTGTTCGCAGCGACCGCTTTCACCAATACATCCAGCGGCGCATCGTGGAAGAGGTGCAGCGCGCCACCGGCGGCCGGGTGGAGTTGGGTGGCTATTCGCTCGATTGGCACAATCTGACCGCTCAGGTGCAGCAACTGGTGATTCACGGCAAGGAATCGCCTGCCGAGCCGCCACTCTTGCAGGTGGGCTCGGCGACTTTGGGCTTGCGGATAATTTCCGCGTTCGAGACCAAGGTCGATCTGGCGTCTCTGCGCGTCGAGCGGCCCCAGGCGTACTTTGTGGTCTACCCCGACGGTTCCACCAATTTTCCGGGACCACCCGCCAGGTCCAATAAAGTCTGGTCGGAGGAATTGTTGAACCTCAAGGTCGGGAGTTATGAAATTGTCGACGGGCTCGTCGAGTATGACGGCCAGCGAATTCCGCTGCATTTGAAAGGCGAACATCTGCGCATGCGGATGAATTATGAAGCGCAAACCCCTTCGTATCGCGGCGACGTCTCGACCGACAGTCTGCAGGTAACAGCAGAAGGATTCGGACCTATCCCGACCAGCATGAGTGCGACCTTTGCACTCGAAAAGTCGCGAATCGTGCTTCCCCGCGTGCACGTGGCGACCAAAGAGTCCTCCGCCGATCTGAGCGGGACGCTGGACGATCCGCGCGCGCCGCACGGGACTTTGGCGATGAAAGTCAATGCGTCCGTGCGGGAGGCGGTGAGAATATTCCATCTGCCGGTGGAGCCCACGGGATCGGCCTTCTTTGACGGCCAGGTCAACGTCGCGTTTGACCAACCCTTGACGTCCATCCTGCACGGCCGGGTGACGGCGCGCGGCCTGGGCTACACGCAAGATCGTCTGAAGATTCGGGATGCGGACGTGCGGGGCGAGCTTCAGCTTTCGCGCGATCGCCTGACCCTAGGGCAGATGACTGCCAAGGTCATGGGCGCGGAGATTGTGGGCCAGGCCAATCTGGAGCATGGCCAACAATTTCACACCGAGGGGACTGTCAGCGGACTGGATTTGCGCCAAGCCGCCGCTCTACTCACGGATCGTCCGATTGCGTGGAACGGGACGATGGCGGGAGCCTTCTCGGCGGACGCTACGTTAGGCCGGTCGGATGCGATGGCGCGGGCGAATCTGAGTATCACGCCTATAGCTGGCGGCGCCCCAGTCGAGGGCCACCTGGACGTGACGTACGATCAGGCGGCCGGGACGATAGCTCTAGGATCGTCTTCCCTCGCCACTCCAGCGACGCGCGTGGACGTTTCCGGCACGCTGGGTAAGACGCTGCAAGTGCGGCTGCGGTCGACCGATCTCAATGATCTGCTGCCGGCGCTGGCCATTGCAGAGGATCATCCGCCGACCGAGATCCCGCTGAAGCTGAACAATGGCAGCGTCACCGCGGACGGATCGGTAACAGGACCGCTCGATCAGCCGCGATTCATGGGTCAGGTTACCGTCAGCAACGGAGTAATCCAGGGACATGGCTTCGACCGGTTCACGGGCGAGATCGACGCGACGCGCCAGGAAATCAGCGGGTCGCGCCTGACGATTTCACGCGGCGCGATGACTGCGTCCGGAACCGCCAGTCTAAAAGCCCGCCAGGGCAGTTTCGACGATCCAGGCGTGGAGGCGCAGTTCGATCTGAGGAATGCTTCCGTGGGCGAACTGGCCAAGGAACTGGGCAGCACGGTGGAGATCACGGGAACGGGCTCAGCCAGAGGGCACGTGGGCGGGTCGTTACGTCGGCCCGAAGCAGAGTTGACGCTGGATATCGAGAAGCCGGCGGGACTCGGCGAGCAGATCGATCGCGTGCACGCCGACGCACGCTACCGGCTGGGCGAGCTGGACATCGCCAATGGGATCGCCACGGATGGAACGTCCGAGTTGCGTTTCAGCGGAAACTATCACCATCCCGATAACGATCTGAAATCGGGCGATGTCAGCTTCGATGTCTCCGCGCAGAACATGGCAGCGTCGCGGATCGAGTACGTCGCCAAACTTTCTCCGCCAGTGGACGGTCAGTTGAACGGGAAGCTGAACGGGACCGGCCGGATCACCAGCGGGAGTTTCGAACTCAAGGCCGCAACTGTGGATCTCACGGCGAAGGGGGTCACGGTGGACGACGAACCCATCGGCGATCTCACCCTCAAGGCTGAAACCAAAGGGACCGAAATGACCGTGCGGGCAAGCGGCAATATCCGGGAATCAACGGTGGAGGCCAACGGTATGTGGCGCCTGGAAGGCGATGCTCCGGGCGAAGCCACGGTCAAGTTCTCGCGGGTGAACATCGATTCCTTGCAGGACTTGGTGATGCTGGGACGCAAGGAGGATCGTCCGGCCGCGCCGCCTTTCGAAGGGTTTGTTCAGGGTGCGGCCACAATCACGCTGCCGCTGCGAAAACCGGAGAGCTTCCGCGCAAAGGTGACGCTGGACACGGTCCAGATCAATCCGCGGCCCAGCCAGGTCTTGCGTTTGGGCGTGCAGCAGCAGGACACAATTCTAAAGAACAGCCAGCCGCTGGTAGTGGATGTCACCAATGACCGCGCCCAGCTCGCTGCGGCCCAATTCACGGGGCGAAATACGAACGTCTCGGTGGAGGGCGCGATTCCATTCAAGGGAACCACCGGCGCCGACCTGTCCGTGCGCGGAGACATCGACCTGGTGATTCTTCGGTTGATCAATCCCGAGCTGGCCGCCAAAGGCGTCGCAAACCTGCAAGTGTCGATTCGGGGGAACTTGCAAAACCCCAATGTGAATGGCCGCCTGCAATTGAGCAAGGCGTCCTTATCCTACAGCGATCTGCCGTACGTGGTCGACAACGCCGAAGGCTCGATCACATTTGACCGGAATCGCGCGACCATCGAAAAGCTGACCGCGGAGACGGGTGGTGGAACCATCACCTTCACGGGCAGCCTGGATTTCGGGGCCGCGCTCGAATCCGGAACAGCCCTGGTCTACCGCCTGCAAGCCGAGGCACGCCGGGTGCGGGTGCGCTTGCCCCAGGATCTGAGCACCACCTTCGACGCGAGCTTACGGCTGACCGGAGCCTCGGATGCGAGCACGCTGTCCGGGTCGGTGACTCTCAATCGCGCTTCGTTCAATCCACGCAGCGACCTGGGTCAGCTGCTGGCTCAAACTTCCGGGCCCACCCCTGTGCCCACTGCACCCAACGAGTACTTACAGGGCATGCGTTTCGACGTGCGTGTCGAAAGTGCTTCGGATTTTCAAGTGGAGACCACGCTAACGCGCGATGTGGAAGCGGAAATAGATCTGCGACTCCGGGGCTCGCCAATCCGGCCCGTGCTTCAGGGCACCGTTTCGATCAACCAAGGCGAAATGCAGGTTTTCGGAACCAAGTACACCATCAATCGCGCCGATATCCGATTCCTGAATCCGGTGAAGATCGAGCCGACCATCGACATGGATCTGGAAACTAAGCTCAGAGGCGTCACGGTAAACGTAACTCTCTCGGGCACCGCCAGCAATCCCAAAATAAACTGGAGTTCGGACCCGCCCCTCCAACAATCCGAGATCATCGCGTTGCTGGCCACAGGGCGGGACCCGACGACGCTCGCCAACCAGACTGCTCCCGGAGTCTCCGGCGGCGGTTCGACCAACTTCGCGGCAGCGAGTTCGGGTCTGGTGGGTCAGGCGCTCAACTCGCAGATTAACAGCCGGTTTACCCGATTCTTCGGCGCGACGCGCGTAAAAATCGATCCGACATTAGTCGGCGTCGACAATCTTCCTCAAGCGCGCCTGACCTGGGAACAGTCCGTCTCGAAGGATGTCACGTTGACCTACATTACGAACCTGAACCGCACGCAGGAGCAACTGATCCAGGTGCAGTGGGATCTGGACAAGAACTGGTCGGCGATCGCGGTGCGCGATCCGAACGGTTTGTTCGGAATCGATTTTCAATACCGCAAGAGATTCAAGTAGCGCTTATTTGTATCCGAGATGTAAGGCTACGGCGCCGCCGGTCATGCGCTCGAATTCGACCCGCGCGAAACCAGCCCGGCGCATTTCCTCGGCGAGTTGTTCCGCACCGGGAAATTTCCGGATGGATTCGGGCAAGTACGAGTATGCTTCAGGCGAGCCCGAGATCATTCCTCCTATCCTGGGCAGCACGCTCGTGGAGAAGAAACCGTATAGCGCGCGGAAGGCGGCATTAGGCGGCCGGGAAAATTCGAGAATCGCAGCCACTCCTCCGGGTTTCAGAACGCGCAACATCTCTTCCAGTCCACTCTGGTAGTTGGCCAGATTACGAAAGCCGAATGCCACCGTGACCAGGTCGAGCGAGTTGCCGGCTAGGGGAAGCGAGAGCGCGTCGGCTTCGAATAGGGGTGTTCGGAATCGCCGGCTATCGATCTTACGGCGAGCCTCCACCAACATGGGATGACAGAAGTCGCTTGCTAGCAGAGGCCGCCGCGCACGAGTCTCGAGCTCCAGCAGCACGTCGCCAGTTCCGCAGCATAAGTCGAGCACTTGCGTATCGGGACGGTCCAGAATCTCCGCTATGCGCGCGACGGTGCGTGCGCGCCAGCGCTTATCCAGATTGAACGAGAGCAAGTGGTTCAGGAGGTCATAGCGCGGGGCGATGCGGCCGAACATCCCGCGCACCCACTGCGCGGCAGCTTGCTCGTTTGCGGCGCCTTCGGGTGTCGTGCCGGAGGCGCGCTGAG
>Ga0105249_10002469_pt1 | contig 16028 bp, 9 predicted proteins | sample KBSS44metaG_FD_81522 | JGI IMG/M metagenome (GOLD analysis project Ga0105249, IMG submission 81522) | Switchgrass rhizosphere microbial communities from Kellogg Biological Station, Michigan, USA - KBS S4-4 metaG | ecosystem: Host-associated > Plants > Roots > Rhizosphere > Soil | place...
CCCTCCGTGTGGGCCTGCATCGTGCCGCACATCTGGCCATACGCGATTCCCATCGCGCGGACCATCGTCGCGGCATCGAACCCCATGAGCTTGCCGACGGCCGCCGTCGCGCCGAAGCCGCCCAGGGTGCCGGGACGAAAAAACGTGAGCGGCGACCGCGACGCGGCGCCGATGTGGCAGGCCACGTCCACCCCCAGGGTCAGCGCGGTGATCAACTCCTTGCCCCGCACGAAGCCCTGTCGCTCGGCGTGCGCCAGCGAGGCGGCGAGCACCGCCGTCATGGCGTGCACGACCGCACCCTCGTGCACGCAGTCGAACTCCGAGTTGTGAGTCTGATAGGCATTGGCGAGCGCCGCCGCCGGCGCGGCGAACCGCGTGTTGCGCGCGAAGACGGTCGCCTGATCCGAAGCGCCCCATCCCGCGAGGCACCCGACGAGGTCTTCCACCCATGGCCCGGCGCTTCCGGCGACCCCGACGCCGATCGTGTCGAGGAGAAAGGTCTTCGCGGCTCCGATCGCCGCCGGCGGGAGATCCTTGTACCCCGTCCGCGCGACGTGCGCGGCCAGACCGAGGATCGCGTCCTCAGTCGACACCCTTCTCCTTCATCGCCGCGAGGACCCGCTCGTCGGCGGGTGCTCGGAGGCCCAGTGATCGGCGATCGCCTCGCGCGTGGCGATCCACACGCGCTCGTGCCGCCGCACGTGCTGGATGAAACGTTCCAGATACGCGATCCGCCCGGGTCGGCCGATGATCCGCAGGTGGACGCCCAGCGACATCATCCTCGGCTCATTCGCGGCTTCCGCGTACAGCCAATCGAACGAGTCGACGGCGTACCGGAGCCAATCGGCCGGCGTGAGCGCCGGCGTTGTCCACATCTTCATGTCGTTCGAGTCGAGCGCGTAGGGCACGATCAGGATCGGCTTGCCGTCCACGAAGTCCCAGAACGGCACGTCGTCGCTGTAATCGTCCATGTGGTACGTGAAGCCTTCCTCGATCAGGAGCCGCCGCGTATTGGGCGTCAGCAGGTACCGCGAGAGCCAGCCGCGGGGGCGCCGCCCCGTCGTCCGCTCGATCGAGCGCACGGCTTTCTGGATGAACGCCCGCTCCTCCTCCTCGGACAGGTGGAACTGGTGGATCCAGCGCCACCCGTGGCTGCACACCTCGTGGCCGGCCTCGACGATCTGCCGCGCGAGGTCGGGGGCGCGCTCGAGGCTGAGCGCGGCGGCGGTGAACGTCGCGGTGACGCCGTAGCGCGTGAGGAGGGCCATCAACCGGGGCGCACCGGCCTTGATCCCGTACCGGTAGTTGCTCTCGTTGCCGAAGTTCCGCACCGGCTTCTTCAGGATCACGCCGAGCTCGTCCACGGCCTCGGGGCTCCGGTCTCCCTCGACCGGATTCATTTCCGATCCTTCCTCGACGTTGACGACAAACGACATCGCGAGCCGCGCGCCGTTCGGCCACCCAGCTCCGCCGGTCATCGCCATGCCTCCTCTGCCTCTGCCTCGGATAACCGCCCTGGTGGGCCGGGACATGGCCCGCCGCTCCGGTGAATATACTCCGGGTCGCTCGTCGCGGTAGGCCCTTTGGTCCACTGGGCTCGCGGCTGATCGGGTATTGTTGCTCAGCGGAGCACAACCGGTGGAGAATCCGAGAGAGCTGATCGAGCATGTCCGCGTCCGGGACGCAAGGTGAGGTGTGCCCATGTACCTTCCGAAGCATTTCGAGGAAACGCGGGTCGAGATCCTTCACGAGCTGATCCACGCGCACCCGCTCGGGACGCTCGTGACGCTGATGCCGGACGGGCTCGACGCGAATCACATCCCGTTCGAGGTCGATCCGGATCCCGCGCCGCTCGGGACCTTGCGCGGCCACGTCGCCCGCGCCAATCCGGTCTGGCGTGACGCCGCGCGCGACGTGGAGGCCCTGGTGATCTTTCAGGGCCCCGGCACGTACATCTCGCCGTCGTGGTATGCCACGAAGAAGGAGACGGCCAAGGTCGTGCCGACGTGGAACTACGTGGTCGTCCACGCGCACGGGCCATTGCGCGTCATCGACGATCGAGACTGGCTGAGGGACTTCGTCGAGAAGCTCACGAATCGACACGAGGCAGGGCGACGCGATCCCTGGAAGGTCACGGACGCGCCGGCCGACTTCATCGACAAGCAGCTCGGCGCCATCGTTGGAATTGAAGTGCCGATGGTACGGCTGATCGGGAAGTGGAAGGTGAGCCAGAACCGCCCCGCGGCCGACAGGGAGGGCGCCGCCGAAGGCTTGCGACAAGAGGGCCACGACCAGGCCGCGGCGGCGATGGCTGATCTTGTTCGTCAATTCAAGAGCGGCTAGACGCGGACCAAGACTCGGGAAAGGACGCGCGATGGATTTCGGTGTCAACCTGCTGACCCGCGGCATCACCGGCAACGCCGAAGGATTGCTCTCGATGGCCCGCCAGGCGGAGGCGCTGGGCTTCGGCCACGTCACCACCAACGACCACATCGTCGTGCCCAACCGCATCGCCTCCCGCTATCCTTACACGCCGACCGGTGAATGGCCCGGCGCCCGCGCCGGTGAATGCCTGGAACAGGTGACGGCGCTCGGCTTCCTCGCCGCGGCGACCAGGCGCATCCGCCTCGTCACCTCCGTGATGGTGGTGCCTCAGCGTCCCGCAGTGCTGGCCGCCAAGGCGCTGGCCACCGTCGACGTGCTGTCGCAGGGACGGCTCACCGTCGGCGTCGGGGTCGGCTGGCTCGACGAGGAGTTCCGCGCGGTCGCCGCGCCGCCTTTCGCTCAGCGCGGGGCGGTGACGGACGAGTTCCTGGCGGCGTTCCACGAGCTCTGGACCAGCCACGCGCCGAGCTTCGCGGGCAAGTACGTGGCGTTCTCCGACATCCGCTTCGAGCCGAAGCCGGTTCAGAAGCCGCGCCCGCCGATCTGGGTGGGTGGCGAGAGCCCGGTGGCGCTGCGCCGCGTGGCCCGCCTCGGCGACGGCTGGTATCCCGTCGGCAACAACCCACAGGAGCCGCTCGACACGCCCGAGCGGTATGCGGCGAAGCGCACGGTGCTGGAGGCGGAGCTGGCGAAGGCCCGCCGCGATCCGGGCACCATCGCCCAGGCCTATCTGGCGCCCGGCCGCTGCCAGCCCACCGAGAGGAAGGGGCCTGACGGGGGGCGCTCCCCCTACACCGGTCGGGCGGCCGACGTCGCGGCCGACATCGCCGGCTTCACGAGCGCCGGCGTCGCCCACTTCTTCCTCAGCTTCCCGGCCGCCACCCTGTCCGAAGCGCTGGACGACCTGTCCTGGTTCGCCCAGGACGTGCGCCCTCTCATCAAGTCATAGTCGCCAACCCATACGGAGGAGAAGCGATGAGCCAGCCGGCGAAAGACCACGGTCCGGAATATCGTCACGTGGACGACATGCCCTGGGAGACGCTGCGCTTTCCCGGCCAGGAGAGCAAGATGCTCTTCCATCCGCGACCCGAGCGAGCGACCGAGCCGAACACGGGCTTCGTCCGCTACGGGCCCGGAGCCTATCACCCGCGCCACCGCCACGATTTCGCGCAGGTGTGGCACATCATCGAGGGCACCTTCAAGATCGGTGAGCGCACGCTGGGACCGGGCACCGTCGTCTTCTATGCGGACCCGCACTACGAAGAGGATCTGTCCACGGAAACCGGCGGGCTGATGTTCTTCGTCCAGTACACCGGGCCGGACACGGGCAAGGGCCCGATCTACGACGGCCGCTTCAACGTGCAGCAGCGCAAGTCGCTCTCCGAGGAGAACTTGCAGGTCTAGTTGACCGCGAGCGAGATCCTCGATCGTGCCGCGGGTGCCCGGTCGGTCCTCGTCCGAGCCCCCCCTTCGCCCGCACGGCCGAGTGGACCAAGGTCCACTAGGCGGGCAGGATCATGACGCCTAGAGTCGGGAACCAGGAGGACGCCCATGGGGAGGACACACGTGCGCGTTATCTGGACCCTCATTCTCCTGTTCTCGATCTGTTCGGTTCACGGCGCGTGGGCAGGGCTGCCCACGGATCAACTGCGCGACGGGGTCGATCGGGTCGTCAAGGTCCTCGGAGACCCCGAGCTGAGGGGCGACAAGAGGGCCGACGAGCGCCGGGCCGCGATCAACAAGGTTGCCGACGAGATCTTCGACTTCGCCGAGACGGCAAAGCGGTCGCTGGGGCAACACTGGGCTCAGCGAACGCCCGCCGAGCGCAAGGAATTTGTCCGCCTCTTCACCGAGCTGGTCCAGCGCACCTACATCTCCAAGGTGGACCGGTACAACTCCGAGATGACGTTCCGGGGCGACACGGTTGATGGGGACGAGGCCGTCGTGCGGACCACGCTCCTCCTCAACAAAGGGGCCGAGATGGCGCTCGACTACCGGATGCACCACCCGAGGGACCGCTGGCAGGTGTACGACCTCAACATCGACGGGATCAGCCTCGTGGCGAACTACCGGGCTCAATTCAACAAGATCGTCCGGACCTCTTCGTACGAAGCCCTGGTGACGGCACTCAAGTCGCGCCAGGCTGAATTCTCAGTGCCCGCGACGGCCGCTTCCGGAGCAAGGCCGGTGCGGTAACCGCCATGCCGGCACGGCGAGCAGCTGCGAGTACGCTGTCGCTGACGGGCAGGCTCCTGCAGCGCGTGGTGCGCCTCTGCTGCGCCCGCCCAGTGTTGACGGTCTCCGTGGGGGTCGCCCTTGCCGTGCTCGGCATCGGCTACGCGGCGCATTCCCTGACGCTCGAGACGTCCAAGTTCCATCTGCTCCCGCTTCACCAGCGCTACGCCTCGCTCTACAAGACTCACGCGGAGGACTTCGCCCAACTCGAGGACATCGTCGTGGTCGTGCAAAGTCCGGCGGTCGAGATCTCCACGGCCTACGCGGCCCGCCTGGCCACCGCCCTGCGCGACGGCGACCTCGGAACGGCGCGCATCAGCTATCGGATCGACGCCAGCCACCTTGAGGAGCGCGCCCTGCTGTACCTGCCGCTCGACACGCTCCGAGACATGCTCGACACCGTCGCGGGCCAGGAGGACCTGCTCGCCAACTTCGCCGCCACGCCGACGCTCGACCGGCTCGTTCAGGGCATCAACCAGTACGTCGGCGCGATGTTCCTGCCCGCGGTGCTCGGCCCCGGCGCCGCGGAAAAGACGAACCCGGCTCCCGCCCGCCTGCTTCGCGATCTCCTCACCCAGATGTCGGAGCAGGGTGACGGCCAGCCGTACCGGTCGCCCTGGGGAAACCTCATCGCGGCCCCCGCCCTCGCGCCCGACGGCGGCTACTTCCTGTCGCACGACCGGCGGCTGCTCTACGTCGTGATCGATCTGGCCGATGCGCCGCGCACGTTCGCGGCCGAGCACGCGGCGGTCGTCGCCATCCGGCGCGCGATCGAGAGTCTGCGCCCGCAATTCCCATCGGTGGAGGCCGGCGTCACGGGAGCGCCCGCGCTGTTCAGCGACGAGTTGAGCGCCGCTGCCCGGGACGGCCGGGTCGCCAGTATCCTGGCATTGGTTCTCACACTCGGCCTGCTCTTGCTCGCGTTCCGGCGGCTCGTGACCTCGTGCGCGATGCTCGCCGCGCTCGCGCTGAGCCTCGGCTGGTCGCTGGGCGTCATCACGCTGCTCGTCGGCCACCTGACGATCTTCTCGATGATGTTCGTCTCGATCGTGATCGGCCTCGGGACCGACTACGGCATCTATTTCCTGTTCCGGTATCGGGAAGAGCGGGTGCTCGGGTCGACGCTCGTCGGCGCCCTCGAGCGTGCCGCAGCGCGAAGCGGCCCCGCCATCCTGCTCGGGGCCCTCGTTGCAGCGGTGGCCTTCTACATCCTGACCACCGCCGAGTTCCGCGGCATCCGCGACTTCGGCTTCATCTCCGGGACGGCGCTCCTGCTCGCATTCACGGCGATGCTGACCGTCTTTCCCGCCGGCGTGCTACTGATTGACCGCTGGCAGAAGGCCCCGCGACTCAGACTGCTAGCCGACCGTCCGAGTCCCGGGCGAGCGGACGACCCGCTGCCGAGCCGGCGCAGCACGCTCGAGGTCCCGGCGCTGGAGTGGCTGGTGCGCTATCCGAAGACCATCATCGCCGCCGCGGTTCTCGTGACGGGAGCGTCGCTGGTGGCCGCGCCGCGGGTGGGCTTCGATTACAATTTGTTGAATCTCCAAGCCGACGACACGGAGTCAGTCGTGTGGGAGCGAAAGGCCGCTGCCGCCTCCGGACGTTCGGTGTTCGCGGCGCTCTCGACGGCGACGTCCCTCGTGGAGCTCGAGGCCAAGCAGGCGGCGTTCGCGCGCCTGCCTTCCGTCTCGGACGTCCAAAGCGTGCTGTCGGTGCTGCCGGATCGGCAGACCGAGAAGATGGCCCTGCTCGGGCGGCTGGCCGAGGTGGCGGACAGCATCCGTCTGGGAGCGTCGCGGCCCCTCGATCTGGAGGCGCTCACCGCGGCGCTCGAGACCTTGAAGCGCCGCATGGACCTCGCGAGCGCGCGAAGCAGTCGCGAGGGGGCGCCCGAGGAGATCCTCGGCATTGCGCGAGCGACATCATCCCTGCTCGCCAAGATCAAGGGGCGCGAGCGGGGGGCCGTCGAGGTCGCGCTCGCCGATTACCAGGCAGCGCTGGCGGCCGACTTCGCCCAGCAGTGGCGCCGGCTCCAGCGTGCCAGCAGGCCGGCGCCGCTCACACTCGGCGACCTGCCCGAAGAGCTGCGGCGCAAGTTCATCGGTAAGAGCGGCCACCTGCTCCTGCAGATCTACTCCCGGCTCGACGTCTGGGACTACCCCAGCCAGGCGCGCTTCGTGAAGGAGCTGCGAACCATCGACCCGGACGTGACGGGGCAGCCTGTCGTGGCGTACGAGTCACTGAGGCTCATCGAGAAAGCGTACCGGGAAGGCATGGCGTACGCCGTGGCCCTCGTCGCCGGAATCTCGGCGCTCATGATCCGCCGGGTGCGGGCGACCGCGCTGGCGATGGTGCCGCTGATGCTCGGAACGCTGTGGACCGTCGCGATCATGCAGCTCGCCGGACTCAAGTTCAATTTGGTGAATGTCTGGGCGCTCCCGCTCATCATCGGCTCCGCCGCCGAGTACGGCGTGAATATCGTGCTCCGGGCGCTCGAATCGTCGGCGCAGGGCGGGCCACGGCTGGCGCGCAGCACCGTCATGGGCGTGGTGTTCAACGGCCTCACGACCATCGCCGGCTTCGGCAGCCTGCTCGTCGCGCACCATCGGGGCATCTGGAGCCTGGGCGTGCTGCTCGTGATCGGGTCCGCGATGACGCTGACCGCCGCACTGGTGGTGCTGCCCACGCTCGTGCACCTCGGCGGCGAGCGGCTGCGATCCTCAGCGGCGAACCAACGCCCCGCCGCTGCCACCGTGAGCTCGGTGGCGAGCTAGTAGGAGCGGCTCGGAGCTTCCACTCGCTCAACCGGTTAGGGACGGTAGAAGGGCTTGTCGCCCCTGATCGTCACGCGGTGCCCGTGCCGCCGCTGCGGGAAGTAGTCCCACATCGCGTGGTGCTGGACGGCGCGGTTGTCCCAGAAGGCCACCGAGCGCGGCTGCCAGCGGAAGCGGCAGTGCAGCTCGGGCGTCTCCACGTGGCGGAAGAGAAGCTCGAGCACGGCGGCGCTCTCCGTCTTCTTGAGCTGGACAATGCGCGTGGTGAAGCCGCGGTTGACGAACAGCGCCTTGCGCCCGGAGACGGGGTGGGTGCGGATGACGGGATGCTCGGCCTTCGGATACTCCCGCCGGTCATCCTCCTTGGCGCCGTAGCGGCCGCGATAGACGTGCTCGCCTTCATGCATGGCGCTGAGCGGCTCCAGGAAGCGCTTCATCGTGTCCGAGAGCGTGTCGTACGCCGCGTACATGCTGGCAAAGAGCGTGTCGCCGCCGACGGGCGGCAGCTCGTGCATGTAGAGGATGCTGCCCATCGGGGGCTCGGGGTCGCAGGAGACGTCGGAGTGCCAGTCCTCCCCGGCCACCCGCTTCGACTTCTCGTCGGCGTGGATGACCAGGATCTCGGGGTGGCCCTCCAGCAGTGACGGTGCGGCCGGGTGCATGTGCAGCTCGCCGAAGAGCCGGCCGAAATCCTTCTGCTGCTCTGGAGTGAGGTGCTGGTCGCGGAAGAAGATCACTCCGTGCTCGACGAGCGCGCCGTGGACGTCCTTGAACGTCTGCTCGTCGAGCGGACGGGCGAGGTCGACACCGTGGATCTCGGCACCAACATGCGGGGTGAGCTTCTCCATCCGGATCGACGTGTAGGACATGCCCGGCCTCCATGGCCCGCCGAGCGGGCGGCGGATCGACGACGTCAGCCGAGGGTAGTCACGCGGACGACAGGTGTCAAGGCGCGTATCGGCGAAGGCACATTGACGGAGCGATCGGTGGAGGATAGCCTCCCCTCATGGCGACGTACCCCATCCACAACCGCGCCTGGACCCGGGCCGAGTATGACCAGCTCATCGCTCGAGGGAGCTTTCGACCCGGCGAGCGTCTCGAGCTCCTGGGCGGGCAGCTCGTGGTCCGCGAGCCGCAGGGCAGCCGCCATGCCGTCGCCATCGAGCTCGCGCACCGCGCCCTTCAGCGGGCGTTCGGGCCGGCGTGGCGCGTGCGGGTGCAGCTCCCGATCGCGCTCGAGGCAGAGTCCGAGCCGGAGCCGGACCTCTCCGTCGTGGCCGGTGATCCGCGAGCCAGCAGTCTGTCCCATCCCGCGGACCCCGTTCTCATCGTCGAGGTCGCGGAGACCAGCCTCACGTTCGACCGAGAGCACAAGGGCCGCCTGTTTGCGCGCGCCGGCATCATGGACTACTGGATCGTCAATCTGGTCGACGGCGAGCTCGAGGTCTACCGCCACCCAGTCGCCGCGCCGCTTGCGCCTTTCGGCTGGCAATACGGGCAGCGCCATTCTCTCACGGCTAGCGGCATCATCTCCGCTCTCGCCAACCCGTGTGCTGGCATCTCCGTCGCCGACCTCATGCTGTAGATCCCGCCGTTGACGCGATCTTGCTACCGCGATAGTGAGCAGTGATGGCATTCGCATACGCGAAGCTGACCGCCCAGTGGCAGATCTCTGTACCGGCCAAAGTCAGGAGCAAGCTTGGGGTCGGTCCGGGCAGTGTCCTGGAGTGGCACGAAGAGGAAGGCAAGATCGTCGTGCGGCGGGCCGGTCGATTCTCGTCCGAGGACATACACCGGGCCTTGTTCCCGAAGGGTCAACCCAAACCGAGAGCCCTCGGGGAGCTGAAGAGGCGAGCGGGCGCGCTTTCGCGATCGGATCGACGCCAGCCGCCTTGAGGAGCGCGTCCTGCTGTACCTGCCGCTCGACCCCACAGTCAGAACAGCGGGGCCGGCACCTCGCAGGTCGGTCCCGCCGTCGGGGGCGGGTTCACGACACCATTGATCGACACGGTCTTGCCCGTGAAGCGGCTGATGCCCGGCGCGGACGGTCCAGTGGCGAGCACCCGGGCACCCGCCCCCACCGTCACGTCGCCCTGACACGATTGCAGGACCACGGTGCCGCCCCGCCCGATACCGTTGACCGTCCGCGCGGCCACCGTGAGCGTGGGCGCATGCGCCGGGTCGGCGGTGGACGGGCTCTCGATCGCGATGTCTCCGTCGGCCACCAGCTCAATCAGGGCCGACGCGTTGTCCCCCGCGCCGTCCGCCTGGAACGCGCGGTCGCGCGCCTGGATCCCGCCCTGGAGCGCCCGGACCCGGATGACGCCGCCTCTCGGTGTGCCCGACGTGATGGCGGTCGCGACCGCGGCGAAGCTCGGGGGCTTCGGGGGTGCGCCGGACAGGTCGCGCGACACGCTCACGTTGCCCGAGGCCTGGATGGCGATCCGGCCTACCGCGTCCGGGTCACGCGAGAGTGTAAGCAGGCCGCTCGTCAGGTCGTAGCGCGTGCCTGAGACTGTGAACTGGCCGAGCACCACGTGACCTCCGTCGATGGCGACATCGCCATTGGCGGCGATCACGTCGATGACGGGCGGAGCCGGCTCGCGGAGCACCTGGATTGCGTGGTTAAGCACGAGCCCGTGCAGGTCGATGTTGCCGACCTGACTCTGCTGCACGGTGATTGGGCTCGAGCCCTTATCGCCCCATGCCACGATCAGCGACGCGGGACCCGTCACGATGTCGCCGCAGGCGCTCTCGACGGTGATGGCCCCCGGCAGCGAGCGGGGGTCGTCGGGCAGCTCCTCCTGGAACGACTGCACGCCGCCGTCGAGCGTGATGGCGCCGTCGAAGGCGAGCGTCACGTCACCCGCCTTACCGCCGGCCGCGTTGGTCTCGATCACGCCGGTCAGGCTGCGCACGACCTGCATGAGTCCCGGCGCGAGCCCGCGCACCGACTCGTCTATCACGAGCTCGCACGTGGACGCGATGCGGAGGTCCGGCGTGCCGTGCCGGCCCGACTGGTGGAACTTGGGCGGCTGCAGACCCGGGCCCGCGAGCACCGAGATGCGCCCGGTCGACGTGATGTGCAGGCGGCGATGGCCGAGATCGATCGAGATCACCTGGCCGTCGAACGAGACGAACGGCGCGAGCACCCCGGAGGTACCGGCCAGGTTGTTCGCGTCGAGCCGGATGGGGCTGTCCACAACCACCGGCTCTCCCGCACACAAGATGCAGGATGCCACGACCTTTGCCAGGAAATGGGAGCAGCCCGTGCCGCCGTGATTGTCGGCGACGCAGACCTTCACCGTGAACGTGCCGGCAGCGGCGTAGACGTGCGTGCCGGAGACGCTGCCGGCGCCGCGGCGTTCCGAGACCGCGCCCGCCTCGGTCGCCGTTCCGTCGCCCCAGTCGATGGTCGCGGTGTGGGTATCGGCCGCATCGAGGTCCGTGAACCGCGCCGGGGCCAGCTGGACCGTGTCCCCGACCCGCACGAGCTGATCGGCGCCCGCGTCGACGGCCGGCGCGTGATTAAGCTCCGACGTCTGGACGATCGCCAGAGCGGACGACGTCACTGCTCCGTTGCTCAGTGACGTCACGCGCACCTGCACGACGCCCTGGCCCGGGGCCGTGAGGGTGGCGGCCAGCGGGATCGCTCCCGTCGCGAGGCCAGGCAGACGGATCGTCGAGAACGTCTGGACCGGGTGGCCTGTCGGGTCGGTGAGGCTGGCGGTCACGGGGCCGCTGGTGCCCGTGATCGCCCCGGTATAGGCATCCTCCGTGTTGCCGGTGTTGTGGACGAGAAGCAGGAAGGTGGCCGGACCCGGCGCGGTGAGGTTCACCGAGCCGGGCGCGAACTCCGCCGCCACGCCCGTCGTCGCCCCCACCGTGACCGCCGCCGTCGCACGCGCCTGCACCGCGCTGTTGCCGCGGGACTTCCCGACGGCCGTGAGGCCGAGCGCGCTGCGCACGGCGAAGCTCGCGGATCCGACGGTGATCTGAACGACCTGCGAGGCGTTCGGCGCGAGCGTGACCGCGGTCGTCGCGAGCGTCGCGACCGCCGCCGCCGTCCCCTCCAGGCTGAGGTCGAACGTGTCCTGCCCCTGGCCGGTGTTCTTCACCGTCATCTGGAACGTGCTCCCGGGACCCGCGCTGGGCGGCGTGAGCCCGACGCTCAGGCCGTTCCGGACAATCGTGAGGCTGCCCGTCGCCTGCGCCGACACGGTGGGGGCGGAGGCGGCCACGGCCTTCACGGTGAACGACTGGGTGGCGGGCGCGGATCCGGGCGCGGGGGTGAGCCGCAGGAGCACCTGGCGGAAGTTGCCGAGGCCGGGCTCCACCTGGAGGCTGGTTTGCTCGAACACACCGCTCACGCCGGCGGGCAGGCTCGCCGACAGCGTGAACGTCTCCGCCTTGTTTCCGGCATTCGTGACCTGCACGGAGAAGCTAGCCGCGGTGCCCTGCCCCGCCGTGGCCGCGGCAGGCACGAGCGCGACCGAGACGCCGCGCGCGATCGGGGTCGTCGGCGATCCGATGTCGCCGATGCCCTGAAGCGTCAGGGTGCCGCGCACCGAGCCCACCACGCCGCCGGCCGCCGCCGCGGTCACGACGAACCCGTAGTCACCGGCTGCAGCGGCGAGCTCCGAGCGGACGTCGAGGGGCACCGCCGTCTGTCCGGAAGCCGGCACCGTCACCTGGGCGGCCAGGTTCACCCACGCCGGCGCGAGGCCCTCGACGCCGAGCGCGTAGGTCAGCGGCGCCGCCGTCGGGTTCTTCAGCGTGATCGTGTACCGCGCGAGCTGGCCGGGCGATACCCTCTGGCCGGCCGGGTCGAGGCCGAGGATCTGCTCGCTCGTCACCGACACCGGCGGCAGCGGGATGGTCCCGGAGCCGAGCGCCGTGGTGAACGACACGCTGCCGCCTTCGGCGACCGGCAGCACCTGGCCGGGCTCGATGCCCGTCACGTTGGATCGCCACGTGAGCGTGCTGCTTCCGGGATTGAGCCACCGGATCGTGTCGAATCCGGCCCCACTCGTGATGCTCGTGGGCGGGACGCTGAACGACGCGGGGTCGTAGGCGACCTTGGCGTTCTTGTCGACCTGGACGGCCGCGCTGTACTGCGCGCCGCTCACGCCGGGGATCGAGTACGTGGTGAGCCCGTTGGGGCCGACCGTGTATAGCACGGTGCCGGCGGCGACCATCCGGTTGATCTGCGTGGCGATCTGAAACGTCCGGAATGTCGGCTGTCGCGGATCGGTGGTGTCGACCTGAAGCAGCACAAGATGTGACGGGTTGGCGGTGTCCTTCAGCCCGGCGAACAGGAACAGGTTGTTGCCGATGGCTTGCGCGCCTCCGCCGGACCCGAAGTTCAGGCCCGTGTTGACCGTGCCCAGCAGCACCGGATTGAGCGGATCAGTGATATCGAACGTCGCAACGACGGCGGGGCCGATCTCTGCGTCCGGGGGGCAGCAGGGGAGCGTGAGGCCCTGGCTCCCAATCGCCACCGCGAGGTTACCGACGATCAGCGGCTTGAACAGGTGTACGGTGCCGGGGACCTGCACGGTCGCGACGATCGACATCGCCGCCGGATTCGCCACGTTCATGACCTGCAATTGCCCGAGTCCATTGTTGTAGTCGGCGTTGCTCCCGGTGGCACTCGTCCCTGTCACGTACAGCGTGTGGTCGTTGACGGCGGTTGCGCTGTAGAGGGGGTGGACGCCGCCGAATACGCCAAATTGGTTCAGTTCCAGCGTGCCGACGACCCGCGGGTTGTCGAAGTCACTGAGATCCACCGCCAGCAGATCGCCAAACTGCGGCCCGCAGCAGAGGAACAGCCCGGATGTGGGGACGAATGCGACGTTCCCGATATAGTCGGGCTCGGCGAAGAACCGCTTCTGAATGGACGTGAACTTCCCGAAGACGGGCTTCGACGGGTCGCTGAGACCGAAGTACAGGAATCCGGGGTTGTTCCCGAGGAACGTGTTGACGGTGTCGGTGAACGCGACCAACTTGCCCTGCTTGAGGCTGCAGTGAACAATGCCATTCCCGAACGACGTGAAGGCGGCTGTTCCCTTCACAGTCGGGTGCGCCGAATCCGTGACATCCACTGCCGAGACGTCATCTTGATCGCAGGTGTACACGATGTTGCCATTCACGGCGAGCGCCTGGGCGGCCGACGGCGTCGCCACGCTGCCCAGCAGCGAGAACGGCGACCCGGTGACGGTGATGCCGGGGGCGTTCACCGTGAGGGTGGTCGTAACCGCGCCGTTGCCGGGCGGAAGCACTTGGGGGCTGGCCGAGAGCGTGGCGGTCACGGGCAGGCCGACGACGAGAGTGCCGGTCCCCGTCCCGCCCGGCAGCGGCTGGCCGGTGGACGGATCGGTCACGGTCACGGCGAGCGTGTAGCCGCCGTCCGGCAGCCCCTGGGCGCTGATTTGGCCGAAGTCCACCGCCGTGGTCAAGCTCTGGACGGAGATCTGCGCGCGACGAGCGAACGGCCCCAGCACGACGACCCCCGCCGCGTTCCTCACCTCGAGCGACACGTCGACCGCGCGGCTCTCGTTCACCACGTTCGCGAGGCGCGCGGTCACGGCCACGGAGCCGCCCGCCGTGGTGAACCCGGGCGTCGCCACGACCGACGTGACGGCCAGGAACTCCGACTGGACGGTCAGCGCGCCCGTGGCAATGCGCGCACTGCCGTTCACCCCGGCGATGGACGCCGTCACCGAGAACTCCGTGGGCACGACGCTGGAACCAGACTGGGTCAGCGTGATCACCGGGTTGTTCGGGGAGCTGCCCGTCGTGTCGTCGCCGGGCGCAAGGGTCACCGACGAAACGTTCAGACCGCCCGTGATGCTGGACGGCAGCGCCCCGACGCTCACGGTGTAGGTGTTGGTGCGGGTGGAGGTATTCCTCAGGAGCACCTTGAAGCGGGCTTGCTGGCCGGGTAACGCCACGGTGGTATTGGGCACCAGCGCGAAGTCGAACGGGAACGCGGCGGGAGAGCGGAGCACGGTCTGGAGCCTGCTCAGGACGCCCGCGAGGCCATTCAGCGCCGCGGTCACGTCCCCGGCGGCCGCGGACGCGATCGCGTCGCGCGCGGCCTGGAGCTGCGCGACGAAGTCAGCCAGGAACGGCGCGTTCATCTCGGCAATCAAGTTGTCGAGGTGGGCGAGCAGCGCCACGCGCGCCGCGGCGGCGCCCGGCGTCGCGGCGAGACCCGTGATGGCGGCGGCGAGCTGCGAGAGCGTCGCCGAGATGTCCGGTCGGCCCAGCGCGTTCGCGGCCGCGGCGCCCGCGAACGCCGCTTGGGCCTGGGATGCGAGCAGGGTCACGGTCGCGGTGGTCGATACGCGCTGCGGGGCAGTTGAATTCCCGAACGTCCCCGTGATGATTGCGGTGAGTGGCGTATCCAGCGGCGCGTTGCCGGCGGGCGTGAGCGTCAGGATCTGGGTCGTCGTCTCGCCGGCACCCAGCGCGACCGGACTCAGGCCAGTGGTGCTTAGTCCGGAGGGCACATCGACGCCGAGCGCCACCTGTTCAGCCACGTTGCCGGCCACGCGCACGGTGACCGCGGTGGTCACGGCACTGCCCGGAGTGCTGCTCACCGACGCGGGATCGGCGGTCAGCGAGACGGCGTGCACCGCAGGGATCGTGAACGTCTTGTTGGCGGACGTCCTGATGGACTGGCTCGCGTTCGCGACGGTGACGCCGAACGAGGCTTGTGTCCCCGGAGCCCCGATCCCGCCCGTTGGCACCAAGCAGACGCCCACTTCGGCCGTCGCGCCCGGCGGGATGGTGATCTGGGGCACGCTCGGGCGGGCGGAGTAGCCTGGCGGGACGCTCGCCAGATCGATCGAGAACGTCTCGGTGGTGGCCGTCAGGTTCTTGATTCCGATCCGGAACGCCGTCGGCACCTCGGCATCGCCGAGCGGAACGGTGAACTCGGGATCGGCGATGATGCCGGCCGCGACGCCGGTTCCGTTCAAATTCCCGAACGTGCCCGGAACCGGGGGGGACACCAGGATGTTGCCCAGCGGCGGATCCTGGAGCAGCCTCAGGGTCACCAACCCCAAACCGAGGGCGAACCCCGCCTGAAACGCCGGCAATCGGACCAGCAAATCCTTGGACTGCTCGAGAATCGCCTTGATCGCACCCAGAACCGGCGCGAGCAGGACCGCCTTCTTGAATCGGGGGTCACTGGTGATGGAGCTCGGCAGACCCGCCTTCACCGCGGACCCGATCAGGAAGCCTTTCAGCGCCGCGGCGATGCTGCCGACGCCGAGCCCGGTCACCACGCCCAAGCCGAACTGCACCACGCCGACCGGAAGGTAGCGCGACAGGTAGTCGGCGATGTTCTCGAGGATGCCGTGGCTGCCATCGTCGAGGACCCCGATCGTCTCGCCGCTCAGCGGGTCGACCTCGTACCAGCCCAGGCGCGTCTGGCCATCGATGACCACGCTCCGGGTCGGCGCCGCGACGAGCTTGCCCGCGGCCAGCGCGTCGCCGATTAGGACCTTCGCGTCCGCGGGAATGTCGAGCCCGTCCACCTCGAATCGACGGTCCGGCGTGAAGAGCGTGAGGGTGATGCCCTGGGCCTGTGCGGCGGCCACGATCGTCTGGGCACTCACCGTC
>Ga0105249_10002473_pt1 | contig 16002 bp, 19 predicted proteins | sample KBSS44metaG_FD_81522 | JGI IMG/M metagenome (GOLD analysis project Ga0105249, IMG submission 81522) | Switchgrass rhizosphere microbial communities from Kellogg Biological Station, Michigan, USA - KBS S4-4 metaG | ecosystem: Host-associated > Plants > Roots > Rhizosphere > Soil | place...
CGCTACGAATTCAACAACCGCTATCGCCAGCAGTTCGAAGACCTCGGCCTCATCATCGCCGGCAAGTCGATGGACGACCTGCTCGTCGAGATGATCGAGCTGCCGAACCATCCGTGGTTCGTCGCCTGCCAGTTCCACCCGGAATTCACCTCGACGCCGCGCGACGGCCACCCGCTGTTCATGGGCTTCGTGCGCGCCGCGCGCGAGCAGAAGGCCGTGCGCGAAGCGCCGAAGCTGGCGCAGGAGGCGGTGGCTTGATGGCTGGGCGTCCGGAGATCGCTTTTCTCGCTTCGATGGCGGATACGACGCGTACCGAAGCAGTCGGGCCTGTCGGCGCCGCTCCCTCCCGAGCCGTCATTCCCGCGAAGCGCTTTTTCAACAGCGAAGCTGGTCAAGCGGGAATCGCTCTTCAACGGCGAATGCCGGTCATCCAACTTCGCTCTGGGCCATTCGTCAACGACAAATGGATTCCCGCTTTCGCGGGAATGACGTCGCCCGTTCGGCCGGCAATACGGTCGCGTGGGATGCAGGAGTGGGCGACCCGATGAAGCTCTGCGGTTTCGACGTCGGCCTCGACCATCCGCTGTTCCTGATCGCCGGCCCCTGCGTGATCGAGTCGATGCAGCTGCAGCTCGACACCGCCGGCACGCTGAAGGAGATCACCGGCAAGCTCGGCATTCCCTTCATCTTCAAGTCGAGCTTCGACAAGGCGAACCGCACGTCCGGCACGAGCTTTCGCGGGCCGGGCCTAGAAGAAGGGCTCAAGGTGCTCGCCGAGGTCAAGCGCCAGATCGGCGTGCCGGTGCTGACCGACGTGCACGAGTACACGCCGATGAACGAGGTCGCGGCCGTCGTCGACGTGCTGCAGACGCCGGCGTTCCTGTGCCGCCAGACCGACTTCATCCAGAACGTCGCGAGGGCCGGCAAGCCGGTCAACATCAAGAAGGGCCAGTTCCTGTCGCCGTGGGAGATGAAGCACGTCGCCGCCAAGGCCAAGGCGACCGGCAACGAGCAGATCATGGTCTGCGAACGCGGCGCGAGCTTCGGCTACAACAACCTCGTCTCCGACATGCGCTCGCTCAGCGTCATGCGCGACACCGGCTGCCCGGTCGTGTTCGACGCGACGCACTCGGTGCAGCTGCCCGGCGGTGCCGACGGCAAGTCCGGCGGCCAGCGCGAGTTCGTGCCGGTGCTGTCGCGCGCCGCGGTCGCGGTCGGCATCGCGGGGATCTTCATGGAAACGCATCCCGATCCAGACAAGGCGCTCAGCGACGGGCCGAATGCGTGGCCGCTGGGGAAGATGGCGGGCTTGCTGGAAACCTTGATCGGAATCGACCGACTCGTGAAATCGAACGGGATCGAATGATTCGCCTGGCGCTGACCATCGCGTGCTTGCTGGCGTGCGGATTCGCCGATGCGTGTAGTCGGCGCGAGGGTGCTCCGACGCTCGAAGAAAGCTACGCGTCCGCAAAAGAAGTGTTCGTCGCGCACGTCGTCGACGCACACGAGCGGGATGCGCCGAGGGCTTGGGGCGAGAGCGAGGCGCAGACGGTCGTCGAGGCGAAATATTCGATCAAGGAATCGCTGAAAGGCGATGCTCCGCGCGTCGGCGAGGTCTACGACCTGCCTGACGGCATCGGCAACTGCAGCATCCCGCTCGTCGCCGGGCACGACTACGTATTTTTCGTCCAGCCGCACGATGGAACCCCCGATGTCCGCTTCGTCGGCATGATGTCGGGCTCGTTCGCGCTCGATACGGACGCCGCCGCCGCGGCGAACCTCGACCGGGTTCGCAAGCTGGCGCACAAAGAATCCAACCTTGGAAATCCCCGATGACCACGATCAAGACGATCCACGCCCGCGAAATCCTCGATTCCCGCGGCAATCCCACGCTCGAAGCCGAAGTCACGCTCGCCGACGGCTCGTTCGGCCGCGCGATGGTGCCGAGCGGCGCCTCGACCGGTTCGCGCGAAGCGGTCGAACTGCGCGACGGCGACAAGGCGCGCTATCTCGGCAAGGGCGTGCGCAACGCGGTCGCCAACGTCAACACGGTGATCGCCGCGGCGCTGCAGGGGTTCGACGCCGAGAACCAGCGCGGCCTCGACGAGAAGCTGATCGCGCTCGACGGTTCGCCGAACAAGGGCAAGCTCGGTGCGAATGCGCTGCTCGGCGTGTCGCTCGCGAACGCGCATGCGCTCGCGGCCGCGCATCGCCAGCCGCTGTGGAAGCACTTGGCCGGTTCGCGTCCGGCGCAGCTGCCGGTGCCGATGATGAACATCATCAACGGCGGCGCGCACGCCGACAACAACGTCGACATGCAGGAATTCATGGTGCTGCCGGTCGGCCTGCCGAACTTCGCCGAGGCGCTGCGCGCCGGCGTGGAGATCTTCCATGCGCTGAAGTCGGTGCTGAAGGGCCGCGGCCTCGCCACCGCCGTCGGCGACGAAGGCGGCTTCGCGCCGGACCTGAAATCGAACGAGGAAGCGATCGAGACGATCCTCGCGGCCGTCGACGAGGCCGGCTACAAGATCGGCTCGGAGATCTATCTCGGCCTCGACGTCGCCAGTTCCGAGTTCTACAAGGACGGTGCCTACCATCTCGAAGGCGAGGGCAAGGTGCTGACGCCTGAGCAGCTGATCGAGTTCTACGCCGGCTGGTGCGCGAAGTATCCGATCCTCACGATCGAGGACGGCATGGCCGAAGGCGACTGGGACGGCTGGAAGAAATTGACCGACAAGCTCGGCAAGACCGTGCAGCTGGTCGGCGACGACCTGTTCGTGACCAACACGGCGATCTTCAAGGAAGGCATAGACAAGCACATCGCCAATGCGATCCTGATCAAGGTCAACCAGATCGGCACGCTGACCGAGACGCTGGACGCGATTGCGATGGCCGATGCGGCGAAGTACGCCGCGATCATCTCGCACCGCTCCGGCGAGACCGAGGACACGACGATCGCCGACCTCGCCGTCGCGACGACGGCGACGCAGATCAAGACCGGCTCGCTGTGCCGCTCGGATCGCGTGGCCAAGTACAACCAGCTGTTGCGCATCGAGGAAGCGCTGGGGTCGTCGGCACGCTATGCGGGCAAGGACGCGTTTCCGAATCTCGCGCACTTCAAGGGCTGAGGCCCCACGCGCGTGCTGCGCTACGTCGCCCTGATCCTGCTGATCCTGCTGATCGCGCTGCAGGTACGCCTGTGGACCGGGCAGGGCGGCTTGCACGAGGTGTGGCGGCTGCGCGACCAGGTGGCTGCGCAGAAAGGCGAGAACGCGAAGCTGAAGGCACGCAACGAAACCTTGTCGGCCGAGGTCGAGGACCTCAAGCACGGCGACGAGGCGGTCGAGGAGCGCGCGCGCTCCGAACTCGGCCTGCTGAAGCCGGGCGAGACGTTCTATCAGGTGGTCGACCAGAACGCCGACAAGAGCCGCGACGACGACAAGGCCGATGGCAGCCACTGAGCGATTGTGGTGCGTCGTGCCCGCGGCCGGCCGCGGCGCGCGTTTCGGCGGCGAGCTGCCGAAGCAGTACGTCGCGCTGGCCGGCCAGCCGCTGCTGCGCTGGACGCTGGAGCGGCTGGCGGCGTGCGACAGCATTGCCGGCCTGATGGTCGTGCTCGCCGCTGCCGATCCGCACTGGTTCGGGGTTTCCTCGCTGGCCGGCAAGCCCGTGCTGACGGCGATCGGGGCGGGCGAGCGCAGCGGTTCGGTGCTGGCCGGCTTGCGCGCGCTGCCGCACGACGTCGGCGACGACGCCTTCGTGCTCGTGCACGATGCGGCGCGGCCGTGCGTGCGCGTGCAAGACATCGAGCGCCTGGTCGAGGCCGGCGCGCCGGCGGGCGGGGCGCTGCTGGCGGCACCGTTGCGCGATACGCTCAAGCTCGGCGATGCGAACGCCCGCGTCGTCGCGACCGAACCGCGCGAAGCGCGCTGGCGCGCCCTGACGCCGCAGATGTTCCGCCGCGCCGAGCTGACCGCGGCGCTCGCGCAGGCCGAGCGCGACGGCATCGCGGTCACCGACGAGGCGATGGCGATGGAGCGCACCGGCCGGCACCCTTTGCTCGTCGAAGGCGCCGAGAGCAATATCAAGGTGACGACGCCGGCGGATCTTGCGTTGGCGGAGTTCCTGTTGCGGTCGCAAGGTTGAGGCTTGAGGCCGTCAGTGTTGTACCAAGCCAAATATGTATCGCCGTCATTCCCGCGAAAGCGGGAATCCATGTGCTTCAAACAGGCCAATGGATTCCCGCTTTCGCGGGAATGACGGCAAGTTGGCGTTTCGATTCCCCATTCCCCATTCCCACTTCAATGCGCATCGGACAAGGCATCGACATTCACGCGTTCGGCCCCGGCGACCACGTCGTGCTCGCCGGTGTCGCGATTCCGCACGAGCGCGGCCTCGTCGCGCACTCGGACGGCGATGTCGTCATCCATGCGTTGTGCGACGCCTTGCTCGGCGCGCTCGCGCTCGGCGACATCGGCATCCACTTTCCGCCGAGCGATCCGCGCTGGAAGGACGTCAACAGCCGTCATTTCCTGTTGCATTGCGCGACGCTGATGACCGAGCGCGGCTACGCGCTGGGCAACGCGGACGTGACGATCGTGTGCGAGCGGCCGAAGATCGCGCCGCATGTCGAGGCGATGCGGCGCAATCTCGCGGTCGATCTCGGCTGCGCGATCGGCGACGTCAGCGTCAAGGCGACGACCAGCGAGAAGCTCGGTCTCACCGGCCGCGGCGAAGGCATCGCCGCATTCGCAGTCGTCCTGCTGCAGCGCCAGCGCGCGGCCGCGACGGTGAGCCCGGACGATCCTGCCGTGCGCGAGCTGGTCAGCCGAGTCGAGCTGGATCCGCGTTCGTGAGCGACACGTTGCCGTATGCATACGGCGGCCCGCCGCTGACGGGCAGGCTGCGCGCCGAGCCTGCCGATTTCGAGGTCGAGGAGTTGCTCGGCTTCGAGCCGAGCGGGCACGGCGAGCACGCATTCGTGTGGATCGAGAAAACTGGCGCGAATACCGAGTGGGTGGCGCGCCAGCTCGCGGACGCGGCCGGCGTGGCGCCGATGGCGGTCGGATTCGCCGGGCTCAAGGACCGCCATGCCGTCACGCGGCAGGTGTTCACCGTGCAGATGCCGGGCCGGGCCGATCCGGATTGGAGCGCGCTCGCGATCCCCGGCGTGACCGTGCTGTCGGCGATGCGGCACGATCGCAAGCTCAAGCGCGGCGCGCATCGCGGCAACCGTTTCCGCATCCGCCTGCGCGACGTGCGCGGCGATCGCGCGGCGGCCGACGAGCGCATCGAGCGCATCCGCGCGGGCGGCGTGCCGAACTATTTTGGCGAGCAGCGGTTCGGCCGCGACGGGCGCAATCTCGCGCTCGCGCAAGCCCTGTTCGCGGGCCGCCGCATGCCGCGCCACCAGCGCGGTTTCGCGCTGTCGGCGGCGCGCTCCGAGCTGTTCAACGCGGTGCTGGGCGATCGGGTCGAGCGTGGCGACTGGAATCGCGCGCTCGACGGCGAGGTCTGGATGCTCGCCGGTTCGCACGCGATCTTCGGCCCCGAGCCGTTCGACGAGAGCCTCGCGCGGCGCCTGGCCGAACTCGACATCCACCCGACCGGGCCGTTGTGGGGCGCCGGCGAGTTGCGCAGCACGGCCGACGTGCGTGCGCGCGAAACCGCGGCCGTCGAGCCCTTCGCCGCGATCGCGCAAGGGCTGGAACGCGCCGGGCTGAACCAGGAACGCCGCTCCCTGCGGCTGCCGATCGACGATTGGTGGCACGAATGGCCGTCGGAATCGGAGTTGACGCTCGGTTTCCGCCTGGCTGCCGGTTCCTTCGCGACCACGGTGTTGCGGGAATTGTGCGATTGGCACGTCGAGGCGGCCGGATACGGCCAAATGCCTGAATCCGACGACGAATCCGCTGTCTTGTCGTAGCCGGGACGCCTATATTGGCGCTGCGGCCGGCGCGATCGGCGCGCCGTTCCGCCTCAGAGCGGGAGGTCGTCATGAAATCGCTAGCGATCAGTGCGGCAATCGTCATCTGTTTGGGTTTGTCGGCTTGCGCGGGAACCCCGCAGCGCTACGAGCGCGGCCGCGACGGCGCCATGGTCAGCGACGTCGACGCGGGCAAGATCGCCGCGGTCAATCAATGGGCGTGGCAGCGCGGCGCCATCGTGGTCTGGGTCAACTATCCGCGCGCGCGTCCGGCCAAGGACAAGGACGGCTGACCTCAGGCGCGCTGCAGCAGCACGATCACCGCGCCGGTACCGCCCTGCGCGGGACGCGCCGACGTGAATGCGAGCACGTCGGCGCGATGGCGCAGCAGGGAGTCGGTGAGCTGCTTGAGCACCGGCCCCTGCGCTTTCGAGCGCAACCCTTTGCCGTGCACGATGCGCACGCAGAGCTGGCCGCTGCGTCGGCTTTCGTCTAGGAACTGGCGGATCGCCTCGCGCGCGACGGCGCTGGTCATCTCGTGCAGGTCGATCTCGGCGCGCACGCTGAACTGGCCTCGGCGCAGGCGCTGCAGCAGACGCTTCTGCTGGCCGGGCTTCAGGTAGGCGATCTCGTCGCCGCCTTCGAGCAGGGCGGCATCGAACGGGTGCGTCAGCAGTTCGTCGCGCACGCGCGCTTCGTCGAGCAGCGCCTGCGTCGGCACCGGTGCCGGACGCACGGCCGTCGGCGCCGCCACATCCGTTTCCTTCAGCGGACGCACGCGGCCGATCGCTTCGCGAAACAAGCGCGCGTCGTCCGGCATGTCCTTGTTCGCGCTCATGCCGGAAGGCTAGCAGAAACGTCAAGTCCATCGCCTCGTCGGGCTTCCGCACCAGCCCTGCGACTGCGGCCGGCAGCATGAATCCGCTATCATTCTGCGTCCACACCCAGCCGTCAGCCACGAACGATGCCGCGCATCGGCGTGTGCGAGGGGACCCGCGCAGGAAGCCGCATGCGAGTACTTGTCAGCAACGATGATGGTGTCGACGCGCCCGGCATCCGCGTGCTCGCCGAACGGCTGGCCGCCGTCGGCGACGTCACCGTCGTCGCCCCCGATCGCGACCGCTCCGGCGCCAGCAATTCGCTGACGCTCGACCAGCCGATCCGCGCGGTGCGGCTCGAAGACAGCCTCTGGCGCGTCGCCGGCACGCCGACCGACTGCGTGCACCTGGCATTGTCGGGCCTGCTCGACCACGAACCGGACATCGTCGTCTCCGGCATCAACAATTCGGCCAACCTCGGCGACGACGTCATCTACTCGGGCACGGTATCGGCCGCGATGGAGGGCCGTTTCCTCGGCTTGCCCGCGATCGCCGTTTCGCTGGCGACGAAGGACCACAAGGGAACGCACTACGACAGCGCCGCCGAGGCCGTGCTGCTGTTGATGCGCCGCCTGCTGATCGATCCGCTGCCGGCGGATACGATCCTCAACGTGAACGTGCCTGACCGGCCCTGGCGCGAGATCCGCGGCCTCGCGGTCACGCGCCTGGGCAAGCGGCATCGTTCGGCGCCGTGCATCGCGCAGACCGATCCGCGCGGCAGGCCGATCTATTGGATCGGTCCTCCCGGCGAAGCCGCGGACGACGGTCCCGGCACCGATTTCAACGCGATCCGCGACGGCTACGTGTCGATCACGCCGATCCACGTCGACCTGACGCGCTACCAGGCGCTCGAAAAGGTCAGCGGCTGGGTGGCTGCGCTGCAGCCGGACCTCGGCGACGCCGCATGAGGCAGAACCGCGTGAGTACGACCGCATGAGCCCGTTCTCGCGACGCGACCCTGCCGCGCGAGGTCTCGGCATGACCTCGCAGCGCGCGCGCGATCGCCTGATCGAGCGCCTGGTCGCCGAAGGTATCGGCGATCGCCGCGTGCTCGACGTCATGCGCCAGCTGCCGCGGCACCTGTTCATCGACGAGGCGCTCGCTTCGCGCGCCTACGAGGACACCGCGCTGCCGATCGGGCAGGGCCAGACCATCTCGCAGCCGTGGGTCGTCGCGCGCATGACGGCGGCGCTGATCGAGGCGAAGATGCCGCGCCGGGTGCTCGAAGTCGGTACCGGCTCGGGCTATCAATGCGCGGTGCTCGCGCAACTGGTCGAACAGGTCTACACGGTCGAGCGCATCGACGAACTGCTGCGCAACGCGCGCCGCCTGTTCCGCAAGCTGGCGATTTCCAATGTCCGCTCCCGCCATGCCGATGGCCGGCTCGGCTGGCCCGAAGAAGCGCCGTTCGATGCGATCATCCTGACCGCGGCCGGCACCGAACTCGAAACCACGCTGCTCGACCAGCTCGCGCCGGACGGCTGCCTGATCGCGCCGGTGGGACCTTCCGGCCGCCAGACGTTGCTACGCGTGCGCGCCGGCGAAGGCGGTTGGGTGCGCGAGTCGCTCGGCGCCGTCAGTTTCGTGCCCCTGCTCGGGGGTACTGGGTGATCAGGGCGTCTGCACCAGGGGAGTTCACGCGATGAAGTTGTTCCGGCCGCTCTACGAGCGCGCGCTGAAATGGGCGGCGCATCCGAAGGCGGAGATCTATCTCGGCCTGCTCAGCTTCGTCGAAGCGATCATCTTTCCGGTTGCGCCGGAGATCATGCTGGCGCCGATGGTACTGGCGCAGCCGCAGCGGTGGGCGCGCTATGCGACGGTCAGCCTGGTCTGCTCGATGCTCGGCGCCCTGGTCGGTTATGCACTCGGCCACTACGCCTTCGATGCGCTGCGGCCGTTGCTGGCGGACATCGGCTGGCTGCCGCGCATCGAGGGGCTGGTCGCCCAGCTCAGCGGCGAAGTGACGGCGCACCCGTGGAACGCGTTCTGGATGCTGGTGCTGGCCGGTTTCGTGCCGGTGCCGCTGAAGATCTTCACCTGGGCCTCGGGCATCGTCGGCATGCCGCTGCTGCCGTTCATCGCCGGCATGGTGGTCGGGCGCGGCAAGCGCGTATTCCTGCTGGCCGGCGTGATCCGGCTCGGCGGCAAGCGCGCCGAAGAGGCGCTTCACCAATGGATCGAGTGGATCGGCTGGGCGATCGTGCTGCTGGTCGCTGCTGCTATCATCTACTTCAGATTTATCCGATAAAATATTGTTATGAAACGATATTTTACTATTCGACAAGTGGGTCTGGCCGTTGCGGCAATGGCGCTGGCCGCCTGCGCTTCGACTGGTCCCGCGCCAGTCGAAGACCGCAGTCTCGATGCGCCGCGCGCCGCACCGCCGCCGCGCGCCGAAGCGAGGCCGGCCGCGCAGCCCGCGGGCGGCAGCTACAAGGTCCAGCGCGGCGACACGCTGTACAGCATCGCGTTCCGCCATGGCGTCGACTATCGCGACCTCGCCGGCTGGAACGGCATCGGCGCGCCCTACACGATATTCGTGGGGCAGGACCTGCGCCTTTCACCGAAATCGCAGGCGGTCGCCAGCCGTCCGGCTGCGGCCGCGCCGCCGTCGCCGCGTCCGGCCGCTTCCGGGCCCGTCGTCGCTGCTGCGACGCCAGCGCCGGCGAAACCCGCCGCTCCGAGTCCGACTCCGTTCGAGGACGTGAAGGAACAACCCGTCGCCGCCGCGCCTGCACCCGCAGCAACGACCTCGTCTGCGCCTGTGCCGGCATCGCCGCCGCCGGTCGCGCCGGTCGTCCCAACGAAGCCGGCTGACGTGGCGCCGGCTCCGGCCGCCGCGCCGCCGCCACAAACCGCGAATGTCTCCGGCGATGTCGCCTGGCGCTGGCCGGCCGACGGCCAGGTCATCGGCGGTTTCGTTTCCGGCGACCAGACCAAGCAAGGCATCGACATCGGCGGCAAGGCCGGCGATCCGGTGCGCGCCGCGGCCGACGGCACCGTCGTCTACAGCGGCAACGGCCTGATCGGCTACGGCGAGCTGATCATCGTCAAGCACAGTCCGGGCTTTCTTTCCGCGTACGGCCACAATCGCAAGCGCCTGGTCAAGGAAGGCGATCGCGTCAAGTCGGGCCAGGTCATCGCGGAAATGGGATCGAGCAGCGCGAGCCGCGATTCGCTGCACTTCGAGATCCGCAAGAACGGCAAGCCGGCCAATCCGGTCGACTACCTGCCGCGACGTTGATCGCGACGCTACGATCGCCGCGACGGTGTCTAAGCGCGCAGTGCGGCGTTAAGCTTCGCGCGTGACTTCGTCGACACCTCCCGATTCCGGCTCCGCGCCCGAAGACATCCTCGATCTGGTCGATGCGATCGAACCGCACGACGAGGAAGCGCGCAGTTCGGCCAATGCGTACCTCAATGAAATCGGCCTGACGCCGTTGCTCGATGCGGCGACGGAGTGGTCGCTCGCCGAGCGTATCCAAGCCGGCGACGGCGAAGCGCGCCGACGCATGATCGAGGCGAACCTGCGCCTCGTCGTCACCGTGGCGCGACCCTACGTCGGCCGTGGGGTCGCGCTGATGGATCTGATCGCCGAGGGCAATCTGGGCCTGATCCGCGCCGTCGAGAAGTTCGATCCGTCGCGGCGGCTGCGCTTCTCCACGTACGCGGTATGGTGGATTCGCGATGCGGTGCAATCGGCCGTGATGAATCACGGCCGCACCGTGCGCCTGCCGCAGCACGTGCTGCGCGAACTGGCGCAGATGCTGCGCGCGGAACGCGAGCTCGCGGCGCGGCTCGGTACGCCGCCGAGCCTCGAACAGATCGCCGCGGCGATCGGCAAGAGCGTGCAGGACGTCGCCGAACTGTTCCGCGTCAGCGAGCGCGTCGGTTCGCTCGACGCGGCGATCGAAGCCGGCGAGCGCGCGCTGATCGGGCACATCCAGGAAGCCGAGGAAGCCGCCGGCAGCGCCAACCCGGCGATCAGCAGCGAACACCTGGGCTTGTGGATCGGCAGCCTCGGCGAACGCCAGCGCCTCGTCCTGCAGCGCCGTTTCGGCCTCGACGGCACGCCGGTGCAGTCGCTCGCCGAGATTGGCCGCGACCTCGGCATCTCGCGCGAGCGCGCGCGGCAGATCCAGGAAGAGGGCCTGCGCCGCCTGCGCAAGCTCGCCAACGACGACCGCAACCGGCAGCCGGACGCCGGCTGATCGAGGCCGGAAGCCAGGCTCAGCCGGCGATCCGGAACGTCGTGCGCAAGATGATCATCGATGCGCGGCCGAAGCCGTAGCTCGTGAGAAGCAGGCTCGACATCTCGTAGACCAGGAACACCGTCGCGGAGGTGCTCTGCGAGGCCGCTTCGGGCTCGAGCGACGGAAAGATCGCCATCAGCAGGAACAGGCTCGAGTTGGTGAACGCACCGACGACCATCGCCCAGCGCACGTGCCAGGGCAGTGGGATGCGCGCCGCGTAGAAGCCGAGGATCAAGGCGCTCATCAGCAAAAGATCGATGTGCGCCTGGCGCACCCGGGTGAACTTGCCGGGGAAGATCTCGCCGAGCACGTGGACGTTGAAACCGAGACCGACCATGCACCACGCGAGGATCAGCGCGGCGACGATCCACAGGCACGCGCCGCGAAGCAGCACGACGTTGCGCGCATGACCGGGATTGTTCTGCATGACCGAAGAACTCCTCATCGCCTTGACCGGGGCGGCGCGTTCATCATCTACTCGTGCGGCAGCCATCGGAATGCACGACGCGGAACGCGCAATTGACCGCAGCGGGCCTTGCGGGGGCGGCGGCTGGATCGGACGGTCGCGAGGTCGCCATGAGCAGGGTCGAAGCGTCGCAGCTCGAAACGGAAGGCTTCGCGGCGGCTGTGCGGCCGCTGATGCTTTCGACCGCCGACGTGCAGCCGGCGCGCCGCTGCGAGTGGCTGCGCGAAGTCATCGGCCGCGAATATGCCGACGTCGACATCACGCCGCCGGACGACGGCAGCCTGTTCAACGAAATGACCATCACGCCGTGGCGGAATCTGCAGCTTTCCTCGATCCGGTCGCACGCGATTTCGCTCGCGCGCCGTCGCCAGGAGCCGCGGCTGATCGGGCAGGACGCGTATTTCGTCGTGATCCTGCTGTCCGGCCGGTACCGGCTGCAGCAGGATGGCCGCGAAGCGTTCCTGCAGCCCGGCGACATCACGCTCTACGACGCCACTCGCCGCCACCGCGTCGATTGTCCGGGTGCGTTCACCAAGCTGATCGTGGCGGTGCCGCGCCGCCTGCTCCGTGAGCGGGTGGCGGGACTCGATGCGCTCACTGCCACGCGCATTCCCGGACGTCGCGGCGTCGCTGCCGTCGCGTCCGGTTTCATTCGGGCGGCGGCGCGGCAGGTTGCGCGGCTGGGTCCACGCGAGTCGGCGGCACTGTCCGGGCACGCGCTCGATCTGCTCGCGCTGACCTTCGTCTCGCGGGGGGCGCCGCGCAGCGAACTCAGCCGGAGCAGCGAGCAGTCGCTGCTCGCGATCAAGGCGGTGGTCGAGGAACGGCTCGGCGATTGTTCGCTGTCGCCGGCCGCGGTGGCCGCTCGCAGCGGACTTTCGTCGCGCTACGTCAATCGGCTCTTCGAGGCGGAAGGCACCTCGCTGATGCGCCATGTCCTGCGCCGCCGTCTCGAGCGCTGCCGCGAGGAACTGGCCGATCCCGTATGCGAGCGCGACAGCGTTTTCGAGATCGCCTGGCGCTGGGGATTCGGCGATCCGGCGCATTTCAGCCGCGCGTTCAAGGCGGCCTTCGGCTGTTCCCCGCGCGCGTTCAGGCAGGCGCAAGGGCAGGTCGCGGCACCTACGCGGCGAGAATGATCGCCGCGACGACGCGACGCCCTTCGCCGGCCAGCAGGTTGTAGGTGCGGCACGCCGCCGCGTTGTCCATGACTTCGACACCGATGCGCCGGCGCAGCAGCGCGACCTGCGCCTCGCGCGGCGGAAACACCTGGCGTGCGCCGGTGCCGAGCAGCACGACTTCGGGATTCAGCGCCGCGATCGCCTCGACGGCGGCGAGGTCGAGCCCCTCGGCGCTCGCCACCGGCCAGTCTTCCACCAGCCGGTCCGGCGCGAGCAGGAAACTGCGCGTGACGACGCGGTCGACGATGGTGACCGCGTCGGGCCCGCAGGCGCGGAAATACAGGTAGCCTTCGGGCAGGTCCTGGGTGAATTGCATGACGAGGGACGCTACTTCGGCAACGTGAACTGGGCCTTGTCGGGGTTGCGCTTGTAGAAGCAGGCGACCTTGCCGATCGTCTGCACGAGTTCGGCGCCGGAATGCTCCACGATCGCCTCGATCGCTGCGGCGCGCGCTTCGCGGTCGTCGTCGGCGAGCTTGACCTTGATCAATTCGTGGTGCGCCAGCGCGCCGGACAATTCCTGCAGCAGCGCCGGCGTCACGCCTTTCTGGCCCAGCAGGATGACGGCCTTGAGGTCATGGGCGATGCCGCGCAAGTAGCGCTTTTGCGACGCGGTGAGCGGTCGCGGGGCCGGTTCTGCCCGGGCGGGCGTCACGCGCCGCGGCTTGAGATCGGCGGGCGCCGCCTTCTCGCGCTGGATTTTCGCGCGGATGCTGGCGGAGGGCGGGCGGCCGCTGCCGCGTTTGGTGGCCGGCCGGGCGCGGGCGCCCTTCGGCGGACGGGTATTGATCGGAGGCATGAACGGAAACCGAATGGAGACGGGCGGCGCACGGCGGCGCAGGCCGTGCAGGGTATCATGCACGGTCACTCCTCCCTAAACGGCGCGCCATCGGGTCGCGTCCCAGGTCATGGCGCGCAGCAAATCCAGCACCCGCTGGCTCCAGGAACATTTCAGCGACCCCTACGTGAAGCGCGCGCAGGCCGAGGGCTGGCGTTCGCGCGCGGTCTTCAAGCTGGAGGAGCTGATCGAGCGCGACCGCCTGCTGAAGCCGGGCATGGTCATCGTCGACCTCGGCGCGGCCCCCGGCGGCTGGTCGCAGGTTGCACGCGAGCGGCTCGGCGACAAGGGCCGGCTGATCGCGCTCGACATCCTGCCGATGCAGGGAATCGGCGGCGTGGAGTTCATCCTAGGCGATTTCCGCGAGGAAACCGTGCTGCAGCGGCTGCAGGAAGCACTCGGCGGGGCGCCGGTCGATCTTGTCCTTTCCGACATGGCCCCCAACCTAAGCGGCATGAACGCCGTGGACCAGCCGCGCTCGATGCATCTGGTCGAGCTGGCCGAGGAATTCGCCGCCGCGCACCTGCGCAAGGGCGGGGCTTTCCTGACCAAGCTGTTCCAGGGCGAGGGTTTCGACGAATTCGTACGGCGCTTGCGCACCGGTTACGAGCGCGTCAGCATCCGTAAACCGAAAGCTTCGCGGGCGAGAAGCCCCGAAGTGTATGCGCTGGCCGTCGGCAAGCGCGGCTAGCTGGAAGAAGTGATCAGGCGCATTCCATGAACGATATGGTCAAGAATCTGCTGCTCTGGGTGATCATCGCGATCGTCCTGCTGACGGTATTCCAGAGCTTCAACCCGCGCACGGCGCCGCCGTCGGACCTGCCGTATTCGGAATTCGTCCAGCAGATCGGCAACGGCGGCATCGCTTCGGTGTCGATCGCCGCCGAGAACCCGGCGAAGGCCACGGCCAAGCTGAAGGACGGCAACTCGGTTTCGACGATGGTGCCGCTCGACGGCAATGGACGGCTGCTCGATGCGCTCGCCAAGGCGAACATCGAGGTGCGCCAGCTGCCCGCCGACAGCATCAATCCGTTCCTGCGCATCCTGTTCGACTGGGTGCCGATCCTGATCTTCATCGGCTTGCTGATCTATTTCATGCGCCAGATGCAGGCCGGTGCGGGTGGTCGCGGCGCGATGTCGTTCGGGCGTTCGCGCGCGAAGCTGCAGGGCGAGGACCAGATCAAGATTACGTTCGCCGACGTCGCCGGCTGCGACGAGGCGAAGGAAGAAGTCAGCGAGCTCGTCGAGTTCCTGCGCGATCCGTCCAAGTTCACCAAGCTCGGCGGCAAGATTCCGCGCGGCGTGCTGATGGTCGGCTCGCCGGGTACCGGCAAGACCCTGCTCGCCAAGGCGATTGCCGGCGAGGCGAAGGTGCCGTTCTTCTCGATTTCCGGTTCCGACTTTGTCGAGATGTTCGTCGGCGTCGGCGCCGCGCGCGTGCGCGATATGTTCGAGCAGGCGAAGAAGCATGCGCCGTGCATCATCTTCATCGACGAAATCGACGCGGTCGGCCGCCATCGCGGCGCCGGCCTCGGCGGCGGACACGACGAGCGCGAGCAGACGCTGAACCAGCTGCTCGTCGAGATGGACGGCTTCGAAGGCAGCGAAGGCGTCATCGTGATCGCCGCGACGAACCGTCCGGACGTGCTCGATCCCGCGCTGCTGCGCCCGGGCCGCTTCGACCGCCAGGTCGTGGTGCCGCTGCCGGACGTCAAAGGCCGCGAGCAGATCCTCAAGGTGCACATGCGCAAGGTGCCGATGGCCAACGACGTGGAGCCGCTGACGATCGCGCGCGGCACGCCGGGCTTTTCCGGTGCCGACCTTGCCAACCTCGTCAACGAGGCGGCGCTGTTCGCCGCGCGCGAGAACTCGCGCGACGTGCGCATGGACCACTTCGAGCGCGCCAAGGACAAGATCATGATGGGCGCCGAGCGCCGCTCGATGATCATGAGCGACGACGAGAAGAAGCTGACCGCCTACCACGAGGCCGGCCATGCGATCGTCGGCCTGTCGGTGCCCGAGCACGACCCGGTGCACAAGGTCACGATCATCCCGCGCGGCCGCGCGCTCGGCGTCACGATGTTCCTGCCCGCGACCGACCGCTACAGCCACTCGCGCACGTTTCTCGAGAGCCGTCTTGCGAGCCTCTACGGCGGCCGCGTGGCGGAAGAGCTGATCTTCGGCGACGACAAGGTGACGACCGGCGCCTCGAACGACATCCAGCGCGCCACGGCACTCGCGCGCGACATGGCGACGAAGTACGGCCTGTCGCCCGAACTTGGGCCGATGACCTACAGCGAGGATGAGGACGAGGTGTTCCTCGGACGTTCTGTCACGCAGCACAAGCACGTCTCCGAGGAGACCGCGCGCAAGATCGACGAGGTCGTGCGCAGCGTGATCGACACGGCTTACGGCCGTGCGCGGGAGATCCTGACGACGAATCTCGACAAGCTGCACAAGA